>Ga0207668_10002349_pt1 | contig 11048 bp, 9 predicted proteins | sample KBSS43metaG_FD_184323 | JGI IMG/M metagenome (GOLD analysis project Ga0207668, IMG submission 184323) | Switchgrass rhizosphere microbial communities from Kellogg Biological Station, Michigan, USA - KBS S4-3 metaG (SPAdes) (version 2) | ecosystem: Host-associated > Plants > Roots > Rhizosphere >... | reverse complement strand
CACGAGGTCGGCACCGCCGGCCAGGCCGAGATCAACTACAAGTTCTCGACCCTGCTGCACGCCGGCGACCAGATGCAGATGTTCAAGTACATCGTCAAGAACACCGCCTGGGAGCACGGCAAGACCGCGACCTTCATGCCGAAGCCGCTCTTCGGCGACAACGGCTCCGGCATGCACACCCACCAGAGCCTCTGGCTGAACGGCGAGCCGCTGTTCTACGACGAGACCGGGTACGCCGGGCTGTCCGACACCGCCCGTTGGTACATCGGCGGCCTGCTGCACCACGCGCCGTCGCTGCTCGCCTTCACCAACCCGACCGTCAACTCGTACCGGCGCCTGGTGCCCGGCTACGAGGCCCCGGTCAACCTGGTCTACTCGCAACGCAACCGCTCCGCCTGCACCCGCATCCCGGTGACCGGCAGCAACCCGAAGGCCAAGCGCGTCGAGTTCCGCGTGCCGGACCCGTCGTCCAACCCGTACCTGTCCTTCTCGGCGCAGATGATGGCCGGCCTGGACGGCATCAAGAACAAGATCGAGCCGCCGGCTCCGATCGACAAGGACCTGTACGACCTGCCGCCGGAGGAGTGGGGCAACGTCAAGCAGGTGCCGGGCTCGCTCGACGCCGTGCTCAACTCGCTCGAGGCCGACCACGAGTTCCTCACCGCCGGCGGCGTCTTCACCGACGACCTGATCTCGACGTGGATCGACTGGAAGCGCGCCAACGAGATCGACCCGGTGCGCCTGCGCCCGACTCCGCATGAGTTCGAGATGTACTACAACGTCTGACGAGGGCAGTGACCAGCGGGCCAGCCGCTGATACAACCTGAGGAACGGCGGTCATGTTCGGCTCCCAGCCGACGTGGCCGCCGTTTCGCGTCCGCATGCCCACGCCGGCCTTGGCCGGCGTTCGGGTTCCGCCGGCCTGACCGGCTGCCGCTCCGCGCCTCAGGGTGTGGGAGCCAGTTGCCGGAGTTTCCGGCGAGCGCGTTCGGTGTCGGGGTGTTCCAGGGCCTCCAGCAGGCGCAGTGCGCGCTCGGCCGCCTCGACGGCCTCCGGGGTCCGGCCCATGGCTTGGAGGGTGTCGGTCAGGTGCAGCAGGGTGTCGGCCTCGAAGTACCGGTCGTCGGCTTCGGCGTAGATCTCCGCGGCGCGCCGGTAGCACTCCGCGGCCTGCTGATGGTCGCCGAGGTGGTGGTGGGCGTATCCGAGGCTGTCGGATGCGGAGGCCACGCCGTGCGCGTCGCCGAGTTCGCCGGCGCGCGCGGCCGCCCGCGCACAGAAGTCCAGCGCGCTGTCGTATTGGCGGAGTTTGGCGTGGTACCAGCCGATCGCGTTGAGCGCGTGGGCCTGTCCGTAGGACTGGTCGCCCGCCACGAACGCGGCGTGGGCGGCCTTCGCGTGCTCCAACGACAGCGTGTAGTCGCCGGCCTGCGCGGCCAGCTGGGCGAGGGTCATGCTGGTGTGCCCGACCGCGGTGTGATCGTCTCGTTGCTGGTTGAGGCGCAGCGCGGCGGTCAGGTGCTCCCGTGCCTCGTCGTGTCGTGCCTGCCGGCTCGCGGCCAGGCCGATCAGGCGGTGGGCGCGGGCCGCCCTGGCGCCGTCGCCGAGACGTTCCGCCGCCGCCAGGGCGTGCTTCTGGGTGGCGGTCAGGTCGTGATAGCGCCGGCGCAGGTCGAGAAAGCGGGCCAGACTCCAGGCCAGGTCGACCACCCGGCGGTCGGACCCGGCGGCCGCCGCGGTCCGGAAGACGGCGAGCAACACGGCCTGTTCGTCGGTGAACCAGGCGAGCGCGCCGGGCCGGCCGATGATGCGCTCCGGGACCACTCCGGCGGTCGGGGCGCCCGGCTCGTACCGGTCGCCGTGCGGGATCAGGGCGTGCGCCGCGTCGCAGGCGGTATGCAGGTAGTGGTCGGTGGCCCGGTCGAGCGCGGCCTGCCGCTGCGCCGCGGTCTCGTGCTGACGGGCCATCTCGGCGGCGTAGGCGCGCAGCAGGTCGTGCATGGTGAACCGGCCCGGAATGTGCTCGATGACGAACCCGGCCCGGACCAGCTCGGTCACGCCGGCGCGGGCCTCGTCGGGTGTGATGGCGGCGAGGCTGGCCGCGGCGGCGACGGTGATGTCGGGCCCGGGGTGCAGGCCGATCAGGCGGACCAGCCGTCTGGTGTGGTCACTCAGGACCCGGTACGACGAGGAGAACACGACACGGACGTCGCTGGCGATGTCGCCGACGGTCAACGAGTCCAGTTCGCTGGAGGCGAGGTCGGCGGCGAGCGCGGCCAGGGCCACCGCCGGGTTCGCGGCCGCTTGGGCGGCGACGACGGACAGGGCCAACGGCAGCCCGGCGCACCGCTGGACGATCTGGTCGATCGCCGACGGCTCGGCCGCCACTCGCGCGGACCCGATGCGCTCGGACAGCAGTTTCCGGGAACCGGACGGGTCGAACGCCTCGAGCATCAGCAGCCGGGCGCCGTCGGTGACCGCCAGGCCGGTCAACTGGTTGCGGCTGGTCACCAGGGCCATGCTTCCCGGTGATCCGGGCAGCAGCGGGCGTACCTGTTCGGCATCGCGGGCGTTGTCGAGCAGGACCAGGACCCGCCGTCGCGCCAGGATGCTGCGGTAGAGGCTGGCCTGCGCGTCGACGCTGTGCGGGACCCGCTGCGGGGTCACGCCCAACCCGTCGAGCAGGGTCCGCAGGGCGTCCGTCGGAGCGACCGGCGCGGCGGCGGGGTCGAAACCTTGCAGGTTGACGTAGAGCTGGCCGTGCGGGAACCGGAGTCGTACCAGATGTGCCCAGTGCACCGCCAGGGCGGTCTTGCCGATCCCGGCGATGCCGCCGATGGCGGAGACGACGACCGGCGCGGCGACGGCGTCGTCCCGCGGTACTAGTTCGTCCAGTCGGCGCAGGTCGTCCGCGCGCCCGACGAAATGCGGCAGGGCCGCGGGCAGTTGCGCCGGAACCGGCACCGGATCGGCGGTGGGCGCACGCAGTGCGGGATCGTCGGTGAGGATCGCCTTTTCGAGGCGGCGCAGGTCCTCGGAGGGTTCCAGGCCGAGCCGATCGGCGAACAGCTGTCGCGCCTGCCGGTACTGGGCGAGGGCGGCGGAGCGCCGGCCGCTCCGGTGCAGCGCCAGCATGAGCAGGCCGCGCAGCCGCTCGTCGAGGGGATGCTGGTCGACCAGGGCGGCCAGTTCGTCGAGGACCGTGGTGTGCCGGCCGACCCGGATGTCGGCGTCGAGACGGTCCGCGAGGACGGCGAGACGGCGCTGTTGGAGCCGGGCCCGCTCGCCGTCCAGCGCGGGTGCCGTCACGTCTTCGAACGGCGTGCCGGAGAACAGCTCGACCGCCTCGTGCAGCAGCTCTGCCGCCTGTCGGTGGCCGCCCGCGGCGAACTGCTCCCGGCCCTGGTCGGCAAGCGTGGTGAAGCGTTGCAGGTCGAGTTCGCCGGCGGCCACCCGCAGCAGGTAGCCGGGGGGCCGGAACACCAGCCGGTCCGCACCGATCCCGGCCTCGGCCAGGACGCGACGCAGCTGGGAGATGCGTACATGCAGGGTGGACCGGGCGGTCCGCGGTTGCCGCGTTCCCCACAGCACACCGGCCAGCTGGTCGGCGCCGACCACTCGGTTGGCGTGCAGCAGCAGCACGGTCAGGAGGGCTTTTCGCTGCCGGCCACCGATCGCTATCGCCTCGCCGCCGGCGGTGACCCGCACCGGGCCGAGAAGGCGGAACTCGACAGCCAACGTTAATCCCATCCATTTATGGCGAACCTTCGCCGGGCTGATCAGGTTACCCGTCAAGGCCAATCGAGGACCGCGGTGACCTGAGGCAACGACCCGGCCGGTAAGCCGCCGGTAAGGCGCCGGCCTGATCATGCGGCGGGACAGTGACCGGCCGGGGAGCGCGCTGATGATGATGTCGATCGGGATGCTGGGACCGCTGGACGTGCGGCGGGGTGCGGCGGCGATCCGGATGGCGACGGGTAAGCCGCGGATCGTGCTGGCGTACCTGATCGCTCATGCCGGCCGGACCGTCTCGATCGACGATCTGGTCGCCGAGTTGTGGGCGGGTTCGCCGCCGCGGTCGGCGGTCGCCAACATCCGTACCTATGTGGCCGGGTTGCGCCGGTCCCTGGGCGCGCAGGCCGCGGCGACGATCGAGGTCCGGCCGAACGGCTATCTGCTCCGGCTGGCCGATGACTGCCGCCTGGATCTGGACGAGTTCCGGGCGCTGGTGGGCCGGGGCCGGGCCGAAGCCTCCGGCGGAGCCCCGCACACGGCGGTCCGGTACCTCGATCAGGCGCTGGGGATCTGGCGCGGCTCGGCGCTGGAGGGCCTGCGTGACGGGCCGGTGCTGAATACGTTCGCCGCCGTCCTGGAGGAGGAACGGGTGCAGGTCGTCGAGGAGTCGATCGACGCGCGCCTGCACGCCGGCCGGTGCGCCGAGGTGGTGCCCGAACTGCGCCGGCATCTCGACGCACATCCGCTGCGCGAGCACGCGTACGCCCAGCTGATGACGGCGCTGTACCGCTCGGGCGACGTGTCCGGAGCGCTGGCGACCTTCGGTACGGCACGGGAGCAGTTGACCGGGCATCTCGGTGTCGATCCGGGCCGGCCGCTGGTCGACCTGCACCGCGCCATCCTGGAGCGCGATCCGCTGCTGGACGGCCCTCGTGATCAGCCGGAGCCGCGTCGCGTCTCGGCCGCCGATCCGGTGCGCGCTCCCGGTGCCCCGTTTCTCACGCCGCCTCGCGTCGCCGACTTCACCGGCCGGGACACCGAGATCGGGTACGGGGTCCGCGTGCTCACCGACGGACCTCGGGAGGCGCTGCCGATCGTCGCGATCTCCGGGCTACCCGGGGTGGGCAAGACGGCGCTGGCGGTGGCCATCGCGCACCGGGTCCGCGCCCACTACCCGGACGGTCAGCTCTACGCCGACCTGCACGGCGACCGCCCCCGGCCGGCGTCTCCCGCCGGTATCGCGGCGCAGTTCCTGAGTTCGATGGGCCTGCCGGGCGATCGGATTCCCGGCGATCAGGCCGGCTGCGTCGGGATGCTGCGCAGCGTGCTCGACGGTCGACGGATCCTGGTCGTGCTGGACAACGCGGCGGACGAGGCCCAGGTGCGGGCGCTCCTGCCGGGCACCGCCGGTTGCGGGGTGCTGGTGACCGGCCGGGCTCCCCTGCCGGCGCTGGACGGTGCCCGGTTGCTGCCGCTGGCGTGCCTGGCCGAGGCGGACGCCGCCGGCCTGTTCACCGACATTCTCGGCCGTCCGGTCGGCTTCGAGCGGGCGGCGGTGCGGCAGATCGTGCGGTCCTGCGGCCGGTTGCCGCTGGCCGTGCGCATCGCGGCGGTGCGGGCCGCGAGCCGTCCGGGGTGGCCGCTGACCCGTTTCGTCGCCCTGCTCAGCGAGGAATCCACGCGGCTCGACGCGCTGCGGGCCGGAGATCTCGACGTACGGTCCCGGCTCGCCGGCGGCTATCGGGCCCTGCCACCGGCCGATCGGCGGTTGCTGCGGCAGCTCAGTCTGCTGAACGTGCCCGTCTTCACCGCCGCCGCGGTGACCGGCGAGGACCCCGCGGTGGTCGCGGACCGGCTCGAAGCCCTGGTGGACGCGGGTTTCCTGACCGAGGTAGCGCCGGGGTGCGGCTACCGCATGCACATTCTGGTGCGACTACTGGTCCAAGATCAAATACGGGGCAGCTGCCGGACGGCGACGCCGAGCACCCGTACGGCCGGGAAGTAGCCGACCTGTTTCGAGTCGAAGCTGATCTCGCCGGCGTCGCCGAGCAGCACGAGGCAGCCGTCCGGCACGGTTCGTTCGCCGGCCAGCGCCGGGATCCCCGACGCGGGCACCGGCTCGCCGGCCACCGCGGCCACCCGTTTGATAAGCCAGCTCCGGCCGACGATGCCCACGCCGGGCGCCGGCGTTCCCCAACGGCCCTGCCTGGGTGCCTCCACGGCCACGACGTCCCCGGCCCGGATGCCGGCCGTCACCCGCCGCACCAGCACCCGATCGCCGGAACGGTAGGCCGGCTCCATCGACCTACCCGTCACCCGCACCACGGCATAGCGGCGCCGCAGTCGCAGGACCATGCCGATGACGAGGGCACACGGCACGGTGAGCAACCAGATCGTCAACCGGCCTGCACCTCCTCCCGATATCCGGCGGCCTGCAACCCGTACAGGTGGGCGTAATGTCCGCCGAGGCCGACCAACTCGTCATGGCTGCCCCGCTCCACGACAGTGCCGTCGTCGAGCACCACGATCGTGTCCGCCGCCCGGATCGCGCTGAGCCGGTGGGTGATCAGCAGGCTGGTACGGCCCCGCCGGTGCTCGCGCAGCCGCCGGTGCACCTGGTATTCGGCCTCCGCGTCGAGCCCGGCGCTGGGTTCGTCCAGGATGAGCAGATCGCTGTCGTCGCGGACCAGCGCCCGGGCCAGGGCGACCCGCTGCCACTGGCCGCCGGAGAGCACCACGCCGGTCCGCGGATCGGCGCGGTCGGTGGCGTCGAGGAAGATCCGCGTGAGCAGGGTGTCGTAGCCGTACGGCAGGTCTCGCAGGAACGGGTCGCAGCCGGCCCGGCGCGCCGCCGACGCGATGCGCTCCCCGCCGCCGTGGCCGGGATTTTCCAGCAGGCGCAGGTCACCGACGGCGATGTTCTCGGCCGCGCTCAACTCGTACGCCATGAAGTCCTGAAAGACGGCGCTCAGCCGGCGGCGCAGATCGTCCACGGCGAACTCACGCAGGTCGATGCCGTCCCAGGTCACCGTGCCCCGGCTCGGGTCGTAGAAGCGGCACAGCAGTTTGACGACGGTGCTCTTGCCCGCCCCGTTGAGCCCGACGAGGGCCGTCGCCCGGCCGGCCGGGATGAACAGATCGACCCCGGCGAGCACCCACGGCAGGTCGTCGCCGTAGCGGAACCAGACATCGGTCAGCCGGATGCCGTGCCGCAACACCGGTACGGGTCTGGTCCGGCCGGACGGCGACGGCTGGAGATCGGGCTCGGTGTCGACGACGGCACAGTAGTGCTCGAACATCAGCAGGGCGTGGTGGCCCATCCCGACCGCGTTGAACACCGTCGCCAGGGCGCCCTGAACTCCGGCGACCGCCGCGACGAACACCGAGACGTCCCCGATGCTCAGCCGCCCCTGCCGCGCGGCGAGGACCGCCCACACCAGGCCGGCGCCGGCGATCACCGCACTGGTCACGGCGAGCACCGCCTGGATCACCAGTTCGCGCAGCTCGGCCGCGCGCTGACCGGCATCGATCGTCCGCAGTTCGGCGAGCATCCGCCGCCGGAAGAGCCGGCCGAGCCCGAAGATCCGGACCTCCTTGATCGCCTGCACGCTGGTCAGCAGGTCGGCGTAGAAGATCTCCCGCCGGCCGGCGGCACTCAGCTCCCAGCTGAGCTGAGCCCGGTCGCGGCTGAGCTTCAACTCCGCGCGCAGCGTCGGAACGGCACCGGCGACGACGACCAGCGCCATCCACGGGTTGAGCACGGCCAGCGTGGACAGGAAACCGGCGATCGTCAGGATCCCCTGCCCGGCGCCGAGACCATTGCCGACCAGGTCGGACGGCCCGCCGGCGGCCCCCGTCGCCATTCTGATCCGGTCGTGGAAGGCCGGATCCTCGAACCGCGCCAGGCCGGGCAGCCGACCGATCGCCCGGAACAGCCGGTCCTTGGCGGCCAGCGTGACGGTCCGGCTCATCTGACTGTCGACGTACCCGCACAGCTGCGGCAGCATCGCCGCGGCGACACCGGCGACCGCCAGCGCGATCGCCGGCATCAGCAAGCCACCGGTGGGGCCGATCAGCCGGTCGAGCACCGTCTTGGTCAGCCAGGCCAGCACCACCGGGACCAGGCCCGCAGCCACCCCGAGCACGATCCGGGCCAGCACCCGCGCCGCGGAGGCCTGCCAGACGTACCGCTGAGCGCGGCCCAGCAACCGCACCGCCGCGCGCGGACCGGCCCCGCTCATGCCGCCGCGTGCACCGGGAGCTCGTTCATGGACAGGCCACTGGCGACCACTGAGCCGCCCGGGTCGAACAGGATGAAGGCCGGGAATCCCTCGACCGCGAACGCCGTGGTCAACGCGTCGCCGTGCTCCTCGAGCACCACGCGGGCGACGCCGGACAGCTCCCGTCGCAGCGGCTCCGCGTCCGCCGCCTTCCCGACGATCACCGCGAGCACCCGGGCGGGATCCGCGACCGCCGCCGCGTACTCGAGGAACGACGGCAGCCGCTCGTCGCAGGCCGGGCAGCCGGGTGCGAAGAAGCCGGCCAGCGTCCGCGCGTCGAAGGAGTTCAGGGCGACCGCACCCCCGTCGGTCGCGGTCGCCGTGAATGCGGGCAGGACCGCACCGCTGCTCACCATGAGCGGCCCGGGCCCGGTGGAAGCTGCCGCTTGACGCGACAGCAGCTCGGTGTGCCTACGGAGACGGCGGATCACACCGAACGACAGAACGAGGTTGACGAGACCGAGCACACCAACGAGCACGACGGCGGCAGCCAGATAGACCATGACTCTCCCAGAATGATCGTCGACGATTCGCCTTACCGAGCCGCACGGCCGAGTCAGCGCACCCAAAGTTCGTAACCGGCCAGGCCGGCGTACCGGCAGTCGTACTCGTGGTACTTGCCGCGGACCGCGAGGACCCCGTCCGCCGAGCAGAGGCCGTAGGTGCTGTAGAAGCCGACGCGCGTCCACGGGGTGGGTGCGGCCGCGGCGGGCGCCGCCGCGAGGGTGACGCCACCGGCGACGAGTGCGGCGGTGACGGCCAGGCGCTTGAGTCCGATACGCATGAGAGTGGCCCCTTCCGTTGGTGACCTGACGAACGGGCCGAACCCGCGGCCCGAGGGGAGCCTAGGGACGGCGGATACAGCCGGGATACAGATCAGGCCGCGAGCAGGCCGGCGATCTCGTCGAGGTTGATGAGCAGCAGCGCCGTCACGGCGCCCGCGAAGACGGCCAGGGCGACCGCCGCGACGGGCAGCCCGCGAGCAGCCACCGACGAGCCGGCGACGCCGAACATCGCGGTCGTCAACAGCACGACATTGCGTACCACGGCGGCCCGCCCCGGTGGTGCCGCCGACGTCCCGAAACAGCGGCACGGCTCGGTCGAGCCCCGGCGCCGCATCACCACGACCGCCACGGTGAACGCCGACAGCAGCACCGCGGCTAGACCGAAACCCCACCGGGCGGTGGCTGGTACGGCGACCGACACCGCCGTCACCACCTCGGCACCGATCACGGCGACGGACAGCGGCGCGGCCAGCACCGGCGGAACCGGGAGACCGCGGGAGAGCGAGCGCCGGAAAGCCCGGAAGGCCGCGGGCCGCACCTTTCCGGCCGTGGCCGCGGCGAACGTCAACACCAGCACCGCCTGGCACGCCACCGTGAGGCCGGCGGCGGCAGGCGACATGGGCCAGTCCACAACAGAGCTCCTTCGCGTTCTCGGCCAGGAGCTCGACCGTAGGTTTCCGGGCTACAGCCGAGCTACAGAGGAGCCCGGATGTATCCGCCGCATAGGACGCCTGTAGCCGCCTGTCCTACCGTCGGTGAGCTGCGCCGATGCGCCGCGCCACCGAGAACCGACGAGGAGACCCATGCGACGAATCAGTCAACTGGCCGACCGCCTGGTCGCCCGCTTCGTACCGGAGGTCGAAGCCGCGGCGGCCTGTACCCCGCACGCATATTGGGGTTACTGCTACTGCAACACCCTCTCTCAGTACTACTGCCGGTCCTGCCAGCTGCTGGCCAGCTGCGACGACCGCTGCGCCCCCTACTACACCCGGCGTGGCAGCTGCGGCCACGCCTGACCGAGCGCACCACCGGCACCCCGCCGAACCTTCCTTCCCGGAGGGGCCGGCGGGGTGCGACCGCCATGGGACCGGCCCGCGCGGTACCGTACGGACCATGTGTCCCGCCGCCACCGAGCTCGGCGACCCCAAGCCGCAGCGGACGCCGTGGGGTGTCATCGGCATCGCGTTCACCGTGATCGTCGGCTCGGCGATCCTGCTCGCGATCGGGGGCATCGCCGCCGCGCGCGCCCTCGGCGACAAGCCGGCGGCCGTCGGTGCGGCGGCCGGCCAGGTCGGCGTGCCGGCCCGGGACGGTGACCTGGAGATCACCGTGACCGACCACGCGTGTGGCAGCAAAACGGTGGGCTCGGGCTTTCAAATGGGCACTGCCCGCGGCGCGTATTGCGTGATCACCGTGCGGGTGCGCAACACCGGCTCGCGTCCGCAGCCGTTCGACGAGGGCGGCCAGAAGGGGTACGACCAGGCGGGCCGCGCCTATGTGCACGACGCGCTGGCCGAGTTCCAGGCCAACTTCGCCGCGCACGACTGGTTCAAGCTGATCGACCCGGGCGTCCAGGTCACCGGCAAGCTGGTCTTCGACCTGCCCGAGCCGGCCAGCCTCGCCGCGGTCGAACTGCACGCCACCCCGACCTCCGCCGGCGTGCGGGTCCCGCTCACCTGACGGTCGGCGACGTAGTCATTGTGGAAGGTCAGCACCTGCGGCACGTCTACTGGATCGGCGGCGGGTCCGGGGGCGGGAAGTCGACGATCGCCCGGCGGCTCGCGGCGGAGCACGGGCTCCGGCTGTATTCGACCGACGATGTGATGGCCGATCACGGCCGGCGGAGCACGGCCGCGGACAGTCCGTTGCTCAGCGCGTTCATCGGGATGGACATGGACGAGCGGTGGGTCAACCGCTCACCCCGGCGCATGTTCGAGACGTTCCACTGGTTCCGGGGCGAGGGCTTCCGGCTGATCGTCGACGATCTGCTTCGCCTGCCGCCGGGGCCGGGCGTCGTCGTGGAGGGCTTCCGGCTGCTGCCGCACCTCGTCCGGCCGCTGCTCGCCGAGCCGCCGCGGGCCGTGTGGCTTCTCCCGTCGGCCGGCTTCCGGCGGGCGGCCTTCGACAGCCGGGGCACGACCTGGCAGATCGCCCGCAAGACCAGCGATCCGGAGCGGGCGCTGCGTAACCTGCTGGAACGCGACCGCATCTTCACCGACTGGCTGCGCGCCGAGGGCCACGGCCTGCC
>Ga0207668_10002348_pt1 | contig 11050 bp, 11 predicted proteins | sample KBSS43metaG_FD_184323 | JGI IMG/M metagenome (GOLD analysis project Ga0207668, IMG submission 184323) | Switchgrass rhizosphere microbial communities from Kellogg Biological Station, Michigan, USA - KBS S4-3 metaG (SPAdes) (version 2) | ecosystem: Host-associated > Plants > Roots > Rhizosphere... | reverse complement strand
ATCTCGGCCTCTCCCTGAATCGGCGGCTCGCCTGTGCGCCGCTCATGTGCGTAGTGACGTCGGTGATACTCTGCGCAAAACGTGGGTGAATTGACCCAGATCAAAACACTTCGCGTTTTCCGGAGCGATACAGACCGCGTGGAACTCGGCGGTTCAACGCAGGGGAGGGCAGGGCATGGACATCAGGGGATTGGCCTACATCGTTGTCGAGACGCCCGATCCGCAGCGTTGGATCGACTTCGGCGAGGGTGTGATCGGGCTCGCGGCTCAGAGCGCGCCCGGTGGCGGAGTGGCGCTCAAGGCGGACGAGAGGCTGGGCAGAATCTTTGTCGATAACGGGCCGCTCGACCGCTATTCGGCCTCGGGGTGGGAGCTGGCCGACCAGGCCGCGTTCCGGGCCGCGTTGCGACGGCTGGATGCGGAGGGTGTCCCCTATAAGCTCTTACCGGAGATCGCGGCCGAGGCGCGGGGCGTGCTTGGGCTCGCCCTGCTGTCAGATCCTGCGGGCAACAGTCACGAACTTTGTTGGGGCTACCGAAGCGACTTCAAGCGCTTCGTCTCCCCCGTTGGCGTGCCGCGTTTTGTCACCGGCGAACTTGGGACCGGGCACGCCGTGCTGCCCGCGCCGAATTTCGACGTGACCGCCAGTTTTTTCCAGGAGGTGCTTGGGTTTTCCCTCGCGGACTTGATGGTCCACCGGCCGCTCGGGCCGACGGGGCCGGCGATGCGCATCCATTTCATGCACGCGAGCAATCCGCGCCACCATAGCCTGGCGCTGTTCGAGGGCGAGGCGCCGTCGGGCTGCGTTCACATCATGCTCGAATACGACAACATGGATGAGGTCGGCCGGGCGATGGACCGGGCCTCGGCCGCCGGCGCCAGACTGATGGCGACGCTTGGGCGACACGTCAACGACGGCGTCACCTCATTCTACTGCGAGACTCCCGGCGGCTTCGCCATCGAGCTCGGCTGGGGCGGACGTCTCGTCGACTGGAACCAGCACACCGTTTTCGAATCAACCAGCGCCAGCCTGTGGGGACATGACTTCAGTCTGGGCTTCAGCACCACCCAAGAAGGAGCGGACCATGAACGCGATAGCGCAGATCTCACCGCCTAAGGCGCAGGAACTTATAGACGCGGCGGCGGCCTTAGGGCCGAACCTGCGGTCGCGGGCGCGACAGGCTGAGGATGAATGCCGTATTCCCGATCAGACGATCGCGGAGATGAAACGCGATGGCCTGTTCCGTGTGCTCCAGCCCGCCGCGTTCGGCGGTTACGAAATGGATGTCTCGGCCTTCTTCGATGTCCAGATGGAATTGGCGCGTCACTGCATGTCGACGGCGTGGGTCTATGGCGTCGTCGCAGTGCACAACTGGCAGCTTGCGCTGTTCGACCTCCAAGCCCAGGAGGATGTGTGGGGTCAGGACCAGGACGTGCTGATCTCATCCTCCTACATGCCGAAAGCTAAGATCACGCCGGCGCCCGGCGGGTATCGGATCTCCGGGCGCTGGGGTTTCTCCAGCGGCGTGGACCACTGCAATTGGGTATTCCTCGGCGGCCTTCTGACGCCGCCCGAAGGCGGGCCGCCTGACTATGTCACCTTCCTTGTCCCGAAGTCCGACTGCTCGTCCACCCGGTTTGGGACACGATCGGCCTGCGCGGCACGGGCAGCCATGACGTCGAGGTGGTCGATGCCTTTGTTCCGGAACATCGGCTCCACCGGTCGCGCGATGGGGCGGAGAGTTCGAGCCCGGGCCTCGCTGTGAACACCAATGCACTCTACAGGTTGCCTTTCGGCCAGATCTTCGTTCGCGCCGTCTCGACCTCGTCGATCGGGGCGCTTGAGGGTGCGTTGCAGGCGTTTCGCGTCTACGCCTCCAAGCGGGTCAGCAGCAACGACATGAGCCGCAGCGCGTTGAACCCCGCTGTGCAGACGGTAGCCGCGGAAGCCACGGCCGCCGTGGACGAGATGAAGCTGATCCTGCGTCGCAACCTCGACCGGATGACCACACTCGCGGCGGCCGGGCAGGGCCCGGACCTTGATGAGCGTCTGCTGTTTCGCATGCAGGCGGCCAAGACCGTCGACCGCTGTGCGGAACTGGTCACCCGCCTTTTCTACAGCTGCGGCGCCCAGGGCGTGTATCGCGATGGGCCGATCGCCCGCACCTTCGTCGACATTCACACCGGCCGTACGCACGTGGCCAACAATCCCGACAAGTTCACCCGCAACTTCGGCGGTGTGCTCCTCGATGAGGCCAACACCGACACCTTCATCTGAAGGCGGCGGAACCCATTCCCATGTCGTGCGAGCCCGCTCTAGACGACATGGGAATGTCGGGCTGGGGAACCCGTGAGATAGGTATCGAAGACCGCACATAGGGCGCGCACAAACGGCCGTCCGCGTTCCGTTACGTGGACAATGTCGCCGGACCGCGTGATCAGGCCGTCGCGCTCGAATTCGCGCATCGCTTCTTGTTCGCCGCTGAGAGCGCTCCCCGGCCAATCGTGCCGGGCGCAAGCCGCGGCGAGGTCTACGCCCATATGGCACATCAGGCTCTCGATAATGTCGGCCCGGAAGCGATCTTCATCGGTCAGGGCGACGCCCCTCGCCACGGGAAGTTCGCCGCGATCCAGCGCCGCTAGCCAGGCGATCTCCGTGGTCTGGTTCTGCACATAGCCTTGCGGCAACCGTCCGATGCCCGATGCGCCGATGGCGATCAGGGTCGGGCTGGTGTCGGTGGTGTAGCCCTGGAAGTTCCGATGCAGCCTCCGGCTGTGCCTGGCCCGGGCGAGGGGATCGTCGGCGCGTGCGAAATGATCAAGGCCGACTCGTTCGTAGCCGGCGGCGACCAGGGTATCTGCGGCGGCGCTCGCTTGGTCGAGCCGCTCGGCGGCGCTGGGAAGATCCTCGGCGCGGATCAGGGACTGGTGGGGCTTCATCCACGGGACATGGGCATAGCCGAAGAGGGCGATGCGGTCGGGCCGTAGCTGCAAGATCCTGTCCAAGGTCGCGCGGACACCGCGGACCGTCTGGTGCGGCAGGCCATACATCAGGTCGAGGTTGATCGACGGGATGCCCGCCGCTCGCAGCCAGCCGACGGCCTGCGCCACCTGGTCATAGGACTCGGCGCGGTTTACCGCCCGCTGCACCATCGGATCGAGATCCTGAACGCCGAGACTGACCCGGGTGACGCCGTGTTCCGCCGCGGCGCGCACCCACCGGGCGCTCAGGAAAACGGGATCGGCCTCCACCGAGATCTCGGCCTCCGGCTGGACGGCGAACACCCGGCGGATGTCCAAGAACAGCGCTGCCATATCCTCCGGCGACAGGAGATTGGGGGACCCACCGCCGAGATGGATGGCGGCGACCGGGATCCGGCCGGGGACGGCGCGTTCGAGCATAGCCAGCTCCTCGCCGAGCCGCTGCACATAGCGGCTGATCAAGTCGGCCTTGCGCACCACCCGGGTATTGCAGCCGCAGAACCAGCAAAGGCGCTGGCAGAAGGGGATGTGGGCGTAGAGGGAAATCGCGTCGCGTGTGGACAGGTCCGAGAGCCAACCGGCGTAAACCTCCGGCCCGACGGCGGCGCTGAACTGCGCCGCGGTCGGATAGCTCGTGTAACGCGGCGCTCGTCCGTCATATTTGGCGAGGAGTTCGCGGTCGTGGTCATGGACGGAATGGTTCAGGGTGGCGGATGGGGTCACGCGAGGCTCCTTTGCGACGGCGATTAACCCGCTGCGGCAACCTTCGCCGTGACCCAGATCAAAGGTCTTGATGCGGAGGACCATCCTGCAGATGGTCGGTGAGGATCCGGCCGGCGTCGCCCTTCGGATCGTCGTACTGGCGGGCGCGCACCGTCCAGATGAAGGCGAACAGTCCCAGAAGACCGATGCCGACGCTGAACGGCCCCAGGAACAAGAGCAGGGTCATGGACGCCGTCCCGCGAGGGTCAGGCGAAGCGCGTTGAGGGTGACGGCCAGGGACGAGCTCGACATCGCCAGGGCGGCGACGAAGGGGTTGATCCACCCCGCCATCGCCGCCGGAGTCGCCACGAGATTATAGATCACCGCGAGAGCGAAGTTTTCGAGCGCCCGGCTACGCGCCTGTCGCGCGATCCTAAGGGTCAGAGGGATAGAACGCAGGTCGCCTTGGGCATAGACGCAGTCGGCGGCATTCTGACTCGCTTCGATCGCCGCACCCGGCGCCATCGACGCGTGCGCCTTTGCGAGAGCCGCAGCGTCGTTCAAGCCGTCACCGACGACGAGCACCTTGCGGCCGGCACTGGTGGCCTTGTCGACCATGGCTGCCTTCTCGGCGGGCGTTAGCGCTGCATGCCATTCATCGACGCAGAGCAGCGTAGCAACCCGCTCGGTCTGGCGGCGCACGTCGCCGGACAAAATGGCCAGGCGGTAGCCTGCAGCGCGCAGATCAGCGACCACCTCAACGGCCTCAGGCCGGATATCGTCTTCGAAGACGAGACGGACCTTGGTTTCTCCCTCAAACCCGAACCAGAGCTCCGTCTCTGTTCCGGCGCTACGGACCCCGACGAAACTGGCGCGGCCCAGGCGCGCGCGGCGTCCGCCGACTAGGCCCTCAACGCCTTCGCCGGCGATTTCGACAATATCGGTTGCGGCTTGTCCGGGGCCGGCCGCTTCGGCGAGCGCCTTGGCCAAGGGATGGTGCGAGCCGCGGGCGAGTGGTGCGGCGGCGGCCACCAAGTGCGGCGCGTCGGTCAGGAGCCTGGGCCGGCCTTGGGTGAGCACGCCGGTCTTGTCGATGTAGATCAGATCGACCTCGGCCAGGCGCTCAAGGGCCGCGCCGGATTTGATCAGGACGCCTTTCCTGAAGAGCCGTCCGCTGGCGGCGATCTGCACCGCCGGCACCGCCAGTCCAAGGGCGCAGGGGCAGGTGACGATCAAAACCGCGGCCGCTCGGAGCAGCGCTTCGCGGGGCCCCAGTCCCAGGAGCCAACCGCCGGCGAAGGTCATGAGGGCCGCCGAGTGGACCGCAGGCACATAGAGGGCCGCGGCCTTGTCGGCGAGGCGGACATAGGCTGACCGGCTCTGGGCGCCCGCTTCCATCAGCCGGGTGATGCCGGCGATGGCGGATTCCTGCGACGCAGCGGTGGCGCGCAAGATCAGTTCACCCGACTGGTTGAGCGCGCCCGCGTACAGCTTTGATCCCGGACCCACGGCAATGGGGAGCCCCTCGCCGCTGATCAGGCTGTTGTCGATGTCCGAAGCGCCGGCGTACACCTTGCCGTCCACGGGGATCCGCTCCCCCGGCGGGACCGCCAGGAAGTCCCCGGCGGTCACTTCACCGACAGGTATGCCTTGGCGCAGGCCGTCGGCGTCGATGCGGATCGCGATCGGAGCCTGCAGCGCCAGGAGATCTCGAGCTGCCGACCTCGCCGTCATCCTCAGCCGATGGTCGAGATAGCGACCGATCAGCAGCAGGAAGAGCAGCATCACCGCCGCGTCGAAATAGGCGTGCGCCCCGCCGAGCAGGGTTTCAGAAAAGCTCACCGCCAGGGTGAGGAGGACGCCGATTGAAATGGGCACGTCCATGTTGGCCTTGCCCTTGCGCAGCGAAGACCAGGCTGACCGGAAGAAGGGCATTCCGGCGAAGAGGGCGCAGGGGGCGGCCACCATCGCGGCAAGCCACAACAGAACCTGACGGGTATACGGCGTGAGTTCCTGGCCAAACAGGCCCGCCCAGACCGGAACCGTGAACATCATCACGTTCATCGCGCCGAAGCCCGCGACGCCGAGGGCGAGCACCAGTTCGCGGCCGATGCGATCATCTTCCTGCAGGGCCTGGGCCGGGTCATAGGCCACCGCAGTGAAGCCGAGAGCCTGCACGGCCCCGATCAGCTGGACAGGGTCCGCGCGGCCGGACTCGGATATGGCGCTGAGCTTGCCTGAGGTGAGATTGAAGCGGACGGACTTGATCGCGGGGAGGGCGCGCACCGCGGCCTCGATGCGGGTCATGCAGCTGGCGCAGTGGGCGCCCTTCACAAGCAATTCAATACGGTCGCGGCCGGCTGCGTCCTTGCGGACGAAAGCGTCGAGATTCTGGGTCGAATGGGTCGTCACGGTCATGGGAGCACCACCCGGCTTTGAACTTCGAAGGCTTCTCCGCCCCGCGCCCGGGCGACGCCGCGGACATCCCAGACGCCGCGCAAGTTGCCGATGGCGGCGGCGTACGCGCCCCCGCCTTGCGGAACCAACACGAGGGTGCGCCGACCCTTCTCTGTCGCCGGGCGGCTCAGTTCGGCGTGCACGGATAAGGTTTCGAGAGGGGCTCCAGCCCTATCGGCGAACGTCAGGACGAGGCGTCCCGCGCCCGCCTGCGCGTGCGCCTCCCAACCCAGCGCGGCTTCCGCCCGGCGCTGAGCGAGGGTGCGGTTGAACAGCAGGCCAGCCTCATAGGGGTTGTCCGCGACCTGGCCCGAGAAGGTGCGATAGGCCAGGGTCGCGAAGGTGACGTCCACGGCGATGATCACGGCGAAGAAGGCGACAATCCCCCCCAGAACATGGAAACCTGTGAGCCGAAACGGGGTCGTAGGAGCGCTCATCGAACCTCTCCGGAGACAAAGGTGGACGCTTCCCTCACGGTGTCGGCGTCAGAGGCGAGGACGAAGTCGATGGGGATGATCGCCGCCCGCAACTCGTCCACCGGCGCGGTGACAAAGAGCTTTACGCTGCGGCTCGCGTCAGCCGGCACGCGGATCTGCAGAGTGGATGTCGAACCTTCCTCGCCCGGCGCATGCAGTTTGGCGGTGGCGAGGCCTTCAATCCCGACGAGGACATCGCGCGCTTTCAAGGTTCGGTTTGAAATTCTCAGCGTGTAGCCGTCGCGCACGGACCCATCGCGCATCGTGACGTGGGTGGGGTTGCGGTCGCGAAGGACGCTGAACACCATGGGGTCCCGCGCCGCTAGGCCATAGATCATCAGGGCGGACACGACCGTCAAGGCGGCGGTGTAGAGAACCGTGCGCGGCCGCACGATCCGGTAACGCGGTGCGACCCGGTCGGAGCGGGCGAGGACGGCCGCGTCGGTGTCGTAGGCGATCAGGCCTTTCGGCCGGCCGACCTTGACCATGACTTCGTCGCAGGCGTCGGCGCACAGGCCACAGTTGATGCATTCGAACTGGGCGCCATTCCTGATGTCGATACCCATGGGGCAGACGACGACGCATTGCTGGCAGTCGACGCAATCACCGCGGTTCGCCCAGCTGTCGGCTTTCTTGTGCGCACCGCGTGGCTCACCCCGGTCATAGCGGTAGGTGACCTGCAGAGTGTCGCGGTCGATCATGGCGCCCTGAATCCGCGGCCAGGGGCACATGTAGGTGCAGACCTGTTCGCGCATTAGGCCGGCCAGGCTGTAGGTGGTCGCAGTCAGGATCGCGAAGGACAGGTAGACGGTCATGGCCGCCGACCCGGTCCAGAAGTCTCGCAGGAGGCTTGGCGCATCGTGGAAGTAGAGGTTCCAGGCGCCGCCGGTCCAAAAGGCGATCATCAGCCAGACGGCGTGTTTTCCAACTTTGCGCCCGACCTTAGCGGCGTTCCAGGGCGCGGCGGCGAGCTTGAGGCGCGCATTGCGGTCGCCCTCGAAGGCCCGCTCGACGAGAATGAAAATGTCCGTCCAGATGGTTTGCGGGCAGGCGTAGCCGCACCACAGCCGTCCGAACATCGCCGTCACCAGGAACAGGGCGAGAGCCGCCAGGATCAGGAGGCCGGTGATGTAGAACACCTCCTGCGGCCATAGATGCAGGCCGAAGAAGTAGAAGCGTCCGTGGCTGAAATCGACCAGGATCGCTTGCTGTGGCATGCTTTCGGGGCGGGTCCATCGGAGCCAGGGCGCGCCGTAATAGATCGCCAGGGTGACGATCAGCAGGGCCCATTTGATCTGCCGCCAGCGGCCATGCACCAGCTTGGGGTGGATAGGCTGCCGAGGCTGATAAAGACCGCCGCTGCCAAAGATCGCCTTCTTGCGAGCCAGGGCAGCCGCAGAGACGGCAGCCTTGGGCGCGGAAGGTCGCCGATCGAGGGGGGCGTTCACCGCCGTCAGCCCCCTGCGTTGGCGTGGACGTAGACGGCGAGCGCCTTGACGACCTCGGGCCGCAGCCGGCTTCCCCAGGCGGGCATCACGCCGCCGCGGCCATTGAAGATCTGGCCTTCGATATCCTCCCGGCGGCTGCCGTAGAGCCACTCGTGATCCGTCAGATCCGGCGCGCCTTTGGTGACGTCACCCTTAGCGACCGGCCCGTGACAGGTCGCGCAGTTCTGGGTCCATAGCGGTGCGGCGCGGGCCACCGCCGCGGGGTCGGCCTTACGCCCGGAAATGGCCAAAACATATTCGGTCAGATCCTTCTGTTGCTCGGCGTTGAGCATCTCGTCACGGCCAAAGGCGGGCATCCGCGACATGCGTGTATCGGGGCCTCCGGCGCGTACGCCGACGGTGATGGTGTGATGGATGTCGGACAGGCTTCCGCCCCAAAGCCAAACATCATCGCGCAGGTTCGCATAACCCTTGCCGCCGGCGCCGCCCTGCCCGTGGCATGTCGCGCAGTTGTCGCCGAATACCGATTGGCCGACCATCAGGGCATAGACCTGCAGTTGCGGATCGCGTTCGATCTCCTCCAAGCTCTTGTCGCGCAACAGCACAAGCTTCTCGCCCCGCACCGCGTCGAGGGCGGCGAGCTCCTTGTCGACCGCGGCGCGGTCGGAATGATTGCGAAGGCCCTTGGTGTAGCCGGTGATCCCGGGCCAGGCCGGCATCAGGATCCAGTAGCCGATCGCCACGGCGATGCAGGCGTACCAAACCCAAAGCCACCAGCGGGGCAGGGGATTGTCGAGTTCGACGATCCCGTCCCACTCGTGGCCGGTGGTCTTGACGGGGTCTTGCTGTTCGTCTTGCGGGCGGCCCATCAGAGCTCCTCCTCTTCAAGCGGGAGGCGCGCGGCCTTCTGAAACTGGTCTCGGTTCTTGGGCCAAAGGGCGTGCGCCGCGCCGGCGACGAAGATGAGGACGAAGTAGACGGTCCCCGCCTGTTGGGCGATCCGCGCCACGGTTTCGTAGGTCATGACGCTCACCGCTCGTTCGCAGGCGCTTGGGCCTGATAGGTCTTGAAGTCGACGAGCGTGCCGAGCATTTGCAGGTAGGCGATGAGAGCGTCTAATTCCGTGATGGTGTTGGGATCGCCGTCGAAATCGCGGTTGGCGACCTTGGCGCCATAGCGGCGCTTCAGATCGACCGCGTCAGACGAGAACTCGTCCGCCTGGGCGACAAGATCGATCTTGGCGTTTTCGATCTCGGCTTTGCTGTAGGGCACGCCGACGACCTTCAGAGCCCGCAGCCGGTCCTCGATATCACTGTAGTCGAGCTCTTTTTTGGCGAGGAAGGCGTAAGGAGGCATGACGGATTCGGGGACCAGCATCCTCGGATCGACGAGGTGTTCCTTGTGCCAGCTGTCAGAATACTTGCCCCCCACCCGTGCCAGGTCAGGTCCGGTGCGCTTTGAACCCCACTGAAAGGGGTGGTCGTACATGCTCTCGGCGGCGAGGCTGTAGTGGCCGTACCGCTCGACCTCGTCGCGCAAGGGACGGATCATCTGCGAGTGGCAGGTGTAGCAGCCCTCGCGGACATAGATGTCGCGGCCGGCCTGTTCGAGCGGCGTATAGGGCCGCATGCCGTCGACCTTTTCCACCGTGCTCTCAAGCCAGAACAAGGGCGCGATCTCGACGAGGCCGCCGACCGAGACGACAAGGATGATGCCGATGACGAGGAGGAGCGAATTGCGCTCCAGCTTTCCGTGAGATTTCCAACCGAACACGAGCGCGCTCCTTAAGCGTGGGCCAGGAGGACGGGCGCGGCCGCGGATTCCTGCTGATGACTGGGCAGGCGGACCGTGCGCCAAAGATTGTAGGCCATGATCAGGGCGCCAGAGAGGAACATGGCTCCGCCAAGGGCGCGGATGACGTTCTCGACGTGCTTGGCGGAGACGGTCTCGATAAAGGTCCAGGCGAGGAAGCCTTCGGAGGTGTATTGCCGCCACATCAGGCCCTCCATGATCCCGGAGACCCACATCGAGGCGATGTAGAGAAGCAAGCCCAGCGTCGCGATCCAGAAGTGCCACTCGACGAGGCGATTGGAATAGAGCTGCTCTTTTTTCCAAAGCCAGGGCGTCATGCAGTAGAGGGCCGAGAAGCTGATGAAGCCTACCCATCCGAGCGCGCCGGAGTGCACGTGGCCGATGGTCCAGTCGGTGTAGTGGCTTAAGGAATTGACCGCCCGGATCGACATCAGCGGGCCTTCGAAGGTCGCCATGCCGTAGAAGGCGATGGACACGACCATCATCCGGATGACCGGGTCGGTGCGGATCTTGTCCCAGGCGCCGGAGAGCGTCATCAGGCCGTTGATCATCCCGCCCCAGGACGGCATCCACAGCATGATCGAGAACGTCATCCCAAGCGTCTGCGTCCACTGCGGCAGGGCGGTGTAGTGGAGGTGGTGCGGCCCAGCCCAGATGTAGATGAAGATCAGCGACCAGAAGTGGACGATGGACAGACGGTAGCTATAGACCGGACGTTCGGCGCGCTTGGGCACGAAGTAGTACATCATCGCCAGGAAGCCGGCGGTCAGGAAGAAGCCCACCGCGTTGTGGCCGTACCACCACTGCACCAGCGCGCCCTGCACGCCCGCGAACAGCGGGTAGCTCTTGGAACCCAGCAGGCTGACCGGCAGGTCGAGGTTGTTGACCACGTGCAGCATCGCCACGGTGACGATGAACGCCAGGTAGAACCAGTTGGCGACGTAGATGTGCGGCTCGGAGCGCCGGACGATCGTGCCGACGAAAACCGCGAGGTAGCAGACCCATACCACCGTCAGCCACCAGTCGACGTACCATTCGGGCTCGGCGTATTCCTTGCCCTCGCTGATGCCGAGGAGGTAGCCGGTGGCGGCCAGCACGATGAACAGCTGGTAGCCCCAGAACACGAAGCGGGCGAGGCCGGGGAAGGCCAGCCGCGCGCGGCAGGTGCGCTGG
>Ga0207668_10002346_pt1 | contig 11050 bp, 8 predicted proteins | sample KBSS43metaG_FD_184323 | JGI IMG/M metagenome (GOLD analysis project Ga0207668, IMG submission 184323) | Switchgrass rhizosphere microbial communities from Kellogg Biological Station, Michigan, USA - KBS S4-3 metaG (SPAdes) (version 2) | ecosystem: Host-associated > Plants > Roots > Rhizosphere >... | reverse complement strand
CCGATCTCGAAGTCGAGCAGGTCGCCGGTGACGAGCTCGGCACCCAGCTCCGCGAGCGCGTCGGCGCGGGCATCGTGGGTGTGGACGAGCGCCCGGACCCGGTGACCGTCCTGGCGCAGTTCCCGCACGGTGTTGGCACCGGTCTTTCCGGTGGCCGCGGTGATGAGGTAGAGGTCTTCGGCGCTCATGCTGGTTCCTTCATTTCGGAGTGGACGATGTCGATCCGGCCGGTGTCGACGTCGTAGACGACGCCGGTGACCCGGAACGTGGCGGCAAGCTGCGGTGAGCTCCGCAGGACGGCGAGGTCTGCTTCGACGGCCGCGCGCGGCTCGGCGACGTGCTTGTCGGCCAGAGCCGTGGGGGCCACGTGGAAGTAGGCCGCCAGCATGTCCGGCGGATCTTGCAGGCGTGTGATGCCACAGTCGTTGTGCTGCATGACGATCAGGTCGATGACGGGTGCGAAGCCGATCAGGGTCTCGGTGAGCCTGCCCAGTAGGGCAAGTTCGGCGAGCGCGTCGGGAGTGACGCGACCGCCCACGTTGCGGATGACGGCGGCGTCGCCGGTTTCCAACCCGAGCACGTGCGCGGGATCGACGCGCGGGTCCACGCAGCCCAGCACGAGCGTCCGCAGCCGGGGAAGCATCGGCAGGCCCGCGACGAACCGAGTTCGGGCGAAGTCGTCGTTGCGTTCGGCGAGGGTGTCGACCACGGTCATGTCGGTCCTTCCGGTTCAACATCTGACTAACGGTTTCGTTAGTCATCTCCATGCAAGCATGCTAAGCTGACTAATGCAAGCGTTATTCAGAACGGAGTCGACGATGGAGTTCGAGCCCGACTTGCGCGACCGGTCGCAGTGGTCCATCGGAGACGCCTGCTCGATGACGCGCGCGCTCAAGGTGCTGAACACCAAGATCGCGTTTCAAACGGTTCGCGAATTGTTCTTCGGCACCGTGCGTTTCGATGACTTCGTGACGAGAACCGAGAGTTCGGCGCCTGCGGTGTCGCGCGCGCTCAAGCAGCTGGAGGCGGCGGGGATCGTCACCCGAGTCCCCTACCGCGAGCCCGGCCGGCGGGCCCGCGACGAGTATCGGCTGACCGAGGCAGGCGAGGACTTACTGCCGGTCTTCATGTCGCTGGTGCAGTGGGGCGACAAGCATCTGCAGGACGGGCGCCCGCCGCTGGCCTTCCTCGACGCGAAGACGGGACAGCCCGTCGCCGTTCACGTCACTGCGGGCAGCGGCAAGACACCGGCCCGCGCGGGCGACATCGAGATCCAGGTATCACGATCGCGCTAGCCGGCTGAAGATCCGTTCGTCGATGATGGCGGAGAACCGTGCGGCCGCGGTCGGGTCGCCCTCGGTGACGATCTCGCCGTCGGCGATGGCCTCGGTGATGGTGGTGCGCTGCCCCGCGATGGCCGCGACGACCTTGCGGGTGGTTCGGACGACGACGTCGGCGGGCGTCGCGCTGGGACCGGTCCGCACCGACATGCGACCGTCGCGGACACGCAGGCAGGCCACGCTGTCGTCGACGTGGAACTCGTAGGCGCCATCGACGTCGGGCGAAACGGCGTCGCCGCCGGCGGCGAGGAAGCCCAGGACCCACTCCGCGTGAAAGGCCTCGCGGTCGACGTCGGCGTCGTCCATCTGATGGCGCGCACCCCACACCGCCAACGGGAGTAGCGCTTCGGCGAGCTCGCGGCCCGCGCCCGTGAGTGCGTAGAGCACGGTGGAACTTGGCTGGTCGAGGGACAACCGGCGTTCGACGATGCCGTCGGACTCCAGTTGCCGGATGCGGGTGGCCAACAAGCTCGTCCCGATGCCGACCAGCGCGTCGGCGAGCTGCGTGTACCGCTTCGGCCCGGACGCCAACTCCCGCACGATCAGCAGCGTCCACCGCTCCCCGACCACGTCGAGTGCGTGAGCGAGGCCGCAGAACTGGCTGTAGTTCCGTCGTGACATGAGCCCATCCTAGCGATCACTGCAGGAAAATAGTGCGAACTTAACTTTTATAGTGCTTACTTCTAAATCTTATGTTACGTTTGCCATGCACGCTCCGAACGACACCTACTCGCCAGGAGGTACCGCGATGGCCCTCATCGCCCACGGCGGACCCCGCCGAATCACCGCATTACTGCGCTACCTGATGCAGCCACGTGTCAAACCTGTTGTGGCAGAATCGGTTACAGCCGACGCACCGCCATCGGCGAGGTCGCACTACCCACCCAAACGTGATCGCGTCATCGAGAACGCGGCGATGCGGCGGGAGATGTACCGGCTCTGAGGCCGGGTTAGCCAGCCCGCGCGGTCTCTGTGACCCGACGGTTCGGGACGCGCTGCAGCCCCAGATGTCCGCGCACCGTGCTCTGCCGGCACTCGCGACGGAACAGGCCGCGGTCGCGCGCCAGGTTGACGACGATGTAGCGGGCGTCTTGGGAGCCGGTGTCGGTCACCGCGTTGCCGTGTTGCGAACGGCAGCGCTTGTCAGCTTCGGATACCGGAGCTCCGACGCGTTTCCTGTCGTCGCGCTCGGAGATCCGCATCAGGGTGTACCCGCCGACGCCCCGCTACCGCTGCCGAATTAGCTCCCGCTTCTCGGCGCGGCTAGGAAGAGTCCGTGGAGGCTCGATGGGCTGGCAGGCGATATCGTGCGGCTTCTCAGTGGATCCTTAGCCGTGATGCGCCAATGTGTATTTGAGACACGGACATCGGGCGACGACTTTCTGGCCTGCCCGGTTGGCACACTGTGCTTGTGACGACCACTGAGCAGGAACCGGGACCTGGCGCCGCGGGAGAAGTTGAGGCCGGCCCGACGAAGCAGTTTTTCGTCTCCATGATCACCCGAGACATCGCCCTGCAGCCGGCAATCGTGGACCTAGTCGACAACAGCGTCGATGGCGCCCGTCGCGTAAGGGGACAAGAGCGCTTAGACGGCTTGACTGTGGCACTCAACTTCGACGGCACCCACTTCCGCATTAAGGATAATTGTGGTGGCATCCCACTCGACACGGCGCGTCTGTATGCGTTCAAATTTGGTCGGCCAGACGGCGCTCCTGGCGTTGATCATTCGGTCGGTCAATTCGGCATCGGCATGAAACGCGCGCTGTTCAAACTCGGCACGGCATTCTCCGTCGATTCCACTGCGGCGGAGTCATACTTCTCGTTGCGAGTAAACGTCCTGGATTGGCAGCGCGACAACGAGAATTGGAATTTCCCGCTTGCGGCCGCGAACGAGGCAGTTCAAGATGAAGCTGCTATTGGAACAACTCTGGTGGTCGATGTTCTCCACCCCGAAGTCGCCGAAGATCTTTCCCTCGACACCTTTACCACAAGCCTCGTCGCGGATTTGCGCGCAAAGCACCGCCTCAGCCTCGACCGCGGATTGACTATCACCGTCAACGGAGCGCCCGTTGAGCCCTGGCCCGTCACCTTGCTGGTTGGGCCGCAGTTATCTCCCGGGCGGCGCACCAAGACGTACGCAGCGGGATGGCCTGCTCCTGTGATTACGCAGATCGTCGTCGGTGTCGCAGACTCCGCCCCCGCGGAGGCCGGTTGGTATGTCTTCTGCAACAACCGCCTTGTGGTGGGCCCCGACCAGACCAATCTCACAGGCTGGGGTGAGGGGCGTGGGCGCACCATTCCCCGCTTTCACACTCAGTTCGCGCGGTTCCGCGGCTACGTATTTTTCGACAGCGACCGCGCCGCACTGCTGCCGATGACGACGACCAAAGTCGGCGTCGACACGACCTCTGCCGTATGGCGCTCGACGCGACCGCAGATGATTCAAATGGCACGGCCGGTAATTGATTTCCTCAACGCCATTGACTGGGAAAATCCGCAGACCCTTGATGATGACACGGGCCAGATCGAATCAGCTCTCACGTCTTCGACGCTTGAACAAGTCGACATACTGCCCACCACGGACGCAGACTTCCTAGCGCCGAAGCGTGGAGCAATTACTCCTCCGCCAGCGACATCGTCTATCCAATATCGCCGCCTTGTTTCCGACATCGACCAAGCCAAGGAGCTACTGGGAGTATCGACTAACACCGAGGTGGGCAATCTCACATTCGAATACTTCCTTGACGCGGAGGGATGACCTGGGGTCCAGTACACGGACAATTCGGTACTCGGTTCGCGCAAATAAGCACATCGAGCGTCAAATGCTTATGGAGGTGTTACAGCGGCTGGACCGGCTCCCACCACGGCTAAGCAGCTACCGCTACGTGGGCTTCGGCGGCATTTACTTCACCGACTTTGTGCATGCCCACCGGCACCTCGGCATCGCGGACATGATTAGCATCGAGCGCAGTTTCCCGAAAGAGCGGTTCGACTTCAACAATCCGCTCGCGTGTATCACGCTGCGGTTTGGTAGCGCAGGTGAGCATCTGCCTAGCATCCTCGCCGCGCATCGGGTCGCGACCGTGCCGGCCATCTTCTGGCTCGACTACGACGGCGTGATGGACACCGATGTCCTCGCCGATATCACTACCCTGGCGTCCGCCGCGACACCACTCACCTTCTTCGCCGTTACCGTCAACTGCGACCCCGGGGCGTTGAACACACGGCTGGACGATTTCAAACGCCATCTTGGTGACGCAGCGCCGCCCGACATCATCGAAGCCGCACAGCTGGGCGGGTGGAAGCTGGGTAATGTCGACTGCCGTCTGATGCTCGGGACCGTTGCCTCCGCGCTAGTGGAACGCAACGCGGCGCTGCCTCCCGAAGAACAATTGCGGTATCGGCAATTGGTGCGATTTCACTACGCGGACGGGGCGCAGATGATGACCGCCGGCGGCATACTGCACACCGACGATCAAGTCGAGGCGATCGATGAGGCAATGGTCGGCCTGCCTCAGGTGCGTGCGGAAGGCGAAGACGCGCTGCTTGTTGACGCGCCGGTGCTAACTGCTCGTGAAGTTAGACACCTCAGTGCGCAGCTGCCGCGCCCTGCGGAACAGCCGCCCACTTCGCCCGGTGTGCCTTCGTCTGACGCCGCACGCTTCGCCGCCCTGTACCGGCAATATCCGCTCTACGCCCCTGTCGAAATACTTTAGCGGTGGAATCGAACAAGACCCGGTTACCGCTCGCGAACTCCACAAGAATGCCGCGCCTCAGAACGGCATGTCACCTTTTCGTGGGCGCAATGTATGCCAGGGTGGTGGCGTTGAGTCGCTCGAGCAGGCTTTAATGACTCCAGTCCGTGGCGGGTCCTTGTCTTTGCCCACGCGAGTATGAAGAACTCAGGCTTCGTCGTGGCTACGTTGAACTGACCGAGGAACGGATCTCGGAAACGTGGTGACAAGCAGGTCAACTAGCTGCCGGGCAATCTTCCCGTCGATCTGAATTGACTGGCTGCTTTTTGGCTTCGATTGTCGCTTGTCGGATCCAAAGGTGGTCAGATGGAGCAGCGTCGTTCCGTCGCTCGCATGAACGACGTCATAGTAGCAATCGACTTCTGTAGTGTGCGGTCGTATCGATTGTGTCCCGCGGATAATTTCTCGGATACGAGCCATGAATCCAAGGGTACTTCGACTACGCACGGTTGGGCTTAGTCGACTAGCCATTGCGTTCCCACGCTTCACTACGCGCGCTGCTACGACGTTCAACTCGGTATCCGTTGGCCTGCACTGCGCTGGGCAACGCGCACGAACCCGGAAGCCGACGCACAGTCGAGCAGCGCGGGAGCGGTGCGGCCTCGAAAAGAAGCGCCAGCCTGCCACGCGCCGTTCTAGCGGAAAGTGGCATGGTTGGTCGAATTCTCGAATTCGAATGCCCCGCATCACAATTGCGTGAAGCCGGATTTCGGACCTGCCTACCGGCGTGCCCGGACCGTTGCTTCGACCCAGGCCGCGACGGTGATCGGATCTTGGTGCTCCCATACCCGCACTGAGACCCAGCCTGCCTCAGCTAGGCGCGTATCAGTGTCCGCGTCGCGATGCTGGTTGCGCCGAACTTTGTCGTGCCAATACTCCGGGTTCACGGTCGTTGCGCGGGAACCGTGGATCGGACATCCGTGCCAAAAGCAACCGTCTACGAAGACTGCGACCCGCGTTGGACGGAACACAATGTCGGCCCGCCGCCGCAGGTTCGGGAGAGGGGCAACGTCAACCCGATAACGCAGACCCGCCGAGTGGAGTAGTCGCCTGACGGCAAGCTCAGGCGCTGTGTCTCGCGTTCTTTGGCGCTGCATCCGACCACGCACCGCTGGACTGCTTGCCCATGAGGAGGACTCGTCCACGCCCGGCGTTCGGGCCGACGAAGCCGGTCTCCCCATGTTTCTGCGAGCACCCACGACTTCTAGTCTGAACTCTAGAGCTCCGGCAGTCCAAGGGCTTTCGCGTCCCGGTAGGCCTGGGCCATCTGTAGCAACCGAGGAGTATCGCCGGCGAAGCTTACGAACGCTTCGCCCTTACCCAGGGTGCGAATCTGTTCTGGTAACCGCGGATTGTCGGGCTGCAGCTTCCTCGCGGCCTTCGTCGCGACGGTGGCGTCCGGCAACCCAAAGCAGATTTTGGTCTGGGCGTTGTGCGCGACGACGTCTGGAAGGTCAAGGGGACCCTGCGTCGCGAGTACGACTGCGAGGCCCTTGGATCTGCCTTCTCGAATCATGGTCTGTACAGCTCGGAACGGAGCTACTCGGTGTGCTTCGTCCACCACGACCAAATACCTAATCGTGTTGGGGACAGGCGGCAGATTCTGAATTCGCAAAAGCAACGCCGAGAAGATGAAACCCGCTGCCAGCACCGTCGTTTGGCCGTTGCCGGGGATCTTCGAGAGTCCGAACACTACGTTCTTGTCGATGATGTTACCCAGCGGTTCACCTGACTTGAACAACTCAGTCGACGTGAGGTCGCCAATTACGCCCTTCAAGTCCTCGTCGAGACGGGAGTCCAACGTCGAGAGGGTTGGCCAGCGATTCTCGAGGCGGGCGTCCGAGTATGCACTTGTAAGTGCATCACTCAGCTTTGAACGCTGACGTATCCCGAGCTTTGCTCCGACGGATCGGACGGCCTCGTCCACAGTGTCTCGGAGCTCGATGACGGCACTCTGAATAGCGCGGTCGCTGTCGTCGTCTAATGCAAGCGGGTTATAAGGTGCTCCGCCGTCCCACAGGTCGATGAAGGTGGCATCAGCAAAAGCGGGAAATCTATTGTCATCGCTGTAGTCGTTCTTGAAGTCGGCGATGCCGAATCGGCTTCCGCTCAGTTTCGCCAACTGAGCCAACAATGTCATCGCGAACTGGGTCTTGCCCATTCCGGATGATCCCCAGATCTCGGTGTGCCCGTTCTGCAGCTGGGTCTGGCCTGGGCCGGCAGGATGCCAGCGGACTTCCTCACCAGTGTTGGCGTCCCACCCAAGCACTGGAGCAACGAACGACACCATGGCCAGGCTCGACGAACCCCCAGAACTACCTCTCCCAGTGCCGATGTTCGGCGGTTCAACGGGCGGTTCTACATCGGGCGGCTTGGGGACGTCCGAGCCATGCTCGGTGACGTCCGCCTCCTCTTTGTCGTCATTTTGAGATACCCCAGTAGCGGTGCCCCCATCTTTGGCGTTCGCACCGCCGTCTGATTCTGTATTGCCTGCCCGCCCAGGCTTTTTGGAGTCTCCGGACTCTGGCCGCCTATTGGTGCGGTTGCTTTCAAACGGTGCGCGTTCGCTCTCCACGGTGCGCAGGGTCGTTAAGTTCGTCGAGGTGGCCTCGACGAGTAACGCCTCCGTGAGTGGAACTCCTTGAAGCACAACAGGAACGATGTCATTGGAGATCGGGATGCGGTATATGGTCTGCGAGCGCGCGACCTTGGGACCGAAGACCAACCCGACACCGGCCCACTCGAGACTCCCTCGTCCGAGCCGGAACGCCTCCAGAGCGCGCAGCTCTTTCTGGTCAAGTTTGAACCGGGATTCGCGAGCCACTGCATACGCAGCTTCCGCGATGCGATTTAGCCAGAGCCGACTTGCCACGCTGTCCAAGACTGGGTAAGCAGCCCATCTGGTCGCGACCAGAGTTTGATTGAGCTGATCGTAAGCGGCTGCGCCCGCTTCTTTTTCGTCGCTGCGACGAGCTTTCACTTCGATCGCGGCGACGTGAACACCCTCGTTCTCGCGGTCAAGGGCAATCGCCAGCAGGTCAGCGCGCTTTCCCGCAAACCAATGCCTGTACTCGTCGAGGCTCACCAGCAGGACGCGGCAGCCCGGCGGCAAAGGCCAGGGTGTTGCTGCCGTAGCCAGGAGGCTGAATGCTACGACGTGGCCGACCAGCTCGTTGATACCGGCTCCACTTGTAGCAGCTTGCAAAGCAAGAATTCCGTAGCCTTGGCTGGCAACCTTGCGGAGGTCGGTACCGATCTCAAGCGCGACCCGCGTTTCAGCGACGATTCCAGCCGCGCGCAGGCTCCGCCCGATTGCCCGATCTGCTGGGCCGCCAGACTTCTGACTCAGAACTAGCGAGACCGGACTGTCTCCCCCGAGTCGTTTGTCCTGGTGCAGAATTGCGATTCGGTCGGGGCCTAGAGCCTGTTCCAGGCTGTCGCGAGTCGCGTATCTATCGAGTGTGGCGACCCACAGTGCCAGTTCGTGTATCTGGAGTAGTTGCTTCGCGACATCCTTTGTGCCGGCTTTTACTTCGGGAACAAGAACCTGGTTGCCATCCGGCCACCCATCCTCGATAGCGTTCTGCAGACGCAGCCAAGCCTGCCCCGAGGCGGGAGCACCCGGAGGCATCAGCAGAGTTCGTCGTTCCCTCTTCTCCCGCTGCCACACTCTCGGCGCGAACAACACCTCCGGGTCGTCGCCCGGCGGATCGACCTCGGCTGTGTTGATCTCGAGCAGGCTGCCGCCGCCAGTCAAGCCGGTCACTAAGGCCAGGTGAACGGCCGGCGCATCGCTAGACGTACTCAGCAGATGTTGCGCATGGGCGAGGGTATCGATATAACGCACTTCCAGAACGTCGCGCTGAGTTCGCAGCGCGTCGTCGGCTCGAGCCAGGGTCTCGGCGCTAGGTTTGTCGGCGTCTCTTCCCACGCAAAACACTTCGATGCGCTTGATGGTCGCTCGTCCTACCCGCGGTTTCTCGAGGAGGCTGACCGCCTGCCCAATTAGCAGATCGGCCGCGCCGGGACCCCATGCAAGACAGCGCAAATGGCCAGCCGCCTCAGGCTGGAGAGTCAGAAGTTGCCTGACGACGGCGCTGAAAGCGTCGCCTGCGAAGCCGCTTTCGTCAATCGTCGAGGATCCTCCGTACAAGCTCCAGATCCGGCCCTCACTAGTCGGGAGGAGGGGGCGATCCTGGGTCGCTCTGCGGATGAATGCGGGGTGATGGGTGGCGGTGGCCCTTGCAACACCGGTAGCAGTAGCTACGGCGTCTGAGGCGTCCGTGACCTTGTGGGGCTCCTCGCTGAGCCGGATGAGACTCCAAAGCGCCTCAAGATATTGAGCCAGCCATTCTGCCTTTAGTGGCGCCAGCGGCGTCATCGCGACCGCTCGGCTTCCGCCAAGTACACACCCGGCTAGCGCCAATGCCTCAGCGGTGTCGGTATCCCCTGCTGTCTCGCGGTCTTGACTCGCAGCTGTCCATGCCGCGGCCCATGTCCTTAATGCTGCAGGGTCCAGACCACGCTCGAGGGCGCTCCTGGCCAGCGTCTGCAACGACCGAGCCACCGGCAGTAACTTGTCGGGCACTGGTCGAACGGGCGAGGCGTCGGAGACGCCGCAGAAGGCATGCAGGAGGGGCTCTTCGGTAAGAGCGAGAGTGAGCGAGGGCGCGTCCGCAAAGAGAATGGCCGCTCGAAGAGTCGCCGCATCGTCGAGATCCGGTCGCCAATCGACCAGCACCGAGCTACCGTCGTTCGCCGTCAGCCGCAGTTGCAGAGCCGGTAGCGTCGCGCCCGTATGTAGGCCCGCATCGACGAAGGCGCCCAAGATATCGCCTAGGTCGTAGCCATCGGAGGCTTTTAACAGCAGGCCGTCGACGTCGCCACCGCTGTTCGCCCAGTGAGCCATCAGCGCACCCAGCCTCAGACGCGCGCACGCGAGGGTAATGATTCGCCCGGCACCAGTCCGGTTGGTAGCTGCCGCGCCTTCCGGAGGCTTTGGCCCAATGACCTCGACCTGATCAATCAGGCCGCCGAGTTGCTGCGCAGCTCGAACAATCGCGGCTTCGGGACATGAGTGGGTTGTGCCACTAACCACTTTGTCACGCAGGAGCCTCTCGAGCTTGCGTCTAGTTGCATCCTCGAACACCGCGTGCTGCAGAGAATCATCGAGATCGAGGAGTTCCTTTGCAGCAGTGCGGCGCTCGTCTTGCCGCCGCAACTGGCCGGCCGTCAATTCGTACGATCGCCAAGGGAGTCCTTCGGCTTGACTGCCCTGTGGAAGCTTGGATCGGTAGTCGTCTATCTCCCTGCGGACGATCTCGCTTATGTTGAGCGCCCGCTGCTCGAATACTTCTTGAGCCTCGTCGTACCAGAGAGTGTTGAGAAGCCCGGCGTCGCCTGCCTGCAGCTGCATCATCACGGTTTCAGCTAAAGCTTTGGCGTCCTGAGGACCCAAGCCGGGCCTTCGTCGCAGCACCGCTTCCGCGCGTTTCCTCAGATCGGCATACGCAGCTGGACGCAATAAGTCGTCACCCGTCCGGCGAGCTGCGAGCGAGAGGTTGTCCGCGACACGCCCCGAGTCGATCCTGCCTCCGGCTGGGACATGGTCAGCGAAGGCGCCTAGCACGGGAAGTGTTGCAAACGGGTCGTCGCCGGCGGCAAGGCCGTCAATATAGTTTGCGACAGCGATCGCACTCGGGCGCGTCGCAACGTCGGCCTGATTGATTGCCTCTCGTACCGCGCGTGCGGCCCCATCGAACGCAGCAGCGGGTGTCTGTTGCGCCAGGATTCCCATACCCTCGGCTGACTCGAGCAGCACACTCGGCGAGACTGATTCGAACATATTGAGGCCGGAGCGATCGGGCACCTGCTCACCGTCACACAAGACGAGTACGACGCCCTTGGTTCCGGGTCGATTCCTGAGTGCGGTCCCCGACACTTCGGTCATTGCAT
>Ga0207668_10002345_pt1 | contig 11050 bp, 10 predicted proteins | sample KBSS43metaG_FD_184323 | JGI IMG/M metagenome (GOLD analysis project Ga0207668, IMG submission 184323) | Switchgrass rhizosphere microbial communities from Kellogg Biological Station, Michigan, USA - KBS S4-3 metaG (SPAdes) (version 2) | ecosystem: Host-associated > Plants > Roots > Rhizosphere... | reverse complement strand
GTCGCCGGCGCGGCTTACCTGCGGGCGTTGGCCGAGGGGCGCCCCGCCCGGGCGGTCTGGGCCGCGCTGCCCGGCGAGGACTGGGCGATGCGGATCGCCGAGGCCGCCGCCGCCACGGTCGGGGCCGGCCGGGGCGTGGTGATCGTCGTGGCCGACGCGCGCGACCTGGATCGCGTCGACCGGGCGCTCGGCCGGGTCCTGGGCGACGGCCGGCACGTCGCGCTGAACGCCGCTCTCGGCCCCGCCGAGCGGTATCGGCGTTTTCTGGCCGCCAGCCGCCACCGGGTGCCGGTCGTCGCCGGCACCCGGGCGGCCATGTGGGCCCCGGTGGCCAAGCTCGGCCTGGTCGTGATCTGGGACGACGGCGACGATCTGTACGCGGAGCCCCGCGCCCCCTACCCGCACGCCCGCGAGGTGCTGCTGACCCGGGCCCAGCTGGCCGACTGCGCCGCGCTGGTCGCCGGCCACGCCCGTACGGGGGAAGGGCAGCTCCTGCTGGAGACCGGTTGGGCCAAGGAGATCGCCGCCGGCCGCGACGTGCTGCGGGCGCACGCCCCCGCGATCGCCCCGACCGGCGACGACCCGCAACTGGCCCGCGATCCCGGCGCCGCGATCGCCCGGCTGCCCAGCCTCGCCTGGGAGGGCGCCCGCCAGGCCCTGCAGGCCGGCGCACCGGTGCTGGTCCAGGTGCCCCGCCGCGGTTACCTGCCGTCGATCGCCTGCGCCGAGTGCCGGTCACCGGCTCGCTGTCCGCATTGTTCCGGCCCGCTCGGGCTGGCCGGCGCCCGCGACGTCCCGGTCTGCCGCTGGTGCGGGCGAGCCGCGGCGGCGTACGCGTGCCCCGCCTGCGGCAGCCGTCGCCTGCGCGCCTCGGTGACCGGCGCCCGCCGCACCGCCGAGGAACTCGGCCGGGCCTTCCCCGGCGTCACCGTCCGCACCTCCGGCCGCGACGAGGTGCTCGACGCCGTGCCCGCCGAGCCGGCCGTGGTCGTCGCCACCCCGGGCGCCGAGCCGGTCGCCGCCGGTGGCTACGGCGCCGTCCTGCTGCTGGACACGTGGGCGCTGCTGACCCGGTCCGACCTGCGCGCCGCCGAGGAGGCCATGCGGCGCTGGCTCAACGCCGCGGCCCTGGCCAGGCCGGCCGCCGGCGGTGGGCGGGTGGTGGTCGTGGCCGACGGCTCGCTGGCCGCCGTCCAGGCCCTGATCCGCTGGGACCCGGCCTGGTTCGCCGCGCGCGAGCTGGCCGAACGCCGCGAGCTCGGCTTTCCCCCGGCCGCCCGGCTGGCCAGCGTCACCGGCCGCACCGAGGCGGTGACCGACCTGCTGGCCGCCGCCCGGCTGCCCGCGGAGGCCGAGTTGCTCGGCCCGGTCCCGGCCGACGGTGACCAGGAACGCATGCTGATCCGGGTTCCCCGCTCCCGTACGTTGCCGCTGTCCCAGGCGCTGCACGAGGCGTCCGCGGTGCGCAGCGCCCGCAAGGCCACCCTCCCGGTCCGGGTCGAGATCGACCCGGCCGACCTTTTCTGATTCCGCCCGCAGATATTGAACCGTTGGGTTCAGTGTCGTAAACTGAACCACATGGTTCAGCAAGACGTGCTCGACCGGATCTTCGGTTCGCTCGCCGACCCGACCCGGCGCGACATCCTGGTGCGCCTCGGCGCGGGCCCGCTCACCGTGGGCGAGCTCGCCGAGCCGACCGGGATGACCCTGACCGGCGTGCGGAAGCACATCCAGATCCTCGAGGACGCCGGCCTGGTGACCACCGAAAAGGTGGGCCGCAGCCGGCGGTGCCGGCTCGGTTCCGAGCGGCTCGACGACGCCATGGCCTGGATCGGTTTCTACCAGCGGCTCTGGGACCGTCGCCTGGACGGCCTCGACGCGTACTTCACGCTCCGGCGCGGAGCTGAGGAGAGGGAGACATGACGGACATCGAGTTGCGGACAACCCGACGGCTGCCGGCCACGCCGGAGGAGGTGTTCGACGCCTACACCGACGCCGAACAGCAGAAGATCTGGTATTCCATCCTCGACGAGGAGCCCGGCATCGTCGAGATCGAGGTCGACCTGCGGGTGGGCGGCAAGCAGACGGCCGTGTGGGGCCCCAACCAGGACACGCTGTTCCGGGAGACCCAGACGTTCCTGGAGATCGAGCGCCCGCATCGCCTGGTCACCGAGTCGACCGGCGCGAGCCCGGACGGTCAGGAGATGACCACCCGGGTCGAGATCACCTTCGCGGCGGACGGCGACGCCACCCTGATGACCGTCGTGCAGAGCGGCTTCCCGACGCCCGAGGTGCGCGACTTCTTCGCCGGTGAGGTCTGGGCCGGCGCCTTCATCCGGATCGAGACGCTCCTGCTCCGCAAGGCTGCCCATTCATGACCGCTCCGCTCCGCAAGGCCGCCCATTCATGACCGCTCCGCTCCGCGGGGGCACCCACTCATGACCGCCCAACCCGCGGCCGGCCCGCGACCCGGCAGGGCGTGACCGGCCGGCCGCAAACACAGACAAAAAGCCGGCGCCCCGCGGTATCGCGGGGCGCCGGCCGACAAGCAGGCGAACGACGTCAGGCGGCGGCGTTCTTCAGGTCCTGCGCACGCTCGGTGCTCTCCCACAGCAGCTCCGGGATCTCCCGGCCGAAGTGGCCGTAGGCAGCCGTCTGCTGGTAGATCGGTCGCAGCAGGTCGAGGTCCCGGATGATCGCGGCGGGGCGCAGGTCGAACACCTCGTTGATGGCCTTCTCGATCCGCTCCACCGGCACATTCTCGGTGCCGAACGTCTCGACGAACAGCGACACCGGGTGGGCCTTGCCGATCGCGTACGCCACCTGGGTCTCGCACCGCTCCGCGAGGCCGGCCGCCACCACGTTCTTGGCCACCCAGCGCATCGCGTACGCCGCGGAACGGTCCACCTTGGACGGGTCCTTGCCGGAGAACGCGCCACCGCCGTGCCGCGCGTATCCGCCGTACGTGTCAACAATGATCTTGCGGCCGGTCAGGCCGGCGTCGCCCATCGGGCCGCCGATCTCGAAGCGGCCGGTCGGGTTGACCAGCAGGCGGTAGCCCTCGGTCTCCAGGCCGAGGCCCTCCAGCTCGGGCGCGATGACGTGCTCGCGGACATCCGGCGTGAGCAGCGACTCGAGCGAGATGTCGGCCGCGTGCTGCGACGAGACGACGACGGTGTCGAGCCGCACCGGGCGGAGCCCGTCGTACTCGATGGTGACCTGGGTCTTGCCGTCGGGACGCAGGTAGGGGATCGTGCCGTCCTTGCGGGCGGCGGACAGCCGGCGGGCCAGCCGGTGGGCGAGCGCGATCGGCAGCGGCATCAGCTCGGGCGTCTCCGAGCAGGCGAAGCCGAACATCATGCCCTGGTCGCCGGCGCCCTGCGAGTCGAGCACGTGCTCGGAGTCGCCCTCGCGCAGCTCGAGCGCGCTGTCCACGCCCTGCGCGATGTCCGGGGATTGGGAACCGATCGAGACACTGACGCCGCAGGACGCGCCGTCGAAGCCCTTCTTGGACGAGTCGTAGCCGATCCGCAGGATCGTGTCGCGCACGATGCTCGGGATGTCGGCGTAGGCCTGGGTGGTCACCTCGCCGGCGACGTGCACCTGGCCCGTGGTGATCAAGGTTTCCACCGCGACGCGGCTGCGGGGGTCCTGCGCGAGCAGGGCATCGAGAATGCCGTCGCTGATCTGGTCAGCGATCTTGTCCGGGTGGCCTTCCGTGACCGACTCGGAGGTGAACAGGCGGCGTGCCACGGTGCTCCTCAGAATTGTCGAATACAGGTTTCGCGGAAGTGTAGTCACCGCGCCGGACCGGAGTCGCCTGGGTGCTACGCCGTCCCACCGTCGCCGACCTGCCGTTCCAGGAGCGCGGCAACCTCGTCCCAAATCATATCGGCCACATCGTCTTTGCGAAGTTGGCCGAAGCTTTGCGTGCTCCCGTCCGCGCCCAGCAGCGTGACCTCATTGTGGTCGGCGCCGAACACCCGGTCCACACCCACCTCGTTAACGACGATCAGGTCGGCACGTTTCTTGATCAACTTAGCCCGGGCGTGCTCCAGGGCGTCGTGCGTCTCGGCGGCGAACGCGACGAGCACCTGGCCAGGCCGCTTGCTGGCGCCCAGCTCCGCGGCGATGTCGGGGTTTGTCACGAGAGTGATCGCTTCGGGCGTACCGTCCTCGGTCTTTTTGATTTTCCGCTGCGCGACCGTCGCCGGACGGAAGTCGGCCGGCGCCGCGGCCATCACCACGACATCCGCGTCGCCGGAGGCCTTGACCACGGCCGCGCGCAACTCCTCCGTGGTACCCACCCGGACAATCTCCATGCCCGCCGGGTCGGGCAACGTCACATTAGCTGCGACCAAAGTCACCCGCGCGCCGCGCGCCGCCGCCGCCCGGGCGAGCGCATACCCCTGCTTGCCGGACGACCGATTACCGATGAAACGCACCGGATCGAGCGGTTCGCGCGTCCCGCCGGCACTCACGACGACATGCCGCCCAGCAAAATCAAAAGCCAACCCCCGCCGATGTACGCGCAAAGCCAGCTCAAAGATCGCCGAAGGATCCGGCAGCCGCCCCTTGCCGGTGTCCGCCCCGGTGAGCCGCCCCACCGCCGGCTCGATCACGACCGCACCGCGGGCGCGCAGGGTGGCCACGTTCGCCTGGGTGGCCGGGTTCTCCCACATCTCGGTGTGCATGGCCGGCGCGTAGACGACCGGGCACGTCGCCGTGAGCAGCGTGTTGGTGAGCAGGTCGTCGGCGATGCCGTGGGCGGCCTTGGCAAGCAGGTCGGCGGTGGCCGGCGCGACCACGACGAGCTCGGCGGCCCGCCCGATCCGCACGTGCGGAACCTCGTGTGCGTCGTCCCACACCTCGGTGGCGACCGGCCGCCCGGAAAGCGCCGCCCAGGTCGGCGCGCCGACAAACCTCAACGCCGAGGCGGTCGGCACGACACGCACGCCATGCCCCGACTCGGTGAACAGGCGCAGCAGCTCACAAGCCTTGTAGGCGGCGATGCCACCACAGACACCGAGCACGACTTCGGTCACCGCGAGCCTCCATACCGATCCGATCGACCATCAGCAGGATCAAGTCTCGTACGCGCACCGCACCCCGAACCACCCGCCCCACCGAACAGACCACATCCCGTCCTGACGGCCGCCTGCCTACGTGTGGGACGTTGCGGCGACACCGATGCGGATTCCCACGCGGAAGATCCAGTACGGAGCTGCCGGGTCGCACTAGGGTGGCGCGTCGCGAAGCCAGCCTGCGCAGACGACGCGATCGCAACCTCGGGCGCGGGTCCGGCCTCAGCGTGGCTGGACAGACCAGATCGGTCTCAATTGAGGCGGATGAGATGTCGCCGGAGCGAGATTGCGCCCGTGGAGGCCGCACGCTCGGCAAAGCCGGCCGAACAAGATTGCCGGCAGTCATGGGGATCGTGTCGACGAGCCGACCGCTGCAACGCGGTCTCGAACCGCTTCGACAGGCTCTCATCCTGCGCCCCAGCGTTGTCGAACCGCTTCAACACGGCACATCGACCAAAGCCGGGGTGTGGCCGCCGTCCGGCGGAGCGGGTGACTGCCCGGCGGGGTGTCGCGGCCGCCTGGCGAAGTATCGCTGCGCCCGGCGGGGTGCGGCTGCCGTCAAACCGCGGCGGGTCTGACGGCAGTCGGCTGATGGATCAGGGCTGAGCGGCCGCTCAGGGCTGGTCGGTCGCCTCGGCGGTGAGCAGGCCCGCGTTGATCTCGCGCATGGCGATCGACAGCGGCTTTTCCTGCGGGGTGGTCTCGACGAGCGGGCCGACATACTCGAGGAGGCCCTCACCGAGCTGGCTGTAGTAGGCGTTGACCTGGCGGGCGCGCTTGGCCGCGAAGATCACCAGCGAATACTTCGACGAGGTCTTGTCGAGGAGCTCGTCGATCGGCGGGTTGGTGATGCCTTCGGGGTTCGCGATGGTTCCCACTGTTTGACAGTCCCTAACTGTTTGCTTAGGCCAAACTGTTAGCTGGGCCTTGGTGTTGGTGGCCTTGATGTGTTGGCGCGGATGTTGGCGCGCCCTAGCGTTCCGGAGCTTGCGCGGGCGTCAGAAATGACGAACCGAGCAATCCTACCAGCTCGTCGGCCGCACGCTCGACGAAGTCGTTGACCACCGTTCGGTCGAATTCCTTCTCGGCGGCGAGTTCCTCGTCCGCGTGCACGAGCCGGCGGCGGATCGTCTCCTCGTCGTCGGTGCCCCGGCCGACCAGGCGGCGCTTGAGCTCCTCGACGCTCGGCGGGGCGAGGAAGACCAGCTGCGCGTCCGGCATCGAGGCCCGGACCTGTCGGGCGCCCTGCAGGTCGATCTTGAGAAGGACCGGCTGGCCCTGACTCAGCCAGCCCTCGACCTGCGCCCGGGGGGTGCCGTAGAGGTTGCCGGCGAACTCGGCCCACTCGAGCAGCTGACCGCCGTCGATCAGCCGCTGGAACTCCGAACGGGTCACGAAGTGGTAGTGCTCGCCGTCGGTCTCGTAGTCGCGCTTCTTCCGAGTCGTCACCGACACGGACAGCTTGATCCAAGGCGAGCGCGCCCGGATCAGCTCGATCACACTGTCTTTCCCCACCCCAGACGGGCCGGAGAGGACGGTGAGGCGGGCTGCCGGGCGCGCGTCGTCATCCATGCTCACAGGCTCATTCAACACGAGCCCATGAGTCAGTTCGCAGCGAACTCCCCCAGGAGGGCCTTCCGCTGCTGGTCGCCGAGACCGCGCAGCCGGCGGCTGTCAGCGATCTTGAGCTTCTCCATGATCTGGGTCGCCCGGATTTTGCCGATGCCCGGCAGCGCCTGAAGCACGGCCGAGACCTTCAGCTTGCCGACGACCTCGTCTTCCTCCGCGCGGTCGAGCACGGCGGCGAGGGTGGTCTTGCCGGACTTGAGCTGTTCCTTCAGCTCAGCCCGGGCCTTGCGAACTTCCGCGGCCTTCTCCAGCGCGGCTGCGCGCTGCTCGGGGCTCAGTGACGGGAGCGGCACCAGTTCTCCTCAGGTCCCTATCGCGGCGGTAGTTCAATACCGGCGCTTCTGTGAAACGTGGTGTGCCATGGAACCAAAGGGGCATGTGGTTCCCGGCGCCGGGAAAACTAGCGGTCAACGACGGTTTCGGCAACGTGGGGGTACCCCCGCACCGGCTGTCCACTGGCCTGGTAAGCAGGCCGTTTCACCCGAGCACGGCTCGGCACTCGTCGGTCGCGCGCTGCGCCGCGGCCCGCAAGTCGGCCACGTCGGGCCCCGCCGAGAGAACTTCCCGTGAGTACGACGGCAGCACGTTGCGCAGGCTTTCGCCGAAGATCGCACGCAGGTCCGCGGGGGTCGCACCCTGCGCTCCGAGGCCCGGCGCGAGCAGCGGACCGTTCACTTCGGACAGATCATGGCCGGTACGCCCGATCGTCGCGCCGACCACCAGGCCGAGGCTCCCGAGCGGCTCCGCACCCCTGTTGACCTGCGAAATCTCGTCGATCACGAGCTGCGCGACGGTGCGCCCGCCGGCCGTCACGGCGTGCTGGATCGCCGGTCCCTCGGGATTGGACGTGAGCGCGAGTACAAAAACTCCGGCCCCGTTCGCGGCCGCGAGGTCGAATGCGGGCTGCAACGAGCCCACTCCGAGATAGGGACTCACAGTAATGGCATCAGCACAAAGAGTGCTGTCCGAATTCAAGTAAGCGCTTGCGTACGCTTCCATCGTCGAGCCGATATCGCCACGCTTCACGTCGAGCAGGACAAGTGCGCCGGCCTCTCGGGACTGTCGGATAGTTGACTCAAGAATCCCGACGCCAAGTGACCCAAATCTCTCAAAAAAAGCCGACTGAGGTTTCACCACGGCCACCCGATCGGCCAGTGCGTCGACCACCGTACGGGCGAAGCGTTCCAGGCCGGAGATGTCGTCCGGAAGCCCCCAGCGGGCCAGCAGGGCACTGTGCGGATCGATGCCGACACACAGCGGCCCCCGCTTCTGCATGGCGTCGTAGAGCCGTTTGCCAAAGGTCTCCATCGCTGCGTCTTCCCCTTGTGTCAGGTAGCCGCCACCGCGGCGGCGATTCCGGAGGTAATGCGGTCCACGTCGGCGGCGTCCGCCACGTACGGCGGCATCGTGTAGATCAGGTCGCGGAACGGCCGTAGCCAGACCCCCGCGTCGACCGCCGCAGCGGTCGCCGTGGGCAGGTCCACCGGGTGATCGAGCTGGACCACGCCGATCGCGCCCAGCACCCGCACGTCGGCGACCCCGGGCGCGCCCCTGAGCGACTCCAGGCCGCCGCGGAGTCCGATTTCGATCATCCGTACCCGGCCCGCCCAGTCTTCCCCGCGCAGCAGCCCCAGGGAGGCGTTCGCGACCGCGCAGGCGAGCGGGTTGCCCATGAACGTCGGCCCGTGCGCCAGCCCGCCGCCCTCCCCCGCCGAGATCGCCTCGGCCACCGCGGGCGTGCACAGCGTCGCCGCGAGGCTCAGGTAGCCGCCGGTCAGCGCCTTACCCACGCACATGATGTCCGGACTGACCCCGGCATGCTCCGCCGCGAAGAAAGTCCCGGTCCGCCCGAATCCCGTGGCGATCTCGTCAAAAATCAAAAAGATCCCGTGCGCCGCGGTGGCCGCCCGCAGCACGCGCAGGTACTCGGGATGGTGGAACCGCATTCCCCCGGCCCCCTGCACGATCGGCTCCACGATCACCGCGGCGATCTCGTCCGCGTGCCGCTCGACCATCGCGACCAGCGCCGCCGCATACTCCGGATCGAACTCGGCCGGCGGCGCCTCCGCGAACACCTGCGTCGGCAGCACCCCGGTCCACAGCGAGTGCATCCCGCCGACCGGATCGCAGACGCTCATCGGGTGGAACGTGTCCCCGTGGTAGCCACCCCGCCACGTCGCCAGCCGGTGCCGTCCCGGCCGCCCCAGGGCCCGCTGCGCCTGCAAAGCCATCTTGATCGCCACCTCAACCCCCACCGACCCGGAGTCGCAGAGGAAGACGTGCTCAAGCCCCGCCGGTGCGACCTCGACGAGGCCGGTGGCCAGCTCGATGGCCGGCTCATGGGTAAGCCCGCCGAACATGACGTGACTCATCCGCCCCGCCTGCCCCACCAACGCCGCGTCCAGCACCGGATGCCGATAGCCATGAACGGCCGCCCACCACGACGACATCCCGTCCACCAGCTCCCGCCCATCCGCAAGCTTCAGGCGCACACCGCGGGCGCTCTCGACCAGGTACGGCTCGCCACGCCCCGGCATCGGCCCGTAGGGATGCCAGACATGCGCACGGTCAAGATCGAGCAGCACCCGCCCACGCTCCCCACCCGACCGCCCGCCACCCGACCCCACACTCCGACCCACAGCCACCCCATCACCCGACGGCCGCCCCGCACCCACTGCCTCCCCGGACAGACGGATCCCCCCACGCGAGCCCGGAGACACACCAGCAGTCCCATCCGCGGCCCCGAGCGCGGCCTGGCTCACAGGCCCGGGCACAACCTCACCCCCAGCCGCGAACGCAGCCTGACTCGGGGGTGCGGGCGGATCGGCGGCTGCGGCGCCGGGGGTGGCTGCGGCCGGGTCGGTCGGTCTGCGCCCGCTGGTCACCGGGACCCCGGCGCCTCGGTCCGGCCTCGGGCGCGGGCGCCCGCCTGCGCCGCCGCCCGCACCAGCGCCGGTCCCTTGTAGACGAAGCCGCTGTAGAGCTGGACGAGTGCCGCACCGGCGTCGAAGAGCCGGCTCGCGTCATCGGCGCTCATCACCCCGCCGACTCCGATGATCGGTAGCCGGCCACCGGTCTCGGTGTGCACGAAATGCACTACCTTGCGGGCCTTTTCGGTCAGCGGCCGACCGGACAGGCCGCCCGCCTCGCCGGCACGCTGCTGGTCGGCCGGCGCGAGGCCGTCCCGGGCCAGCGTGGTGTTCGTGGCGATCACGCCGGCCGCGCCGTGGCTCAGGCAGACCTCCAGCAGTTCCGCGATGGCCGGCTCGGTGAGATCGGGGGCGATCTTCACGAGTACCGGCGTTTCCCCGTTCAGCGCGCCGAGCAGGTCGGCGATGGCCGTCTTGTCCTGCAGGGTGCGCAATCCCGGCGTGTTGGGCGACGAGACGTTGACCGCGATGTAGTCCGCATACGGATGCAGCAGCCGGTAGGACGTCAGGTAGTCCTCGACCGCCGCTTCCAGCGGGGTGACCTTTGATTTGCCGAGCGAGACGCCCAGCGGCACCCCGATCGGGCCCAACGCCTTCAGGCGATCCGCGAGAGCGGCCGCCCCGGCGTTGTTGAAGCCCATCCGGTTGATGATCGCCGCGCTGTCCCGGAGCCGGAACAACCGCGGCCGGTCATTGCCCGGCTGCGCCAACGCGGTGACCGTGCCAACCTCAACAAAGCCGAAGCCCAGTGCCGGCCACGAGGGCAGCGCGACGCCGTTCTTGTCCATCCCGGCGGCCAGCCCCACGGCATTGGGAAACCGCACCCCGAAGACCTCGACCGGCGCATCGGTCGCATAGCGGCGCCGCAACACGGCCCGCACCCCGCCGCCCAGCCCGGCCAGCCGGTGCAGAGCGAACTCGTGCGCCTTCTCGGCGTCCCCGCCACCCACCCGGAAGAGAACCGGCCGAACAACCCGCTCGAACACCGTCACGCCACCGCCCCGATCCACACCCGGCCCAGCCGCCCCGGATCAGCCAGGCCGACCGGAACCCAAGCCACGCACCGCACCCACCTCGAAGCAGCCCCCCGAACGGCAGAGCTGCCCCCGCCCACACCAGCAGCCGCAGCGACCCGACGCCCGACCGCCGCAAAGCCACGCGCCCCGCAGCGGAGCAAGACGCCGCGGGCCAGCTCTACGCCGTGCCGGAACGAGACACCCCGCCTGGGCAAACCACCGCTGAACGGCACGACATCCAACAAGAACGAAGCGCCCCGCAAAGACGCGACCCCACCGAACAACACGACGCCCCGCAGAAACCAAACACCCAGCAGAAAGGAGGTGCCGCGCGCGGGCGAGGCACCCCGCAAGGCCGAGCCACCGCGCGAGGGCGCGGCGCCGCGCGCAA
>Ga0207668_10002343_pt1 | contig 11054 bp, 7 predicted proteins | sample KBSS43metaG_FD_184323 | JGI IMG/M metagenome (GOLD analysis project Ga0207668, IMG submission 184323) | Switchgrass rhizosphere microbial communities from Kellogg Biological Station, Michigan, USA - KBS S4-3 metaG (SPAdes) (version 2) | ecosystem: Host-associated > Plants > Roots > Rhizosphere >... | reverse complement strand
AGGTCAGGGCGCTCGCGCGACACCGGCGCGACGATGAGCGCATCGCAAAGAGGAGCGCTCATGGACACTACCCGCAGATTGTGGCTCAGCCTCGCGTTGCTGCTGATCGCGAGCTTCGGCGTATTGCTCTGGATGGGGCGTGACATGCACCAGCAGGCGCCGCCGCTGCCGTCGCGGGTCGTGACCGAAAGCGGCCGCGTCGTCTACACGCGCGCCGACATGGAAAAGGGTCGGCAGGTGTGGCAGAGCATCGGCGGCCAGCAGCTGGGCTCGATCTGGGGACACGGTGCGCTGGTCGCGCCAGACTGGTCCGCGGACTGGCTGCACCGCGAAACAGTCGCGATGCTCGAGCTCGCCGCACGCAAGACAACGGGTGAGAGCTATGCGCGCCTGTCCGAAGAACGGCAGGCAAGCGTCCAGAGCGGCGTAAAGGCGTCGCTGCGCGCCAACACCTACGACGCCGCGCGTGACGAGATCGTGATCAGCGACAGCCGCGCCGCGGCGCTGGCCCAGGTGTCCGCGCACTACGAGAGCCTCTTCTCCAACGATCCGGCGACGGCGAAGCTGCGCGAGTCGTACGCGATGCGCAACGACACCGTGCCCGATCCCGCGCATCGCAAGGCAATGTCCGCGTTCTTCTTCTGGACATCGTGGGCGGCCGTGACCGAGCGTCCGGGCCATGACAGAAGCTATACCAACAACTGGCCGTACGAGCCGCTGGTGGGCAATACGCCCACCTCGTCTGCGTTCCTGTGGTCGATGTTCAGCGTTCTGTTCATGATCGCCGGAATCGGACTTCTCGCGTGGCACCACGCAGTGTGGCACGGCCGCGAAGCACCCGTGCAGCCGCCCGCGCGCGATCCGCTGGCCGGGCTCACGATCACCCCGTCGATGCGCGCGACCGCGAAGTATTTCTGGCTGGTCATGACGCTCTTCCTCGTGCAGATCCTGCTCGGCGCCACCACGGCGCACTATCAGGTCGAAGGCCAGACGGCGTACGGATACGCGCTGGCCGAAGTGCTGCCCTACAGTCTCACCCGAAGCTGGCACACCCAGCTCGCCGTGCTGTGGATCGCCACCGCGTGGCTCGGTACGGGGCTCTACATCGGTCCAGCCATCTCGGGACACGAGCCGCGGTTCCAGCGGCTCGGCGTCAACGTGTTGTGGGTCTGCCTGATCGTCATCGTCGTCGGCGCTTTCGCCGGACAATGGTTCGCCGTGATGCAGAAGCTCGGGCTCGCGAACAATTTCTGGTTCGGCCATCAGGGCTGGGAATACACGGACCTTGGCCGTTTCTGGCAGATCTTCCTCTTCATCGGACTCCTGCTCTGGCTGGTGCTGGTCGGGCGCGCGTTGTGGCCCGCACTGCGCCGGCGCGACGATACGTCGTCGATCGTGGGACTGCTCTTCCTGTCCACTGTGGCCATCGGCCTGCTCTACGGGGCGGGGCTCATGTGGAAGGAGCACACGCACATCTCGATGGTCGAGTACTGGCGCTGGTGGGTCGTTCACCTGTGGGTGGAGGGATTCTTCGAGGTGTTCGCCACCGCCGTCATCAGCTTCATCTTCGTCAAGCTCGGCCTCATCCGCGCGCGGACGGCGACCGTGAACGTGTTGTTCGCGACCATCGTCTACATGGCGGGCGGCGTCCTCGGGATGTTCCATCACCTGTATTTCGCCGGAACGACGACGGCCGTCGTCGCGCTCGGCGCGAGCTTCTCCGCATTGGAGGTCGTGCCGCTCGCCTTGATCGGCCTGGAGGCGTTCGACACGTGGAAGCACAGCAGTGCGACACCCTGGATGGAGCGCTATCGCTGGCCGATCGTGTTCTTCCTCGCCGTAAGCTTCTGGAACCTCGTCGGTGCGGGCTTGTTCGGTTTCCTCATCAACACGCCGCTCGCGCTCTACTACATGCAGGGGCTCAACCTCACGCCGCTGCACGGGCATACGGCGCTGTTCGGCGTGTACGGGATGCTTGGACTGGGTCTCATGCTGTTCTGCCTGCGCGGCCTGAAGCCCGACGCCGCGTGGAGCGAGCGCCTGCTGCGCGGGGCATTCTGGAGCTTCAACATCGGCATTTCGCTGATGGCGCTGCTGACCTTGCTGCCGATCGGTATCCTGCAGTTGCAGGCGGCGCTCGATCACGGGTACTGGTACGCACGGTCCGCCGAATTCATGGGCCAGCCGCTGATCCATACGCTGGTGTGGATGCGCGTCCCGGGCGACACGATCTTCAGCGTCGGCGCCCTGCTGCTCGCGTGGTTCGTCGCGCGTCACTGGATACGTCCGGTGCGCATCGCGGCGCCCGAGGTGCGGGCGGCATGAGCAATCTGGGCCGCGCCCGCGTGCAAACGATCCCGGAAGCGCAAGGCGCGGAGGGTAGCCCCGCGCAGCGCATATACGCGATCGAACAGCCCGGGCCCCCGCCGGCCGTCGATGGCGCATGGTCGATCCCGACGCTTGCGCGTGCGCCGCACCGCCTGCTGTTCTTCGTAGGCGCGTCGTGCGTGCTGCTCGCGATGCTCTGGTGGACGCTCTGGTTGTTCGACGCGGCGCGCCAGCCCGCGCTGCTCGCGCAACCGGCGATGCCGGCAGGCTGGTTGCACGCGATGCTGATGCAGTACTTCGTGTTTCCGCCGTTCGTGTTCGGATTCCTGCTGACGGTATTCCCGCGCTGGCTGGACCAGCCCGCGATCGCGCGGAACCTCTATGTGCCGGTGGGCGTGGGTCTGTTCGGCGGGCAGTTGCTGACGGTCGGCGGTGCCTTCGGCGGAGCAGGGCTCCTCGTCGCGGGTGCGGTCTTCGCCATCGCAGGCTGGACGGTCGGTCTCGCGCTGCTTCTGCGTGTCCTGTGGCGAGCGCGCGGGAACATCGGGCACCCGGCGCTATGTGCGGTCGCGTTGTCGCTCGGCCTCGTCGGTCTCGGGATGTATCTCGCCTACCTTGTGACGGGCGACGCGCGTTGCCTGTTCGTGGCCATCAAGATCGGGACCTTTGGCCTGTTGCTTCCTCTGTACGTGACGGTGACGCATCGGATGCTGCCGTTCTTTGCGCGTAGCGCGCTGCCGGGGCACACAGGATGGACCCGTCATGCGTGGCTCGTCGTGGTGTGGGTGCTTTTCCTCGCGCATCTGTTCCTGGAATCGATTCACGGTTACGTGTGGCTGTGGCCGGTCGATGGCGCGCTGGTGGCGCTGACCGCGCTGTGGTGGTGGCGGAACCGGCCGAAACGGGCATCGCCGCCGCTGCTGCGCATCCTGTTCATCGCCTACACGTGGTTGCCGTTGGCCATGATGCTGTACGCAACGCAGAGCGCGTGGTACGCGGCTTTCGGACAATTCGTGCTCGGGCGCGCCCCGGCCCACGCGATGTTCATTGGATTCTTCGGCGGGCTGCTGGTCGCCATGGTCACCCGCGTCACGCAGGGGCATTCGGGGCTTCCGCTCGTGCTCGGCCGTGTCGCGGCGTTCGCGTTCATCGCCGTCCAGGGCGTAGCGGTGCTCCGCGTCCTGGCGGAGATCCTGCCCGGACCCCCGATCCTGCAGGCACTCGCGGCGGCCGCGTGGCTCGTCGCCTTCGTTCCGTGGGTCGTCCGGTCGATTCGTGTCTACGGCGCGCCACGCGCGGACGGGAAGGCAGGTTAACGCCGTGCTCGCGTTCTATCCGCAAATCAAGGCGGTTCACATGGCGGCCGTGCTCGCGAGCGGTGCGCTGTTCCTGCTGCGCGGTCTCCTGGTGCAAACCGGCCGCGAGAATTGGGCGATGTGGGGACCGGTGCGCTATGTGAGCTACGGGATCGACACGGTGCTCCTGACCGCGGCGCTGATGCTCGTCGCCGTCGTGCCCGCTGCGCTGTTCGCCAACCATTGGCTGTCGCTCAAGCTCGCGCTGCTCGTTGTCTACATCATCGTCGGCTCCGTTGCCCTCAAGGAGCCACGCGCCGCGCTACGCTCTTCGGGGCTGCTCCGCGCCCGGGAGCGGCCCTTCACATTCAGGCGTACGCAGTCCACGAGCGCACGGCGTGCCTATTTCGTCGCCGCGCTCGTCATCTACGTGACCATGCTCGGCATCGCCCGGGCCCACCATCCGCTGGGCTGGATGCACGTCCTCGCAGGCTCTCTGCAATCCGGCTGATCTACGTCAACGCGCTGGGGGCAAGCCGGGGACAGAGTGAGGGTGTCGAACACTCCGACACCTTTGAGGAGCCTACGGTGCACCGCGTCATCCGGATTCTGTTGCTCGCCGCATTGCTGGTCGCAGGGGTCACGGGTTGTGACCGTGCCGACCAGGCCACGGCGCCAAGCGCCGCCACCGCCACGAATACCGGCGGATCCAAGCAGGGCGATCTCGGCCCGCCGCAAGGCGAGCCCATCAAGGCCGTGCTCACGAGCCCGCCGATGGTTCCGCCGCCGACCGGCCGCAAGGCACCCGCGAAGGTGATCGTCGAGCTCGAAGTCATCGAGAAGGAGATGGCGATTTCGGAAGGCGTTCGTTACACGTTCTGGACGTTCGGTGGCACGGTTCCCGGCAGCTTCATCCGCGTCCGGCAGGGCGACACGGTCGAGTTTCATCTCAAGAACTCGCCGGACTCGAAGATGCCGCACAACATCGACCTGCACGGGGTGACGGGCCCGGGCGGCGGCGCGGCGTCGAGCTTCACTGCACCCGGTCACGCCTCGCGCTTCACGTTCAAGGCGCTCAACGCGGGCCTCTACGTCTACCACTGCGCGACGGCGCCAGTCGGGATGCACGTCGCGAACGGAATGTACGGCCTCATCCTCGTCGAGCCGCCACAGGGCCTCCCCAAGGTGGACCGCGAGTACTACGTGATGCAGGGCGATTTCTACACGGTCGGCAAGTACCGCGAAAAGGGTTTGCAGGGTTTCAACATGGAGAGCGCAATCGACGAGAAGCCGACGTACGTGCTGTTCAACGGAAGCGAAGGCGCGTTGACGGGCGACAAGGCGCTCCAGGCGAAGACCGGGGAGAGCGTGCGGCTGTACGTCGGCAACGGCGGTCCCAACCTCGTCTCGAGCTTCCACGTCATCGGCGAGATCTTCGACAAGGTGTGGTACGAGGGCGGAACCCACTTCCAGGAAAACGTCCAGACCACGCTGATCCCGGCAGGTGGCGCGGCGATGATGGAGTTCCACATGGAGGTCCCGGGCAGCTACGTGCTCGTCGATCACAGCATCTTCCGTGCGTTCAACAAGGGCGCAATCGCTATCCTGAAGGCCGAAGGTCCGGAGGTGAAGGAGATCTACTCGGGCAAGGAAGTGGACGAGACGTACATCGGCGATCGCGCGCAATCCAACCTCGCCGCGGTCGCCACGGCGGCCAAGTCCGCGAGCGCGGGCGCTCTTTCGGTCGACGAACAGGTCAAGGCCGGACAGGCGCTGTTCGCGGGCACGTGCTCGACGTGCCACCAGGCTACGGGGCAGGGGCTGCCGGGCGTATTCCCGCCGCTCGCCAAGTCCGACTACATCGCCAAGCAGCCCTCGGAGATTGTCCACGTCGTGTTGCACGGCCTGACCGGGCCGGTGGCCGTGAACGGGAAGACGTACGACTCGGTGATGCCGCCGATGAACCAGCTCACCGACGACGAGATTGCGAACATCGCGACCTACGTGCTCAACAGCTGGGGCAATCCGGGAGGGCGCGTCCAGAAGGACGAGGTCGCGAAGCACCGCAAGGAGGTGCATCCCGCGACGGCGCCGAAACACTGAGGCGACGGTGCGCGCCATCCTGCTCCTGGCGTGTCTCGCGCCGCTTGCGGCCCTCGCGGCGGATCCCGGGTACGTGCGCGTCCCCGGCGGTGACTTCACGACGACGCTCCAATACGAGGACATTCGCGGAGCGTCGCGCGTCGCGACGTTCGAGATGATGGCGCGTCCGGTCACCAACGCCGAGTTCCGCACGTTCGTGCAGCGCTATCCGCAGTGGCGGCGCGATCGCGTGCCCGGCGTATTCGCCGGCAACGGTTATCTCGATCATTGGCAAGGCTCGCTGCAGCTCTCGGCAGGAGCGCAGGGATCGCAGCCGGTGACGCGCGTGAGCTGGTTCGCGGCAAAGGCGTACTGCGATGCACAGGGCGCGCGCCTCCCCCGCTGGCTGGAATGGGAATACGCTGCGGCCGCCGACGGAAGTCGCCGCGACGCGCGCCGCGACGCCGCGTGGCGCGACCGCATTCTGCAATGGTATGCGCAACCTGCGTCGCGGCCCCTTCCCGCGGCGGGAACGACCGCCGCCAACGTCTACGGCGTGCGCGACCTGCACGGCGTGGTGTGGGAATGGACGGACGATTTCTCGTCGATGCTCGTGACCTCGGACAATCGCACGCAGGGCGACCCCGACCGGAATCGATTCTGCGGCGCCGGCGCCCTGTCCGTCGCCGACCGCGAGCAGTACGCGGTATTGATGCGCGTCGCCCTGCTGTCGTCGCTGGAGGGCCGCGACTCGACGTCGACGCTTGGATTCCGATGCGTGAGGGAGGTGCAATGACGATTCGTCGCTGGTTGACGGCCTGGGCCTTGATGCTCGTGGCGGGCGGGGCGATGGCGATACCGACCGACTCCATCTATCGCGCGGACGTCGTGCTGACCGATGCGCAATCGCATCGCTTTCGATGGGCTGAGCAGCGCGGTCAGCCGCGAATCGTGTCGATGCTCTATACGTCGTGCACATTCACATGCCCGACGCTGGTCGAAAGCGTCAAGGTCGTGCTACTCGCACTGCGTCCGGACGAGCGCATTCGCCTGGGAGTCACGATGATCAGCCTGGACCCGAAACGGGACACGCCCGAGGCGCTGGCGAAGCTGCAGAAGGAGCGAGGGCTCGATCCTGCGCACTGGACGCTGGCGCGACCGCAACCGCGCGACGTCAGCACGATCGCTGCGCTGCTCGGAATCCGCTATCGCGTACTCAGCGACGGTGACTTCAACCACACGACCGTGCTGGTGCTTCTCGATGGCGAAGGGCGGATCGTTGCCTCGACGGAGAAACTCGGCGGCGTGGCGGATGCCATGTTTGTCGCTGCGGTGCGCAAGACGCTCGAGGCGCGCTGACGACGTCGCATGCCGATCCGTGCAAATGCCGGGTGACCGCTCGGATCGCGCGCGAATGCAGGAGATGCCAATGATTCAGCCATGAAGGTCGCCCTCTGCATGTGTTCGGGTTCGCGTGCGGCGCGTCCCATAAACCGCGTAGTAGAGTACGGGAATGACGACGAGGGTCAGGAGGGTGGAAACGAATATCCCGAAGATCAACGAAATGGCGAGCCCGTTGAAGATCGGATCATCGAGAATGAAGAAGGCGCCGAGCATCGCTGCGAGGCCGGTCAGCATGATCGGTTGCGCACGGGTGATTGCGGAACGGACGACCGCTTCCTTGAAGCCGACTCCCGCGCGTGTCTGGATATTGGTGAAGTCCACCAGCAGGATCGAGTTGCGCACGATGATCCCGGCCAACGCGATCATTCCGATCAGGCTGGTCGCCGTGAACTGAGCGCCCAGCAGCGCGTGACCGGGCATTACGCCGATGATCGTGAGGGGGATCGGCGCCATGATGATCAGCGGTGTCAGATATGACCCGAACTGGGCGACCACGAGCAGATAGATCAGTACGAGGCCGACAGCATAGGCGACGCCCATGTCTCGAAACATCTCGTACGTGAGTTGCGACTCGCCGTCCCACTTGATCGAGTAGTTGCGGTAGGGGTCGTCGGGCGGACGGATGAAGTATTCGGTCAGCGTTCCGCCGTCCGGTGTCTCGATAGCGTTAACGTCGCCACGCATCGCGAACATGCCGTACAGCGGGCTGTCGACGCGGCCAGCCATGTTGCCGACGACGTAATTCACCGGCAGCAGGTCCTTGTGGTAAATCGGCTGTTCGCGCAGCGAATCGGTCACCGACACGAGCTCGCGAATCGGAATCAGTTTCCCCGAGCCCGAACGCACGCCGAGTTGCAGTAACGTATCGAGGTCGCCTTGCTGCTCGGCGGGCAGCTGCAGCGTCGCAGCTGCCGGATACTTGGTTTCGTCGTGAAGGTAGCTCGTGGCTTCGCCGGCCAGCCCGGCCCGCAACGTGCTGACGATGACGTCCTGCGGAACGCCGAGCGTCGCGGCCTTGCGGCGGTCGACCAGCAGCAGCGTTCTGGGCGCCGCCGCGATGCTGCTGTCGTCGACATCGACGATTCCGGCGGTCTCTTCGAAGCGCGCACGGACCGCCTTGGCGACGTCGCGGCGGCCTTGCGCCTCGGGGCCGTAGATCTCCGCGACGATGGGCGCCTGAACCGGCGGACCCGGCGGGACTTCGACGACCTTGACGTTCGCGTTGAACCGTTCGCCGATCTTCTGCAGTCCGGGTCGTACCCGTGCGGCGATGGCATGGCTCTGTTCGCTTCTGTGATGCTTGTCGACCAGGTTCACCGCGATGTCGCCGACTTCGCCGCCCGCGCGCAGGTAATACTGGCGGACCAGCCCGTTGAAGCTGATCGGCGCAGCGGTGCCCGCATACGCCTGGTAGTCGGTCACCTCGGGCACGGTGATCAGGTATTGGCCGAGCTCGTGCAGAACTGACGCGGTGTGCTCGACCGGCGTGCCCGCCGGCATGTCCACGACGACCTGGAACTCCGACTTGTTGTCGAACGGCAGCATCTTGAGCTGCACGAGTCCGACGACCGGCAGCACGAGCGACGCGCCAATCAGCGCCGCGACACCGATCCCCAGCAGCACGCGGTTGCGCTGGCCGCGGGCTTCGTCGAGCAACGGGCGAAAGATGCGGGAAAATACCGGCGCGAGCTTTCCAACCCGCTCCGATGGGATCGCGGCGTCCACAGCGGCATGCGGCGTCCTGAGCAAGAGCCTCGACAGCCACGGAGTTACCACGAAGGCAATCGCCAGCGACAGCAGCATGCCCATGCTCGCGTTGATCGGAATGGGGCTCATGTAGGGCCCGGTGAGGCCGGAGACGAAGGCCATCGGCAGCAGCGCCGCGATCACCGTCAGCGTCGCCAGGACCGTAGGGCCTCCGACTTCGTCGACGGCGCGAGGAATGATCTCCACCAGCGGTGTGCCGGGCTCGAGCTGCTGGCGCCGGTGAATGTTCTCGACGACCACGATTGCGTCGTCCACCAGGATGCCGATGGAAAAGATCAGCGCGAACAGCGATACGCGGTTCAGCGTGAACCCCCACGCCCACGAGGCGAACAGCGTCGCCGCCAGCGTCAGGATCACCGCGCTGCCGACGATGACGGCTTCGCGCCTTCCGAGCGCCACCAACACCAGCGCGACGACCGACGCGGTGGCGAACAGCAGCTTCTGGATCAGCATCTGCGCCTTGTCGTTCGCCGTGGCACCGTAGTTGCGCGTTTCCGCGACTTCGACGTCGTGCGGCACGACGGTGTTGCGAAGCATCGTCACGCGGCGCATCACCGCATTGGCGACATCGATGGCGTTCTCGCCGGGCTTCTTCGTGACGGCGATGGTCACGGCCGGATACTCGCCGCCGTCCCGGCCAGCGACGCCGTGCCAGACATAGCGGCTCGCCGGAAGCGGGCCGTCGCGGACGGTGGCCACGTTCGAAAGGAAGATCGGCTTGCCGTCGTGGACGCCGACCACCAGATCCGCGACATCGCGAGCATCCTTGAGAAAAGGACCGGATTCGACGGCGATCGCGCGGTTGGCGACGAGCAGGTCGCCGACCGGCAGGCCGAGGTTGGCCGACCGCAATGCGCTCCGAAGGTCCGGGACCGTGACACCGTTGCCGGCCATCCGGGCCGGATCGATCTCGACGACCACGGCGCGTCCAGGTCCACCGATCGTATTGACCTCGCGTGTGCCCGCGACGCGCTTGAGATCGCTCTCGATGCTGTGGGCGACGCGCTCGAGGTCGAAGGCGCTGACCTCGGGGTTGCGGCTGAACAGCGTGAGCGTCACGATGGGCACGTCATCGATGCCCTTGGGCTTGATCAGCGGGTCGAGGACACCGAGGCCCTTGGGCAGCCAATCGGCATTGGCATTCACCGTGTCGTAGAGACGCACCAGCGCCTCGGTTCGGGACACTCCCACTTTGTATTGCACGGTCACGATGGCGAGCCCCGGCCGGGACACTGACATCACGTGCTCGATGCCGGTAATCTGCGACAGAACCTGTTCCGCGGGCGCGGCGACCATCTGCTCGACGTCCCGCGCGGATGCGCCGGGAAACGGAATCAGCACATTCGCCATTGTCACGTTGATCTGCGGCTCTTCTTCGCGCGGCGTCGCGACGATCGCGAAGATGCCGAGCAGAAGCGCGACGATCGCCAGCAGCGGCGTGATCTGCGCCGTCTGGAAATAGGCAGCGATGCGGCCGGACAGGCCGAGCGATTCGCGCAGGTCGTCGCGTTCAATGTTCACTGGGCTACCTTCGCGCTGCGCGCTCCGGAATTCGCCCTCGGGGACGGCCCTTCGGGCTCATTGGCCACCTTCGCGCTGCGCGCTCCGGAATTCTCCCTCGGGGACGGCCCTTCGGGCTCATTGGCCACCTTCGCGCTGCGCGCTCCGGAATTCGCCCTCGGGGACGGCCCTTCGGGCTCATGGGCCGCCGCCTGCGGATCCAATGCGATGTGCTCTCCCGCGGTGACGCCGCTCAATACCTCGACGGTGCCATCGCCCGCGCGCCCGAGACGCACTTGCCGAAGGATGGGGTGTCCGTTGCCGTCGACCACATAGACGCCCGTCATCTCGGCGCGCCGGACGATGGCGCTGGCAGGCACATGAAGCCTCGGCGTTGCCGTCCCGTGCATCGGCAACAGCACGCGCGCGAACGTTCCGGGCGCTACGTTGCCGGCAGCAGCCGGAAGGTCGAGCCGGACCAGGGCCGTATGGGTGGCCGGATCGGCCGTGGGCAGAATGGTCATGTTGGCGGCGGCAACCCACTGGCGTTCCGCAGGCACGCCGGGAAACTGGATCCTCGCCGGCTTGCCGGACGCGATCCTGGCGATGTCGGTCTGCGGAACCGTGGCCGCGACCCGGATGGCCGCGGGATCGTAGAGGGTGAAGAGCGCACGGCCG
>Ga0207668_10002337_pt1 | contig 11074 bp, 11 predicted proteins | sample KBSS43metaG_FD_184323 | JGI IMG/M metagenome (GOLD analysis project Ga0207668, IMG submission 184323) | Switchgrass rhizosphere microbial communities from Kellogg Biological Station, Michigan, USA - KBS S4-3 metaG (SPAdes) (version 2) | ecosystem: Host-associated > Plants > Roots > Rhizosphere... | reverse complement strand
AGCCGAACTCGCGGACCAGCCGGGTGGTGTCGACCACCCGGCCGTGCACGAAGAGATCGATCTGGTCGAGGCCGATCTGGCCCACCCCGACGTTGCGGGCGACCGCGGCGACGGTGGAGAGGGTGCCCTCGGGCAACGGCAACGAGACCCGCCCGGCCCGGCGCACCGCCTGGGACAACAGCAGCACCCCGGCACCGGCCACGTTGAAGGTGCCCGGGTGATCCTCGAGCACCGACCGGTGCAGGATCTCCAGGGCGTCGTCGACGTGCACGAACTGGAGCCGGGCGTCGCGGCCCAGCACGGTCGGCACGACCGGCTGGGTGAAGTAGCGGGTCAGCGTCGTGTCGGCGGTCGAGCTGAGGAACGGCGCGAACCGCAGCACGGTGGCCGCCACCTGCGGCCGCCGGCGGCGGAAGCCGCGCACGTAGCCCTCGATGTCGAGGATGTCGCGGGCGAACGAGCCGCGGGGCACCGCCCGCGGCTCGGTGTCCTCGGTGAAGACCGCCGGATCACGGAACGACGCCCCGTACGCGGCCGTGGACGAACGCACCACGACCTTGCGCAGCCGGGGAGCGCCCTGGGCGGCGGCGAGCAGCTGCATCGTCCCGATGACGTTCTGCTCTTTCATCGCCTGCCGACCGCCGTGCTGCGGGTCGGGGGCGCTGGTCACCGCCAGGTGCACGAGGGCCTCGGCACCTAGGTCGGCGATGGCGCCGGAGGCCGCGCGGGCATCGGCCCGGATCAACTCGACGCCGGTCAGCAGGTTCTGCAGAGCCGGCGGCGGGTCGAACGGGTCGAGGCCGACGACGCGGTCGACACGTGGATCGGCGGCGAGACGTGCAGCCACCCGGGCGCCGAGAAATCGGCTGACTCCGGTGACCACGACGACGCTGGGCGGTGAGGTCACCACGGGCGCACCTTCCGATGCGGCGATGTGCGGCAAGGGGTGGTGGAGCAGCCGGGTGTCACTCCCGGCCGGCCGTCACTTGCCGAGACGGCGACGCTGGACGCGGGTCTTGCGCAGCAGCTTGCGGTGCTTCTTCTTCGCCATACGCTTGCGGCGCTTCTTGACCACGGAGCCCATACGAAATGCCTCTCGAAACCTTGTGGGTCGGATCTGGGGTGCGCGGCGGCGCGTCCCGGATCCGATCTGGACGGCATCCCGGGCACGGTGTCACCGGGAACCAACCGCACCAGCGTACCGGCAGGTCGGGGTCGGACCAAAACGGCCCTCCGGTTTGCCGGGCCGACCTCAGGCAGTCTGCGAGAATGCGCCGCGCAGGTATTCGTGCACGGCGTGCTCGGGCACCCGGAACGAACGCCCGACCCGGACCGCGGTGAGATCACCGCCGTGCACCAACCGATAGACGGTCATCTTGGAGACCCGCATCAGGGCGGCCACCTCGGCCACGGTCAGGAAGCGCACCTCCGAGAGCCGTTCCTCGGTCTGGGCTGGACCCGTCATCTTGTCGCACCGATCCTCTCGCAGGCACGGGCCGCGGCGACCGGGCGGGCCTGCGACGCGGCGGAAAACGTGCGTGTCATCAGAACGGTATCGATACGGCTGTGACCAGCGCGATGCGTTCCGTGAAATCGGCCCAAAAAAGTCAAGGTCAACACGCCGGTTCTATGGGTGTTTAGCCCGAACTGTTACCTCTTGGCCGTGAGCGTCTTGCCCAAGAGCGCCAGATTCGCCGGGCGCTCGGCCAGCCGACGCAGGAGGTAGCCATACCACTGCGGACCGTACGGCAGGTAGACCCGCACGGTGCTGCCGCCGGCCGCCAGCCGAGCCTGCTCCTCGGGGCACACCCCGTACAACATCTGGAACTCGAACTCCGCCGCGGAACGGTCGAACCATCGCGCCCGGTCCTCACCGATCGCGATCAGCCGCGGGTCGTGGGTGGCGATCATCGGGTAGCCCTCGCCGGACATCAGGATGTTCAGACAGCGGACGAACGACTTGTCCACGTCGAGAGCCGACTGGTACGCCACCGACTCCGGCTCCGGGTAAGCACCCTTGCAGAGCCGCACCCGCGACCCGGCGGTGGCCAGCTCCCGGCAGTCACCCTCGGTGCGCCGCAGATAGGCCTGCAGCACCGCACCCGTGTCCGGAAAGTCCTTGCGCAGGTCGGCCAGGATCTCCAGGGTCGAGTCGGTGGTGCCGTGGTCCTCGGCGTCCAGCGTCACCGTCGTGCCCGCCGCGGCCGCGGCCGCACAGACCGCCCGGGCATGCTCGAAGGCGAGCCGGTCGTCGATCCGCTGGCCCAGCGCGGAAAGCTTGACGCTCACCTCGGCGGTCGGCGTCAGGCCGGCCCCGGCAAGCCGTGACAACAAGCTGACATATTCGTCCCGGGTGGCCGCCGCCTGCTCGGCGCTGCCGGTCGGCGCGCCGAGGAACTCCAGCGTCACCGCCAGCCCGTCGTCGGCCAGCCGCCGGCTGGTGCGCACCGCGTCGTCGGCCTCGTCACCGGCGACGAACCGCGCCGCGATGCTCTTACTGATGGGCGCGGCGACGGCCAACCGGCCGAGGCGGGCCGAACCCGCGGCGGCCAGGAACACGGAACGGAGCATGGCCCGAGCGTATCGTCCGGTCCATCCGGCCCGCGCCAAGCGTGTTCGAGTCGGCCGTGTCCGGCTACCTTTGTCGGGTGGACTTCGATGCGTACGCCCGCACTGCGGTTGACCTCGTCAACGCGCAGGTCGGTGACCTCGCCGGGCTGCGTGCCCTGTTCTCCGACGACCATGCGTGGATGCGCGACGAGGTCGTGGAAAAGGACGTCGCCGTGTTCCGCCGCGCCCAGCGGCGGCTGCGCGACGTGTTCGAGTACGGCACCTCCGGCCGCGACGCGGAGGCGGTCACCGAGCTGAACTCGATGCTCGAGGCGTTCCCCGTGCAGCCGCGCATCTCCGGCCACGACGCCGCCGACTGGCACATGCACGTCACCAGCCGCGGCGCCTCGGTCAGCGCGGAATACCTGGCCGGCGCCGTCTGGGGTCTCTCGGTCTGGCTCTGCGAGTACGGCAGCGCCCGGTTCGGCATCTGCGCCGACGAGCGCTGCGGCAATGTCTACCTCGACACGTCGTCCAACAACTGCCGGCGGTTCTGCTCCGAACGCTGCGCGACCCGGTCGCACGTGGCCGCCCACCGCGCCCGCAAACGGGCCGAGCTGGCCGGCTCCGCCTCGCTGCGCGGCGCGACCGCTCCTGGTCAGACCCCGGTGATGGCGGGCGCGCTCGACTCCGCCGAGGCCAGGTGACGGCGGGCAAACTCCAGTGACTCGCGCAGGTCGGCCTCGCGGGCGGGCCGGCTCTGCGCTTTCCTGGTGGAGACCTCCAGCGCCACCGAGCCGGTGAAACCGCGCGACGCCAGCGAGCGCAGCAACTCGGCGCAGGGCTGATTGCCCCGCCCGGGCACCAGATGCTCGTCGCGGCCCGCGCCGGTGCCGTCGCCCAGATGCACGTGCTTGAGGCCGGAACCCATCTTGTCGGCCATGCCGAGCGCGTTGATCCGCGCCGCCGCGCAATGCGAGATATCAAGCGTGTACGCGTCGAAGCCCGCCTCGGTCGGATCCCAACCCGGCGTATACGGCACGAACCAGCGGCCGGCCATCTTGACCGGGAACATGTTTTCGATCGCGAACGCGATGTCCGGATGGCGGTCCTGCACCTTGGCCAGCCCGCCGGCGAAGTTGCGGGCATAGTCGCGCTGCCAGGTGAACGGCGGATGCACCACCACCGTCGGGGCGCCGAGCGTCTCGGCGAGCTGGGCGGCCCGGCTCAACCGCTCCCACGGGTCCGGACTCCACACCCGCTGGGTGACCAGCAGGCAGGGCGCGTGCACGGACAGCACCGGCACGCCGTAGTGATCGGCCAGACCCGCCAGGGCGCCGGCGTCCTGGCTGACGGCGTCGGTCCACACCATGACCTCGACGCCGTCGTAGCCGACCGTCGCGGCCATCTCGAAGGCAGCCGCCGTCGGCTCAGGGAAGACGGACGAGCTGGACAGAAGCACGGGGACGCGGGAACTCACGTGGTCAAGCGTAGACCTGTCCGTCCCGCACGCCCCTTCCTCGACCGGGTATATCAACCAATACCGGGCGCCGTGGCGGCACCGGGCGGCTACCCGCGTACGCTGTCCCGAGTGAGTCGCCGTGAGCAGATCCGCATCGTCCTGGACGCCGCGGCCGCCGCCCGTGCCGCCGAGGTCGACCTTGATTTTCCTCGTGAGTGGATCGAGTTCCTCGACCCGGCCGACCAGCAACACCTCGTCCGGGCCGACCTCACCTGGCTGCTGTCCCGATGGACGTGCGTCTTCGGTTCCGCCTGCCACGGCATCGTGGCCGGGCGCGCGCAGGACGGCTGCTGCTCGCACGGGGCGTTCTTCACCGACGCCGACGACGAAAACCGGGTCAAGGCGGCCGCGGCCAAGCTGACGCCGCAGACCTGGCAGCACTACCGGCGCGGGTTCAAGAACTACACCGAGATGGACACGATCGACGGGTCCAAACCGGCCCGGCGCACGGCGATCCAGACCGAGGACGGGCCGTGCGTGTTCCTCAACGACGCCGGCTTCCCGGCCGGCGGCGGGTGCGCCCTGCACGCCCAGGCCCTGCGCGACGGCGTCCACCCGCTCAAATACAAGCCGGACGTGTGCTGGCAGCTGCCGGTCCGCCGGGAACAAGACTGGATCAAGCGCCCGGACGGCACCAAGATGCTGCAGTCCACGCTGACCGAGTTCGACCGGCGCGGCTGGGGCCCCGGCGGCCACGACCTCGACTGGTGGTGCACGTCGTCGCCGGACGCCCACGTCGGCAGCGACCCGATGTATGTGACCTACGCCCCCGAGCTGACCGAACTGATCGGCCCCGCGGCGTATGAAAAGCTGGCCGAGCTCTGCGCCGCCCGCCTCAAGGCGGGCCTGGTCGCCGTGCACCCGGCCACCACCAAGGCCACCCCACCGCCGAAGCGCGACTGATCACGGCTCGAACTTGTATCCCAAACCGCGCACGGTGACGATGTAACGCGGGGCGGACGGCTCCGGTTCCACCTTGGAGCGCAGGCGCTTGACGTGGACGTCGAGGGTCTTGGTGTCGCCGACGTAATCGGCGCCCCAGACGCGGTCGATCAGCTGGCCGCGGGTCAGCACCCGGCCCGCGTTGCGCAGCAGCAGCTCCAGCAGTTCGAACTCCTTGAGCGGCAGCTGCACGCCGGAGCCGTCGACGGTGACCACGTGGCGCTCGACGTCCATCCGGACCGGGCCGGCGGCGAGCGTAGGGGTGGTGACCTCGGCGGCCTCGGTGCTCTGGCGGCGCAGCACGGCGCGGATCCGGGCGACCAGTTCGCGCGGCGAGTACGGCTTGGTCACGTAGTCGTCCGCGCCGATCTCCAGGCCGACCACCTTGTCGATCTCGCTGTCCCGGGCGGTGACCATGATGATCGGGACGGCCGATCGCTGGCGCAGCTGGCGGCAGACCTCGGTGCCGGACATCTCGGGAAGCATGAGGTCGAGCAGCACGATGTCGGCACCGGTCCGATCGAACTGCGTCAGCGCCGAGGTCCCGGTCGGCGCGACCGACACCTCGAAGCCCTCCTTGCGCAGCATGTACGACAGGGCGTCGGAGAACGACTCCTCATCCTCGACCACGAGCACGCGGGCCAATGTGGTTCCTTCCATCTTCCGGCGCCGGGCTAACGCCCGGCCGCACCGGATTCGATCTCAATCGCCGTCGGTAACGGCAAGGGGGCTTCCGGGGGTCGCGCCGGTAGGCGCAGGGTGAACGTCGAGCCGTCGCCCAGCGAGCTGGTCACGGTGACTCGGCCGCCGTGGTTGGTGGCGATGTGCTTGACGATGGCCAGGCCGAGGCCGGTGCCGCCGGTCGAGCGGGACCGCGCCTGATCGGCCCGGTAGAACCGTTCGAAGATCCGGTCGACGTCGTGCGCGGCGATGCCGATGCCCTGGTCGGCGACGTCGACCTCGATCCAGTCGTCGCCGTCCCGCAGGGTCAGCTCGACCTTGGTGTCCTCGCCCGAGTAGGCGATCGCGTTTTCCACCAGGTTGGTCACCGCGGTGGCGATCTGGCTGGCGCTGCCGTAGACGGTGGCGCCCTTGGGGCCGGCGTAGCCGACCTCGATGCGCTTCGCCGAGGCGGTGGTCCGGGTGCGGTCGATCACCTCGGCGATGACCCAGTCGACGGCGACCGGTTCGGGGGTGGGCAGCGGTTCGGCGCCCTGCAGGCGGGTCAGCTCCAGCAACTCGCTGACCAGGCGGCCCATCCGGGCCGACTCGTGGTGGATGCGTTCGGCGAAGCGGCGGGCGGCGAGCAGGTCCTCGGACGTCTCCGCGCCGGGATCGACGCCGGAGGCCGGCAGCTCGGTGGCGTCCAGCAGCGCCTCGGCCAGCAGTTGCAGCGCGCCGATCGGGGTCTTCAGCTCGTGGCTCACGTTGGCCACGAAGTCGCGCCGGACCCGGGCCAGCCGGTGCGACTCGGTGACGTCGGCCGCCTCGACGGCGACGTGCGTCGAATTCAGCGCCACGGCGCGCAGGTGCAGGCCGAGTGGCGCCTGGGCACCGCCGGCGCGGCCTCGGGGAAGGTCGAGCTCCACCTCGCGGCGCACGCCGGTGCGGCGGACCTGACCGGCCAGCGTACGCAGGATGGGATGCGCGGCGATGGTGCCCGGTGCACCGCCCGAGCGCAGCAGGCCCATCGCCCGGGCGGCGGGGTTGACCAGCACCGGATGGTCCTCGGCGTCGAGCACGACCACGCCGACCCGCAGCGAGTCGAGGCTCTTGCGGCCCAGCCCCTTCATACCGTTCTTACCGGTCGGCCGCTCGTCGTCGTCCGTGTCGATGGCGCGTCCCCCCTTGTTCGGCCGGCGCTCGGGGCTGCTCACCGACTTCGCCGACGTGTGGGCGCGGGCCCACAGCACCCCCGCAGCCGCGCCGATGGTCAGCGCGACGAGGGCGACGACGATGCCGTACGCCAAGTCCACGCAGCGATCGTAGGGTCATTGTTTACCTGGCTCCTACGTTGATTCGGACATAACCGGCGCGCGTCGAATAATGTTCACCACCGCGCCCGGCGTCGTTCATCGCTGTTCACACGGGCGCCGCCGGGCGCACCTAGCGTGGTAGCCAACCAAAGGCCGAACCCTGTCCAGGGCGGCCCCTAGCCCCCGGGACGAGGACATGCGCGAGGAGTTCCAGGCCGACCTCAACGAGGTCAGCCGACTGCTGGTCACGATGGCGGAGGCGGTTCGGGCCGCCATGCGCAAGGCGACGACCGCGCTGCTGACCGCCGACCTCAAGGCGGCCGAGACGGTCATCGAGCGCGACGTCGAGGTGGACGTGCTCTACCGCCAGGTCGAGACGAAGGTGGCGGACACCATCGCCCGCCAGGCGCCGGTCGCGTCCGACCTGCGCATGGTGATCACGGCCCTGCACATCTCGGCCGATCTGGAGCGGATGGGCGACCTGGCCGAGCACGTGGCCAAGACCGCGCAGCGACGGCACCCGTCGCCGGCCGTGCCAGCCGAGCTGCGGCCGGTCTTCAAGAACATGGCCGAGGTCGGCGACCGGATGGCCGACAAGATCACGACGCTGCTCGGCAAGCCCGACGCCGAGCTGGCCGCCGGCCTGGAGACCGACGACGACGCGATGGACGATCTGGAGCGCGACCTGTTCAAGGTGTTGCTCGACGACGACTGGCCGTACGGGGCGGAGACGGCGATCGACGGCGCGCTGCTGGGTCGCTTCTATGAGCGGTACGCCGACCACGCCGTCAACGTGGGCGAACAGCTGATCTATCTGATCACCGGAGAGCCGGTGACCGACCAGAGCTGAGCCTGCGCTCGCCTGGTCGCGGGTGGGCCGGGACGCCACGGGGGCGTCCCGGCCCTGCCTGTCTGAGGGGTCAGCGGCCCTGGTTGGCGACCGCGGCGGCGGCCTCCTTGGCGGCCACCGGGTCGAGGTAGGTGCCGCCGGCCGTGATCGGGCGCAGGTCGTCGTCCAGGTCGTAGCGCAGCGGGATGCCGGTCGGGATGTTCAGCTTGGCGATCGCCTCGTCGGAGATCCCGTCGAGGTGCTTGACGATCGCGCGCAGCGAGTTGCCGTGCGCCGCGACCAGCACCGTCTTGCCCGCACGCAGGTCCGGCACGATCTGGTCATACCAGTACGGCAGGGCGCGGATCAGGACGTCCTTGAGGCACTCGGTGCGCGGCTTCACCTCGGGCGGCAGGTCGGCGTAGCGCGGGTCGGCGAACTGCGAGAACTCCGAGTCGGGCTCGATCGGCGGCGGCGGTACGTCGTACGACCGGCGCCAGAGCATGAACTGCTCCTCGCCGTACGTCTCGAGGGTCTGCTTCTTGTCCTTGCCCTGCAGTGCCCCGTAGTGGCGCTCGTTGAGCCGCCAGTGCCGCTTGACCGGGATCCAGTGCCGGTCGGCGATGTGCAGGGCGATCTCGCAGGTCCGGATGGCGCGGCGCAGAACGCTGGTGTGCACCACGTCGGGCAGGACACCCTGCTCCTTCAGCAGCTCGCCGCCGCGGCGGGCCTCGTCCTCGCCCTTGGCGTCCAGGTCGACGTCGACCCAGCCGGTGAAGAGATTCTTGGCGTTCCACTCGCTGTTGCCGTGTCGCAGCAGCACCAAAGTCCCGGTCATGGGAGGCGTCTCCTTTGTCATGCCCTTCCGGCCCTCGCGTGCGAGGCCGTCGTCAACGGCCTCTGGTAGCCGCTCGGTGCGGGCGGTCAGGACAATCCTGCCGCAGAGCCGATTCCCGCGGGCGCGGACCCTCGGTGGCGACCACCACATGGAAACCCGGTTGCGGCGACCCCTAAGTTGTAAGGGAGTAGGGCTTGATCAGTGCTTACGGGGGCGCATCGTGCGGGGTTGGTTACGGCAGGCGACCGGCGGTTTGCCGCGGCAGTTCTGGTTCCTCTGGGCCGGCACGCTGATCAACCGGCTCGGCTCGTTCGTGGTCATTTTCCTGGCCATCTACCTCACCACCGAACGGAATTTCTCACAGAGCCAGGCCGGCCTGGTCATCGGCGTGTACGGGGTGGGTGGCGCACTCGGCACGGCAGTCGGCGGCGTGCTGGCCGACCGCTGGGGCCGGCGGCCCACCATGCTGACCGCGCAGTTCGGGGCGGCGGCGCTGATGCTCGCGCTCGGCCTCGCCCACCGCTACCCGCACATCGTCGCGGCCGCCTTCCTGCTCGGCGTCTTCAGCGAGGCGGTCCGGCCGGCGTTCGCCGCGATGATGGTGGACGTCGTGCCGGAACGCGACCGGGTGCGGGCGTTCTCGCTGAACTACTGGGCGATCAATCTGGGCTTCGCGCTCGCCGCGGTCGGCGCCGGGCTCGCCGCCAAGGCCGACTATCTGCTGCTCTTCGTGGTCGACGCGGGCACCACCACGATCACCGCGGTGATCAGCCTGATCTTCCTGGCCGAGACCCGGCCGGCGCGACCGTCGGCGGTGTCCGGCCGGGCGCCTCGCGGCGGCCTCGGCACCGCGCTGCGTGACCGGGTCTTCGTCGCGTATCTGCTGATCAACCTGGGCGCCGTCGTCGTCATGATGCAGCACATGACCACGCTGCCGATCGCGATGACCGCCGACGGGCTGTCCGCGGCGACGTTCGGCTGGGTGATCGCGGTCAACGGCGTATTGATCGTGCTCGGGCAGTTGTTCGTCCCGAAGCTGATCGAGGGCCGGGACAGCTCGCGCGTGCTGGCCGTCGCCGCGCTCGTCATCGGGGTGGGCTTCGGGCTGACCGCGTTCGCGGACGCGGCCTGGTTCTTCGCGATCACGGTGATCGTCTGGACGCTCGGCGAGATGCTGCAGTCGCCGTCCAGCGCGGCCACCGTCGCGGCCCTCTCGCCGGCCACGCTGCGCGGGCGGTACCAGGGCCTGCACTCGCTCGGCTGGTCGGCCGGCACGGCCCTCGCGCCGGTCGTCGGCGGCCTCACCCAGGAGCGGCTGGGCGATGCCGCGCTGTGGATCGGCTGTTTCGGCGTGTGCGTGCTGGTCGCGGCCGGGCACCTGCTCGCCGCCTCGAGCCGCCGCCGCCGAATCGACCAGCTCACCTCCGGCGAGGCCGCCGAGACGGTCGAGGCCACCCCAGCACACGCCGCCTGACCAGCCGCCCTCGGTGTGGGACGAACCGCCAACCGCCGCGCCCGACAACCCCACACCCACCGCGATCCCGGGTGGCGCGGGAAAACCGGCGACCGCAGCGCCGGAAAGGCCCACACCGGCTGTGCGGACGGAAAAGCCCGGCGCGGAAGCGACCGGCGCCGGGCTGTGAGTGTGTGGTGGGTGATCGCGCCGGCGGCGGCGGACGACGCCCATCCCCATAGGCGTCGCCCGCACTAACCGCCGGTCTCGGGTCGCACCGTCCCCCAACGGCTTATGCCACCCGTCCCCAAACGCCGACCGTGGCGACCATTGCTGATCACCAGTTCCCCGAACTAACGGTTCGGCGTCTATTGATTACGCTAGTTGGGGCGGTCAAGCCCCACAAGGCAGTTAGCTGTCTGCCATCTGTCTGGACCGTCACAGTCAACGACTATTGGCCGATCGGTGGATGACCACTCACTCGTCCGGGTTTTCCAGTTGGAAGAAGTTGCTGCGCCGTCCGCTCGCCAGCCGCTGCTGGAAGATGAAGTGCAGCCCGCGCTTGTCAAATGCGTCGAACCAGTCGTTCCAACTCACCTCGACGAGCCGGTCACCGCGGTAGCCGGGGAAGTCGAGCCGCAGCACGCCCAGATGTCCGTCATGCTCGGTGTCGGGGACCGTGGCCGGTTTCGCGCCCCGCGCCTTGGCCCATTGCCGGATCACCGCGTGATCGGTGGTGACCAGGCTCCGCCCGTTCCGTTCGGGCTTGTCGGCGGTTGAGCTGATCTCCTGGGCGTACGCCGCGCCGCCCTTGCCCTTCTTCGCGCCGGCCGACGAGGCCTTGCCCGCGGAAGCCTTGCCCGCCGAAGCCTTGCCCGCGGAGGCCTTGGCCGACGATGTGGCGCCCGCCGTCTCCAGCTCGATCATCTTCTTCACCAGGTCGGGCTTCTTCAGCTCAGCCGTG
>Ga0207668_10002335_pt1 | contig 11084 bp, 10 predicted proteins | sample KBSS43metaG_FD_184323 | JGI IMG/M metagenome (GOLD analysis project Ga0207668, IMG submission 184323) | Switchgrass rhizosphere microbial communities from Kellogg Biological Station, Michigan, USA - KBS S4-3 metaG (SPAdes) (version 2) | ecosystem: Host-associated > Plants > Roots > Rhizosphere... | reverse complement strand
CCTTCTTGATCAGATCGAAGGCGACATAGACCGTCATCATCTTCGCCATCGATGCGGGCGGAATGCGGCGATCGGCATCCTTCGAATAGAGGATCGCCCCGGACGACAGATCCTTCATGAAGGCGACCGGAGCCGGCGTGGTGTAGGGCGGCGCGGCAGCGTGGCCGGGAAAGGCGAGCGACAGCGCGGCGAACGCGGACAGCAGATGCAGTGGCTTCATGGTGTGGCGAGTCATCCCGAAAGCGTCAGCGCGTAATGCGCGCATCCTGATAGCCCCGCCGCCGGGCCTCCGCCAGCATCCGCGCGACATCCTGTTCGGCCGACGGCCCGAGCCGCACGCGGAACAGCGCGCCCGCAGGAACGATCTCGGCGGGGCCGATGTCGCGCAGCGCCGTCGCGAGCCGCTCGGCGCGGCCCCGATCGGACAATGCGGCAACCTGGACATAGCTGCTGCCGATGGCGGGGACGGCCGAAGGCGGCGCCGGAACCGTGCTCGCCGGCACGGCCACGGTGGCGATCGCAGCGGGCGGCGGAGCCGCCGGGCGCGCTGGTGGCGGTAGCGGCGGCGCCGTCCGCCCATCGAGCCGCGCATTGAGGCCGGCGATGAGCTGGGGCGGCGCATCGAGCCGCTCGGAGGCCGGGCGGCCCGACCGTAACGCCGCCTTGTCCGCATCGCTGGGGTTGAGCCGGCGCACGCGCACGCGCCCGCCGCCGTCGCGTTCGATGCCGAGCAGCCGCGCCGCGCCCTCCGAGAGATCGATGATCCGCCCGCGCGCGAACGGCCCGCGATCGTTGATGCGGACGAGGATCACCTTGCCGGTCGTAAGCGAGGTCACCTCGACATAGCTCGGCAGCGGCAGAGTGGGATGCGCCGCGCTGATCGCCTCGGGATCGAACCGTTCGCCGCTCGCGGTAGCGCGCCCTGCGTGGTCCGCCCCGTACCAGGAGGCGGTGCCGACACGATCATAGGTGAGATCGTCGGCGGGCGTGTAGGTGACCCCGTTGACCTCATATGGCGCGCCGACGCGGGGGCTGTCGTCGCTGGCGATCCGCGACGGACTGATCGGTCGATCCTCACTCCCGGCGCAGGCGGCGAGCGCGACGAGCACCGCGAGCGGGGCCAGCCTGGCGAGCTCAGCGGGCGACGGCATCGGCGAGCAATCCTACGGAGAGAGCATAGAAGTTCGAGCAATTGTAATCGAGGATCACGCGATAGTTGCCGGTGAGCAGATAGGCGGTCGCGCCCGGACCGTCTGGCTCGAGCAGCGTCGCTTGCTCGCCGTCGGCCGGCACCGGATAGCCGGTCGGCACGACGCCGAGCCGCCGCCATTCGCCAACGGTGAGCCAGCGGCTGTGGCGGGCGTGAACGCGCGGGCATCGCGGGGAGGCGGCGAGCGGCTGGATGCCGGCGCGATCGAACTCGGCAGGAACGCGCACCGCAACGCCCCATGGCACGTTGGGCTTCCACCCGGCGTTCGACAGATAATTGCCGATCGAGGCGAGCGCGTCGGTCTCGCTCCGCCAGATGTCGGCCCGGCCGTCGCCGTCGCCGTCGATCGCGAGCTTGAGGTAGATGCTCGGCAGGAACTGCGGATAGCCGGTGGCGCCCGCCCAGCTTCCCTTGAGCTGCTCGCGCGGGATGCCGCGCTCGAGCATGACCAGCGTGGCGACGAACTCCTCGCTGAACAGCTCGCGCCGTCGGCCCTCGTAGGCGAGGCTGCCGAGCGAGCGGAGCAGATCGAAATCGCCGGTGAAGGTGCCGTAGCCGGTCTCATGGCCGTAGATGGCCATCATGATCGATTCGGGCACACCGGTGCGCGCTTCGATCGCGGCAAGCCGCGGGCGCAGATCGCGGTAGCGGGTACGCCCCCGACCGATTCGATCGGCATCGACATGGCGCGCGCGATAGGGCTCGAAGCGCGCGATGGCCGCCGCCGGCGCGTTGGGATCGCCGCCGGGCTGCGAGCGATCGAAGGCGATCACGCGAGGATTGAAGCTGAGCGTCGGGATCACCGCATCGAACGTCGCGCCGCTGACCCCGGCTGCCAACGCGCGCGGGCGGAGCGAGCGCAGATAGGCCTGAAAGCCATCGGGGCTCTCCTCCACCTGCGTCCAGGCAATGCCACCCGGCGACGGCAGCAGGGCGGCAATCGCGGCCGCGGCAGCGAAGATCAGGCGACGCATGGAATACCCTCCGGCACGCGTTGTGGCACAGCCGCGGGCGGGCGGGAATCCCCTTCGTCCACCCTTCCCTGCCGGCCCGGGAGCCGATAAGGCGCAAGCGCGCGGACAGGTAGCCGAGTGGTTCAAGGCAAGGGTCTTCGAACGCTATGCGGATGGGTGGCCGAGCGGTTTAAGGCACCGGTCTTGAAAACCGGCGAGGTGCAAGCCTCCGTGGGTTCGAATCCCACCCCATCCGCCACACACCGTCGTCCACAGCCGGCCCGCCCACAAAGCCTTACTGTCAGGCGAACCGGTCAATCCGCTCACCTGTCGGCAACTCTGCTTTCGTCGCGGGCCGGTCGTCAACGCCCGACGTCGCGATGGCGCAGGATGCCGATGGGCAGGCGTTCTTGGACGAGCCTGGCTACCCGTTCTCGCGCGCGAATGCGGTAAGATGCCGTCGATGTCGCCCGCAACCACCAACGTCAAATCTGCGCGACGCGTCGTCCACGAACACCTCGCTTCCCGTCATGAAGCCGCTGTCGCCGGAGGCCCGGAAGGCGGCGACGGCAACAGACGCGGCCGGATCGCCGAGCCGTCCGAGCAGGGCGCCAGCGCCCATTTCGACCATTGCCCCCTCGCCGACGATGTGGAACGCGAGGTCGGTCCGCCTCGGCCCCGGCGAGGGGCGGCACTGCCGGAAAATCCGCCTCGTAAGCCCGTCCGCCCTTCAGCCTTCAAAGGCCCGCTCCCTGGCAGCACGTAGATCGTCGACGAAGCGCGCATATTCCCGGCGCTTGTCGTCCTCGTCCTGGAGACGCAGCAGATAGCTCGGATGAACCGTCACCCAGCCCTCGCCGCCATCGGCGAGCGCGTGCGGGCGATCGCGGGCGCCGCTGATCGTCACCGCCTTGCCGAGCATGCCGCGGGCCGCGGTCGCGCCGAGCGCCAAAATGATCTTCGGCCCAACGATCTCGCGCTCCTGATCCAGCCACCAGCGGCACGCCTCGATCTCGCCCGCGTTGGGCTTCGAGTGGATGCGCCGCTTGCCGCGCCGCTCGAACTTGAAATGCTTGACCGCGTTGGTGACGTAGGTTCGCGAGCGATCGACCCCCGCTTTCTCCAGCGCGCGATCGAGCAATTGACCTGCGGGGCCGACGAACGGCCGCCCCTCCTCGTCTTCCTGATCGCCCGGCTGCTCGCCGATCAGCATCAGCGGCGCATCGAGCGGCCCTTCGCCGAACACCGTCTGGGTAGCGTCGCGGAACAACGGGCAGCGGGTGCAGCCTTCCGCTTCGTGCCGGATCGAATCCCAGCCGGCGACGCCGCCCTCGCGCACCCTCTCCCTGCCCGTTGCGACCATCGCCTGCTCCCGCGCTCGCGCACCTGCCACGAGATCGGGTATCAACGCGGTTTCGGGCATGTTTCTCCAGTATTTGCGGGGCATCTCCTTGAGCATCGCGGCGCGCTTGAGCCGGGCGGGATTGAAGATCGCAGCATAATAGGTGCGCCAGGTCGCCTCGACCGGATCGCCGTCGGGCGCGTCGGCACGGGTCGCCGCCGGTCCCTCGCTCAGCGCCTCTCCGTCCCAGTGGAGCGAAACGGCAGGCGTGAGAATCGACCAGCGCATCGTCGCGAAGCGACGCATGAAAAAACCGGCATTGGCGCGGACGATATGATGCTCCGGCTCGAACCAGGCGACATAGCGCTCGCCGATCTCGTCCTCGACCTGCCGGAAGCGGACGAAGGCACGCATCTTGTGAACGTCGCGGCGCACTGCTTTTGCCATCGCCTCGATGCGGTGGACGAGCGGATCCGCGCGGTCGGCAAGGCTGGCTACGCCGTCGTGCAGCCGGGCGAGCAGCGCGTGGAGCAGCGCGAAGCGATCGGGCGCGCGGTGCAGCGCCGCCGTTTCGGCCAGCTCGATGAAGCCACGCGGCACCGCAAGCGGCACGGCGTCCACGATCGGCGCGGCCGCTCCGCCGAACAGGTCGCCGCAGGCCTCGCCGACGCGCCAATCGACTTCGCCGGCCGGAACGCCCGAGCGCACCAGCTGCCGAGCCGCGGCGCGCCAGCCTTCGAAATCGTCCTCGCTCGCGAGCCGCACCGTGAGCATGCTTACCCCGCGAAGAGCTCGAGCTGCTCCTTCGGCGGAGCGAGGCGCTTGGCAAGATCGGCGCGATCGGTCAGCGCGCCGGGCCGCCAATCCTCGGCGATCAGGAACGGGCGCAGCTTCGCGATCGAAACGGTCAGGCGCGCGACATCGTCCAGCCGCAGCCGGCGCCAGCGCCGTCCGGCAACAATCGCGTCGACCGCTTTGATCCCCAGCCCCGGCACGCGCAGCAGCCGCTCGCGCGGGGCGCGGTTGACGTCGACTGGAAAATGCTCGCGGAAGCGCAGCGCCCAGGCGAGTTTTGGATCGATGTCGAGCGGCAGCATCCCGGCCTCGTCGGCAGCGCCCGCCACCTCGCCCGCGCTGAAGCCGTAGAAGCGCATCAGCCAGTCCGATTGGTAGAGCCGATGTTCGCGCATCAATGGCGGCCGGCGCAGCGGCAGCACCGCGCTCGCATCGGGGATCGGGCTGAACGCCGAATAATAGACTCGTCGCAAGCCGAAGCGGCCGTAGAGCTTGTTGGCGGTCGAAATGATCGCGCTGTCGTTGGCGCTGTCCGCGCCGACGATCATCTGGGTCGATTGGCCTGCGGGCGCGAAGCGCGGAGCGGAGGCGAAGCGCCTGCCGGCGTCGTGCCAATCTTCGATCGAACGCTTCATATCGCCCATCGCGGCCTCGATCCGCGTGGCGGACTTCTCCGGCGCTAGCCGCGCCAGGCCGGCGTCGGTCGGCAGCTCGATATTGATCGAAACACGATCGGCGTACAGACCGGCCTGATGGATCAACTCCGGATCCGCGTCGGGAATGGTCTTGAGATGAATGTAGCCGCGGAAGCCGTGATCCTCGCGTAGCCGACGAGCGACCTCAACGATCTGCTCCATGGTGTAATCGGCCGAGCGGATGATGCCCGAAGAGAGGAACAACCCCTCGATATAATTGCGCCGATAGAAATCCAGCGTGAGCGCCACGACCTCCTCAATCGTAAATCGTGCGCGGCGGACGTTCGAGCTGCGGCGATTGATGCAATAGTGACAATCGAGGATGCAGCTGTTGGTCAGCAGGATCTTGAGCAGCGAGATGCATCGGCCGTCGGGCGCATAAGCATGGCAGATGCCCATTCCCTCGGTCGATCCGATCCCTTTCGGCTGACCTTGCGATGAACGCTTGGTCGTGCCGGATGACGCGCAGGATGCGTCGTACTTGGCTGCATCGGCAAGAATCGCGAGCTTTTGGGTTGCGTCGAGCCGGCTCATCCGTTCTATTTATGTTCTTAGGACGGGCGCGTCGAGCCCCACCGGCGAAACGATTTCAGGAACGTAAGCGGCAAGAAAAGGCCGCTTCTCCAGCGCATGGCGTCGAACGCTCAGCCGCGAATGGCGCGGGGAAGACGAACGAGGAGCAGGCCCAGCACCAATGCGGCCACGTCGGCCACGAAATCGAGAAAGCTTGCGTCGCGGTTCAGCGCCGGGATCATCTGGGTGAATTCGATTAGCGCGCCGAACGCGGCAAGGCGCAGCGCGATGTGCCAAGCGCCAGTGCGCGGCCAGGCGATCCCCGCCAACACGGCAAGCGTGAAGAAGGCGGCCATATGGTTGACCTTGTCGGACGGCGACAAGCTCGGCGCCTGCGCCGAAGGCATGATTGCCGCGACATAGGCAAACGCCAGCGCAACCCAGAACAGCAGCCGGAGGAGAGGTTCCCGATCCTTCACGGCGCAAATATGGTGCAATGCAGCAGGCGCGTCCAGCCTGTTGCGGCGGGACGATGGCTCGCCCCGCCCCCTGAACTCACTTCTTGCCGAGCGTCAGCCCGCCGAAGCGCTTGTTGAAGCGCGCGACCTGGCCGCCGGTATCGAGCAACGTCGACTTGCCGCCGGTCCACGCCGGGTGGACGGTCGGATCGATATCGAGCTGGAGGGTGTCGCCTTCCTTGCCCCAGACCGAGCGCGTCTCGAAGACGGTTCCGTCGGTCATCTGGACCTTGATCGTGTGATAGTCAGGGTGGATGTTCTTCTTCATCAGCCGGTCTCCATGATGGCCGGTTTCCGACCGGCCGAGAGGAAGGCGCGCCATAGCGGCGGGGGGACGGGAAGGCAAGCGACAGCGGGAATGCCGTCCCTTATGGTAGGATAGAAGATCAGGCCGGTGGGTCGGCGATCATGGCGGTGAAGTTCGCCTGGGCGGCGACCTTGCCGTCGATCAGCGCCTTGCCGGCAAACTTGCAGACCGTCGCGCGCTTCTGGACGAACTCGACCTCGAGGCGAAGCAGCACGCCTGGTTCCACCGGCGTGCGGAACTTCGCCTCGTCGATCGCCATGAAGTAGACGAGCTTGCCCGATCCGGCGAGGCCGAGCGATTCCACCGCGAGCACACCGGCAGCCTGCGCCAGCGCTTCGACGATCAGCACGCCGGGCATGATCGGCCTGCCGGGGAAATGGCCCTGGAAGAAGCCCTCGTTGATCGTCACAGCCTTGATCGCCGAGATCGACCGGTCGGGGATCAACTCCTCGACACGGTCGACCAGCAGCATCGGATAGCGGTGCGGCAGCGCAGCCAGGACCCGCCTTATGTCGAGCGGGCCGATCGACGCTGCCGTATCGCCTTCGCTCACCGGCCCTGGTTCGCCGCCGGCGCCGCAGGCGCTGCGGGAGCCGGGGCCGCGGCGGGCGCTGCCGCCGCCTGGCCCGGCTGCCAGTTGGCGGGCGGAGTCGTCTGGACGGTCGTGACCAGCGTGTTGAGCTGCGCGGTCACGTCCGGCGTGAGATCGCCGGCCGGGAGCGCGAGGATCGCCGCCTCGGGATTGATCACGACGTTGACGCGCTTGGCGGTCATCGCGGCGCGCAACGCCTGCTCGAGCTTCGCCGTGACCTGCTCGCGGGCATAGGCCAGCGGACGAGCGAACGGCGTTGCCAGCCGCTCGAGCTCGGTCTGCGCGGTGCGTACGCGGGTCTGCAGCGCGGTCGCCTTCTGCTCGAGCGTCGCGCGCGGCGTCGCCGGATTGTTCTGCAGCGTCTGCAGCTCGGTGCGAGCCGGGTTCAGCTCGGTGTTGATCGCGGTGTTGCGCGCGTTGAACGCGGCGATCTGCGTCGCGTAGGTCGTCTGGATCTGCTGCGCCGCGGTCTGGTAGGCGCGCGATTCGCCGACCGCCTTGGCGAGATCGACCACGGCCACGCCCTGACCGGCGGCCGCCTGCGCGAATGCATTGCCGGCCACCAGCGTGGGCGCGGCGACGAGAGCGGCGCCGAGCGCCGCTGCCTTGAGCATCGTCTTCATCAGAATTGCGTTCCTACGTTGAAGGTGAAGAGCTTGGTATCGTCCCCCGGCTCCTTGACGAGGGCTTTCGCGATGTCGATCCGGAACGGACCGAACGGCGAATTCCAGTTGACGCCGAAGCCGACCGAGACGCGCGGCTTCCACGTGTCGCCGAGATAGAACTCCCTGAACGCCGGGATGGATGCCCGCGTCGCAAGGCTGCCGGTGCCCGCGGGACATACCGGATTAGGACCATTTGGGATCGGCGTGATCGTGCTGCTGCCGGTCGCGTTTGTAAGGACGCACTGCGCCTGGCCCATATCGTTGAGCAGCGGAAAGACGACATCAGTCGTCTGATTGAGTTCTTGAGGGTTCTCGAGACCGAACACCGAGCCGACATCGACAAAGAATGAGGGGCGCAGGCCGAGATCGCGCGCTCCCGATCCAAGCGGAATCTCGAGCTCGGCGCGACCGAGATAATAATAACGCCCGCCGAGTGCGTCGTCGCTGAGCGGTCTAACCGACCTGTCGATGGAACCATCACTACTGTAGGTGAAGCGCTGGATACGCGGGCCGACCCCGCGGATGTCAAAGCCGCGCAGCTGCGGCTGGCCGAGGAAGAAGCGATCGACCAGCCGGACGGCGTCGTTCCCAGGGCCCCTGCTGTTCTGAAACGGAACGATCGCGCCGCCCTCGAAGCCGACCGAGAAGATGAAGCCGCCGCCGACCCCCCAATATTTGTCCGCATCGATCCGCGTGCGGGCATAGCGCACCGAGCCCCCAAGTCCGGCGAAATCCTGGCTGAACACCACGCGTTGGCCGCGGCTCGGCCGAATGCGGTTGTTGAGATTGTCGAACACGAGGCTGTAGCCGACCGACGAAATGAAGCGGTTGCCGATCGCGTCGCAGAGATAGCGGCCAGCGAGCAGCGGCTCGCAGGTGCTGATGCCGTCGCCGTCGCGATCAGCGAAGAATTCATCGTCGAGCGACACCTCGTCATAGCTGAGCCCGTAGCGCAGCGCGAGGCTCCAATATTCGGTCAGCCCCAATCCGAGACGTGCCTGGAAGCCGGTGGTCGTCTGCTTGTAGGTGGTGTCGCGATTACCCGTGCTGGTGAAATTGAAGGAGTTGTAATCGCGACGGAACACGTCGACACCGACGGCGATGTTGCGATCGAACAGATATGGTTCGGTGAAGCCCAGCTCGACCGACTTCGAATAGGTCGAATAGTTGACGCCAGCGCGGACCTCTTGGCCCTTGCCCATGAAGTTGCGCTCGCGGATCGAAAGATCGACGATGAACCGCTCAAGGCTCGAGAAGCCGGCCGAAACCTGCAACTCGCCGGTCGATTTCTCCTCGACATTGGCTTCGAGGATGATGCGATCGGGCGCCGAACCCTGCCGCTGCGTGATTTCGAGCTTGTCCTGGAAATAGCCGAGGCTCTGGATGCGGTCGCGCGAGCGCTTCACGCGAAAGCTGTTGAATGCATCACCTTCGGACAGGCGGAACTCGCGGCGGACCACCTTGTCCTGGGTGTGGGTGTTGCCGTTGATGTTGATCGATTCGACATACACGCGCGGCGCATCCGCGACGCGGAACATCACGGACATCGTCCGGGCTTCCTTGTCGCGCACGAAATCGGGTCGGACATCGGGTGTGAAACCCAGCAATCCGGCGGTTTCGGTGATCCGATCGACCGTGTCCTCGATCTGCTTGGCGTTGTACCAGTCGCCAGTGCGCATCGGCAGCAGCGGCCGAACGCTGTCGGCGGGGACGTCGCGGATCTCGCTTTCGACGTTGACGTCGCCGAACTTGTAGCGCTCGCCTTCCTCGACCACGTAGGTGATGATGAAGTCGCGGCGATCGGGCGTCAGCTCTGCCACCGCGGAAATCACGCGGAAATCGGCATAGCCTTCGGTCAGGTAGAATTGGCGCAGCTTCTGCTGGTCGTAGGCGAGACGATCGGGATCGTAGCTCGTCCCGCTCGAGAAGAGCCGGAAGAAGCGCGCCTGCTTGGTCGCCATCTCGCCACGCAGCTCGCCGTCGGAAAAATGCGTATTGCCGATGATGTTGATCTGGCGGACCTTGGACTTCGGCCCCTCGGTGATCTCGAACACGATGTCGACGCGGTTCTGATCGAGCTGGACCATCTTCGGCTCGACCGTGGCCGCGAAGCGCCCCTGGCGGCGATAGAGCTCGAGGATGCGTGCGACATCGGCGCGGACCTTCGACCGGGTGAAGATCTGCCGCGGCGCGAGGCGGATCTCGGGCTGGATCTTGTCGTTCTTGATCCGCTTGTTGCCTTCGAGAACGATCCGGTTGATCACCGGATTCTCTCGCACGGAAAGCGTCAGCGCGCCGTTGTCGTCGCGGATCTGGACGTCTGCGAACAATTCGGTCGCGTAAAGCGCACGTAGCGCATCGTCGAGCGTTTCGCGCGTATAGGGCTGGCCCGGGCGCAGATCGATGTAGGAGCGGACGGTATCCGGCTCGAGCCGCTGCGATCCCTGAACCGCGATCGAGCGCACGATGCTGGGGGCGGCCGGCGTGACGGTACTGGTCGGCGCGGCGGGAAGCGCCGGGGGCTGAGCCGCCGGCTGAGCGGCCGCGGCGGTCGCCGCGCCGGCGAGAATCGTTCCCATCATCAGCCGGGCGGCGATCAGCTTCTGCCTGCCCATGGCATTCGGCGCTTGCATATTCGTCGCCTTGTTCGCTGTCACGCGCACCGATCCTCGCTCAAAAACAGGATATCCCCACGGCCGTGATCGGGCCGGGCCAAGCCCTGCCCCATCCCGCCTAGCCGATCAACCCGGCAAGCCGCTCCCAGATACCGAAAGAGCCCAGATCGTTGAACGTGACGAACAGGATGAAGGGCAGCAGGATCGCAAGACCGACGCGGAACGCCCATTCCTGGGCGACAGGCGCGAGCGGCCGCCGGCGTACCGCCTCGATCGTGTAAAAGGCCAAGTGACCGCCATCGAGGAGCGGGATTGGCAAGAGGTTGATGAATCCCAGATTAATCGAAATCATCGCCATAAACTCGATGAACGGCAGCACGCCCAACGTGGCCTGCTGTCCCGCGTAGTCGGCGATCTTCACCGGCCCCCCGAGTTCGGCGACGCTTCGCCGGCCGGTGACGATCTGGCCCAGGGTGTTGACCATGGTGACGACGATATCGCCGGTGTGGCCGATCGCCGCGCCGAGCACCTCGGCTGGCCCGAGCGGCACGACGACGCCCTTGCCTCGCGCGACGCCGAGCCGGCCGATGCGAAACTCGTTCCCGAAGCGGTCCCGCTCGATCCGCACGCCGGGCGTCACGGTCATGTGGATCTGCTGCTCGCCGCGATAGACGTCCAGGCTGATCGGCTCGTTGGGATAGATGCTGATGATCCGGCTGATGTCCTCGAACCGATCGACCCCCTGCCGCGCGATCATCGTGATCCGGTCGCCGACCTGGATGCCCGCGCGTTCGGCCGCCGATCCGGCCTCGACGCCGGCCACCACCGCGGGCGTTCGCGGCTCGCCATAGGCGAGGAAGAAGCCCGCGAAGATGAGGA
>Ga0207668_10002333_pt1 | contig 11090 bp, 12 predicted proteins | sample KBSS43metaG_FD_184323 | JGI IMG/M metagenome (GOLD analysis project Ga0207668, IMG submission 184323) | Switchgrass rhizosphere microbial communities from Kellogg Biological Station, Michigan, USA - KBS S4-3 metaG (SPAdes) (version 2) | ecosystem: Host-associated > Plants > Roots > Rhizosphere... | reverse complement strand
CTTCCTCGGCATCATGCTGGGCGAGGCGCGGCGCATGCGCCAGCTGGTCGACGACCTCCTCTCGCTCTCCCGGATCGAGGCCGACCGCTTCACCCCGCCGCGCTCGCCCCTGCAGCTCGCCTCGCTTGCCGAGGAGGTGGCGGCGACGATCACCACTGCCGAGGGTCTCACCGGCGGACGGCTGGTCATCTCGGCGCCGGCCGGCCTGCCGCCGATCGCCGGCGACCGCGCGCAGATGTCGCAGCTGCTCCACAACCTCGTCGGCAATGCCCTGAAGTACGGCCGTGCCGATGCGCCGGTCCACATCAACCTGACCCGCGACGGCGATGCCATCCTCCTCGACGTGGTCGACCGCGGCGAGGGCATCGCGCCCGAGCACCTGCCGCGCCTGACCGAACGCTTCTACCGCGCGGACCCCGGCCGCAGTCGCGCCGCCGGCGGCACCGGGCTCGGCCTCGCCATCGTCAAGCACATCGTCGAGCGGCATCGCGGCAAGCTGGAAGTCACCAGCACCGTCGGCGTCGGTACGCGTTTCCGCGTTCGCCTGCCGGCGATGCAGCTGACCGAGCCCGGCACAGATCGGCCCGCAGTCGGTGCCGCAGACGATGTCACAATAGTGTAACACATTCGTCACATGGCTGACCGCCGTCGCCCCTAGCGAGACGGTGACTCCAAGGAGAATGATATGCGCAAGGCATTGGTCACGGTCATCCTCGCGGGCTCCGCGCTGGCGGCCTGCGGCAAGGGTGGATCCGCTGGCGGTGGCAGCAGCGCGGGTGGCGCGCGCGACCAGATCCGCGCCGTCGGTTCATCGACCGTCTACCCCTTCACGACCGCGGTCGCCGAGCAGTTCGCCCGCAAGAACCCGAAGTTCAAGGCGCCGATCGTCGAGTCGACGGGAACGGGCGCCGGCATGAAGCTGTTCTGCGGCGGCGTCGGCGCCGGCTTCCCCGACATCGAGAACGCCTCGCGCCGGATCAAGCCCTCGGAACTCGAGGATTGCGCCAAGAACGGCGTGAAGGAGATCGTCGAGATCCAGATCGGCATCGACGGCATCGCCTTTGCCGAGAGCAAGTCGGGCGCGAAGATGAAGCTCACCCCGACGCTGATCTACAAGGCGCTCGCCGCCAATCCCTTCGGCAAGCCGCAGACCGCCAAGACGTGGAAGGATGTCGACCCCTCGCTGCCGGCGACCACGATCCAGGTCTACGGCCCGCCGCCGACCTCGGGCACCCGCGACGCGCTGGCCGAGCTGATCCTCGACAAGGGCTGCGACAGCGACGAGGCGACCAGGGCGCTCAAGAAGACCGACGAGGACAAGCACAAGGCGATCTGCACCAAGATCCGCGAGGACGGTGCCTATGTCGAATCGGGCGAGAACGACAATCTGATCGTCCAGAAGCTCGCCACCAACCCCGACGCGATCGGCATCTTCGGCTATTCCTTCCTCGAGGAGAACGCCGACAAGGTGGAGGGCGTCGCGCTGAACGGCATCGCGCCGACCTATGCGTCGATCGCCGACTTCTCCTATCCCGGCGCCCGCCCGCTCTTCATCTACGTGAAGTCGGCGCATCTGAACGCAATCCCGGGCCTCAAGGAGTTCGTCGCGGAATATGCGACCGCCTGGAACCCGGACGGCTACCTGACCCGCCGCGGCCTGATCGCGGCGCCGGACGACGTCCGCGCCAAGAACCTCGATCTCGCCACCAAGCTCACCCCGCTCGACACCACGACCGTCAAGTGACGGCGCGGTGGGCGGTCCGACTGTCCACCCCATTCTCCTCCCCCCGCTCGGGGGGAGGGCTTCTGTGAAACCGGCTGGAAAGACCGCCTGAATGTCGCTCGCCGTCCTCCTCGCGGTCATCCTGGGCCTTGGCGCGATCGGCTATTTCGCCGCGCGCGCCCGGGCCGCCGCCTTCTCCCGCGGCCCCGGGCCGCGGCCGCATTCGCTGCCCGGCCATCACGGCTGGTACGTGGCGCTGTGGGCCGCGGTGCCGGCGCTGCTGTTCGTCGCGGTGTGGAGCCAGGTCGCGCCCGGCCTCGCCACCGACGCGATGCTGGCCAGCCCCGCCGCACAGGCCCTGCCTCCCGCCGGCATGGAGCGCGACGCGATCCTGAACGAGGTCGCCGGTCTCGCCAGCGGCACGCTCGACGCCGCGTTCAACCCGGTCTCCAACACGCTGCTGCCGGCCTATCAGGCGGCGCACACCCGCTACGGCGTGATCGGCCTGGTGCTGGCGGCGATCCTCGCGCTCGCCGGCGGCCTCTTCGCCTGGACCCGTCTTCGCCCGGACTTCCGCGCGCGCACCCGGGTCGAACGGGTGGTGATGGCCTTCCTGCTGGTCGCTTCGCTGATCGCGATCCTGACCACGGCGGGCATCGTCGCCTCGCTGCTGTTCGAATCGATGCGCTTCTTCTCGTCGGTGTCGCCGATCGAGTTCCTGTTCGGCACGGTGTGGAGCCCGCAGACCGCGATCCGCGCCGACCAGGTCGGCTCCTCGGGCGCTTTCGGTGCGGTGCCGCTGTTCTGGGGCACGATCTTCATCGGCGCGATCATCGCCATGGCGGTCGCCATCCCGCTCGGCCTGATGACCGCGATCTACCTGACCCAGTATGCGCGGCCCGCCGTGCGCAGATGGCTGAAGCCGATCCTGGAGATGCTCGCCGGCGTGCCGACCGTGGTCTACGGTTACTTCGCCGCGCTGACCCTGGCCCCGCTGATCCGGGAGTTCGGCCAGGCGATCGGCATCGCCAGCGCCTCTTCGGAGAGTGCGCTGGCTGCCGGCCTGGTGATGGGCGTGATGATCATCCCGTTCGTCTCCTCGATGGCGGACGATTCGATCACGGCGGTGCCGCAGGCGATGCGTGACGGCAGCCTCGCGATGGGCGCCACCACGTCCGAGACGATCAAGAAGGTGCTGGTCCCCGCAGCACTTCCCGGCGTGGTCGGCGGCGTGCTGCTCGCCGTCAGCCGCGCGATCGGCGAGACGATGATCGTGGTGATGGCCGCCGGCCTCGCCGCCAACCTCACCGCCAACCCCTTCGCCAGCGTGACCACGGTCACCACCCAGATCGTCCAACTGCTGACCGGCGACCAGGAGTTCGACAGCCCGAAGACGCTCGCCGCCTTCGCGCTGGGCCTCGTTCTCTTCGTCGTCACCCTGCTGCTCAACATCGTCGCGCTGCGCGTCGTGAAGAAATATCGGGAAGCCTATGAATAGCACCGCCGCGGTTGCGGGCAGCCCCGCACGCAAGCCCACCGACTGGAAGGCCGACGTGATGCAGAAGCGCATCCGCCGCCGCTACGCCGCGGAACGCCGCTTCAAGGCGCTCGGTCTCGGCGCGGTGCTGCTGTCGGTCGCCTTCCTCGCCTTCCTGCTGGTCACCATGGTCGGCAACGGCGCGCGCGGCTTCACCCAGACCGAGCTCAAGCTTCCGATCGACTTTCCGCATTCGACGCTGATGATCGATCCCGCGCAGCTCGCCAGCGACCCCGATCAGGCACTCGCCAGCGCCGATATCGAAGGCGCCGTCGCCGCCGCGGCCGACGCCGCCTTCGGCGAGGGCGGGGCGCGGATGCTGTCGGACGGTGCCTGGCTGACCGTGCAGGACGCGATCCGCAAGGATCCGAACCTCATCAATGGCAAGACCGAATTCTGGGTCCCGGCGTCGACCGCGATCGACCTCGCCGCCAAGGGCCAGCCCGCGCCCGAGCCAAAGGCCGCCTATGAGAAGCTCAAGGCAACGAATGCGGTGAAGACCGGCTTCAACCCCGGGTTCCTGACCAAGGCGGATTCGACCGATCCGACCGTCGTCGGCATCTGGGGCGCGTTCAAGGGGTCGCTGCTGACCATGCTGGTGACCATCGGCCTGGCCTTCCCCATCGGCGTACTCTCGGCGCTCTACCTTGAGGAATATGCGCCCAGGAACCGCTGGACCGACCTTATCGAGGTGTCGATCAACAACCTCGCCGCCGTGCCCTCGATCATCTTCGGCCTGCTCGGCCTCGCCGTGTTCCTGAACACGATGGGGATGCCGCGCTCGGCACCGATCGTCGGCGGGCTGACCCTGGCGTTGATGACCATGCCGGTCATCGTCATCGCCGGCCGCAACGCGATCAAGTCGGTCCCGCCATCGATCCGCGACGCCGCGCTCGGCATCGGCGCGTCGCCGGTACAGGTGGTGTTCCACCATGTCCTGCCGCTGGCGCTGCCCGGCATCCTGACCGGGACGATCATCGGCATGGCCCGTGCGCTCGGCGAGACCGCGCCGCTGCTGATGATCGGCATGCGCGCCTTCATCTCGGCGCCGCCGAGCGGCCTGACCGACCCCGCGACCGTGCTGCCCGTCCAGATCTTCCTCTGGTCGGACGAGGTCAGCCGCGGCTTCGTCGAGAAGACCTCGGCCGCGATCATCGTCCTCCTCGCCTTCCTCCTCGCGATGAACGGGGTGGCGATCTATCTTCGCAACAAGTTCGAACGACGCTGGTGATGAAACAGATGAGCTCAGATACACTCAACGACATCGCCGGCTCGCAGCACGCGGCTGCCGTCGAAACGACGAAGATGACGGCGCGCGGCGTCAACGTCTTCTATGGCGAGAAGCAGGCGATCCGCGACGTCTCGATCGACGTCAGCCGGGAGAACGTGACCGCGTTCATCGGCCCGTCGGGCTGCGGCAAGTCGACCTTCCTGCGCACCCTCAACCGCATGAACGACACCGTCGCCTCGGCACGGGTCGAGGGCGTCATCACCCTCGACGGCGACGACATCTATGCCTCGGGCATGGACGTCGTGCAGCTGCGCGCGCGGGTCGGCATGGTCTTCCAGAAGCCGAACCCCTTCCCCAAGTCGATCTACGAGAACGTCGCCTACGGTCCGCGCATCCATGGCCTCGCCTCGGCCAAGGCCGACATGGACGGCATCGTCGAGAAGTCGCTGAAGCGCGCCGGCCTGTGGGAAGAGGTCAAGGACCGCCTCTCCGACAGCGGCACCGCGCTGTCGGGCGGCCAGCAGCAGCGCCTGTGCATCGCCCGTGCCATCGCGGTCGACCCGGAAGTGATCCTGATGGACGAGCCGTGCTCCGCGCTCGACCCGATCGCCACCGCCAAGATCGAGGAACTGATCCACGAGCTGCGCGGCCGCTACGCGATCGTCATCGTCACCCATAACATGCAGCAGGCCGCGCGCGTCAGCCAGCGCACGGCCTTCTTCCACCTGGGGACCCTGGTCGAATACGGCGACACCTCGGAAATCTTCACCAATCCGCGCGAGACGCGGACCAAGGACTACATCACCGGCCGCTACGGCTGAGGAGAGAGATTGACGTCATGCCCAGCACCACATCGCATACCGTCAAGGCGTTCGACGACGACCTGAAGGAACTGCGCGCGCTCGTCGCCGAAATGGGCGGCCGGGCGGAGGCCGCGATCGGCGACGCGATGACCGCGCTCACCCGCCGCGACCTCGACCTCGCCGCACGGGTCGTCGAGGGCGACAAGCGGATCGACGACATCGAGGCGGAGATCGAGCGTCTCGCCGTCCGCCTGATCGCGCTGCGCGCGCCAATGGCCGACGACCTGCGCGAGGTGCTCGGCGCGCTCAAGATCTCGAGCGTGATCGAGCGGATCGGCGATTACGGCAAGAACATCGCCAAGCGCGTGCCGCTGCTCCAGGCGGCCCGCAACATCGAGCCGCTGTCGATCCTGCCGGCGATGTCGCGCGCCGCGCTGGCGATGGTCCAGGGTGCGCTCGACGCCTTCGCCGCGCGCGATGCCGACCGTGCCGTCGTGGTGGTCGAGCAGGACCGCGAGGTCGACGACTTCTACAACAGCCTGTTCCGGGCGCTCCTGACCCATATGATGGAGAACCCGCATACGATCAGCGAGGCGACCCACCTGCTGTTCATCGCCAAGAATCTGGAACGGGTCGGCGATCACGCCACCAACATCGCCGAGACCGTCTACTTCGCTGCCACCGGCCGCCACATCACCGAGCGGACGCGCGGCACCGATGCGCTTGCGACGGAAATCAACTGATGGCCGGTGCCCGCCTCCTGCTCGTCGAGGACGACGACGCGCTGGCCGAACTGCTGGTCTATAATTTCGAGCGTGAGGACTTCCTCGTCTCGCGCACCGCCGACGGCGAGGAGGCCCTCCTCCTCGCCCGCGAGGAGACGCCCGACCTGGTCCTGCTCGACTGGATGATCGAGGGGCCGGTCTCGGGCATCGAGGTCTGCCGCCGCCTGCGCAAGCTGCCCGATACGCAGAACGTGCCGATCATCATGCTTACCGCCCGCGGCGAGGAGGAGGACCGCGTCCGCGGGCTCGAGACCGGCGCCGACGATTACGTGGTGAAGCCGTTCTCCCCGCGCGAGCTGGTCGCCCGCGTCGGCGCGGTGCTGCGCCGCGTGCGGCCCGCGCTGGCCGGCGAGCGGCTGGAATATGGCGGGATCGAGATGGACACCGTTGCGCACAAGGTCCGCCGCGACGGCCGCACCCTGGCGCTTGGACCCACCGAGTTCCGCCTGCTGCGTCATTTCCTGGAGCATCCCGGCCGCGTGTTCAGCCGCGAGCGTCTGCTCGACAGCGTCTGGGGCCGCGACAGCGACATCGAGGCCCGCACCGTCGACGTCCACATCCGCCGCCTGCGCAAGGCGATCAACATCGACGACCAGCCCGACATCATCCGCACCGTGCGGTCGGCCGGCTATGCGCTGGACAGCGAAGGCCCGGCGTAGAACTTGTCCTCACGAGATTCCGAGAGAGCGGTGCTCCTGCGAAAGCAGGAGCCCAAGGCCGCAGAGGACATCGCTTCTGGCCGTGGGCTCCTGCTTTCGCAGGAGCACGATCCTGTTCGAATCGGCGAACCCTAAGCCCGCCCGAACGGCCAGCGCACGACGTGGCCGGCGAACAGCGCCCACCAGATGATCACCGGCTGCAAGGCCAGTCGCGGCGCGTGGTACCACCAGCCGATCGCGACCGGCGGATCGTTGCTGAGCGCATGCTGCACATTGGCCGGCCAGACGCACAGCGCGTAAAGCGCGAGCATGGCGCCCGCCCACCAACGCCACCGGGTGGTGGCGAGGCCGATCGCGCCCGCGATTTCACACAGTCCGGTCGCCAGCACCGTCTCACGCGGAAACGGCACCCAGGCAGGCATGATCCGGACGAACGGTGCCGGCGCCCATAAATGAAGAACGCCGGCGGCGAGGTAGATCGCCACCAGCGTCCATCTTGCGATCGTCCGGCCCCGTTCGAGGCCGGACCGCAACGGCTTACGCCTGCTCGCGGTTATCGCGACGCTCGGCGATACGCGCCGACTTGCCGCGGCGGCCACGCAGATAATACAGCTTGGCGCGGCGAACGACGCCCTTGCGCACCACCTCGATCGAATCGACGTTCGGCGAATAGAGCGGGAAAACGCGCTCGACACCTTCGCCGAAGCTGATCTTGCGGACGGTGAACGACGACCCCATGCCCTTGTTCGAGCGCGCGATGCACACGCCCTCGTAGTTCTGGACGCGGGTGCGCTCGCCTTCGACGACCTTCACGCCGACCTTCAGCGTGTCGCCGGGACGGAATTCGGGAATCTTCTTCGCTTCGTTGAACTTGGCGATCTGCTCGGCTTCGAGCGTCTGGATGAGGTTCATCTCATCGATCCTTCTTCTTCGCGTGCGCGCCAGAGGGCGACTGGACCCGAGCGTCCTCGTGACGCTCCCAAAGATCCGGCCGCCTTAGCCGTGTATCGACCTCGGCCTGGGTCTTACGCCATGCCGCGATCCTCGCATGATCCCCCGATCGCAACACTTCGGGGATCACACGCCCTTCCCATTCATAAGGTCGGGTGTAATGCGGATATTCGAGCAGCCCCGTTTCGAAGCTCTCGTCGTCCCCGCTGATGGGCGCGCCCATTACGCCGGGGAGCAGCCGGATGCAAGCATCGAGCACCACGATCGCCGCGGTTTCCCCGCCCGACAGGATGTAGTCGCCGATCGAGACCGGCTCGATCGCCGGCCGCCCTTCGAACAGCCGCTCGTCGATCCCTTCGAACCGCCCGCACAGGATGGTGACGCCGGGGCCGGCGGCGATCTCCCGGACGCGGGCCTGGGCGAGCGGCCGGCCGCGCGGCGTCATCGCCAGGACCGGCACGCCGGGGACGGCCACGGCATCGAGCGCCGCCGCCAGCACGTCGGCGCGCATCACCATGCCCGCCCCGCCACCCGCCGGGGTATCGTCGACCGAGCGGTGCCGGTCCGTCGCGAAGTCGCGGATCTGCACCGGCCGGCACGACCAGCGCCCCTCGCCCAGCGCGCGCCCGGCGAGGCTGGTGCCGAGCGGGCCGGGGAACATCTCGGGGTAGAGGGTGAGGATGGTCGCGGAGAAGGTCATGGGCGGCCGAGATAGCGCCTTGCAAACGCCGCGGACACTGCGCCGATCACAAACAATGTCAGCGACCATCCAATGCCAACCATCGAAAAGACCATGGCCATCGCGCAGGCATCCACACCACATTCCTCACGCGAAGCCATTGCCGCATCGATAAACATCCAAGCACAAAGCAGGCCGAGGGCGATCGGAAGAGGCAGGGCCGCAGTGAAGACAGCCCAGCGCGCCGGCCATTGCTGTTTCCAGTGCGAGATAGCGGCACTCACGATTGCCGATACCGCGACGCAAGCGATGAGGGAGGCGAAAAGGGGAATCACCGTCGCGTCCAGTTTTCGACCTTCAGTCCTGGCACGTTGGCGAAATCCGCCTCGTTATTGGTCACCAACGTGAGGCCGAGCGACAGGGCGTGCGCGGCGATCAGGCGATCGAAACGACCTCGCTTGAACGGTATCATTCCAGAAAGCTTCGCGGCAGCCGCGCCAAAAGGGAGCAGTTGGACCTCCTCCAGAAAGGCTTCGAGATCAGGTGCTGCGACGGCATCGGCACCATAGCCGACGGCCAGTTCAGCCAGTGCGACGCTCGATATCACCAACGCCCCGCTCGGCTGCTCCACAAGCCGACGCTTGAGCACCTCGGATAAGCCCCCCAGCGCGTAGATGCAGATATTGGTGTCGAGCATGAACGCGGCATCAGCCATCGCGTTTCAGCAGCTTGCCCTCCCAATCCAGCTCGCGCTCCTCGAATTCGCGCTCTTCGGGCGACAGAGGCTTCAGGCCGATGCCTTTCCCCCAAAATTTCGACACGTCGACCTTGCGGACCACCTCGGCCGGCTCGAAGGTGAACTTCGCCTGCTCCTCACGCACGATCATCTCGGTGCCCTCGGCGATGCCGAGCGCCTTGGGCAGGCGCAGCGCGAGCGAATTGCCCGACTTGAACACCTTGGCGCGGTATTCCTTGGTCACAACAGCCTCCGTATATACTTAGTGTATATACGAACGCGCACTGCGCCTCAAGCCGTCCGCTCGGCCGCCCTGCCGTCGGGTGCCCAGGTCTCGGTGCGGCGGCTGTGGAGGCGGCCGCCGCTGAGGATCGCGACGAGGTCCGGCGCGACCAGGCCGATCGTCTTGCCGAGCAGGATGGCGAAGGCGAAGGCGGCGACCGGCTGGAGGAGGAAGAACACCGCATAGCTGGGCGACGCGCCGAGCGGCCCGGTCAGCGTGCCCACCGCCGGCCCCAGCAGCCACAGCAGGATCAGGTGCGAGCAGAAGGTGAGGAACACGTACGGCTCCAGCTTGCGCGCTTTCCGTCCGAACCAGCGGTCCGACAGGCCCCAGGCAGTCCGCCAGAAGAACACCGCCGCGGCGAGGCGCAGGACGAGGTCGATCGCCGTCGCCGCCGCCGGGTCGATCTTGCCCCACACGCCGATCTCCAGCGGGATGCGGAAGGCAAGGATGACGAAGAACGGCACGCTCGCCGCCAGCCAGTTCCAGCCGCCGACGCGGACGGCGAGGTCGTGGCGCCGGGCGAGGATGCCGCAGCAGAAGAACAGCAGGATCGGCGGGCGCAGCAGCAGCGGGAAGGTGATCCCGGCGATCGCCCAGGCCGCGGCGCCGAGCCCGATCAGCACCAGCCAGCGGTCGCGGAGGCGCAGCAGCAGCGGTGCCACCGCCATGCACAGGAACAGGTCGCGCAGGAAATAGGTCTGCACGTTGATGTCGTTGGGGGTGACCGCACAGAAGATCTCATCCAGCAGCCAACCGATATGTTTGGGGATCGGCGCCTGAATCCAGCCCAGCCACGCCGCCCCCGAGACGAAGACGATCGAGAGGATGTTCCACAGCACCATCGGCAGCAGGATCGTCCGCGCCTTGCCCGAGAGGAACTCGCCGTAGCTGCGCCTGCGCGACGAACCGGCGACCAGCCAGCCCGAGATCATCCCGAGCAGCGGCACCGCGCTGCGGCCGAGGCCCTCCATCAGCACTGCGCGCAGGATGCCCTCGGGCGTCGCCGCCAGCTGTTCCAGCACGACGCCGTAGCGGCCGGTCCAGGCGTGGACGTAGACGATGCCGAACACGCAGATCACCCGCGCCAGCGAGATGCTGTGCGACATGTGCGTCGGCTTCTGCGCCGCGTTCGAGGATTTCAGACCATCGCCGCGCGGGATCGAGTTCAAACCGGCATCCTTCCTATGCGGCAGTGCAACGCACTTAGGTGCCGGAAGGGGCCGATGACAAGCCGGCAGGGCGCCAGCCGGAGGCGGTAATCAGGCCAGAAAGGCCGGATCGACGCGGATCGTTGCGCCGACGAGCTCGGCCATGCCCGGCCGGAACGCGGCCATCGCGGTCTTGCCCGAAGGCAGCCGGACCTCGACGATGTCGCCCGCGCCGAAATTCTCGATCGCCGCGACCGTGCCGAGATCGGCGCCGTCCGGCGCGACGACCGGCAGGCCGATCAGGTCGGCATGGTAGTATTCGCCCTCGCCGAGCGGCGGCAGCGAAGCGCGCGGCACGGTCAGGGTAACGCCGCGCAGCGCCTCGGCGGCGTTGCGGTCGCCGATCTCGGCGAAGCGTGCGACCGCGCCGTTGGGGCCGGGCCGCACGCTCTTCAGCGTCAGGCTGCGCCCACCCGCGTCCAGCGCCTTGTAGGGCGCCAGATCCGCGGTGAAGAGCTTCAGCCGCACCTCGCCGGTCACGCCATGCGCGCC
>Ga0207668_10002332_pt1 | contig 11091 bp, 10 predicted proteins | sample KBSS43metaG_FD_184323 | JGI IMG/M metagenome (GOLD analysis project Ga0207668, IMG submission 184323) | Switchgrass rhizosphere microbial communities from Kellogg Biological Station, Michigan, USA - KBS S4-3 metaG (SPAdes) (version 2) | ecosystem: Host-associated > Plants > Roots > Rhizosphere... | reverse complement strand
GGCCGAATAGGCGAGGATCCGCGTCCCCGCGTACCCGGCCCCATCGAGCGCTTCGCGCAACGCACCGATCCGCCCGTCCATCATGTCGGACGGCGCAACGAAGTCCGCGCCGGCTTCCGCGTGACATAACGCCTGCCGGACCAGCGCCGCGACGGTCTCGTCGTTGACCACATAGCCGCTGGCGTCGATCAGGCCGTCCTGGCCGTGACTGGTGTAGGGATCGAGCGCGACGTCGGTGACGACACCGAGCGCGGGAAAGTGCTGCTTCAGCGCGCGCACGGCCCGCGGCACGAGCCCGGCCTGGTTCCACGCTTCGGCGGCGTCGGCGGTCTTGTGCTCGGGTGCAATCACCGGGAACAGCGCCAGCGCCGGTATCCCCAGCGCCACGCAGACTTCGGCCTGCGCCAGAAGCAAGTCCACACTCCGCCGCGCAACCCCGGGCAGCGACGGCACCGGCTCTTCGCGCCCGGTTCCTTCGAGTACGAATACCGGGTAGATGAAGTCGTCGGCACCAAGACGCGTCTCGCGCATCATCCGTCGCGAAAACTCGTCGCGGCGCATGCGGCGCTGGCGTTTGGCCGGGAACCGGCCTGCGAAGCTGAAGCTCATGATGTCATCCGAAGGCGAGCGTCGCATCGTAGCCCACGCGCGGCTTGCCGCGCCAGCGCCCACTCACGTCAGACCGCGCGCGCATCGCATGCAGCGACTTCGGTTTGTCGAAGGAACAATTTGTCCTACATGCGTCCAACGAATCGAAACGTTGTGCGCGGAACTTCCGCGCGGAGGCTGCAGTCAGAATTGACGGACGGTGAACGTCTCCCGCTTCCCTCCCTGAGCGGGTGCCTGCCCCGGTGTCATGCCGGGGCAGGCGTTTCCAAGGCCCCGGCTCACTCCCCTTGATCCCGGGGCCTTTCTTTTCCTGTCACGCGCCTGACACCCATGTGTCGAGTATGGTCTCCGCCGTCTCGATCCCCAATCGCGCGGTAGCCGAGAACGGCACCACGCTCACCGCAGGGCCGTGCACGGGGAACGCACCTGCGAGCTCCGACGATATCGCCGTTACGGCGGCACGCCGTTCCGACGTATTGAGCTTGTCGCACTTGGTTGCGAGGACGAGCGCCGGTCGCCCGGAGGGGAGGTAACCGCCGAGCAATTCCAGGTCGAGCGGTTTCAATCCGTGGCGGGCGTCGACGATGAGGACGAGACCGGTGAGCGTCGAGCGCGTCGTCACGTAGTCCCACAGGAACGCCTGCCACGATTGCTTGATCGCCTTCGCCACCGCGGCGTATCCGTAACCGGGTAGGTCGGCGATCAACGCGCCACTGCGCAAACGAAAGAAGACGATCTGTTGCGTTCGCCCCGGCGTGCGGCTTGCGAACGCGAGGCGCGTGCGGCCGGCGAGCGCGTTGATGGCGCTCGACTTGCCAGAATTCGAACGGCCCGCGAACGCGATTTCAGGGACCGACGGCGGCAGCAGCTGCGACGGCGCCGCGGCGGCGATGACGAATTCCGCGCCCACCAGCGGATGCGGCGGCCGGGTTGCGCCGGGTTGGGACTGCCCGGCCGAGTCCGGTACAATGCCGCGTTTGTTCATGTCGGGCCCGATTTCGAGGGACTTGCGATTCGCGCCCGCCCGCCGTATTCCGAGGGGAGCTGTCGAGATGATTCGCCCGTTGCTGCTGGCCGCCGCCATGGCGCTGCCCGCGTACACCGCCGCGCAGCAACCCGCTGCCCAACCTGCCCCGGCAACCGCCGTACCCGCGGGCGCAACCGCTGTGGCCACGCCCGTGAAACCGGATGCCGCAAAAATCGTCAACGAAGTTTGCGCAGCGTGCCACGGCGCCGACGGCAACAGCGTGCAGCCCGCAAATCCGAGCCTAGCCGGACAGCCCGCCGACTATATCACCCGTCAACTCGCGCACTTCAAGTCGGACATCCGGCCGAGCGCGATCATGAAAGGCTTCGCGGCGCCATTGTCGGACGCCGACATGCAGGCACTCGGCGTCTACTTCTCCCAGCAGAAAGCCAAACCGCAGGCGGCGCGCGACCCCGCATTGGTCAAGGCCGGGCAGAAAATCTATCGCGCCGGCGTCGCAACCACCGGCGTTCCCGCGTGCAGCGGCTGTCATTCGCCCGACGGCATCGGAATTCCGAAAAACTTTCCGCGCCTCGGTGGCCAGTTCGCCGACTATACCTACGCGCAGTTGAAAGCGTTCGGCGCCGGCGAACGGGGCAACGACAAGGCCGGCAAGGACGTCACCGGCCGGATCATGCACGTGGTTGCGCAACGGATGAGCGACAGCGACATGAAGGCCGTCGCCGAATACATGCAGGGCCTGCGGTAAGGGATCGGATTGGCAGCCAACGCAGCAGGGCGGCGGGGGCAACCCGGCCGCCCTTGTCGTTTGCGCGGCTCGACGGGCCTCCGGCGCGGTTGCCGCTGAGCGACACGCGATGATGAACGGCCGTATCGCATCGCTGCACGTCTACCCGGTGAAGGGCGCACGCCCGATCGACGTCGCGCGTGCCGATGCGGCGGTCACCGGCCTGTCGATCGGCGGCGCCGGCGACCGCGAATGGATGGTCGTCGACCGGCGCGGACAATTCATCACGCAGCGCGAATTTCCACGTCTCGCGCTGGTCGAGACCGCCGTCAACGACGGTTCGCTCGTGCTGTCGGTGACCGGCCTCGCGCCGGTTGCGATCGCGTTGTCACCCACGCCGGGAACGGCGCGCGATGTCGTCGTCTGGCACAGTCATGTACGCGGCTTCGACGCCGGTGACGCAGCCGCGGCGTTATTGTCGTCACACCTGGCCGACGACGTGCGGCTGGTGCGCTTCGATCCGACGCATGAGCGGCGGTGCAATCCCGACTATGCAGGGGATAGCGGCGCGCATACGCGGTTTGCCGACGGCTATCCGGTACTCGTGATCGGCAGCGCGTCATTGGCCGACCTCAATGCCCGGCTCGACGCGCGCGGCGCCCCGGAGCTGCCAATGAATCGTTTCCGCCCGAACATCGTGATAGACGGGCTGGATCCGTACGACGAGGACCACATCGACACGCTCGAGGTCGACGGCATCGTGCTGAAACTCGTCAAACCCTGCACGCGGTGCCAGGTGACGACAACCGATCAGGCGAGCGCGCGCGTCGGCGTCGAGCCGTTGCGCACACTCACCGGCTACCGGATGAACGATCGGCTCGGCGGCGTCGCCTTCGGCATGAATGCGATCGTCGCCGAAGGCGTCGGACGCACACTCGCCGCGGGGGCGAGCGTGCGCTGCGAGTACAGGTTCTAGGCGCTGCTGGTCAGTTCCCGTTCGGCGAGCACATGATGACGGCATCGGGGCCGTAGCCCTCCGGAATCAGACCCGGCGTCACCCGCAGGTTGTCGCGGATCGAGACGTCGGCCGTGTAGCGATGATTGGTCGTCAGCGTGCTGAAGAAGCGCCACAGCGGATGCGTACCGGCGGGACAGGCCCCCGTCGTCGTATTCGGTAGCTGGATATAAAACACGTTCGGCGCTTCATACACCCAGCCGGGGAACGCGCCGGGATTGTTCAGCACCGCGGTGCACTCGGACGGGCTCGCCGAATAGAAATGCGAGTCGCCGAAGCCGGGTGCGCGATAGAACCGGCATACCGGGTTGGTTCCCGCTGCCTGATTGCTGTACGCGAGGAATCGCAACCCGGTCCGCTCCCAGCCCGCGTGCACGCCGGTGTCGAGGTCGTTGATCTCGGCGGCGCTGGACGTGATGAAGAAATGATTGAGGCTCGGGTTGTAGTACTCGACGACGACGACGAGGCCCGTCGGATTCGCCGCGTCCGGCGTCAGGTACTGCCGGACCAGCGGAATCATCTTGTCCATCCGCGAAAAATAGTCGGTGCCGGACGTGAAGCCGCACGAAGCGCTACCTCCGGCGAGCCCGCCGCGCACCTCGTAATAGCCACCGGAACTGAGAAACGTCAGCAATCCCGATCCGCTCGAACCGCCCTCCGTCGTGCCGTCGCTCCACTGCACTGCGGCCATCACGTCGTTGATCGCGGCGCGATCGTCGTCATCGCCGATCTCGAACAGCTCATACCCCTGCACCGATCCCTGGCTCCACTTCTTGAGGTCGCCCTGCGGGTGGTGAAACGTCGACACCAATGCGTTGGTCGGAATCGTCTCGGCGCGCCACGCAGAGAAATACGTTCCGGCGGGGGGCGCTGCATTCAGGCGGACGAGCGCCCAGTCCTCGGCCAGGCTGCGGCCGAGCAGCTTCGCGCCCGATGTCTGGAGCGCATAGGGGCCGGGCGTCGTGGGGCTGCCACAGGCGACGGACTCGAAGAACCAGTAGACGTTCAGCGTCGCTGCGGCCAGCGCCGAATTGATGCAATGGTCGGCGGTGAAGAACAGCGGCGTGAACGACGTGATCGAATCGTTGAGCAGCGTGCCCGTGCACGCGTACGAGTTCCCGTTCTCCTGCATGAACACGATCTTGCCGGTGGCGTTGCTCTGGTCCACGAACGGCTGCGACTGTGGTGATACGCATTTGACATTGACGTTGCAGCTGCCGGAGTCGCCGATGTCCTTGGCGACGAGCGCGCCGGGCCGCAATGCGTCACCGGCCAGCGCCAGGTGCGAAACCTGGACCAGCGTGAGTTTCACGCCTTTGACGGCGACCCCCGGCCCCGCGGAGAGCTCGATCGTCGCACGTGATCCCTCGAGCACCGGCGACCACCAGGTGCCGAATTTTGCCGTCGCCTCTGCGATCGCGTTGGCCGCGTAGGGGCCTTGCACCTCCGCCTTCTGCCCGTTGCCCACCAATCGCACGCCGAGGTCGGGATGCGTCGCCGACATCGCGAGCGCAACGCGGAGCGCCATCGCGCCGATCGATTCGATCTCGATGCGCGCGGCGCGACCGCCGTCGGGCGCCAGCTGCCATTGCAGTGCGCCGAGGTCGAGCGTGCGCATCGCGGCAGGTATGTCGCGACCGAAGCCGATCTGCAGCGGGCGACCCTTGCCGGAAATTGGCGCGACCGTATTGGCCTTGGCCAGCATCCGGTTGGCCGCCGTCGGTTCCGGCAACGTGATCCGCATCGCTGGCGCGTTCGCGCCGAGCAGCAGTGCCGGTTGGGACTTCGGCAATGCGGCCGGCCGGTATTCGGCCGGCGGCACCGCCGTCACCGGCGCTGCAACGGCGGCCGTGGCACCGCTGATCGCGGCCATTAGAGCGGTCAATATGACCAGCGGGCTCATTCTGCGCATGTCCTCTCCATTTGTTGCGGCGCAACAAGCCCCTCGGCCGGCGCACCGTGATTCGAGTAACGCATGGCGCCGGAGTTCAGCCGACACACGTAACGCAGTATTACCACGTGTCGTTCGTGCCCGACACGCAGGCCTGCAACGCTCGTCGCCACTCGGGCAGCGCGAAGCCGAACACGCGATCGAACTTCGTCGTTGCAAGCACGCCGTAGGCCGGCCTGCGCGCCGGCGTCGGGAACTCCGCCGACGTGATCGGGGTTACGCGCGGCGTCTCGACATCGCCGACGATCGCCTTCGCGAAGCCGTGCCACGTCGTCACACCGCTGCAACTCAAGTGATACAGGCCGGCGCGATCGACAAGATACGGAATGCCGCGGGCCACCAGCATCGCCGTGGCACCGGCGAGCGTCCGGCACCAGTTCGGAACGCCGGTCTGGTCGGCGACGATCCGCAGTTCGTCGCGCTCCTGCGCGAGGCGGCGGATCGTCAGCAGGAAGTTCTTGCCGCGCAACCCGTAGACCCAGCTCGTGCGCAGCACCAACGCTGCGGCGCCGGACGCTGCGATCGCGCGTTCGCCAGCGAGCTTGCTCGCACCGTAGACGTTCAGCGGCGCCGTCGCTGCGTTCTCGTCATAAGGGATCGTCTGCGTGCCGTCGAAGACGTAGTCGGTCGAATAGTGGATGAGCAGCGCGCCGGCGCGCTTCGCTTCCTCGGCGAGGATGCCGGGCGCGGCACCGTTGATCGCGTGTGCGAGCTCGGGCTCGCGCTCGGCCTGGTCGACCGCAGTGTAGGCGGCGGCATTGACGATCACGTGGGGGGCGGCACGGCGCACCGCGGACACGATCGTATCGGGATGCGCGAGCTCGAGCGCGCGTCGATCGACAGCGATCACGTCGCCGTGCAGGCGCAGCAGTTCCGCCAGTTCGAACCCGACCTGTCCCTGCGCGCCGGTGACGAGGATTCGCGGCCGGGCGTCGGTCACGCCTCCACCCCCGGCGCGCCACCGGTTTGAACGGCCTCGTTCGCGCTCGCGATTGCCCCGAGCAGGCCGCTTCGTCGAAGAGACCGCTCGACGGAACTCACGGATAGACGTCGGCCGCGCTGAGTGGCGTTCCGGCGGCGTCCTTGGCCGCGAGGATCGGGTCGCCGTCGAGCGGCCAATCGATCGCCAGCGCAGGATCGTTCCACTTCAGCGTGCGCTCGTGCTCCGGATACCAATAGTCGGTCGTCTTGTAGAGAAATTCCGCAACGTCGCTCTGTACGACGAAGCCATGCGCGAAGCCGGGCGGCACCCACAGCATCCGCTTGTTGTCGGCGGACAACGTTTCGCCGATCCATCGCCCGAACGTTGGCGACGACCGGCGCAGGTCGACGGCCACGTCGAATACAGCGCCGGCGATGACGCGGACCAGCTTGCCCTGCGCATGCTCGACCTGATAGTGCAACCCGCGCAGTACGTTACGCAGCGACCGCGAGTGGTTGTCCTGCACGAAGTGCGCGTTCAGGCCGGCCGCGGCCAGCGTGCGCGCATTCCAGCTTTCGAAGAAGAAGCCGCGCTCGTCGCCGAAGACTTTGGGCTCGATGACCAGGACGTCGGAGATGGCCGTCGGTGTGACTTTCATCGACGCCGTCATCCGATCACGGGGTCGCGCAACAGGCCCAGCAAGTACTGCCCGTAGCCGTTCTTCGCCAGCGCCTGGCCCAGCCGCTCGAGCGCGACGGCGTCGATCCAGCCGAGCCGGTACGCGATCTCTTCCGGGCAGGCGATCTTGAGGCCCTGCCGGCGCTCGATCGTCTCGATGTATTGCGCCGCCTCGAGCAGGGACTCGTGCGTGCCCGTGTCCAGCCACGCCATTCCGCGTCCCATCACTTCGCAGGCGAGCTCGCCCCATGCGAGGTAGGCCTTGTTGACATCGGTGATCTCGTATTCGCCGCGTGCCGATGGCGCGAGGTCGCGCGCGACGTCCGTGACGCGCGCATCGTAGAAATAGAGCCCGGTGACCGCATACCGCGACTTTGGCGCCTTCGGCTTTTCCTCGAGGCTGATCACGCGTCCCGACGCGTCGAACTCCGCCACGCCGTAGCGCTCGGGATCAGCCACGGCGTAGGCGAACACCGTCGCGCCACGGGGCTGCGCACAGGCGCGCTGCAGCTGCGTCTGCAGGTCGTGGCCATAGAAGATGTTGTCGCCGAGCACCAGCGCCACCGGATCGGCGCCGACGAACTCGCGTCCGATCACGAACGCCTGCGCGAGCCCGTCCGGCGAAGGTTGCACCGCATAGCTCAAATTCAGTCCCCAGCGCGCGCCGTCGCCGAGCAGTTGCGCGAACCGCGGCGTGTCTTCCGGCGTCGAGATCAACAGGATGTCGCGGATGCCCGCCAGCATCAGCGTCGACAGCGGGTAATAGATCATCGGCTTGTCGTACACGGGCAGCAGTTGCTTCGACACGACTTGCGTGACCGGGTAGAGCCGCGTGCCGGAGCCGCCGGCGAGAATGATGCCCTTGCGGCGCGGCACGGAGGACGACGTGGCGGGAGTCATTGGGTAGCGACTGGCTGGACGGCGACCGCCGGATGCGGTCGCTTCGGTTTGTACGCGAGCGCGCGCTTCTCGATCAAATGCCACGACGCGGCGCCACAAGCGAGCGTCAGCGCGACGGTGACGGCGACGTATAAGGGGAAGGAAATATCGGGCACGAGGAAGAGAACGGTCTGCTGGATGGGGAATGCATAGATGTACACACCGTACGACCAGTCGCCGAGTCGCGACAGCAATGTCGCGGCGGCGCTTCGGGCGAGCCCGAACGCGAGAACGAGATAGGGTATCGCGATCCACGCGACCGCGCGCGAAATTTCCGGCCAGCGCTCGACCGAGAGCATCGCGACGAACGCCACGCACACGCCCGTGACAGTCAGCGTCCGCTCGAGGCGGTAATGGTATGCACACACGCCTGCGGCAAAGAACGCGCCACAGATTACCGCCTGGCGCAAGTCCATGCCCCAGAGCGTCAGCGACTTCGTCCGCACCAATGCCCAGGTCACGGTACCGACCGCCAGCAGCACGAACGAAGCAATCGCCACCCAACGCGGAAGACGCGCGAATCCGCCCGCTGCAAGCACGAGATACATCAGGAATTCCACCGGCAAGCTCCACAGCGATCCGTTCACCGCGTACGGGACGCGCATGTGCTCGAAAACGCCGGGCAGAGAATAGACCGGATGGAGGACGATGTTGAGAAGGTACAACGAAAAATGGGGATGACTGAAGTAGTCGGCGAGCGGCAGCGTCGTGACGAGCGGCCCGAGCACGAACATCGACAACAGGATCACCACGATCAGCGCCGGAATCAGCCGCAGCAATCGCCTTGCGAGGAAGCGGCCGATGTTGGGATCGGCATTCCAGCTGATGCTGACGAGGTAGCCGCTGATGACGAAGAAGATGAACACGCCGACCGGACCCAGCGTCGCCCATGACAGCAACAGGGGCTCCGGGCGCCCGGCGAGCGTGTGCGCGTGCGACCACAGCACCAGCAGCGCCGCGAACAGGCGCAACAGGTCGAAGTTGTTCGCGGCGTGCACCGCCGCGCCATCGAATCCCCCGTTGTCGCGCGCCACGCGCGTCCGTTCCGTGTCAGGCGCCGGCCGGCGCCGCGTAATGCCGCTCGACCCAGTGCCGGTAGTCGCCGCTGGTGACGTCGGTCAGCCACTGCGCATTGTCGAGATACCAGCGGATCGTCCGGCGCATGCCCGATTCGAATGTCTCGACTGGCTGCCACCCGAGCTCGGCGCGGATCTTCGCTGAATCGATCGCATAGCGTCGATCGTGTCCGGGACGGTCCTTCACGAACGTCACGAGCTTCGAGTACTCCGGTCCGGGTTTCATTTCTCCGACGATCCGGCAGATCGACTGCACGACGTCGACGTTCTTCATTTCCTCGTTGCCGCCGATGTTGTAGGTCTCGCCAGGGCGACCGCGCGCTAGCACGGCGCGGATCGCAGCGCAGTGATCGCCGACGTAAAGCCAGTCACGGACGTTCAGCCCGTCGCCGTACACCGGCAACGGCTTGCCGGCCAGTGCGTTGACGATCATCAGGGGGATCAGCTTTTCCGGAAACTGCCGTGGTCCGTAGTTGTTCGAGCAGTTTGTCGTCAGCGTCGGCAACCCGTAGGTGTGGTGGTACGCGCGCACCAGGTGGTCGGACGCGGCCTTCGATGCCGAGTACGGACTGTTCGGCGCGTACGCGTTGGTCTCCGAGAACGCCGGGTCGGCGGGTCCGAGCGAGCCGTAGACCTCGTCGGTCGACACGTGGAGGAAACGGAACGCCGCGCGCTCGCCTTCGGGTAGCGCGCGCCACCAATCCTTGACGTTGTCGAGCAGCGCAAACGTGGCGACGACATTGGTCTCGATGAACGCGGCCGGCCCATGGATTGAACGGTCGACGTGGCTTTCGGCGGCGAAATTGACGATCGCCCGGGGGCGATGCTCGTTCAACAGGCGTGTGACGAGCGACCGGTCGCCCATGTCGCCGCGGACGAACAGGTGCCGCGGGTCGCCGTCCAGCGCAGCGAGGTTGCCGAGGTTGCCGGCATACGTGAGCTTGTCGAGGTTGATCACCGGCTCGCCGTGTTGCGCGAGCCAGTCGAGCACGAAATTGGCACCGATGAAGCCGGCGCCGCCGGTGACGACGATCATGGCAGGGATCCGGGTCGCGGATATGCGCAGCGAAATCGGCGCACACCCTTGTTTTGAAGCCGATTTTACCACCGGACTGCAGGCAGCGGTCGTGCGTTACTCCCGGTAGTAGTCGCGATACCACAAGACGAAACGGGCGAGGCCGTCGGCCAGCGCTGTGTGTGGGGCAAAGCCGATGGCCGCGGCCAGCCTGTCGATCGCAGCGTAGGTCACCGGAACATCGCCTGCCTGCATCTCCCGGTAATCACGGATCGCCTTGCGACCGAGCAACCGCTCGAGCGTCGCGATGAAGGTCTCCAGTTCGACGGCTTCATGGTTGCCGATGTTGTACACCGCGTGCGGCGCGCCATCGTGGGCTCCCGGCGGCCGCGCGAGCACCCGCACGATCCCTTCGACGACATCGTCGACATACGTGAAGTCGCGGCGCATCCGGCCATGATTGAATACGGCAATCGGCTCGCCGGCCAGGATTGCCTTGGCGAACAGCATCGGCGACATATCGGGCCTTCCCCACGGCCCGTAGACAGTGAAGAAGCGCAGGCCGGTCGCGGGACGGCCGAACAGATGGCTGTAGCTGTACGCCATCAGCTCGTTCGCCTTCTTGGTCGCCGCGTACAGGCTGACCGGCGTGTCGGTCGGCTGGTCCTCCGAAAACGGCAGCGTGTGATTGGCGCCGTAGACGCTCGAGGACGACGCGTAGACGAGATGCGCGATCGCTGCGTGGCGGCATCCTTCCAGGATGTGACCAAACGCGTCGATGTTGTTGCGCACGTACGCAGCCGGGTTGACCAGCGAATAGCGGACGCCCGGCTGCGCGGCAAGGTGCACGACGTGGCTGAACCCGCCATCGCGAAACAGCGCGGCGGTTGCCGCGGCGTCGGCGAGGTCGACGCGTCGGAACGCAAAGCGTGGCAGCCCGCCCAGCACCGCGACGCGCGCCTCCTTCAACGCAACGTCGTAGTACGGCTCGAAGTTGTCGACACCCACGACTTCGGCGCCGGCATCGTGCAACGCGCGCGACGCGTGCATGCCGATGAAGCCGGCGGCACCGGTGACCAGCACGCGGGCGTTCTCGAGCACGCGTGTCATCGGCGATCCGCCGCGGCCAGCGCGCGCAGCTTCGCGTACTTGAGAAAACTGGCGAATGCAC
>Ga0207668_10002331_pt1 | contig 11094 bp, 3 predicted proteins | sample KBSS43metaG_FD_184323 | JGI IMG/M metagenome (GOLD analysis project Ga0207668, IMG submission 184323) | Switchgrass rhizosphere microbial communities from Kellogg Biological Station, Michigan, USA - KBS S4-3 metaG (SPAdes) (version 2) | ecosystem: Host-associated > Plants > Roots > Rhizosphere >... | reverse complement strand
GCGCAACGTGGATGCACAAGGCAAGTTCGCCCTGCAGGGTGAGCAGGGCCAGGGTGAATTGAAACTGGCCGTCGGCAGCAGCCGGGTGACCGCCTCGGGCAAGGTCGGCGACCGCCTGGACATCGACGCGCGCTTCGAGCCGTTGCAGCTGAGCGATCTGCTGCCCGGCGCCGATGGTGGCCTGCGTGGCCAGGTGCAGGTGAAAGGCCCGCGCGATGCACCGGACATCACCGCCGACCTGGTCGGCAACAATCTCAACTGGGACGGTTACGGCGCTGAAAGCCTGAGCATCAAGGGCCGCCTGCCGTGGCGTGGCGACAGTGGCACGCTGGCGATACAGGGCCAGCAGGTCAATGCCGGCATGCTGCTGGAACGCTTGAACATCGATGCGCAGGGCAGTGTCTCCAACCTGCGCCTGGCCGCGCAGACCCGCAACGAACTGGGCGCGATCGAGCTGCAGGGCAGCGTGCGCCAGCAGGGCGAGCAATGGCGTGGCGAACTGGCCACGCTGCGCATCGCGCCGGTGAAGGGCGATGCGTGGGCACTGCGTGCGCCTGCGGCATTCGCCATCAACGGCAGCAATTACACGCTGGGCGAAACCTGCCTGGGTGCTGCGACCGGAGGCGCCCTGTGTGCGCACGCCAACTGGCCGCGCGAAGGGCTGGTTGTGCGCGGCGATGCGTTGCCGCTGGCGCTGGTGCAGCCATGGTTGCCACCGCAGTCCGGCCGGCGCATCTACCTGCGTGGCGAACTCAACATGGACGCGCAGATCCGTCCGCGTGGCAACGCGTGGGAAGGGCATGTGGAAGTGCGCTCGGCCGAAGGCGGCGTACGCCTGGGCGAGAACCGCAACACCAGCGTGGCCGATGCCAATCGTGGCGAACTGGTGCGCTATGACCAGTTCTCGCTGAAGCTGGACATGACCCCGGCCAGCATCAAGGGCTACCTGGGCATGGGTTTCCAGGGCAACGGCTTCGTCGATGCCAAGATGCAGACCGGTTGGGAACCGAGTGCGCCGCTCAACGGCGAGCTCTACCTCAACATGTCGCGCCTGTACTGGCTGGAACTGTTCTCGCCGGACGTGGTGCGCCCGACCGGCCTGATCGAAGGCCACGTGAGCCTGCGTGGCACGCGCGGCCAGCCCTCGCTGGGCGGTGATGCGCAGCTGAGCAACTTCAAGGGCGAGTTCCCGGCGCTGGGCCTGACCTTCGACCAGGGCAAGGGCAGCTTCGTTGCTCAGCCTGATGGCTCGGCCAAGATCACCGCGCAGGCCAATTCGGGCAAGGGCACGCTGTATGTCGACGGCGGCCTGTCCTGGTTCGGCGATGCACAGCCGCTGCAGCTGAAGATCCACGGCGAGAATGTGCTGCTGTCCAACACCAGCGAACTGCGCATCGTCGCCAATCCCAATCTGGACTTCACTCTGGCCAAGGCCGCGATGGAGCTGCGTGGAACGGTGCACGTGCCCGAGGCCGACATCGATCTGGAACGCCTGGACCGTGGCACCTCGGTGTCCGAAGACGTGGTGGTGCTGGACCCGGCCGATCCGGAAGAGTCGCGCACCTCGCCGCTGGACATGGAGCTGACCGTCAGCCTGGGTGACAAGGTCAAGATGACCGGTTTCGGCCTGAAGGGCGCGCTGACCGGCAAGATGCAGGTCTGGGCCAAGCCGGGCCGCGAGATGACCGCCAACGGCGGCCTGGAAGTCAGTGGCCGCTACAAGGCCTACGGCCAGGACCTGACCATCACCCGCGGCAACCTCAACTGGAACTACAACGCGGTGTCCGACCCGCGCATCAACATCCGCGCCGAGCGCCGGATCGGTGATGTCACCGCCGGCATCGACGTGACCGGGCGCGCGCAGCAACCGCGCGCCGATGTCTGGTCCGATCCGGCGATGTCGCAGTCCGAAGCACTGGGTTACCTGGTGCTGGGGCGCAGCCTGACCGGTGCCAGCAGCGACCAGACCCAGCAGGTGAACGCCGCATCGGCCGCGCTGTCGGCCGGCAGTGGCCTGCTGGCTTCGCAGCTGGGTGCCAAGCTCGGCCTGGACGATGCCGGCGTCAGCCAGTCGCGCGCGCTGGGCGGCTCGGTGATCGGTGTGGGCAAGTACATTTCGCCCAAGTTGTACGTGGGCTACGGCGTATCGCTGGTCGGTGCCGGTTCGGTGATCACGCTGAAGTACCTGCTGCGCCGCGGCTTCGACGTGGAAGTGGAATCGAGCACGGTGGAAAACCGTGGCTCGTTGAACTGGCGGCGGGAGAAGTAGAGCCACGCCATGCGTGGCTGCGCGGACGCCGGGGCGAGCCCGGCGCCGCCTGCTAGCGTCGCACGGTTTCTGCGCGGCTGCGGCGGTCCTGTGCTAACTCCCACAGCCAGTATCCCAGTACCAGCACAGCGCCTGCTTCGGCGATGAACATGGCCAGCATCAGGAACACGGCATAGCGGATCCTGAAGTCGATCCGGTAGCCAACCCGTCGCCACCAGCGCGCGGTAGCGAGCGCCAGCGCCGGGAAGATCATCAAGGTGCCCTCGACGCGTTGACCCAGCCCATGGATCAGCACCAGGCTGGCGATGGCCATCAGCGGCGCAGGCAGTGTCAGCAGAAGGCCGAAGCGCGTGTGGCTGTGATCCAGGGTGAGCTGACGTACGCTCCAGCGAAGCAACGGCCACAGCACTCCGATCAGGGCGAATGCGGTGCATATGCCGATGGCGGCCAGACCATATTCGGACATGTCGCGGTCCAGGCCATCAAGCAGCGCCATGAACGTGAACGGCAACGGCAGCATGGCGGCAAGCGCGCCGATCAGGATCCCGCGCAGCATCCCCAGCAGGCAGCGCCAGCGGTTGATCTGGCTCACGTCCACGAGGTTGCGCCAGAAAGCGACCTGGCGTGGATCCCAGGAGACAGGCAACTGCTCGAAGCCGTTCTGCTCAAGCGCATCCATCATCCTGTTGGCGTCGGTTACATGGTCGGGCAGCACGGCCCGCCACAGCGCCCACCCTGCGTGCCAGGGCTTGGACAGATAGCGCAGGCAGCGTTCAGCGGTGGCCTGTGCCATCTGCAGGCTGCCTTCCCGATGCAGGGCGGCGTTGATCTGCGTCGGATCGCCAGACTGCACTGCCCAGCGACGATGCGTGCGTGTGCGGATCGCCTCCAACCTGTCCGGGTCCACGCCGTCGTGCACGTCATCCCAGCCGAAGCAGCGCACCAGCAGCGACATGTTGGCCGCGCAGACACCGTCCCCGGTGCGCACCAGCTCATCCAGCAGCGCCTGGCCAACGAGCGGCTTGTAGCGCAGCGACCACAGGATGGGCGTGGCCTCGAGCCAGGGACCGAACGCATCGGCCGGCGACAGGCGTGCCTCGCAGAGGATGCGCTGTGCGTTCGCCGGTACGTCCACCCCACCGTCAGGTTCCACCGGCGGCTGCGTGCGCAACAACACCGGCGTCCCCTGCGGGGGACGCGGCGGGGAGTATTCGCCTACCCCAGGCGTCGGCTGCTGCGCGCTGAAAGCCATCGCTTCAAGCGCGCCATCGGCTTCGGCCCATGCGTGATCCAGGCCATCGTCAGCGGTCGATTCGGCCCGCACCCAGTCCAGCGCAGCCTGGTAGGCCTGGTGCAGGTGCTGGAAGGCAACCGGATCATCGTCGGGACGGGTTACCCGCAGGCGCTTTGCGTAGGCGCGCTTGATCGCACGCTCGTCGGCATCCGCGTCCAGTTCCAGAACGTCCAGGCCCCAGCTCATTCGCCGGCCTCCAGTGCATCAAGCGCGTACGCAAGCTCGCGGCGCTGGCGATCGATGAGCGTCGTGTCCTGGCCTTCCAGCGCGTGCCGGAACTGCGCCAGCCACGTCTGCAGGGGCTCACGCTGGTGGATGAGTTCCTCGTACAGGCGTTCAGCGCGGGCGATGATGGCCAGGTTCTGCTGCGCGTCGCGCGGGTGGATCTTGAGAGCCTGCAGCGCCTGCAGGCGTTGCTGGATTTCTTCCGGCGTCAACAGGCCCGGATTCTGCTCCAGCACCAGTTCGTGCCGCCGGCCTGTAGCGTCCTCGGTCACTTCCACCTGCAGCAGCCCGTTGATGTCGTAGGTGAAGCGGGTCGTGACGCCGCGCTCATGCAGCGGACCACGGTGGGTCAGCGGCACATTCAGTTCACCCAGTTTGATGTTGCGGTCCACCGTCGGGCTCTCGCCCTGGAACACGTCGATGCGGACGGCGTGCTGCTGTTCATGCAGGGGGTAGAAACGGTCCTCGCGGCTGACCGGCACGACGGTGTTGCGCTGGATGATCGGGTGGAAATAGCCGCTGCGTTCGCCACCGGAGGCATCACGGCGGGATACCTGGGTTCCCAGCGTATAGGGGCAGACGTCGGTCAGCACCACCTCGCGCAGCGATTCATCCCGTGCCTTCAGGCCGGCCGCGACCGCCGCGCCCAGCGCAATGGCCTCGTCGGGATGGATATGGCGCAGCGGCAGCCTGCCGAAGATGCGGGTGGCCAGCTTGCTGATCATCGGCATGCGCACCGCGCCGCCGACCAGCACGATGTCATCCAGCGCGTCGGGCTTGAGCCGGGCATCGCGGATGGCACGTTCGATGGGGGTCCGCATGCGCTGCAGCAGGGGTTCGCACAGGGACGCATAGCGTGCTTCATCCAACTGCCAGGTGCGCTCTGCACCGGCCAGGGGCAGATGCCGGCGGGCCTGGCCCTGCACGCTGAGCTCGCGCTTGAACACCTCCAGCCGTCGCAGCAGCTGGGCCTGTTCCGCCGCCGACAGGTCGCTGGCAGCGATGCCCAGTTCAGCGTGGAATGCCTGCATCAGGACCTGCAGGAAGTCCTCTCCGCCAAGATAGTTGTCACCGGCGCTGGCATGGACCTCGACCACGCCGTCGAAGATTTCCAGGACCGACACGTCGAACGTCCCGCCCCCCAGATCCAGCACCAGGATGCGGCTCTCTTCGTCGTGCTGCTGCAGGCCATAGGCCAGTGCGGCGGCGGTGGGCTCGTTGATCAGGCGCTCGACCCGGATGCCGGCCAGCTCTCCGGCGATCCGCGTCGCCTTGCGCTGCGCATCGGAAAAATAGGCCGGCACACTGATGACTGCCTCGTCCACCCGGTGCCCGAGTGCTGCCTCGGCGTCGGCCAGCAGCGAGCGCAGCACCAAGGCCGACAGCTCCTCGGCGCGGAAGGTGCGGTTGCCCAGACGGGTTTCGCGGTCGCTGCCCATCCACCGCTTGAAGTGCGCCACGCTCAACTGGGGATGGCTGACCAGACGATCGCGGGCTGGCTGCCCCACCAGCACGGTGTCGTTGTCGAGGCTGACCACGGATGGGGTGAGCAGCTCGCCATGCGCGTTGGGGAACAAGCGCGGCCCTTCCGCAGCGTGGATGCCAATGAGGGAATGGGTGGTGCCCAGGTCGATACCGACGATCATCTGCTGACGTCCGATGTGCAGAAAAGCGGCGATTGTAGGAGCGCGGCGCATACCTGACTATCGGGCGTTGCCCGACAGCGCCCCAGCAGCTATGGTCCCGGGCTGTTCTGTCGTACCGGATTGCCTCATGTCGCCACGCAAAGCCCTCCCCACCGCCCTGGCCCTGGGCCTGACCCTCGCCGCTGGCGCCCATGCCGACGAAGGCATGTGGATGCCGACCCAGCTGCCGGAGCTGGCCAAGCCGCTGCAGGCGGCTGGCTTCAAGGGCAACCCGGCCGACTTGGCCAACGTGACCGCGCCGCCGCTGAGTGCGGTCGTGCGTGCCGGCGGTGGCACCGGCTCGTTCGTGTCGGCCGATGGCCTGCTGCTGACCAACCACCACGTGGCGATGGGCGTGATCCAGTACAACAGCTCGCCCGAGCACAACTTCATCAACGATGGCTTCATCGCCAAGGGTCGCACCGACGAGCGTCCGGCCAATCCAGACTTCCGCGTGCTGGTGACCGTCGGCTTCGACAAGGTGACCGACCAGGTGTTGGCACAGGCCAAGGGCAAGACCGGCCGCGCGTACTTCGACGCGGTGGATGCAGCCAGCAAGCAGATCGTGGCCGAGTGCGAGAAGGACGGCAGCGTGCGCTGTTCGGTGGCCAACATGTATTACGGCACCGACTTCTACCGCATCGCCCAGCTTGAGCTGAGCGATGTGCGCCTGGTCTATGCGCCGCCGCGCGCGATCGGCAACTACGGCGATGAGATCGACAACTTCATGTGGCCGCGCCACACCGGCGACTTCACCCTGCTGCGTGCCTACGTGGGCAAGGACGGCAAGCCGGCCGCCTACAGCAAGGACAACGTGCCCTACCAGGCCCCGGCGCACCTGCAGATGTCGGTGGAAGGTCCGAAGGAAGGCGACTACGCGATGCTGGCCGGTTACCCGGGCATCACCTACCGCCATCGCACCGCCGCCGAATTCGCTGGCCAGATCGATACCGTGCTGCCGCGCCGGGTGTCGGTGTTCCAGCAGATGATCGACACCATCGAAGCGGCCAGTGCCAAGGATGCGCAGGCACGTACCCGTTATGCCTCGCAGCTGCAGTCGCTGAAGAACAATCGCAAGCGCGCTGCCGGTGAGCTGGAAGGGCTGCTGCGCAGCGATGCCAAGGCCCAGCGTGCGGCCGACGAGCAGGCGATGCTGGCCGCCACCGACCGCAAGTACCAGGGCGACATCAAGGCGCTGCTGGCCAACCTGTCGCAGGGCGCGGCGGTGGGCGAGCGCGACCTGCTGCTGGAGCAGATGGCCGGCCAGAGCCAGCTGTTGCGCTCGGCGCTGCTGCTGGAACGCCTGCGCATTGAATCGGCCAAGCCGGACGCGCAGCGCGAGACCGGCTACCAGCAGCGCGACCAGGCGATGATCGAAGGCGTGCTGAAGCAGGTGCAGCGCCGCTATGCACCCGAGGTCGAGAAGGCGCTGCTGACCACCCTGTTGACGCGCTACCAGCAGTTGCCGGATGCGCAGCGCGTGGCCGAGTTCGACACGGCGTTCGGCCGTACCCCGGCACAGCTGGCGCAGGCGCTGGACACGCTGTACGCCGGCACCCAGCTGGGTGACGAAGCGCAGCGTCTGTCCCGTTTCGCCGCTGCCCGCGAAGGCAAGGCGCTGGCCGCCGATCCGCTGATCGCCGTGGCCGGCCCGCTGGTGGCCGCGCAGCTGCGCATCGAAAACGAGAGCAAGACCCGCGAAGGCGAACAGCTGCGCCTGCGCCCGGCCTACATGCAGGCCTTGTTCGCCTGGCGCGCCAAGCAGGGCCGTGCGGTGTACCCGGATGCCAACCGCACCCTGCGCATCAGCTACGGCAAGGTGGAAGCGCTGCACCCGCGTGATGGCGTGACCTATTCGCCGGTGACCACCGTGGCCGGCATCGTCGAAAAGAACACCAACGCCTATCCGTTCGATGCACCCAAGCCGCTGCTGGCCGCGATTGCCAAGGGCGACTTCGGCAGCACCGCCGACCCCGCGCTGAAGACCCAGACGGTCAACTTCCTGACCAACCTGGACACCACCGGCGGCAACTCCGGCTCGCCGGTGCTCAACGCCAAGGGCGAACTGATCGGCCTGAACTTCGACAGCAACTGGGAGTCGGTCAGTGCCAGCTGGTGGTTCGACCCCCGCTACAAGCGCGCCGTGCACGTGGACATGCGCTACCTGCGCTGGCTGCTGGCCAAGGTCTACCCGGCACCTGAACTGCTGAAGGAAATGGGCGTTCCGGCGGAATAACGCCGGTTCCCGGTAGGTCCCCACCGTTTCCTGGTGGGTGCCCACCTCTCCCTCTGGTGGGTGCCCACCGTTGGTGGGCACGGACGCCTCTGTCACGACCAACGGTCGTGACCCACCTTTGCGACCCCCCGTCGTGACCTACCATCACGATCAACGGTCGTGATCTACTGGCCCCTCCTCCGACGGAAACACGCGCTTGGTCTCCAGCTGGATCCTGCTGCTGGTCTCGGTTGCCTACGCTGCGCTGCTGTTCGGCGTGGCGTGGTGGGGCGACCGTCGGCCGATGTACCCGGACCGGCCGTGGCTGCGGCCGGTCGTCTACAGCCTGGCGCTGGCGGTGTACTGCTCGTCGTGGACCTTCTACGGCGCAGTCGGTACCGCCGTGCGCAACGGCGTGGGCTACCTGCCGATCTACATCGGCCCGCTGCTGCTGCTGCTGTTCGGCTGGCGCATCATCGAGCGCCTGGCGCTGATCGCGCGCAGCCAGAACGTGGTCTCCATCGCCGATTTCATTTCCTCGCGCTTCGGCCGCTCGCGGCGGCTGGCGGCGCTGGTGGCGATCATCGCGCTGATCGGCATCATTCCCTACCTCGCCCTGCAGTACAAAGCGGTGGCAATGAGCCTGCAGGTACTGACCGGCAACACCGGGCCCACCGGGTTCTTCAGCGATCCAGCCCTGTACGTGGCGTTGCTGATGGCGCTGTTCGCCACCCTGTTCGGTACCCGCCAGGTGGACGCCACCGAACACCACCACGGCATGATGCTGGCCATCGCGCTGGAGTCGGTGATCAAACTGGTGGCGATGGTGGCGGTGGGCGTGTTCGCCTATGTCTGGCTCAGCGACCGCAACGAGGCGGTGGTGGAGTCGGTGCATACGCTGTTCACCGGGCTTCCGCCGGTGGGGTTCATTTCGCAGACGCTGCTCAGTTTCCTGGCCATCATCTGCCTGCCGCGCCAGTTCCATGTGGCGGTGGTGGAGTGCGGCGATGTGCGCGATGTGCGCCGCGCGCGCTGGATGTTCGGCGGCTACCTGGTGCTGATCTCGGCGATGGTGCTGCCGATCGCCACCGCCGGCGTCAGCCTGTTCGGTACCGGAAGCGGCGTGGCCGACGACTCGATGGTGCTGGCGTTGCCGCTGGCCGAGGGTCGCAACGCGCTGGCACTGATCGCCTATATCGGCGGGTTCTCTGCCGCCACCGGCATGGTCATCGTGTCCTCGATCGCGTTGGCGACGATGGTCAGCAACGATCTGGTGATGCCGGTGCTGCTGCGTCGCAGTGGCGATCACCAGGAAGCGGCTGATGTCGCCTCGCGGGTGCTGTGGATCCGCCGGCTGGCGATCCTGCTGCTGGCACTGATGGCCTACAGCTACTACCGCAGCAGCAGCAACGACAGCACGCTGGCCTCTTACGGACTGATGGCGTTCGCCGCGGTGGCGCAGTTCGCGCCGGGCCTGATCGGTGGCCTGTACTGGCGCGGCGCCAGCCGTCGTGGCGTCGAGACCGGCATGCTGCTCGGCTTCGCCACCTGGCTGTACACCCTCCTGCTGCCGGCGATGACCATGGCCGGCTGGATGGATGCAGGCTGGGTGCAGCATGGTCCGTTCGGCATCGATTGGCTGCGGCCGCAACAGCTGTTCGGCATGACCGGCTGGGACCCGCTGACCCATGGCACGTTCTGGTCGCTGCTGGTCAACGCGGCAACGATGATGCTGGTATCGGCGCGTTGGCGTCCGGGCGTGGATGAGCGCCTGCGCGCTGCGCCCTTCCTCGATCCCTATGCCGAGCGGCCTTCAGTGGCCGGTGGTTGGCCAGGCCACGTGCACGTGGGCGACCTGCTGGCACTGGCCTCGCGCGTGGTCGGCGAGCGCCATGCGCGGCGCTCGTTCTTCGAACAGGCGCAGTCGCTGGGTCGCGAGCTGCAGTCCTCGGCACCGGCAGACCGGCCGTGGGTGCAGTTCACCGAGCGCCTGCTGGCCGCATCGATCGGTGCGGCGTCCGCGCGCCTGCTGCTGACCAGCCTGCTGCGTGGCTCCGGCATGGACCTGGGCGAAGTGGTGGCGGTGCTGGACGAAGCGGGCCAGGAGCTGCGCTTCAACCGCGAGATCCTGTCGACCACCCTGGAAAACATCAGCGCCGGCGTCAGCGTGGTCGACCCGGACATGCGCCTGACTGCCTGGAACCGGCGCTACCAGGACATGTTCGGCTACCCCGACGGCATGCTCTACGTGGGCCGGCCGGTGGCCGACCTGATCCGCTACAACGCCGAGCGTGGCGAGCTGGGCGAAGGCGATATCGAAATGCAGATCAACCGCCGCATCGGCTACATGCGCGCCGGTTCGCCGCACGTCTTCGAGCGCACCCGCAGCGACGGCAAGGTGATCGAAATGCGTGGCCAGGCACTGCCCGGCGGCGGCTACGTCACCAGCTACAACGACATCACCGACTACAAGCACGCCGAACGGGCGCTGCTGGAAGCCAACGAAACACTGGAACAGCGCGTGGCCGAGCGCTCGCATGTTGCGGAAGTCGCACAGCAATCGAAGACCCGCTTCCTGGCGGCGATCAGCCATGACGTGCTGCAGCCGTTGAACGCGGCGCGGTTGTTCGCCTCGGCGCTGCGCGACAGCGACCATGTCAGTGACGAGCAGCGGCACCTGGCCGAACGCGTGGATGCGTCGCTGCGTGCGGCCGAAGAGCTGCTGGATGGGCTGCTGGACGTGTCGCGGCTGGATGCTGGTGGCCTGCATCCGGTGATCGGCGAATTCGATGTCAGTGCGTTGATGCGCGAGCTGGCCGCGCAGTACACGCCGGTTGCGGCCGGGCGTGGGCTGCGGCTGGATCTGTTCGCGCGTACCACCTGGGTGCGCAGTGATCGCCGCCTGCTGCGCCGCGTGCTGCAGAACTTCCTGGCCAATGCACTGCGCTACACGCGGCAGGGGCGCATCGTGCTGGCCGTGCGCCAGCGCGGCGACGAAGTGGAACTACAGGTGTGGGATACCGGCCCCGGCATTCCCGAACACCACATGCGACAGATCTTCGACGAGTTCCACCGCTACCAGCAGCCGTTCGACTGGGGCGAGCAGGGCCTGGGCCTGGGCCTGTCGATCTGCCAGCGCATCTCGCGCCTGCTTGACCATCGTTTGAATGCACGCAGCCGGGTTGGCAGTGGATCGATGTTCTCGATCATCCTGCCGCGGGTGGCGCCGTTGCCGGGGTATACCGAAGCGGTCACTTTGGCGTCGACAGCACCGCCGGTTCGCAGCGATTCGCTGGCGGGCCTGCGCGTGCTGTGCGTGGACAACGACGAGGAGATCCTCGATGGCATGCGCGCGCTGCTGGGGCGTTGGCAGGTGCAGGTGATCACCGCATCGACGGTGGACCAG
>Ga0207668_10002326_pt1 | contig 11100 bp, 10 predicted proteins | sample KBSS43metaG_FD_184323 | JGI IMG/M metagenome (GOLD analysis project Ga0207668, IMG submission 184323) | Switchgrass rhizosphere microbial communities from Kellogg Biological Station, Michigan, USA - KBS S4-3 metaG (SPAdes) (version 2) | ecosystem: Host-associated > Plants > Roots > Rhizosphere... | reverse complement strand
CATGACCCCCGGATCCGAAAATCAGACCCCTGCCCCACGGGCGTCTGCATCCACGCTCGCCGCGCTTGCCGCCCCTGCCCTGCCGATGGCGACGATCACGCTGCCGCTGACAATCTTCCTGCCGGCGTTCTACGCCACCACGGTGGGTATCAATCTGGCCGTGGTGGGGCTGGTGTTCACGGTGGTCCGGCTTGCCGACCTGGTCTTCGATCCGCTGGTCGGCGGCCTGATGGATCGTACACTGACCCGCTGGGGTCGCTTCCGGCCGTGGCTGGTGATCGGCACGCCGGTGGTGATGCTGGGCGCCTGGCTGCTCTTCATGGCGGAACGGGGTGCCGGGGCCGCCTATCTGGCGGTGGCGCTGACACTCACCTATGTCGGCTACTCGATCGTCATCCTGTCGCAGATGGGGCTCAGCGCGCTGATGAGCCCCGATTACCACGAACGCTCCCGCGTATTCGCCTGGTGGCAGTTCTTCAACATGGTGGGCGTTTTCCTGGCGCTGGCGCTGCCCTCCGCCCTCGAGCTGATGATGCCCGTCACCCCGGAGCTGACGGTGCGCACGATGGGCGTCTCGATCCTGGTGACGACGCCGATTTCCGTCATCATCGCCGTGCTGATGGTGCGCGAGCAGCCGGCGATGCCCGCCGCCCACGTCGCGCGGGTCACCGACTATTTCAGCCTGTTCCGCCTGCGTTCCGCCCGGCTGGCATTGGGCTCGGTGACGATGACCGGCTTCGCGTCCGGCGTCAGCTCAGCGGTGTTCCTGTTCTTCTACACCATCGTCAAGGACGTGTCGGCAGCGACGCTGAGCATGGTCCTGGGCTTCTTCTTCATCGTCACGATCTGCTCGGTGCCGATCTGGGCGAGGATCGGCCGTCGCATCGGCAAGCACCGCGCGCTCGCGCTCGGCTGCAGCATCACCGCCCTTTTCATGATGTCCATCGCCCTGATGCCGCCGGGCAATCTCGTCTACATGGTGATCTGGTTCGCGATCGGGGGCTTCGCCGCGGCGTCGGCCGATCTCCTGCCCCGGGCGATGATCGCCGATGTCAGTGACGAGGACCGGCTCGCGACCGGCATGGACCGGGTCGGCATGCTCTACGCGCTGCTGGCGCTGGTGACCAAGCTCGGCCAGGCGGCGGCCATCGGCGCGGTGTTCGTGCTGCTGGACCTGCTTGGCTTCAGTGCAGCGGCAGGCCGCGGCAACGGGACTGCCGCGCTGAATGGCGTCATGCTGCTCGGCTCCGTCGGCCCCGGGCTCCTGCATCTGACGGCCGCGGTGCTGGCCTGGCGTTACCCGCTCACTGCGGCGCGTCACGACGCAATCCGCGCGGAACTCGATCGCCGGCACCTGCCGCATGACACGGCAGCCGCGCCCGCGATCGCCGCTTGAAAATTCTGCCATCTAGGAGGGAAGTATGAGCAAGCTTGCACTCGTCACCGGCGGCGCCCACCCCGACGGCATCGGCTTCGCGAGCGCCAGGGCGCTGCGAAAGCTGGGTTATGACGTGATCGTCACCGGTTACAGCGCCGATGAGGTGGCTCTCACCCCCGCCGGCGAGGGGATCGAGTCGCGCGTCATGGACGTGACGCGCGAAGACAGCATCGCCGCCGTGATGGAGACGCTGCCGCGGCTGGATGCGCTGGTGAACTGCGCCGGCCATGCCACGCCCTACGAGTTCGAGATCGACCAGTTCGCCCGCACGGTGGACGTGAACCTCACGGGCACGATGCGCATGTCGATGGCAGCCCATCCGCTGCTCCGCCGTCAGGGCGGCGCCATCGTCAACGTCGGATCGATGTATTCGATCTTCGGCAGCACCGTCGCCCCCGGCTATGCGGCCAGCAAGGGCGGCGTCGTTGCGCTGACCCGGTCCTTTGCGGCGAGCTGGGCCAAGGACGGCATACGTTGCAACGCGGTCGCGCCGGGCTGGATCAAGACCAACATGGCCCGCGTGATGTGGGAGGATGCAGAGCTTGCCAAGCCCATCGCCGACCGCACGCCGATGGGCCGCTGGGGCGATCCGCAGGAGCTGGGCGACGTCATCGGCTTCCTCTGCGCCGAGGAATCGCGCTTCGTCACGGGCGTGCTGATCCCGGTCGACGGCGGATATTCGATCGCGGGCTGACCCGGCGGCACCGACCGTCGCCATGCTGACGACGGCGAGACCCACATGGACGGGGACGAGAAACGGATGGGCGGGCTGGTCGCCCGCCTGCCACCCGCGCAGAGCGTCGCGTCAGCTCGTCAGCAGTTGCCGGTAATCGCGCGGGCGGTAGCCGGTGACGCGGCGAAAGGCCGCGGAGAAGGCGGCCGGCGTCTCGAAGCCGCATTCCCATGCGACCTGCTTGATCGGCGTGCGCTCGTCAGCAAGCCGCGCGCGGGCGCGCGCCATGCGCCGGTCGGCCGCATATTCGGACAGTGTCCGACCGGTCGTGGCGCGGAAGATGCGGAAGAAGTGCCGTGCCGACGTGCCGCAGTCCTGAGCCAGTTCGGCAACGCTGGGCAAGGGACCGGCCGCGTCGATGCGATCGTCGACCAGCCGCAGCTGGCGCGGGCTGAGGGTTCCGCACGGGGCCGCAGCGGCGCCGGCGCACTCGCGGAAGTAGCGTCCGAGCTCGACCCCGAGCTGCACGCACAAAGCCTCGATCAGGATTGCGGAGTCGAAGCCGGGCGACTGCAGCTCATGCGCCAGGCGGACAAGCGCGTCGCGGACGAACGGACGCTGCACATCCATGCTCGTCGCCAGCTCGCGCGCACCCCACCGCCCGTCCAGGTCGCCCGCGGTGTTGAACTCCAGGCAGACGGAGCTTTGCCGCCCCGCGCCCCATTCGGCCTCCACCTGGACGCCAGCAGGCATGAACATCACGTCACCGATCGCGCGCCGGCCGGCGGCGGGCGCATCCGGGAACCGCCCCGCCGGCGAACCCGGCCGACCCGACAGCGCAAGATCGAGGAAGCTGCGCTGGGGGCGAAAGGCGGACTGCTGCGGCGCGGGAAAATAATAGTCATGGAGCTCGATGGTCGCGACCGATGTGGCGGCGCTCCTGCGGACCACACAATCAAACGCGCCGCGATCCGCGCCGACCAGCAGCGATGATGCCAGCTCCACTCCCTCTCCTCCTCCGCTTTCCGCCGCGCCGACATGGCGGTCGCGGAATCGCATTCGTTGGGTGCATTATGCACCATCTTGGCTCGAATAGACAATCCTGCGGTCGATGGAGCGTGGCGATCGCGGCCTTTGCGCGCATTGGCGCGGGCGAAGGATCAGAACGGCCGAATCATGACCTTGCACTGGTTGTTCCGACCACGCAGCGCCTCGAACGCCGCGGGCGCGTCGTCCAGCGTCACCACCTCGGTGATCATCGCCCGCGGTTCGACATGGCCGCGATCCATTGCGCCGGCCGCCAGCTCGAACTCGCGCGTCGTGTACATGTTGGTGAAACGGATGGTCACGTCCTTCAGCATCGCCCAGAGCGGCGTGAAGCTGTCCGGTGTCCAGCAGAAGCCGGGCGAAGCGACCGTCCCATAGCGGCGCACCGCCGAGACGGCCTGATCCAGCGACCCCGGCGCGCCGGCGCATTCATAGACGATGTCGGCGGGGCCGCCGAGGGCATCGGCCACCTGATCGGCCAGCGTCCGATCGCCATCGGGGGTAATGAAGGCATCGGCGCCGATCTCCCGCGCCATGACTTCCCGGCGTGTCGAAGTGGCCGATACGGCGACCCGGCCCGCCCCCGCTCGCCGTGCCCAGTAAGCCGCGGCAAGGCCGATCGCACCCGCGCCCATCACGAGCACGCGATCGCCCGGCTTGATGCCGGAGGCGAGGTTTGCGCGGAGCGACACGGCGAGCGGCTCGACAAGCGCGCCATCCTCCATGCTCAGCGACTTGGGCAGCTGCACGCACCAGATCTCGTTGGTCACGGCATATTCGGCATAGCCGCCCGCAAGGCCGAACGCGCCGAACATCCGCATCTGCGTACAGGCCGGCCCGTCGCCGGACAGGCACGCCGCGCAGGTGCCGCAGGTCGTGAACGGCAGCACGGCGACGCGGTCGCCGACCTTCACCCGCTCGACACCCCGACCGGTCGCGACCACCTCGCCGGCGAGTTCATGGCCGGGAATGGCCCCGTCGTCGAACGAGAAGGTATGGCCCTCCGCCATATGCAGGTCGCTGCCGCAGATACCGCAGCGACCCACCTTGATCACCACCTGTCCGGCCGCGGGCGTGGGATCGGCGACCGTCTCCACCGCAAGCTGGCGGTTCGACGTGCGGAAAACGGCTGCACGCATCAATCCTACTCCTCAGATCAGCCGCAGGGGACGAGACCGCCGGCGCGCGGCACTTCTCAGCAGATCATCGCCCCGTCGACCATGATCTCCGCTCCGGCGATGTAGCTGCCTTCATCCGAGGCGACGAACACCACCACCCGCGCAAACTCGTCCGCGCCGCCGACTCGGCCGAGCGGGATCAGGGCCTTCGCATTCTCGCGCACGGCGGGAACGAGGGACGGCGTCTCGACGGCGCCGGGCGTGACGGTCACCACCCGGATGTTGTCGGGCGCGAGTTCCTTGGCGCCAAGGCGGGTCATGCCACGCACGCCCCATTTGGAGATGCCGTAGGCGAAATAGCCGGGCAGGCTGGTGAAGGCGAGGCCGGACGCGATGTTGATGATCACGCCGCCGCCATTGTCCTTCATCGGGCCGCGCACCGCCTTCATGCCGAGGAACGACCCGACGATGTTCACATCCAGCATGCGGCGCATGAACGCAGCATCCGTATTGTCGAACGTGTCGCTGCGCGTCAGCCCGGCATTGTTGACGAGGATGTCCACCTTGCCGAAGGCATCGATCGTCCGGTCGAGAACGGTCTGCCACCCCGCCTCGTCCGCCACGTCCTGCTGCACGGCGATCGCGCTTTCGCCGATCTCGGCGGCGATTTTGGCACAGGCCTCGCCGTTGATGTCGGTGATCACGACCTTGGCGCCCTCTGCGGCGAACATCATCGCCTCTTCGGCGCCCATGCCGCTGCCCGCGCCGGTGATGATCGCGACCTTGCCTGCCAGCTTCATTCTCTTCTCCCCGCGTGCCCGACGGCACGGCGCTGCGTGTTCGACCGGACCGCGATCAGTTCAGGGTGGCGTGCGAGCCGCCGTCGATCCGGTAATTGGTCCCGGTGATGTAAGCGGAGTGAACGCTGGCGAGGAAGCAGATCAGCGCTGCGACCTCGTCCACCCGCCCGGTGCGGCCGACAAGGCTCCGCCACTGGGTGGCGAACCGATGCTCCAGCGCGTCGATGTCCTTTTCGGGCCAGCCATTGGCCTCGCCGATGATCGGCAGGTTGGCCTTCAGCGTTTCGGTAAGGACGTTGCCCGGGCTGATGGTGTTGACGGTGACACCGCTGTTGGGCAGCGACTTGGCCAGCCCCACCGACAGGTTGACCAGTGCTGCCTTGGACGGGCCGTAGGTCGGGAATTGCGGCGGCGGATCGGTGTAGGCGCCGCTGGCGATGTTGATGATGCGACCCCACCCGGCCGCCTTCATGCCGTCCAGCGAAGCGCGAATGGTGCGAACCGCAGCGATGACGTTCGCCTCGTAGGTCGCTGCCCATTGCTCCGGCGTCGCTTCGGTCCATGTCGTCGTGAACGGCTCGTAGTGGCCGAGATTATTCACCAGGATGTCGATCCCGCCGAACGCGTCCAGCGCCGCCTTGATCGTCGCTTCCGCGCTGGCATCGTTGCTCAGGTCGCCCAGCGCGACCGCCGCGGTGCCGCCGGCCCCCGTGATATCCGCCCGTATCGCCTCGGCTCGCTCGGCATTACGGCCGTTGATGATGACGAAGGCGCCCTCGGCGGCGAGCATTCGAACCGTCGCGGCGCCGATACCGCTTGTACTGCCGGTCACAAAAGCGCGCTTGCCGCGCAGTCCCAGATCCATGCTTCCTCCCCGTCCCTCACTGTCGCAACGCACCGCGGACCGCTCCATCGGCGGTTGCGGACGTCCTGATGGAAAAGGCCCGAAATCGCAATTTGACGGCTCGTAAAGCCACGCCGCCGAAGGCGTGACGCGCGCTGTCAGATCATACCCTCGCCCGGACGTCCGGCACGTTTGGTCAGCTTCGCGGTGTCGAAATACTCATCGCCACGGATCACTTTACCGTCCTTGACGGTCGCGATCATGCAATAGGGCGACGCGATCCGCTCGCCGGCGAGCACGCCGGTCATCGTCGCCTGCAGGACGAAACCGTCCTCGGTGAGCGTGATCTTGAGATCCTCGTTCTTCTGGTCCTCGAACATCGCATGCGCGCTCTTCAGCGTATCGATGAATTCCTGGCGGGTGCGATCCTGCGGATCGAAGTTGTACCACATGACGAAGTCGTCATGAAGCACAGTCGCGAACTTCTCGACGTTATGCTCTTCCGAAACCGTCGCCCAAAACTGGGCGAGCCGCATCAACTCCTGCGGATCGTGCGCCATCCCTGATGTCCCTGGTCAATGCCTTCGATATGCCCCGATCCGTTCCGGCGCGTCGCCCCGCACCTGCCCTGCGGCAGGGGGCCGCGCCTGGACCGCGACGCGCGGAGTATGGCGCTTGCCGCGTGGTGCCGCCAGGGCCTGGCATTGTCGCCCGACAAGGCGCGGCCGTCGGCCGGCGCGCGACGAGACGCAGCCCGAAACGATGATGACGATCATGAAGTCCGGCTGGGCGGATCGATGTGCGATCCGGTCGCACGCGCATCGCGAGCCACGCGGTCGAAAAGATCGATGCCAGGCAGGCCGCGGGCAGGCAGACCCCGCCGCTAGCGATCCGTCGTCGGAATCTCCACGATCAGCCCGTCGAGATCGGCCGTGACGAAAATCTGGCAGGACAGGCGGAGTCGTCCGGTAAGGTCCTCCTCGTCCAGCATCGAGGATTCGAGATCCTCCGGCGCCGGCAGACGATCGACCCAGGCGGCGTCGACCCTCACCTGGCAGGTGGCGCAAGCCGCGGCACCGCCACATTCGGCCTTTATGCCGGGTACGTCATTCTCGACCGCGCCCCGCATGACGGACAGACCCTCGGGAACGTCGCGGGCATGGTCGGTGCCGTCGGCGTCGCGATAGATGATCCTGGCCATTGGGTTCACGCCTTCCAGACCAGCGGCAGCGTGACCGGCTGGATGATCGCCGCGAGGTAGAATGTCATGTCCGCATCGGGGGCGAGGCTGAAGTCCGGTATCTCACGCAGGAACTCTTCCAGCGCGATCCGCATCTCGCGACGGGCCAAATGCATGCCGACGCACAGATGCGTGCCATATCCGAAGCTGACGTGCCGAGGCGCGCGATCGAGGATCACCCGATCGGGATCGTCATAGGCCGCCGGATCGCGACCGCCGAGGAAGGTCGACAGCAGGACCTTGTCGCCCGGGCGCACCGTCACGTCGCCCAGTTGCGTCTCCTTGACGCACTCGCGTGACGTGGCGACTGCGGCATAGACCCGCATCATCTCGTCGATCGCGGCGGGCAGCAGTCGCGGATCGGCGCGAAGCCGCGCCTGATCGTCAGGGTGTTCCGCCAGATGCAGGAACTGCCAGGCCATGTTGGTGGAGACGGTGTCCAAACCGCCGATGAACAGGTTAAAGCAGAAGCCGATCAGCTCGTCGTCGGTCAGCCGCCGCCCGTCCTTCTCGATCGCGATGCCGAACGTGATGAGGTCGTCGCGCGGGTTTACCCGGCGATCCTCGATCTCTTCGCGGAGATAATCGACGACGGCGCGGGTACCCGCGATCACCTCGTCGAGGTCGGGCTCGTGCAGCAGCTTGTGCTCCCAGGCGAGGAACTGGGTGACCCGCTCCTGCGGCAGACCCATCAGCTCCAGGAACACCTTGATCGGAAATTCGAAAGCGAAGTCCGCCATGAACTCGCACCCGCCCTTGTCCCGGAAGGCGAGAATATAGTCGCGCGCATAGGCACGGATCTTGTCTTCAAGCGCCGCCATCCGCTTGGGCGTGAAGGCCGGGTTCACCATCGCGCGCAGCATGGCGTGCAGCGGCGGATCGGCCTCCGCGGGAACCAGGAACCAGTTCTCGCCCAACATGGTGGCGAACGGCGCGAAGCCACGCGCCGAGAAATGGACGTTGTCGTTGTAGACCTGGTGCAGCAACTCGACCGTGCGGGGCACCCAGGCGCCGCGCACGCCGTTAAAGGCACGCTCGGCCCAGAACACCTCCGGCCCCTGATGGAAAGCGGGGACGAGGCTATGCGGGCGCAGCTTGGTCCGGGCGCCGAGCACGAACGGGTAGGGGCGGATCCGATCCGCCGGCACGTGCGCGGGGGTCGGCACCAGATGCGCCGGGTTGGCCTCGGGCGTGTCGATCGCCGCCCCTAAATCCTGATCTGCAAGCAAGGTCGCCATGACATCCTCTCCGGGCCCGGCTGCGCCACCCGGCCTCCTGCCGTTCCGCCGGTGCGGAACTGGTCTTCGCTGATGAGCGGAAGAATAGATGACCGCCCGTCATGCACAAGTTACAGCATTGCCGCAGCCGGCGGCAGAATTGCCGCGGTGACACAGGGCCATGCGAGCCGATGAAGAACTGGGACAATCTCCGCTACCTGCTGGCTCTCGCGCGCGGCGGGTCGCCGGACGGGGCGGCGCGCCTGATCAAGGTCGATGAATCGACCGTGCGGCGGCGGCTGACCGCACTGGAGCAGGAGGCGGGTGCGACGCTGTTCGAGCGGAGCCCCCTCGCCTGGCAGCTCACCCGCGCCGGAACCGCGTTGCTGCGCTCGGCCGAAGCGGCGGAGCAGGCCATCGCCAGCGCCAGGGCGGCACTCGACGCGGACGATCCCGCACTCGCCGGCACCGTCCGCGTCGGCGCCCCCGACGGCATCGGCACGATGGTATTGGCCCCGGCCCTGGCGCGGTTGCGACGCCGCGCGCCGGAGCTGATGATCGAGCTCGTCACCCATGGCAGCCCGGCGGACATCTCGCGCCGGGAAGTCGATCTCCAGCTGATCGTCGATCCACCCGACAGCGGCCGTCACCGCATCCGCAAGCTCCGCCCGGTCTCGCTCAGGCTTTACGCCGCACGCGACTATCTGGAGGAGGCCCCGCCGATCCGCGAGATCGGCGACCTCGTCGGCCACGACTTCGTCGGCTACGATCCGTCCAGCGACTTCGCCGGGACCGCGATCCGTCACCTCGCGGCGTTCGACATCGCCGTCCGGCCGGGCTTCATCTGCTCTTCGGTATTCGCCCAGGCGCGCGCGGCTGCCGCCGGCGCGGGGCTCGCCCTGCTGCCGGACTATATGGTGGCCCCGGACATGGCGCTCGTGCCAGTGCTGCCGGATGCGGTAAGGGTCGCGATCGAGGTCTGGTTGCTCACCCACGCCGACGTTGCCCGGCACGCCCGGGTTCGCGCGGTGGCGGACGCGATCGCCGGGGCGTGCGCCAGATAGGCAGCGTGGCGCCTCCGGCCTTATCCAAAGTCAGGTCACACGCCCGGGTTTCGCGGGGAATCGCCTCCGACCGACAGGAAGGCACGACCATGACAGACACGGTGACAGGCGGCATCAACCTTGCCGGCAGGACGGCGATCATCACCGGCGCGGGCGCGGGTATCGGGCGCGACATGGCGCTCACCTTCGCGCAGGCGGGCGCTGCGGTGCTGGTCAACGATATCGTGGCCGAGCGCGCGCACGCCACGGTGGCAGCAGTGACGGAGGCGGGCGGCACGGCGGTGGCGGCCGTGGCGGACATCGCCGACGAAGCCGCGGTGGACGCCTTCGTCGCGCAGGCGGCGGATCGCTGGGGCCGGATCGACGTGCTGTGCAACAATGCCGGGATCATGGACCGTATCCACCTGCCGGCGGATACGCCGACCGAGCTCTGGAACCGCGTCATGGCGGTGAACGCCACCGGGCCGTTCTTCGTCACGCGCGCGGTCCTGCCGCACATGCTGGCGCGCAAGTCGGGCGCGATCGTCAACACCGCCTCGGTGGCGGGATTGCGCGGCGGCGCTGCCGGGCTGGCCTATGTCTCCTCGAAACATGCGGTGATCGGCCTGACCCGCCACATCGCGTGGGTGCACGGGCCGGACGGCATACGCTGCAACGCGATCTGCCCCGGCCCGACGCGCACCTCCATCACCGGCGACGAAGGAATGGGCTTCTTCGACACCGCCGGCTTCGCCCGCTCGCTCCCGGTGATGAAGCTGGCCGACCGCTCCACCGATCCGCAGGTGATGGCGGACACCGCGTTGTTCCTGGCGTCCGATGCCGCGGCTTACATCAACGGTGCGATCATCCCGGTGGACGGGGGCTGGATGGCGGGCTGACCCGCTGCGCGCGCCGCCTGCGGGCGCCGGCACGTGACAAGACCATAAGCTGGATAGGGATGAGATGACGGAGAGTGGGAGGAGCGGCATGGTTCGCCCGGCGGTCCGGCTTGCCTTGGCGCTGATCGGCGCTGGAGGCATCGCAGCAGTCGCCGTGGCGGCCACGAGCGGCAGCTTCACCGCCGAACAGGCAGCGCAGGGCAGGTCGATCTACGAGGATCGATGTGCCGTCTGCCACGAGAGCGCACTGAAGGGTTCCTCCCACGGTCCCGCGCTCGCCGGCGCTGCATTCGCGACGCGCTGGCGCGGGCGGAGTACCGCCGATCTCCTCACGTTCATCCGGGCGATGATGCCGCCGGGGCAGGCCGGCGACCTGAGCGATCAGGAGTATCTGGCGATCACCGCCTATATCCTGTCGGCGAACGGCCATGCCGCCGGCGCCGCGCCGCTCGCCGCCGACACGGCACGGCCGGTGGTTGTCGCCGACGGCGGGAACGCCGCTCCGATCCCCGCACATGACGCAGGGCCGTCCGCAGCGCCGAGCGCCGCCGCCAGCGTGGTCGGTTCCAGTTCCGCGGGCGACACCCCCGAAAACCGGCGCTTCGCGGAGCTGATGGCCAAGCTCGCTACCGCCAACCGGACGATCGAACGCTTCGCGCCGGTAACCGAGGCGATGCTGACGACGCCTCCGCCCGGTGACTGGATCAACTGGCGCCGCACGCGTGACGGCCATGGTGACAGTCCGCTCGACCAGATCGATACCCGGAATGTCGGCGCCCTT
>Ga0207668_10002325_pt1 | contig 11101 bp, 10 predicted proteins | sample KBSS43metaG_FD_184323 | JGI IMG/M metagenome (GOLD analysis project Ga0207668, IMG submission 184323) | Switchgrass rhizosphere microbial communities from Kellogg Biological Station, Michigan, USA - KBS S4-3 metaG (SPAdes) (version 2) | ecosystem: Host-associated > Plants > Roots > Rhizosphere... | reverse complement strand
GCGGCTCATTCGCGCCCGACGCGCGACCGAGGCTCCCCGCTAGCGAGTAGCGCGGCGACCCGCGGGCCACGCCAGCCCGCTGCTTTTGGTAAAATTTGGCCCAGGCGCCCAACGGCGCACACGTGCTGGGTCGCCCGTCCGCCGTTCCGGCTGATGCGGGGCTTGGTGCACCCGAAAGCATTCCCCAAAACGCCATGGCACCCACGCTCGCAGGCCGTACCGCGCTCATCACCGGCGGCGCACGCGGCATCGGCCGGGCCGTCGCCCGCAAGTTCGCGGCCGCGGGTTGCGACGTGATCGTCAACTACTACAACAGCCACGAGGAAGCCGAAGCGCTGTGCCGCGAGCTGGCAACGGAGGGTCGGCGCACGATGGCCGTACAGGGCAGCGTCGCCGAGCCCGACAGCGTCGACGAGATGTTCGCGGCCATCGGCAAACAGTTCGAGCGTCTCGATATCGTCGTCAGCAATGCCGCCAGCGGGGTGCTCAAGCCGGCTTTGGACATGAAGCTGAAGCACTGGCGATGGTGCATGGAGACCAACGCGTTCGCACTCAACCTGCTCGCGCAGCACGCGGTGCCGATGATGACGTCCGGCGGACGCATCGTCGCGATGACGAGCCTGGGCTCGGAGCGCGCGATCCCCAACTACGCGTTCGTCGGCGCGTCCAAAGCGGCGCTGGAATCGCTGGTACGCGCGCTTGCGCAAGAGCTCGGCCCACGCGGCATCCGTGTCAACGCAGTCAGCGCGGGCGTCGTCGACACCGATGCGCTCGCCTACTTTCCCAATCGCGATCGGCTTCTGGCCGACTACGCTGCGCGCACCCCCGCGGGCCCGGTGCTGACCCCCGAGCACGTCGCCGACGCCGTGTACCTGCTGTGCCTGCCGGAGGCGGACATGGTCACCGGGCACACGCTGTTCGTCGACGGCGGCTTCGCCATTTCGGGTTGATGGCTTAGGATGCCTGCGCTCGATTCCGGACTCGCAGGCCAGGTTGCGCTGGTCACCGGCGGCAGCCGCGGCATCGGCCGCGCGATCGTCGAGACGCTTGCGGCCGACGGCGCGAACGTCACGTTCTTCTACCGCGGGGACGACGCAGCGGCGGCCGACGTCGTCGCAGCCGGCAACGCAAAGGGCTGGACGATCGCCGCCGACCAGGTCGACATTCGCGACGCGGGGGCGTGCGCCGCAGCCGTCGAGCGCGTCATCGAACGCTGCGGCGGGATCCGGGTCCTCGTCAACAACGCCGGCGTCGTTCGCGACGGGTTGCTCGCGATGCTGTCGGACGACGACGTGCAGACGGTGCTCGACACCAACGTCGGCGGCGTGTTCAACGTTACCCGCGCCGTGGTCCCGCACATGATCTCGCGGCGCGCCGGGGTGATCATCAACCTGAGCTCGGTGGCCGGCAGCAAGGGCGGGCGCGGCCAGAGCAATTACGCAGCGAGCAAGGGCGCGATCGAGGCGTTCACGCGCGCCATGGCCGTCGAGCTCGCATCGCGCAAGATCCGCGTCAACGCGGTGGCGCCTGGCGTGATCGAAACCGAGATGTCAAAGGCCGTGCGCGACCTGGCCGGCGACGAGGTAAAGTCGCGAATTCTGCTCAAACGCTACGGCCAGCCGCAGGAAATCGCCAACGCCGTCTGGTTTCTCGCCTCGCGGCTGTCCGAGTACGTCACGGGAGAGGTCCTCCACGTAGACGGTGGATTCAAAATGGAATGAAGGGAAAACGATGGAATTCACAAAAGAAGAGATCGACACCGTGTATCCGAAGGTCGCGGAGACCATCGCCGATGCGCTGGGATGCGAAGTCGACGACGTCAAGCTGAACGCGTCGCTGATCGAGGACCTGGATGCGGAATCGATCGACTTTCTCGACCTCGTATTCCGGCTCGAGCGGGCGTTCAAGATCAAGATCCCGCGCGGCAAGATCGTCGAGGAGGCGCGCGGTGACCTTTCGGAAGCGGAGTTCGAGCAGAAAGGCATCGTCACCGACGCCGGCCTGACGCGGCTGCGCTCGTTCCTTTCCGAGGTGTCGCCCGACAAGATCAAGGCGCCGCTGAAGGCAGCGGAGATCCCGCGGCTGTTCACGCCGGAGACCTTCTGCAAGGTCGTGCTGCGCGCGCAGAAGGCCGCGCCCGCCGCGGCCTAGAGCCTCGCCGATGCGCGGGCAATGAGCGGGCGGTACAGCGCGTTCACGTTCTGCGACCGGATCACGTCCTACGTGCCGGCGCGGCGCGCGAGCGCCCGCTTCGCGATCCCCGCCGGCCTGCCCGCGTTCGCCTCGTGCCTGGTCGCCGAAGCGACCGGACAGCTGGCGGCGTGGGTGTCGATGGCACACATCGGCTTCCGGGGGCGTCCGGTTGCGGCGCTCGCCGGCGAGACGCGCTATACGCACGACGTCGCGCCCGGCGATCTGCTGGAGCTCGACGTCGACATCGAGCATTGCGACGACGAGACCGTGGCCTACTCCGGGCGGGCGACCGTGGCCGGGCGTACTGTCCTCGAGCTCGCCGACTGCGTCGGCCCGATGCTGCCGCAGGACGAGTACGATTCTCCCGACGATCTCGCACGCGAATTCGATCGGTTGCGCGGCGACGGCGAAATGCCGGGGCGTTTCCCCGGCGTGCCCCCGCACGTGATTGATACGACCGAGCAGGTGACCGGGAAGATCCGGCGCGCGACGCTGCAGGTCCCGACGGCGGCGCCTTTCTTCACCGACCATTTTCCCCGCCGGCCGGTGTTCCCCGCCACGCTGCTGCTCGATGCCGCGCTGTCGGTGGCGCGCAAGTTCGTCCACGACGATCCGGCACTTCCGGTGGAGGCCCGCTGGCGTCCGCAACGCGTGACCAACGTCAAGATGCGCGACTTCATCCTGCCGGGACAGACCGTCGAGCTTACGGCCGAGCCGCTGTCCCCCACCGCGGTGGGACCGCGCGCGAGCGTCGTTGCGCGCGTCGGCGAGCGTACCGTCGCCACGGCGCGCGCCGAATTCACGGCGGAGGCCTGACATGCAGCGGCGGCGCGTGGCAATCACCGGTATCGGCATGGTTACGCCCGTCGGCAACGACGTGGCGTCGACGTGGGACGCGTTGCTCGCCGGTCGCAGCGGCGGCGCGCCGATCGCGCAATTCGACGCCAGCGGCTTCTCGACGCGGATTGCCGCCGAGGTGAAGGATTTCGACCTTCGCGCGGTGCTCGACGATCGCAAGCTCGTCAAGTACGCGAACCGCTCGCATGGCTTCGCGCTGGCCGCCGCCGAGCAGGCGATCGTGGACGCCGGCATCCGGCCGACGGCCGAGACGGCGACCCGCTGGGCGCTGTGCGTCGGCACCGGGATGATCGGCGTTCCGTACGAGGAGCTCGAGGAGGTGCACGACCACTGCGTGCGCGACGGAGAGTTCGACCCGAAGCGGCTGCTCGACGACGCCTCGGCCAACGATCCGATGGTGTTCTGCCGCAGCCAGGCCGCGGCGGGTCTCGCTCTGCTCGGACGCCGCTACGACATCCGCGGCTATGCGACGTCGGTCCACACCGCCTGCGCGTCGGGTGGGCAGGCAGTCGGGACCGCGCTAAAAGTCATCCGCCGCGGCGGTGCCGATTTCGCCCTTGCCGGCGGCTTCGATTCGATGATCAATCCCGTCGGGCTGTCGGGATTCTGCCTGCTGTCCGCCGTGTCGCCGGACAACGATGCGCCGACGCGCGCCAGCCGTCCGTTCGACGTCACGCGCAACGGGTTCCTGCTCGGCGAAGGTTCGGGCTTCCTGGTGCTCGAGGAATGGGAGTCGGCACGTCGGCGCGGCGCGCACATCTACGCCGAACTCGCCGGCGACGGCAACTCGCTGTCGAGCTACCGGATCACCGACTCGCCGCCGGACGGCGATGGGCCGATCCAGGCGATGCAGCAGGCGCTCGCCGATGCCGGCATGGCGATCGAAGCGCTCGACTACATCAATGCGCACGGGACGTCGACACCGATGAACGATCGCAGCGAGTCGGCGGCGATCAAGGCAGTGTTCGGCGCGCACACGGCGCGGATCGGCGTCAGTTCGACCAAGAGCTCGATGGGCCACCTGATCGCGGCGGCCGGCGCCGTCGAGGCGATTGCGTGCGCGCTGGCCATCGATCGCAGCGAGATGCCGGTCAACGCCAATCTCGAGACCGTCGATCCCGATTGCGAGCACCTGGCGATCGTCCGCGGGACGCCGCGTCGCGGACTGATCCGCGGCGCGCTGTCGAACTCGTTCGGTTTCGGCGGCTCCAACAGCTGCGTCGTGTTTCGCCATCCCGACGAGACCGACGCGCAGCTCGCGGCGGGACGCTAGGCGACAGGCCGATGCCCGACGCTCGTTCTGTCGTCATCACCGGTATGGGCGCGCTGTGCGCCGTCGGCCGGACGCCCGATGAGATGCTGGCTGCGCTCGGCGACGGCCGCTCCGGCCTCGGGCCGATTCGCGGCTGGGACGCTTCTGCCTGGCCGACACGCGTCGCGGCGGAAATACCGGACCTCGACCTCCGCAAGCTGGTCAAGGACCGCAAGCTGTTGAAGCTTATCCGCCGCACCGATGTGTTCGGCCTCAACGCTGCGGCGCAGGCGCTCGACGCCTCGGGCCTCATCGAATGGCGCGACGCGCTGCCGGCGGACGCGATGCCTGCCGTCAACGACCGCATTGGGCTGTACGTCGGTTCCGGCGGCAGCTTGTGCGAGGACCAGTACGACTACTTCCCGCTGATCTCGGAAAGCGATAACCAGCTCTCGGCATTCGGCGAACAACTGTCGGCGACGGTGAATCCGATGTGGCTGTTGCGTTCGCTGCCCAACAACGTGCTGTGCCACGTCGGCATCCTGCACGGCCTCAAGGGCGCGAACGCGTGCATCACCAACCATGGCGTCAGCGGGATGCTGGCGATATTCGAGGCCACCGAGGGCCTGCGCACCGGCGAAGCGGACCGTGCAGTTGCGGTCGGCCACGATGCGCCGATCGCGCCGCAGAACGTCCTCTACTACCACCGGATGGGACTGTTCTCGCGCGATGCGTTGCGCCCGTTCGATGCCGCGCGCAATGGCAGCCTGTTCGGCGAAGGGGCTGGTGCGTTGGTACTGGAAACACGCGCCGCCGCATCCGAGCGCGGCGCGCCCGTCGTCGGCGAAGTGCTCGGCGGCGGCTACGCGTCGGAGGCGACCGGTCTCGCCGCGATCCGCGACGACGGCGATGGCGTCGAGCGGGCGATCCGCGCCGCGCTCGATGACGCGGGGCTCGCCCCGAACGACGTCGGCATGGTGGTCGCGCACGGCAATGGCACGCGTGCGTCCGATGCATCGGAGGCTGCGGCATTTGCGCGCGTGTTCGGCAGCTCGATGCCGCCGGTCACCGGCTTCAAGTGGTCGTTCGGCCATTTGCTCGCCGCCGCCGGCGCTGTCGAGGTCGTCGTCGCGCTGCGGGCGCTGCACGCCGGCGTCGTGCCCGGCATCGCGACGCTCGACACGCTCGACCCGGCCTGCGCCGGATTGACGGTGTCGCGAGCAGCGAAGCGCCCGAGGTCCGACGTTGGACTGGTAATCTCGCGCGGCTTTGGGGGTACCACCGCCGCGCTCCTCGTGCGCGCCCAACGGTGAACGCGGTGGCGGCGCGCTCTCCGCGCTGCGGCATCGACAGCGTCGAGGTCGCCCGCGTCGAGCGGATGCTGGCCGATACGCCGGCCGCCGACCTCTCGGCCCTGTTCTCCGCCGACGAGCTGCGCGACGCGGGCGACGGCCCCGGACGCGCCGGCAGCCTCGCCGCGCGGCTCGCCGCGAAGGAGGCGTGCCTGAAGCTGTTCCCGCGCGAAACGGCGCTGAATACCATCGCCGCGCCCGATTTTTCCGTAGTCCGCGATGTCTGGGGTGCCCCGGAAGTCGTTTGTTCACCGACCGCCGAGGCGGTGCGCAATCGCCACCGGATCGCTCGCATCACGCTGTCGATGACGCACGATCGCACCAATGCGTCGGCGGTTGCACTGGCCGAGCCCGCCGTCACCGAGGTCACGCTGTCGGGACGGCTGTTCTACCACCTGCTGCCGTTGCGCCGACGCGTGATCATGGCCAACTTGCGGCGCGTCTACGGCGATCATCTGCCGGATGCCGAGATCACCCGGATCGCGCAGGCGCACTACGGGCATGTGCTGAAACTGCCGTTCGAGTTGCTGGCGGCGCTGTGGACGTCGCCGGAGCGGCGCGCCGCGCGCGTGCGCATTGAAAACGAAGCGTTGGTTCTCGACGCCCTGGCGCAGCGCAAGGGAATTATCGTGCTGACCGGGCACTTCGGGAACTGGGAAGTCGCGACGGTCTCCGGCATTTCGCTGTTTCCGGAGCTGCGCGGACACTTCCACTTCGTGCGCCGCCGGATCAAATGGCGCTGGCTCGATGCGCTGGTGGCGCGGCATTTCCGCAATGCGGGATTCGGCATACTGGCCAAGCGCGACACGCTCGACGCGATCCTGGACCGGCTCGCCGACGGCGACGTCGTTGTTTTTCCGTTCGACCAGCACGCGCGCGGCAAGGACGGCATCCCGGTCGAGTTCTTCGGCCATCCGGCGGGAACGTTTCGCAGCCTGGCCGTGATCGCGCTCGCGACCGGCGCGCCGGTGCTGCCGGCGGCCAGCTGGCGCGAGCCGGACGGCTCGCACGTGCTCCGCTTCGAGGAGCCGCTGCCGCTGGTCGACTGCGAGAACACCGACGAGGCGATCCGTCGCAACACGCGCGCTTACAACGCGGCGCTTGAGCGGGCGATACTGCGCCGGCCGGAGCAGTGGTGGTGGTCGCACCGACGCTGGAAGACCGGCTGAACGACTCACCGAAGCGCGACTGAGACCGATGGACGCGCGACCCCACCGTCGCGCGCCGGAATCACCTGCGCAATTCTTTCTTACAGCCGCTCGGTTTCCGCGGTCTTCGGTCGCCACACCAGGAGCCGCGTCTCGATCTTCGACACCGCGAAGTCGAGCAGCAGCGCGAACACCGTCAACACGAGGATGCCGGCGAACACCGTGTTGATATCGAACGTCCCTTCCGCCTGCAGGATCAGGTAGCCGACGCCCTTCGCCGAGCCCAGGTACTCGCCGACTACCGCGCCGACGAACGCCATGCCGACCGACGTGTGCAGGCTCGAGAACACCCACGACGTCGCGGACGGCAGGTAGATGTAACGCAGCAACTGGCGTTTCGACGCGCCGAGCATCCGCGCATTGGCGAGCACGACCGGGCTCACTTCCTTCACGCCCTGGTAGACGTTGAAGAACACGATGAAGAACACCAACGTCACGCCCAGCGCGACCTTGGACAGGATGCCGAGGCCGAACCACACGGCGAAGATCGGGGCGAGGATGACGCGCGGCATCGCGTTCAGCGCCTTGATGTACGGATCTGCGAGCGCGCTCGCCACCGGCGACAGCGCAAGCCACAGGCCGATGGCGAGGCCGAGCAGGCTGCCGATCGCGAACGCGAGCACGGTTTCGAGCAGCGTGACGCCGAGGTGCGGCCAGATCTTGCCGGTCGCGAACCATTCGTAGACCACGCGCAGCACCTTCAGCGGCTCGCCGAAGAAAAACGGGGCGAGGACCTTCGTCTCGGTCAGCGCCCACCACAGCGCGAACACCGCGACCAGCAACAGCAGCTGGTACAGAGCGAGTCGGGTACGACTCAAGTGCGTCTCCCGAAGCACGCTGCACGCCCTTCCCCATGGCGCTGCGCCACGTCAGCGCTTGCTTTGCTCATAGCCCTTCAGCACTTCGCTGCGCAGCACCTTCCAGATCGCCTCGTGGATCGCGACGAAGCCCGGCGTCATGCGGATTTCCGCGACGTCGCGCGGTCGCGGCAGGTCGACCGCGAACTCGCCGATCGGCCGCGTCTCCGGACCGGCGGCCAGCACGACGACGCGGTCGGACAGCGAGATCGCCTCCTCCAGGTCATGCGTGATGAACAGCACCGACTTGCGGTTGGCCGACCATAGTTCGAGCAACTCGTTTTCCATCAGCTGGCGTGTCTGTACGTCGAGCGCCGAGAACGGCTCGTCCATCAGCAGGATCTCGGGATCGAGGATCAGCATCTGCGCGAGCGCGACGCGCTTGCGCATGCCGCCGGATAGCTGGTGCGGATAGCGGTCTTCGAATCCGGCAAGTCCGACGCGCGCCAGCCAGTCGCGTGCCCTCGGCGCCGCGTCGGCTTTAGTGACGCCGTGGAATTCGAGACCCGCGGTGACGTTGTCGAGCGCGGTGCGCCACGGCATCAGCGCATCGGCCTGGAACATGTAGCCGGCGCGTCCGTTGATGCCCTTCAGCGGCGTGCCGCCGACCAGCACCCGCCCCGACGACGGGGGAAGCAACCCCGCGGCCATGTTCAGCAGCGTCGACTTCCCGCAGCCAGTCGGGCCGACCACCGACACGAACTCGCCCGGTTGCACGTCGAGCGTGGTGTCGCGAACCGCCGTGTAGCGGACCGCACCGTCACGCGCGGCAAACGTGCAGGTGACCGCGTCGAGCGCGAGCGCGGGCATCCCGGCGCGACCGACGCTCACTTGTACTTCTGGACGGCCTTCTGCTGGAACGACATGTTCATCGTCTTCGCGACATCGACCTTGAATCCCTTCAGCAGCGGATCAAAGGTGGTCAGGTCGCGCGCGACGTTCATGCCGGCCTCGGTGCTGATCGAGCCATCGTGCTTGAATCCGTCCAGGTTCTTCTCCAGCGCCGCCTTGTACAGCGCCTTGTCCGTGTAGTACTCGGGCGGCACGGCGGCGACGATCTGGTCCGGTGTCGACGCCTGTATGAACCGCAGCGCGCGCACCATTGCGTTGACGACGGCCTGCGCCGTGTTCGGGTATTTCTTCGCGAAGTCGACCGGCGCGTAGATGGTCCCCGCTGCGTATGCGCCGCCGTAGACATCCTGCATGCCCTTCGCAGTGCGCGTGTCGATGACCGCCTGGATCGTTCCGTCGGATTCGAGCATCGAAATCACCGGGTCGAGGTTCGAGATCGCATCGATCTCGCCGCGCTTCATGATCGCGACCGCACCGGCCGTCGCGCCAACGCCCACGTACGCGGCGTCATCCGGCTTCAATCCCTGCTTTGCGAGCAGGATCTGCACGAACATGTTCGTCGACGATCCCGGCGCCGTAACGCCGACCTTCATGCCTTTCAAGTCCGCCGGCGACTTCCACGACGAGGCCTTAGCCTTCGGCAACCCGAGCACGATGCCCGCGTACTTGCCCTGCAGCACGAGCGCTTCGATCATCTGGCCCTTCGCCTGTTGCGTAACCGTATGCTCGTAGGCGCCGGACACCAGGTCGACGCTGCCACCCAATAGCGCCTGCAGCGCGCGGGCGCCGCCCGGAAAATCGAGGATCTCGACGTCGAGGCCCTCGGCCTTGAAATAACCATTCCGCTCGGCGATGGTCAGCGGCAGGTAGTAGAACAGCGGCTTGCCGCCCACGCCGATCTGGAGCTTGGGCTTTTCCGGCGCCTGGGCTGCGGCCGGAGTGGTGGATAGCGCTAGCGAAAGCGCCAGCGCGATCAGCGCGACGATACGGTGCATGGGATTTTCCTCGGAAATGCCGCGGGATCTGCCGCGGCCGTCCGCATTTTCCCGGCACACCCGCCGGGCGTCAAACGCCGGCTCCGCGCCGCTTACCGTGGTGCGGGTCTAGACAGGCGCCCGTATGACGCCGCGCCCCGCGCGTGCGGTCGCGCCGCGAGAGCCGCCGCGCAGCGCCTTGAGCTTGGGTGCGATCTCGGTCCCGATGTGGAGCAGCGGCCGCGACGCCGGCAGCCCCCGCGCCCGCTCGCGCTCGGCAACACGTTCACGAGCGATCGCAAACGCCGCCGGCAGCGAATCGGTGCGGGCAAGACCCTCGGCGAATAGCGCCTCGCCGAAGAACGTCGGGTCGCCGTGTCCGTCGCAGCCGAATGACGTTCCGTCGGTCGCCGTCGCCGCGACCACGGCCGTGCGCTCGTCGTCCAGCACGTCGGCGTACGCACCGGCATGGCACGCGGCGACGACGACGATGCGCCAGCTTAGCCCGGCATCGTCGAGCATCCGCTTCAACAGCGCCGGCGTCAGCGGAACCAGGTCGAGCGGCGGCAGCGTTCCGCGCACCACGCCGCCTTCGGTACCCGGTCCGCCGATGTACAGCATGACGACGTCCACGGCCGGATCGGCGGCGGCCCCGATCTCGTCCAGCGTCTCGCGCAGATTGGTGACGGTGGCGATGGGCGTCGTCAGCAACGTGTCGCGGTGGCTGCGCAGCACGATCGAGCGGCCCGCGGTCGCGAAGCGCTCGTCCATCACTTTCTGCACGGCGTCGACGTGCTCGTTCCAGGATGCTTCGCTGCCATCCGGCGCGTAGGCGACGAAATACAGATTGGTTCCGGCGCCTTCGTGGTCGTCGATCGCCGCCAGCGCGTCGTCGAGCAGCGCACGCTGGGCGGCCAGCACGGGCTCCGAGGCCGCGTTCCAGTCGTGGGGATCGCGCTCGCCGCCTGCCGTCTGGAACCACGCGGTATCGGCGACGAACAGCGGAGAAAACGCCAACGGCGACGCCAGGACGAAGCCGCCGATCCCGGCAATGACCCAGCGGCGGAGCGCCCGCGTCTCGACGTGAATCGCCACCGTGCGGACCAGGATCGCGACGAGCCAGGCGAGAACGACGTAGTCGGCCGCAAACAGCCAGCGGCTCGCGGACGGGGCAAAGTCGACCAGCGCGAACGGAAGGAAATGCGCGACCTGCACGATCGGCATCGCCGCCAGTTCGGTGACGCTGAAGGCCAGCGCCAAGGGCGGGCGGCGCAGGGCCAGTGCGACGAGCAGCGCCATCAGCACCAGCAGCGCCAGCGCGACCAGTTCGCCGCCGACCCCGGCGATCGAAAAGGCCGCGTCGGGGCGCATGCGCAGCCAGTCGCCGCCCACGTCGATCGCGCAGGACAGCACGAACAGCAGCAGCAGCTGGACGGCATCGACGCGAAACGCCAACCGGGTCACCGGCAGGAACAGCGCGAGCCTGAGGCCCGCGATCAGATTTCTTCCCAGCGCGCGCAGCGTATATCGCATCGTCGTGGCCGCGCCGCTATTC
>Ga0207668_10002322_pt1 | contig 11103 bp, 10 predicted proteins | sample KBSS43metaG_FD_184323 | JGI IMG/M metagenome (GOLD analysis project Ga0207668, IMG submission 184323) | Switchgrass rhizosphere microbial communities from Kellogg Biological Station, Michigan, USA - KBS S4-3 metaG (SPAdes) (version 2) | ecosystem: Host-associated > Plants > Roots > Rhizosphere... | reverse complement strand
AACAGCTTGGAGAGCGTCGCCTGGAGCTCCCCGGCCAGTTCAGTGACCTGTGGTTCGGTTTCCACCATAATTTTGGCAGTCTAACCTCTTGGCGTCTTTCAGAAGCGGAATGCAACGTGGTTTAGAGAACTTGGGAGAGGAATCTTTGCAGCCGCTCGGTCTCGGCGGCCTCGAACACCTTCTGAGGTGGCCCGGATTCGACCACTTGTCCGCGGTCCATGAAGGCGACGGTGTCGGCCGTCGACCGCGCGAAGCCCATCTCGTGCGTGACCACCACCAAGGTCAGGCCGTCGGACTTCAACTCGGCGATGAGCGCCAGGATGCCCTTGACCAGTTCGGGATCCAGCGCGGACGTCGCCTCGTCGAAGAACATCAGCTGAGGCGCCATGGCCAGCGCCCGCGCGATGGCCACCCGCTGTTGCTGACCGCCGGACAGCGTGGCAGGCCGGGCATCCGCCTTGTGGCGCAATCCAACTCGGTCCAGCTGGGCGAGTCCGAGCTCGCGGGCCTCGTCGCCGCCGAGTCGCTTGAGCTTGCGCGGCGCCAGCGTGACGTTGTCCAGCACGGTGCGGTGCGGAAAGAGATTGAAGTGCTGGAACACCATGCCGATGCGTTGTCGCAGTGCGTCCGGGTCGTCCTTCAGCACCGAGCGCCCATCGAGCAGGATGTCGCCGCGATCCGGTTCGTGTAGTCGGTTCAGCGTGCGCAGCAGCGTCGACTTTCCCGACCCCGACGGCCCGATGACGGCGGCCGTCGTACCGGCCGGAACGTCGAGGTCGACGCCGCGCAGTACCGTGTTGGAGCCGAAGGACAGGTGAACGTCGTTGGCGGCCAACGACACCGGCTCGGGTGACGGGGTGCTCACACCATCTCCTGGGTTCGGGCCGGACTCGCCGGATCCAGCGGGTCGTCGGGTTCGGCGACCTGTCTACCGCGCCGCAGCCGGTCGTCGATCAGATTCACCAGATGCGTCAGCGGGATCGTCAACATCAGATAGAAGAGCCCGGCGGCCACCAGCGGCGAGAGGTTGCCGGTCTGCGCATTGAGGTCGCGGCCCACCTGAAACAGCTCTCGCTGGCTGGCGATCAGACCGAGGAAGTAGACCAGCGACGAGGCCTTCAACAGCGAGATGAACTGGTTGACCAGCGCGGGCAGCACCCGTCGCACGCCCTGCGGGATCACCACCAGCCGCATCGACTCCGAGTAGCTGAACCCCAGTGCGCGTGAGGCTTCCAACTGACCGGCCTCGACGCTCTGGATGCCGGATCGGAAGATCTCGCCGACGTACGCCGCCGCCATCAGCCCGAGCGCGGCGATCCCGAGCGGGTAGGGGTTGTTGTTGGTCAGCCCGCCCACGACGGGTCCGAAGCCGAGCCCGATGATGAGGATGACCACCACCTCCGGCAGTCCGCGGAACACATCGGTGTACACGCGGGCCGGCCAGCGCAGCCAGCGCGCGCGGGAGATTCCCGCGACAGCCAGCAGCATGCCGAGGACCAGCCCGATGATGCTGGCGCAGAACGTCAGGATCAGCGTGTTTGGCAGGCCCGTCTTGAACAGGTCGGGGATGGCCTGCTTGTACAGGTCCCAATCCAGGAACGAATCCTTCAGTTGCGCGAGTGTCGACTTCGGCGCGGAGCCGGACGGAGCGGCGGCCGGCGCGTTCCCCGCGGCGATGGCGGCGAAATCGGGCAGCGTCGGCGCCAGAGCGGCCTTGCTGCCGGGCCGCCAGCCGGGCGGAAGCGCGCGCGGTACCCAGTCGGAGTACAGCCGCGCCCACGTGCCGTCCGCGATCACCGCGTCGAGCCCGGAGTTCAGCGCGTCGATGAGCGGGTTGTTCTCCTTGGCCACCGCGTAGGCCACGAAATTGTCCAAGCTGAAGGTGTTTTCGACGATCGTGGCGGGATCGCCGGCCTGGACGGTGCCCTGCGCCTGCTGCGACGGTGCGACCCATGCGTCGAGCTGCCGCGTCTTCAGGCTGGCGTACACGGTGTTGTAGTCGGGGAACTTGACGGGGTCGAGGTGCAGGGTGTCGACGAGGTACGCCTCTTGAACGGTGCCCTGGACGACGCCGATGCGTTGCCCGGCGGCCAGCTTGTCGAAGCCGGTGATCGGTGAACCGGTCGGCACCACTAGCGAGAAGTAGCCGAAGTCGTAGCCGTTGGTGAACCCGACCGTGCGCCGCCGCGCATCGGTGGTGGTGATCGACGACGAGCCGACGTCGAAGCGCCGCGCCGCCACCTGAGCCAGCAGTCCCGAGAACTCGGTCCCGACGAAGTTCACCTGCGGGCCCAGTTTGTCGGCGATCGCACGCAGCAACTCGTTGTCGAAGCCGGTGAATTGGCCCGCCGAGTCGATGCAGATGCTCGGCGGCGCGTCCGAGAGTGTGCCGACGGTCAGCACCCCGGGCGTGATCAGCCCGAGCGCGGCGCGGTTCACCGAGGCGAGCGGCGCGACGCTGGCCGTCGTGTACTTGTCCTCGCCGGGACCCTTGGCTGCCGCGGCCAGGTTGGTGGGCAGGGCGCTCGCACTCTGGACGCCCGGCGGCGCGCACTGGTCGACGTCGGCGACGGCCGGCGGGGCCCAGCCCATCGCGAACGTCATCAGGACGACGAGCGCCGTCACGCTCGCCTTGAGTATCCGCGTCATGTTCGCAAAGTAGCCGTCACCGCAGCGGCTGAGGCGGGTTGGGCTCATTCAGAATCTGGTGGATGACCCGTCGACGGGCGAATCCGGGCCGAGCACGCGGCGTCGCACCAGCTCGCTGACCATGATCCGTCCGAGCACTTCGGACCGCTCGATGCAGGCGGTCCGCGCGGCGCTCGGGTCGCGGGCGTGGATCGCGGCGTGCTCCGCCTCGTAGTACGGCACGATCTCGTCGTGGCGGCCCAGGTACGTGGACCAGTACGCGTGCGGCATGAAGACCTCCGCGGCACGGATGGCGGCGTGCAGGCGCGGGCCGGCGTAGGCGTCATTGACGGACTTGCGGTAGCGCAGCGCGTTCTCGTGGAACGCCTTGGTCTCCGAACTCCCGCGCAGCACGTCGAGTTGCCGGTCGAGGTCATGCAGCAACTTCGGGGTGGGGTCGGTGGCCGCGCGCGCCGAGGCGATGCCGTTGAGCATCCCGTACAACTCGTGGTTCTCCAGCACGACGGCTTCGTCGAAGCGCTCGATGAAGACGCCGCGGTGGTAACGCGTCGAAAGCACCCCGTCGTGCTCGAGTTGGACAACGGCCTCCTGGACCGGAACCCGACTGAGCCCCAACTCCTCGGCGATCTCGTTGCGGTCCAACCGATCTCCGGTGCGCAACTTGCCGGTGAGGAGCAGGTTCACGACGTGGGCGACGACCTGGTCCTTCTCTTTGACCCCGTACTTCTTGGGCATTGATCGAGGATTGTGCCACGTCTGGGGCACCTCACGGACGAGTGCTGCCACATATCCGTCGAAACCGACCAAACGAGACTATCGGTCTCGTTATGCTTCGCTAGCCGTTGACGGGCTAGATCGCCATCCGTTGGTGGTCCGTCGCCTGCCATGCATCGACGGCCTCCTGCAGCGGCATCCCGAGCGCAGCGCAGAGACCAACTACCGTGCCGAAGCTCGGGCTGGGCATTCTGCCGACCTCGATCTTGCGCAGTGTCTCGGGTGAGATGCCGGCGTTGCGAGCGATCAGCTCCGGGTCGCGACCAGCTCGAGCAGTCCTGATCAGCGCGCCAAGCCGTTGCCCGGCCCGCACCTGCTCGGGGCTGAGGGGTACACGCACCATGCCGGTGAGCATAGCCGGTATTCAAATACCGAACCGTGGTAACGTCGCGATCGGTATAAAAATACCGACCGATGGAGGTTCAACATGATCGAACTCAAGAGCGCTCGAGAAATCGACAAGATGGCGGTCACTGGTGAGTTCGTCGCCGAAACGCTGGCTACGTTGTCGATCGAGGCGCAGCCCGGAGTGAACGTGATGCAGCTCGAGCATCAAGCTCGTGGGCTGATCACCGACCGAGGTGCCAAATCTTGCTACTGGGACTACGCACCGTCGTTCGGTCGCGGTCCGTTCCGGAACGTCATCTGCCTCTCGGTCAATGATGCTGTGCTGCATGGCAAACCGCGCGACTACGTGCTTCGTGACGGCGACGTGTTGAGTCTCGACTTCGCCGTCTCGATCGACGGCTGGGTGGCCGACTCGGCGGTCACGGTCATCGTCGGCGACGGCGCCGATGCCGCAGACCGAGCGTTGATCGACTCGACTCGACGAGCCCTGGACGCAGGCATCGCCGCGGCGGTCCCCGGCGGGCACCTCGGGGACATTTCCGCCGCGATCGGCGACGTCGCCACCGAAGCCGGGTACCGCGTCAACGCCGAATTCGGCGGTCACGGACTGGGTCGCACCATGCACGAGGATCCCCACATCGCCAACCGCGGACGGCGCGGGCGCGGACTGCTGCTACGGGCGGGCATGACCTTCGCGCTCGAACCGTGGTGGGCAAGAGGCAGCGATCGCCTCGCCATGGACGCGGACGGCTGGACCCTGCGCTCGGCCGACGGGTCGAACACGGCGCACTCCGAGCACACCATCGCCATCACCGAAGCGGGCCCGCGAATCCTTACCCAGTTAGCCGGCGGCGCGTTCGTCGCGCCAGCGGCACAACGCTTCGGCGCCGGCCAGGTCGTAGTCGGGTCCATTGACCCCGACGGTGAACAGGCTGACGCCAAGGCCTGCCATCACTTCGGCCTCCTCGATCAGCGCGTCGATGCTTTCGCCCTCCACGCCGGCTGAGTGCTCGATCGTGGCGGGGTCGCGACCCACGTCCGCGCAATGCCGGGCCAGCACCGCCGCCTTGTGCGGGTAGGTCTCACGGTCGACGAAGTAGTGCCACACATCGCCGTGCTCGGCGACCTGGCGCAGCGTCTTCTTCTCACCACCACCGCCCAACAGGACCGGGATGTCGCGGATCGGGGCGGGATTCAGCTTGGCCAGCCGCGCCTTTATCCGCGGCAGCGCCTCGGCGAGATCGTCGAGCCTGCTGCCGGCGGTGCCGAAGTCGTAGCCGTACTCTTCGTAGTCCTTCTCCTTCCACCCCGACCCGATGCCGAGGATCAGGCGGCCGTCGGAGATGTTGTCGACGGTGCGGGCCATGTCGGCGAGCAGTTCGGGGTTGCGGTAGGAGTTGCAGGTCACCAGCGCGCCGATTTCGATGCGTGACGTCTGCTCGGCCCAGGCGGCGAGCATGGTCCAACACTCGTAGTGCGCGCCGTCGGGATCGCCGTACAGCGGGAAGAAGTGGTCCCAGTTGAAGGCGATGTCGATGCCGATGTCCTCGCAGCGGCGGACCGCGTCGCGAATGTGGCCGTAGTTGGGGGAGTGCTGGGGCTGGAGTTGGACGCCGATGCGCGTGGGAAAGCTCATGCTTCTTGCTTACCCCCCTCCTGCTCGCGCGGAGAACACGTGGAGAACTAGACGCCGATGTTCCCGCCATCGCGCCACACCGCGACCACCGATGGCCGGGCCGTTCCGTTGTCGCCCTCGGGCCAGCGGGACAACGGGTTGTCGATGCTGTTGTCGTCGTGCTCGCCGGGATGCTGCACGCACACCGTCACCAGATCGTCGGCGACGACGGGCCCGCACGTCTCGGCGCCGAGCGGCACGGTGAGGAACTGGCGCGTCTCACCGCGGTTGGGGCCCTCGAGGGCGACGGCGAACAACCCGTCGTTGGAGTCGAGCGCGTTGCCGTCGGTCGAGATCCACAGGTTGCCGTGGCTGTCGAAGGCGAGGTTGTCCGGGCACGAGATCGGGCTGACCTTGGTCTTGTCGAACCCGCCGTAGTACGTGTCCGCCGCTTCGGGATCGCCGCACACCAGAAGTAGGTCCCACGTGAACGACGTGCCACCGTGGTCGTCGGTGAGCTCGAGGACCTGGCCGCTCTTGTTGTCGATGCGCGGGTTGGCCGCGTCGGGTCCGGCCTTGCCCTCGGCGCCGCGCTTGTCGTTGTTGGTCAGCGCCACGTAGACCTTGCCGGTCTTCGGGTTGGCCTCGAAGTCCTCCGGCCGGTCCATCTTTGTGGCGCCGGCCTTGTCGGCGGCGAACCGGGTGAAGACGGCCGCCTCCTGCGCGCTGATGCCAGGGACGAGCGACTCGGCCTGGCCGCCCGGGCCCGAGCGCAGCAGCGGCAGCCACGTGCCGGTGCCCGCGAACGAGCCACTCGATGGTAGCTTTCCGGAGCCGTCGACCTGGCCGGCGGGAATGTCGCTGGACAGCTTCGCGACGTACAGCGTGCCCTCGTCGAGCAGGGTCATGTTGTGCGCCATGGCTTCTGGGGTGTTGCCCGGCTGGACCTTCTTGCTCGACACGAACTTGTACATGTAGTCGAAGCGTTCGTCGTCACCGGTGTAGGCGACGACGGTGCCGTCCGACGCCACGTAGATGTTGGCGCCCTCGTGCTTCAGCCGACCCATCGCGGTGTGCTTGACCGGCGTCGACGCGGGGTCCCATGGATTGACCTCGACGACCCACCCGAACCTGTTGACCTCGTTGGGCGTCTTGGCCACGTCGAAGCGCGGGTCGAACGTCTCCCACAGCAGCTCGGACGGCTCCAACTTGACGCCGTAGCGCTTGAGCCGGTCGGCGTCGGCCGGGTTGGGCTTGGGCGCATCCTTGGCGGCACCGAAGTACTGGTTGAAGTTCTCCTCACCGGAAAGCACTGTGCCCCAAGGCGTCACACCGCCCGCACAGTTGGCGAACGTACCGGCGACCGTGCGGCCGGCGGGGTCCGCAGACGTCTTGACGAAGTCGGTTCCCGCGCCGGGCCCGATGAGCGCCATCGGGGTGTCGGCGGTGATGCGCCGGTTGTAGCGGCCCATCACGGGCCGTAGCCCCTGGGGGGTGCGCTCGACCTCGACCACGCTCATGCCCAACGATGCGATTTCGATGTCGAACTGCTCGCGGGTGGGGGCGTCGGCGTCGTATCCGGGGAACATGAACTGCGGCGTGGCGTACTCGTGGTTGGTGACGAGCAGGAAGCGGTTCTGCTGGCCCTCGATCGGGAGCAGCCCGGCGAAGTCGTTGTTGAAGCCGAATTGTTGGCGCTGGGCGGCGCCGGACTGCGCTCCGACGTTGAACACCGGCGCGCCGGGCACCACGGGATCGCCCCAGCTGATCACGACCTTCTGCTGGTAGCCGTCGGGGATGACGACGACGTCCTCGCTGTTGGGTGCGACGGCGGTGAAGTTCATCCCCGGCGGGATGGCGGGCTCGGCGGGGGTGGTCGAGGAGGTGGATGCGGCGGGGGTCTCGTCGCTCCCGCACGCGGCCAGCGCCGTGCCAGCGCCGACGGCGAGCACCGTGACCCCGGTGGCGCGCAGCACCGAGCGCCGCGACATCGCCTGCTTGACGACGTCGCCGAAATACTCGTTGTCGCTGGTATTCGGCGCGGGATGGAAGCACGCCTCGCCGCAGCGGTAGCGGCAGGTCACTCGCTGCCGCGACGACCGCCCGTCGTGTTGGACGAACAAATTCAGCGGCAAGAGCGCCATCGGGCAGGGTCCTTTCACGGGAGCACGCAGGCCGGGGCTGTGGCCATGCGTCTCGCGCGAAATTACTTGCGCTGGGCAATCAGTTGTGAACCGGCTGATGAACAGCTGGCAACGTGACCCGTCCGACCTAGGCGTCGACGATGCCGCGCAGGATGCCGACCAGTGCGGCGGGCTGATCGCCCTGCACCGAATGTCCGGAGTCCGCGACGACGTGGGTGCGCTGGAATCCCGGTGCGCCGTGCGCGAAGGCCTCGGCGTCCTCGTCGTTGACGAAGAACGAGTTGGCGCCGCGAACCAACGTCGTCGGCATTGTGATCGCAGGCACGTCGTCCCACAGGTTGTTGAACCCGTCGCCCTTTCGGAACGAGTCGTACCGCCACGTCCACGTTCCGTCGTCGAGCCGCTTGGAGTTGTGAAAGACACCGCGGCGCAACGAGTTCCGGTCGCGGTGCGGCGCGGCGGCCACCGTCACGTCGAGCATCGCCTGAAACGTCGGGAACGTGCGGTCGCCCTGTACCAGTGCGACGGTGCCCATCTGCGCCTTGGTCATCTGCTCGTGGCGTTCCGGTGCCGACGGCGTGACGTCGACGAGTACCAGTTCGGGCACCAGCGCCGGTTCGGTGGCGGCGATGCGCAGCGCGGTCAGCCCGCCGAGCGACATGCCGACGACGAGCCGCGGTTTGGGGGCGTGCGCGCGCAACACGGGAATGATCTTCTCGGCGGCGAGCGCCGGGCCGTAGTCGCCGTCCTCGCGCCATGCCGAGCGGCCGTGGCCGGGCAGGTCGATCGCGAGTGCGGGCACGCCGAGTCCGAGGATCACGGTGTCCCAGGTGTGGGCGTTCTGCCCGCCGCCGTGCAGGAACACCACCTCGGGCGGCTCGCCACCCCACTTCAGGAAGCTGACGTCGCCGTCGTCGAGGCGCGTGACGGTCGGGAGTGGACCCGTCGCACCGATCTGTTCGGCGTTCTCGTGCAGCAGCCCGAACTCGTCGAGGCCCAGCAGTTCTTCATCGGAGATCACGACGGCCCCTTTGACTATTGAGATAGCACTGACGGCGAGGAAGTTCGAGTGACCCTCGCCGTCAGTTCTATCTCAACGTAAGAACCGGTGAAGCTCAGCCCTCGATGAAGGTTTCGAGCTGCGTGCGGGCGATATCGTCCGGCAGCTGCTGCGGCGGGCTCTTCATGAGGTACGCCGACGCGGCGACGACGGGGCCGCCGATGCCGCGATCCAAGGCGATCTTCGCCGCGCGGACGGCGTCGATGATGACACCCGCCGAGTTCGGCGAGTCCCACACCTCGAGCTTGTACTCCAGGTTCAGCGGCACGTCACCGAAGGCGCGACCCTCGAGCCGGACATAGGCCCACTTGCGGTCATCGAGCCAGCCGACGTGATCGGACGGGCCGATGTGCACGTCCTTGGCGTTGAATTCCTTCTGCAGGTTCGATGTGACGGCTTGGGTCTTGGAGATCTTCTTCGACTCCAGCCGCGAGCGCTCGAGCATGTTGAGGAAGTCCATGTTGCCGCCGACGTTGAGCTGCATGGTGCGGTCGAGTTGCACGCCGCGGTCCTCGAACAGCTTGGCCATCACGCGGTGGGTGATGGTGGCGCCGACCTGGCTCTTGATGTCGTCGCCGACGATCGGCACGCCGGCGTCTTCGAACTTCTTGGCCCACACCGGGTCCGACGCGATGAACACCGGCAGCGCGTTGACGAACGCCACCCCGGCGTCGATGGCGCACTGGGCGTAGAACTTGTCGGCCTCTTCCGAGCCGACGGGAAGGTAGGACACCATCACGTCGACCTTGGCGTCCTTGAGCGCCTTGACCACGTCGACGGCCTCGGTATCGGACACCTCGATGGTCTCGGCGTAGTACTTGCCGATGCCGTCGAGCGTCGGGCCGCGCTGCACCGTGACGTTGGTGGGGGGCACATCGGCGATCTTGATGGTGTTGTTCTCCGACGCGAAGATGGCCTCAGACAGGTCGAAGCCGACCTTCTTGGCGTCCACGTCGAACGCGGCGACGAACTTCACGTCGCGGACGTGGTACCGGCCCAGCTTGACGTGCATCAAGCCAGGAACGGTGCTGTTCTCGTCGGCGTCGAGGTAGTACTGCACACCCTGCACCAATGAGGATGCACAGTTGCCGACACCCACGATGGCGACCCGGACGTCAGTGCTGGGGGTCGTGCCGTTCGATTCGGACATGGGACGGTCTCCTTCTCCTACTGGACTATCGGGTGCTTGTTGTAGTTATGGGTGTTGCTCAGGGTTGAATTTCTGGGCGTGCCTGCGCCACGCGTTCAGCCGCGATCAAATCGTTGAGCCACTTGACTTCGCGCTCACTGGACTCCAACCCGAGCTGGTGTAGCTGGCGGGTGTAGCGGTCGAGCGAGTTGGTGGCGCGGGCGATGGCCTCGCGCAAGGTTTCGCGACGTTCCTCGACCTGACGGCGGCGTCCCTCGAGGATGCGCATCCGGGCCTCTGCGGGCGTGCGGTTGAAGAACGCCAGGTGTACGCCGAATCCGTCGTCGGTGTAGTTCTGCGGTCCGGTGTCGGCGACCAGTTCGGTGAACCGCGTCTTGCCTGCGTCGGTCAGTTCGTAGACGCGTCGCGCGCGGCGCACCTTGAGCGTGCCTTCGGGGGCTGCGTTCTCGACGATGAGCCCGTCGGCCTGCATGCGGCGCAGCGCCGGGTACAGCGAACCGTACGAGAACGCGCGGAACGCACCAAGCAAGCCGGTCAGGCGCTTGCGCAATTCGTAGCCATGCATCGGTGATTCGAGCAGAAGACCCAGGACTGCGAGCTCCAGCATGTGGAACCACCTCCCTGAATAGACACTGCACGTCGCTACGACGACTCAACACGTCGGGCAATTGTATCGCGCCGATATATATACCGCTACATCGACGCCGCGGTGCGGGTGTTGGCGCAGGTCAGGTGGCGGGCTCGCAGCGCTTGCAGGTGCCGTCCGGGCCCACCTTGATGTAGCCGCTGTTGAACTCGCCCGAAACGTAGATGTCGATGTCGAGCGAGTCGGGATTGAGCGGGTCGTCCGACGGGTCGAGGCTGATGCGCGTGTCCTCGATAGTCTGCGAGCCCAGCTTGAGGATCTCGGGCGCGCCCCTAGTCATCCCGATGATCGCCGCGGGGTCGAACTTGGCCAGGTCGACGACGCGGGCGTCGTCACTCCTGGTGGTCGAACTCGGGTCATCCCAGCCGCCGCGATACTCGTAGGACAGCACCCGACGGTCGTCGCGCGGATCGGGCCGGGTCAGGCTGGCGCGCGTCTCGTAGATCGTCAACGAGTAGCCCTTGGTGTCGCCGAACTTCTTGCGCATCTGCTCGAACAGTCCACTCAACCCGCCCAGTGACAGCAGTTCGGTGGGTGGCGTCTTCACGATCGGCACGACGCCGTCGGGCTTGGCGCCGGGGTCCGTGGTGAAGTCCAGCGGCGAGGACGAATTGCCGTAGAGCCCCCAGCCGATCGCGATGCCGAGCACGACCAGCACCGCCGTGATGGCGGCGGTGAAGCCCCAGGCCCGGCCGCCGGCGTTGCCGCCACCGGTGA
>Ga0207668_10002321_pt1 | contig 11104 bp, 11 predicted proteins | sample KBSS43metaG_FD_184323 | JGI IMG/M metagenome (GOLD analysis project Ga0207668, IMG submission 184323) | Switchgrass rhizosphere microbial communities from Kellogg Biological Station, Michigan, USA - KBS S4-3 metaG (SPAdes) (version 2) | ecosystem: Host-associated > Plants > Roots > Rhizosphere... | reverse complement strand
GCCGAGTTCGTATATACGGCGGGCGGTTCGGCCCATGCCGATTTCGACCAAGTCACGCATGCTGGTGGTCCCTACTCGCTAGCGGGCGTAGTAATTCGGCGCTTCGGCAGTCATCGTGATGTCGTGCGGATGGCTCTCCTTGAGGCCCGCCGCGGTGATCTGCACGAACTGCGCCTGCTGCAGCTGCTCGATGGTGGCCGAACCGGTGTAGCCCATGGCCGCGCGCAAGCCGCCGGTCAGCTGATGGATGACGGTCGAGAGCGGACCGCGGAACGGCACCCGGCCCTCGATGCCTTCGGGTACCAGCTTGTCCTCGGAGAGCACGTCGTCCTGGAAGTAGCGGTCCTTCGAATAGCTCTTGGCGGCGCCGCGGCCCTGCATCGCCCCCAGCGAACCCATGCCGCGGTAGCTCTTGAACTGCTTGCCGTTCACGAAGATCAACTCGCCAGGCGCCTCGGCGGTACCGGCCAGCAGCGAGCCCAGCATGGCCGTCGACGCGCCTGCGGCGAGCGCCTTGGCGATGTCGCCGGAGTACTGCAGTCCGCCGTCGGCGATCACCGGGACACCGGACGGCGCGCACGCCGCCACCGCCTCGAGGATCGCGGTGATCTGCGGGGCGCCGACCCCGGCCACCACGCGCGTGGTGCAGATGGACCCTGGTCCCACGCCGACCTTGACGGCGTCGGCGCCCGCCTCGACCAACGCGGCCGCCGCGGTGCGGGTGGCGACGTTGCCGCCGATGACGTCGACTCGTCCGGCCGCCATGGTCTTGACCCACGACACCATCTCCAGCACGCCGCGGTTGTGCGCGTGTGCGGTGTCGACGACGAGCACGTCCACCCCGGCGTCGACGAGCGTCATGGCCCGCTCGCGCGCATCGCCACCCACGCCGACGGCCGCCCCGACCAGGAGTCGGCCGTCACTGTCCTTGGTGGCCAACGGGAACTGCTCGGTCTTGACGAAGTCCTTGACCGTGATGAGCCCGGTGAGCCTGCCGTGCCCGTCGACGATCGGCAGTTTCTCGATCTTGTGGCGGCGCAACAGTCCGAGCGCGGCTTCGGCCGATACCCCGGCCTGGGCGGTGATGAGCGGCGACTTAGTCATCACCTCGGCCACCGGCTTGTCCATGTCGACTTCGAAGCGCATGTCGCGGTTGGTGATGATGCCGACGAGCTGACCGCTTCCGTCGACCACGGGCAGCCCCGAGATGCGGAAGCGCGCGCACATGGCGTCGACCTCGGCCAGCGTGTTCTCGGGCGAGCAGGTCACGGGGTCGGTGACCATGCCGGCCTCCGAACGCTTGACGGTCTCGACCTGTCCGGCTTGTTCGGCCACCGGCAGGTTGCGGTGCAGCACGCCCATTCCGCCGGCCCGCGCGATGGCGATGGCCATGCGCGATTCGGTGACGGTGTCCATTGCCGAGCTCACCAGCGGCACCTTCAGCCGGATCCGCTTGGTGAGTTGGCTGGACGTGTCGGCGTTGGCGGGGACCACGTCGGACGCGGCGGGCAGCAGCAAGACGTCGTCGAACGTCAGCCCGAGCATCGCAACCTTGGTCGGATCGTCGCCGCCGGTGGGCACCGGAACGGCGATGGGAAGGCTGCTTTCAGCGATCGACATGGGTGAGGCCTCCATACGGCAGGACTAGGTTTTCATCTTATCTGGACGGACCCACGTTGCTGGTCGCCCCACACGGTTCGAGGTGCGGCCAGAACGAACGAGAACCAGGGCGCAACGCCGGGGAGCGCTGGCGCGATCCCCCGGCCACTGCGTACTGTGGAACCGTGCGCGACCACCTGCCGCCGGGTTTGCCCCCCGACCCGTTCGCCGATGACCCGTGTGATCCGTCGGCGGCTCTCGATGCCATCGAACCGGGACAGCCACTGGATCCTCAGGAGCGCGTCGCCGTCGAGGCCGATCTGGCCGACTTGGCCGTCTACGAGACTCTTTTGGCGCACAAGGGGATTCGCGGCCTCGTCGTGTGCTGCGACGAATGCCAGCAGGACCACTACCACGACTGGGACATGCTGCGCGCGAACCTGCTGCAGTTGCTGGTGGACGGCACCGTCCGGCCCCACGAGCCGGCCTACGATCCGGAACCCGAAGCCTACGTCACCTGGGATTACTGCCGCGGATACGCCGATGCATCGCTCAACGAGGCGACGTCGGAATCCGACGGATATCGCTGACGGCGCAACGCGCTCAGTGCGGCGGTGCGACCGTCGTCGTCACGACTGGCTGCTCGTCCTCGCTCGGCTTCTTCGGTGCGTTCTGAGTGACCGTCGTGGGCTCGGACTGACTCGGCGCCGGTTGACTCGGCGCGACGGCCGGGCCCGAGCTAGTTGACCCTCCCGCAGGCGGTGCTGGCGCCGCTGGCGCTGCCGGCGGGGCCGGCGGGGCCGGCGCCAGTGCGACCGATGAACTGGCCGGGACCGGTGCCTGGGTAGCGGTGGACGGTGGCGGCGCGGCGGCGGTCTGCGGCACCGACGTCACTTCGGGAGCCCGAGTCGTGGTCGTCGTCGTCGTAGTGGTGGACGTCGGCGCGCTCGTCGTCGTGGTCGTCGGTGCGGTCGTCGTGGTCGTCGTCGTGGGCGACGAGGAGGGGCTCGACGGGTCCGACGTCTCCGTGGCAGTCGTCGGGCTCGTCAGCACGATCTCGGGCCCAGGGGCCTCCGCCGACGTCGACGTGGACGTCGTCGTGGTGGAGGTCGTCGTCGACGAAGACGTGGACGTCTCGATCACCGGCACCGGCAGCAGCGTCAGCGGTGAGTCGGGCAGGACCGGCATCGGCTCGCCGGGCGGCGGCAACGTCGCTGCGGGATCCTGCTCAACGACCTTGTACGTCAACGCATTCCACTGCTGGATCAGATCCTGCTTCTGCTCGGGTGGCGCCTCCACGCTCTGCACCGTGGTGCTGAGCTCGGCGAGCTTGTCCTGCGCCTGCTCCCACTGGCCTTGATCGATCAGCTGCTGCACCTGTTGGAGCTGTTGCGACGCGAGCGTGACCTGTTCGTCGCGCACCTGCTGCTCCTGACCGAACAGGGTGGTGCGGATGCCGTAGAAGGCGTCCCCCGGGCTCGAGCCGAACACCGCGACGCCGAACCCGCCGAGGCACAGCACCGCCGCGGCGACCGAACTGACGAGCGCGAGCGACGTGCGGCTGCGCTTGCGCGTGTTGAGCCCACCGCGCAGCGCGGCCGCGGCGTCACGCGGGGTGACCGGCGCGGTCACGGGTGCGTCGCGGACGTCATCACGCCAGTCGGCGAGCAGGAACGCGAGCTCGGCCTCGGCATGATCGGTGGAGTACGCGGTCTGCTTGGAGCCGAGCGCGTCGAAGAACCGGTCGACGCGGTTGATGTCGTTGAGTGACGGATCTCCGCCATTGGAGGTCCAGCGACCGAAGTCAGGCATCGCCGTCCCTCCTTCCGTCCAGTTCGGCCTTGAGCCGGGTCAGTGCTCGGTGCTGCGCGACGCGGACCGCGCCAGCGGTGCTGCCGACCGCCTCGGCGGTCTCCTCGGCACTCATGCCGACCACCACGCGGAGGATGACGATCTCGCGCTGCTTCTCGGGCAGCACCGCGAGGAGCCTGTCCATGCGTGCGGCCGCCTCGGAGTCCAAGGCGCGCTGCTCGGGGCCAAGATCGCCCGAGGCACGGTCGGGCAGCGTGTCGGTGGGGTCTGATTGGTTTCGTCCCATGGCGCGATATGCGTCGGCAACCTTGTGGGCGGCGATGCCGTATACGAAGGCCAGGAACGGTCGTCCCTGATCCTTGTAGCGCGGCAGCGCCGTGATGGCGGCCAAGCACACCTCCTGAGCCACGTCGTCCGCGGACAAGCCGCTTCGCTCCGCCGTCCCGATCCGCGCCCGTACGTAACGGAGCACGATCGGCCGGATGGTTTCCAGCACCTTCTGGAGCGCAACTCGATCGCCCGCCACAGCCCTAGCAACGACATCATCGAGACCATCTCCCGAAATTGTCATCGTGGGCAGTATCTCCAGCGTTACTGATGGGGCGATAGCCCAAGTGGATGTGTCAGCTAAAGACTAATGATCCGGCTCTTGCGCGCGGAATCAGCGATCCGACCACACGCCACCTCGAGCGCGCACGACGTCGGCGCTCGCGTCGCGCAGCGTAGCGATCTCCTCCGGCGCGCGCGAGGTGCTGCCGATGTCGGCGAGCAGACACGCCAGTGCCCAGGTCAACGGCACCAAACCGTGTCGCTCCGTCGCCTCCAGCGCGGCCTCTGCAACGTGTTGCGAGCGCTCGGTGGAACCCGCGGAACACAGTGCCGCGGCAAGCACCACGCCGGACTTCACGGCGTGTCGCACGGAGCCAAGCGGGGCCGCGAGAGCCACCGCGTGTTCGGCGTGTCCCACCGCCGCGGCACCTTGCCCGGTGAACATCGCCAGCTCGGCGCTGACCCAGGCCAGCCGCACCGGCAGTCGTGCCGAGTCGGTGGCGTCGACGGGTTCTTTCGCGCGTTCCAACAACCTGGCCGAGAGCGCGAACCGGCCGACTCCCAGCGCGTCGGCGGCCAGCCCGATCAGCGCGTCGGCACGCGCGTCGACATCGGACCCCGCGATTGCCAGAGCGCGGCCATCCCACTGGCGCGCGCTGTCGTGCCATCCGAGCTGGCGAAGAAACGACGCCCTGGTGCTGAACGCGAGCGAGCCAGTCGGATCGCCCGCCCGGGTCCGGCTCACCGCCCCGGTCCGGCTCACCGACTCGAGTTCGGCGAACCCGACGGCGTACCGACCCTGCCCGCCGGCGGCCACCGCGCGCAGCCAGTGTTGTTCGGCGGTGCTCGCCGAGCGCAACGGCCAACGGCCAGGGTCGGCACCGAAGGCGGCGTCTGCCAACGTATTCATCGAACGGCGACGCTATCAACATCGGAAATCGTGGTCGAAAGAACCCGATACCGCCGGGCACGGATGGCGAAACTGTCGCCAACATAACTTTCGTTAACAGTTGATGCTGGTGATGTTAACGGCATGTCAACTACCTACTGAGCGCAAGAATGGGTCGACGTAAGTCGGATTACAGCGAACAGCGGAAACGCGAAAAGAGATCGTGCGGTGGGCGTTTCGTGATCCCCTTCCGCGTTGCTCACGGGTCGCAACGATGAACGTGATGTAAATTCTCACGCTGCTGTTATGTGGTTGAGCACACGTGCCGCCTATTGACTCGATTTCCTGGGCCCTTCTACGTTGTGTGCACGAGTAGTCATCGGCGACACGTGCTCGGATCGGTTCCACGACTCACGCGCACCCCTAGTTCGACGAATGGGGTTGTGTAGAGAGGGGTTTACCCAAATGCCACAGCCGCAGCAGCTACCCGGACCCAACGCAGACATCTGGGATTGGCAGATGCAAGGCCTCTGCCGAGGTGTCGAGTCATCGATGTTCTTCCATCCCGACGGAGAGCGCGGCCGAGCCCGCGCCCAGCGGGAGATGCGCGCCAAGGAAATGTGCCGGAGTTGCCCGGTGGTCGCGCAGTGCCGGTCCCATGCCCTCGCCGTCGGCGAGCCCTACGGCATCTGGGGCGGACTGTCGGAGTCCGAGCGCGAACTATTGCTCAAGCGGGGCATCCGCCGCACCGCCTGACTGTTCATCCGCCTCATCCGACGATCCCCGGCCCGTCCGGGGATCGTCGTCGTTTTGGGGACCTGCCGCGGCGGCGGGTCGACGCGCCTTCGCCAAGCGGACGATTCCGTACCCGAGCCCGCAGGCCACGGCCAGCGCACCCAGCCACGGCAGCAACAGTCCGAACAGTAGGACCAGGTTGCCCACCACGGAAACCAATGCGTCCCAGCCGCGTTCGATCTGACCGGTGAACCCCTTGTACTCCTGCGGCGCAGGGCCGCCGATCTGTTCGGCGATGAAGCTGACGTTGATCGTGCTGTAGTCGATTTGGTCGCCGAGCGTCTCGCGCTGCGCCCGCAGGCTGTCCAAGTCGGCCTGTCGCTCCGAGAGCGCATCCTCGGCCTTGATGAGCGCATCGGGGTCCTTGGCGTCGCGCATGATGGCGAGAAGCCGATCCACCGAGGTCTGCAGGGCCTTGATCCGGGCGTCGAGGTCGACCCGTTGCGCCGTCACGTCCTCGGAGGTGGTCTCAGCGGTCTTCACCGTCCCGAGCGCCTTCAGGTCCCGCACCACACCGTCGAGTTTCGCGACGGGAACGCGCAACACGACCGATGTGCTGGCTCGCCCACTGCCCGAGCCGGCGTCCTCGGAGCGACTGTCGACTCGACCGTCAGCATCCTCGGCTAGCACGGCGGCCTTGTCCGCGGCCTCCGAGGCGTTGGTAACCGTGATCGTCATCGACGCGGTCTTGACGACGTCGCGCTTTTCGTTGGGCGGTGGCGGCGGTCCGAACTCCGGAGCCGGCGCAGCGACGCTGTCCTCCATGCCGGCCGCCGGCGCGCTCGTCATCCTGCTTTCCGCAGGCCCGGAATCGCGTTGCGATGCCGAGCAGGCCGTCAGCACACTCAGCACCGCGATGCCCGCCATCGCCATCGCCAACCAGTTGCGGTTCAACCTCGAAACCCGGTTCATGATCATCAACCTTGCCATCGGCTGTGAAGTGCGACCATTAGCGCAGTTCAACGCCCATGCGGCAGTGACTACGGCCGTCGCTAAGGCAATTTGACCAGCCGACCAACCCATGACTCCCTCAGGCAATGTCGGCGACGAGCACACCCATCCGGCGCCCGCCGAGCCGGGCAATCCACGGCAGACCTTCGGTATCGCTGCCGGCGGGCAGGACGCGCGGATTGGTGATGTGCAGGTCCCGCCCAACGAGGCGCATGTCGGCCTCACCCGCGGCGACCACGTTCTTTACCCAGTTGGCGTTGCCGTGGCCCAGCAGGATCGCGAGCACGCTCCCCTTGCGATAGGCGTTCACGACCGTCTCATAGCTTGCGCCGGACTCGCGACCGCGGTGTTTGATGACCGCGAACGTTGGCAAGAAGCGGGCGACCCGCCGGACCACGGGGTTGACGTACTTGATCTGTAGCCGGTCGACCCAGGCGGGAAACAGCATCGGCACGCCTGGGGCACTGTTTGGATGATCCTTGGGCACGGGGCTCCCTCACGAACGGGCGTGACTGCGGTACCTCACCGTACCAACACGGGTCGCCCTTCGATAGAGCCGTGAAGTGTGCCCTTTAGTGCTCGTAATCCCCGGTCGGCTAGGCCCGTTCCGATTTGCCCAACACGGCGCTTTGGACAACGGTCGGTCGCTAGGCTCCTCGATGTCAGCGTCACAACGCGGATGGGAGCCCACTATGAGCGATCGTGTGAAGGAAGCCGCCGCTGCGAAGGAAGCGGAGTATCAAGAAAGCGCCCGTCGGCTCCCGGGAATTCGTCACGGAGGCGACGCTCTCCGACAACGACCTGCAGCGGATCGTCCGGGCAGCACACCGCACCTCGACGTCCGGGCCATGGCCCCTGATTCTCGAACAGACCCCTTCGGACGCCTGCTACATCCTGCTCAGCGGGGAGGCAGCGGTGTACGTCGGCCACGACCGCGTTGCCGTGGTCGGACCGGGCGAGGTGCTCGGCGAATCCGCGCTTCGCCGCGGGAAACTGCGGAATGCGACCGTGACGACGACCGGAAGGGCCGAGGTCCTGCACGTAGCGCGCGACGACCTCGATCGCTTGCTCAACGAGATACCTGCACTGCGGGGAATCATGGATGCGACCGCCGCGCGACACACACCGGGGGGAACTGCCGATCCGGGTTAAGACTCAACTGGGTCGAGGCCGAAGACTTGCACGGCGGCTGACTTTCCCTTCAGTTCGTGTGCTCCCCGATCGATGAGTCCGGGCGGCCGAGAAACCAGGGCGTCGATGGTCTGCTCGGTGAGCAGGATCGCGTCACCGGTGGTCTTGGTGAGCTGCTCCACACGGGCGGCGACGTTGACCGCGTCACCGATCAAGGTGAACTCCAGTTTGCCTGCGCCGCCGATCGTTCCGGCGATCACCTTGCCGGTGTTGATCCCAATGCCGATCCGAAGATCGCCGCCGAATCGTTCGGCGACTCGGCGGTGAATCCTCACCGCGGCAGTCACCGCGGCATCGGCATGACCCGCAAGATCATTGGGTGCGCCAAAGACCGCCAGCGCGCCGTCGCCGAGGAACTTGTTCACGTGCCCACTGGCGTCGACGACCGCAGGCACCACGATCTCGAACAGGGCATTGAGCCGGGCCACCGTGTCTTCAGCGGAGTTGGCTTCGGCGAACGGCGTGAAGTCGCGGACGTCGACGAACATCACCGTCACCTCCCGGCGCTCACCGGTGAACACGTCGTCGCCCTGCTCGAGTAGCCGCGCCGCAAGGGCCGGGTCGACGTAGGTGCCAAATGCGGCCTGAAGTCGTTGCCGCTCAGCCAAACCCGCCTGCATCCGATTGAACGACGCCGCCAACGCGCCCAAGTCATCATCCTGAACCACTGGCAGGCGCTGGCTGTAATCCCCGGCCGTCACCCGTTTGGTCCCTTCGGCGAGATCGCGAATGGGTTGCAGGAGAGGCGAGTACGCGGCCCACAGCGACGGCCCGACGACAACCACCAGCACACCGCCGAGCACGACGGCGAGCGCAGGACCGCGCCCGGCGACGTCGAACACGTCTCCCAGCAACGCACCCAAGACGGTGAACGCGAACCCCACCGCGAGCATGGCCGCGATCGTCCACGTGGTGAACGTCGGACGAGAGCGAGGCAGGGAATCACCGATTCCCGCACCCGAGGTGATTGCCGCCCTGGCGGGCCGCAACGCTCCTTCGGTGAAGCTGTGCACGGTGATCAGCTGGCCGGCAGTCGCGGCGATGGCGCCCATGATCGCGTACTGGACCAGCCGCGAGCCACTCGCTCCGGCAATCATCGCGACACCAACGAACAGCGCCGCGGCCCAGACCACGGTGAGGACCACCGACCTCGCAAGCGCTGTCCGGCCATACCTGTAGGTGGCCTGTAGCGCGCTCTCTCGATCGACGTCCTCACCAGCGGCCCACCGCTCGACGAGGCGGGCCCCACTCGTACCTGGAAGTACCAGCACGTACAGGTAGGCGAGGACGGCGACCACGTTGACCGCGGCTACTTCCAGGTAGTGATCAGACCCCTCGAAAGCGACGATGGCCAACGACCAACCGAGATAGATCGGCAGGGCCTGCGGAATCGCGATCACCCAACATGCCCACGAATACCTGGGTCCGTACCGATCCCACGCCCATTGCCAGATGCGTTCCATGCCAAAACAAAACACCCCCGGCCACGTGGGCCGGGGGTGTTTCGAGTTGGTTCCTCTAGTGCGAGTGGCCGTGATGGCCGTGGCCGTGGTCGTCGGCCTCCTCGGCCGGCTTGTCCACGATCGCCGTTTCGGTGGTCAGAATCATTCGAGCCACCGATGCGGCGTTGAGCACCGCGGACCGGGTCACCTTCACCGGGTCGACGATGCCATCAGCGAGCAGGTCACCGTAGGCAAGCGTCGCGGCGTTGAAGCCCTGCCCGGCAGGCAGGTTGGCGACCTTGTTGACCACCACCGAGCCGTCGAGCCCGGCGTTGGTGGCGATCCAGTACAGCGGCGAGGACAGCGCGGCGCCGAACACGTCGACGCCGAGTGCCTCGTCACCCTTGAGCGACTCGCGCAGCGCCTTGAGCACCGACCCGGCCTGCAGCAGCGCGGCGCCACCACCGGTGACGATGCCCTCCTCGACGGCCGCCTTGGCCGCCGAGACGGCGTCCTCGACCGCTTCCTTGCGCTTCTTGAGATCGGTCTCGGTAGCCGCGCCGACCTTGATGACCGCGACGCCGCCGGACAGCTTGGCCAGCCGCTCCTCGAGCTTCTCGCGGTCCCAGTCGGAGTCGGTCGCCTCGATCTCAGCGCGCAGCTGCGCCTTGCGGGCGTCGATGGCGTCCTGCGTGCCGCCGCCGTCGACGATCACGGTGCTGTCCTTGTCGACGACGACGCGGCGGGCGGTACCCAGCACGTCCAGGCCGACCTCGCGGAGCACCAGACCGACGTCGGGATTGACGACCTGGCCGCCCGTGACGACCGCGAGGTCGTCAAGGAACGCCTTGCGACGGTCGCCGAAGAACGGCGCCTTCACGGCGACGGCCTTCAGCGTCTTGCGAATCGCGTTGACCACCAACGTCGAAAGGGCTTCGCCCTCGACGTCTTCGGCGATGATCAGCAGCGGCTTGCCCGACTCGGCGACCTTCTCCAGCAGCGGCAGCAGGTCCGGCAGCGAGCTGATCTTCTCGCGGTGCAGCAGCACCAGCGCGTCCTCGAGCACCGCTTCCTGCGCGTCGAAGTCGGTGATGAAGTACGCCGAGACGAAGCCCTTGTCGAAGCCGACGCCGTCAGTGACCTCGAGTTCGGTGTTCAGCGTGGAGGACTCCTCGACGGTGACGACGCCGTCGTGACCGACCGTGGTCATCGCCTCGCCGACCAGCTCGCCGACCTCTTCGTCACGCGACGAGACGGTGGCGACCTGAGCGATGGACTTCTTGTCGCTGACGGGCGTTGCGGCCGCCAGCAGCGCCTCGGAGACCGCGTCGGCGGCCTTGGCGATGCCCGAGCCCAGCGCGATGGGGTTGGCGCCGGCCGCGACGTTGCGCAGCCCGGCCTTGATGATGGCCTGCGCCAGCACCGTTGCGGTGGTGGTGCCGTCGCCCGCGACGTCGTTGGTCTTGGTAGCCACCGACTTGACCAGCTGGGCGCCCAGGTTCTCGAACGGGTCCTCGAGGTCGATCTCGCGGGCGATGGTGACGCCGTCGTTGGTCACCACCGGGCCGCCGTACGCCTTGGCCAACACCACGTGGCGGCCGCGCGGCCCCAGCGTGATCCGCACGGCGTCGGCGAGCTTGTCGACCCCGGCTTCCATTGCCCGGCGCGCAGTTTCGTTGAACTCAATCTGCTTGCTCATGAATGTCCTTTATTGACTCGAAACGAGTACCGCCCCGGAACTCGCCCGTCGAAAACGGGAAGCTCCGGGGCGGGACACGGGTGCTTACTTGTTGACGACAGCCAGCACGTCGCGGGCCGAGAGGATCAGGTACTCCTCGCCGCCGTACTTGATCCTCTCGGCCCGCGACGTGCTGGC
>Ga0207668_10002318_pt1 | contig 11113 bp, 15 predicted proteins | sample KBSS43metaG_FD_184323 | JGI IMG/M metagenome (GOLD analysis project Ga0207668, IMG submission 184323) | Switchgrass rhizosphere microbial communities from Kellogg Biological Station, Michigan, USA - KBS S4-3 metaG (SPAdes) (version 2) | ecosystem: Host-associated > Plants > Roots > Rhizosphere... | reverse complement strand
CTCTCGTTTGGCTAGCCACCCGTTTGACTGGCGTCGTTGGACCGTGACGGTCACCAATGATTCACAAGGCGCGATCCTGATCATGCCATTCGGTGCCTTCGGGAACGCCACTCGAGCAGCATTGGCCACGTTCGTTCCAGCCGGTCGCCTCGGCACTGTCCGCGTCCGGTCATAAGTGGATATTTAATGATGTCCGCCTTTCGCTGAATGGATGTCCGCTTTATCCCCAAAAGCGGACATGTGCATCGCAAAAAGCGATGTCCGCTTTGCCCCTGATGGCGACCGGGAAAGTCACTTCGAGCGCGCCGTTAATCCGAAAAACTTGCGATGCTAGATGCCAAATCGATCATTGGCTGCTGACTGTTCGTTATGAACCCGGCGCTCGGCCGATCAAGATCCATGATCAGATAGATGACGGCGGAGACGAGTGTTCCCATGACATAAACGGGTATGCGCGTACGTTCTGCATCGATCCCGCTTGCATAGCCCGCGAATGCGCCGGCGACGGATGCGATGGCAAACAGCGTAAGGAGCACAGCATTGGGAATTCGGTTGCGCAGTGCAGACAATCTTTTTCCTTGATCGTCGATCATCTCATTCAGTGACTGTATGAAGAGTCCCGTGGGAACGGCCCCCTTGTCTTTGGCGGCCATTGCTTTCGCCTGTTGCCATAGCGCCTCCTGAAGGGCATTCGAGCGTTCGACCGCCCGCGTCAGCTCAACCAACGAGGTGCCGCTGCGGACGATATCTAGCCGGATCTGCACGTATTCCCGCAATAATTTCAATGTCTCGGATCGCTGTGGGTCGGGCAAAAGCCGCGCTCGAAGCGCTGTCGTGCCGATCGCGTTCGCCTCATTCAGTACAGCATCACGGCGAGCTTCAAAGCGCGTCAGTGCCATTGAGAAGGTAAAGGCGAGCATCAGCGCCAGTAGGCCGAGGATCGCGCTCTCCAACGTGGAAAAATTGCTACCAACTGAGCCCGTGTTGTTGCGTATGCCAAGCTGCCAACCAAACTCAGAGACGACCAAAATCGCGGCCAGACCAATGATAAAGGTCACGGCAAGCGGATGACTGGAAATATCAAACATAGTGGGGGTACCTCGCACAATCAGGCCCGTACATCACATCGTACCGAGACTGACATGCACTCTGGAAGGGTTCGCACAATGTCCGCTTTGGGTCAGGAGCGAGGTGATTTGCGCAAACAGAAAGATCGCCTCTCGGCGGTCTTTCCGAAATCCAGTCCGACATCCTTGATCGATTAAGCGACCGCTACGGCCTTCCGCTTCCTGCGCAAGACAATTGTTTGACATTGCCCCTAGGGACAATACAGCGGCGTCTTAACAAACGGGTAGAATGGACCCATGCCGGGTGGGAGGACTGCCCATGACAGTACGAAATGACCACCATTCTGACTTCGAAGCGGGTCAACTGCCGCTTTTTTTCGCGGCGGCATTTGTGCTTTTGGTCTGCGCGTGGACCTTTGTCCCCTAGCGTGCCTTTCAGGGTGCGGTCTGTGCGGCGTCGATAATTGCGCTGCTTGCAACCACTCGAACAAAACTATGCAGTGCAAGCCATGTCTGCTTTACCCTAAAAGCGGACAGTCGCAGGCCTGACCGTAATGTCCTTTAAGTGCCATTAGCTGACACAGGTGCTCTTACGCAGCGTCAAAGGGAGGAGGGTTGTATGAACCGTCGTCACGCGTTGAAAGCCTTGACCGGGCTCGTCCTGTGTCCGCTCTGTGCATCCACTGCCTTTGCCGCCGAAGGGGCGCATTGGACCTACGGAGGCTCCACTGGCCCCGACAAGTGGGGCGATCTCGACGCCGCGAGCAAAGTCTGCTCAGTGGGTAGCCAGCAATCGCCAATCGACATTGGCGGGTCAATCAAGGCGCAACTGCCGCCGCTCAGGATCGCCTGGGGCAAGACCGCCGACAGCATTGTCAACAACGGTCACACGATCCAAGTAAATGCCGCCGAGGGCAGCACGCTCAGTTTCGGCGGCGATCCTTACGCGCTAGTGCAGTTTCACTTCCATCGTCCGAGCGAGCACCTCATCCGCGGCAAGAGCTTTCCGATGGAAGTGCATTTTGTCCATGCTCATGCTTCGGGCGCGCTCGCCGTGCTCGGTGCGCTGATGGTGGCGGGAAAGCTCAACTCGGTATTCAGCAAGATCATCGCAACCATGCCAACGCATGAAGGTGAGACCGTCAAGGCCGACCCGGCTATCAACCCGAACGGACTCTTGCCCGCGCGGCTCGCCTACTATCGCTATCCTGGCTCCCTGACGACACCACCCTGCTCCGAAACCGTCGAGTGGCTGCTGCTTACCGACCCCATACAGGTCGCGGACGCGGGCATCGACGGCTTCGCCAAACTCTATGCGATGAACGCGCGCCCGGCGCAGAAGGCGAACCGCCGTGCCGTGCTGCGTTCTGGTTGAGAACCGCACGAGGGTGGGTCGGCACAATGTCCGCTTTGGGTCATAAGCGGACAAGTGCGCCGCAATACGTCGTGTCCGCTTTACTCCCAATAGCGACCGCGAAAGCAGACTCGCGCTAACCGTCATGTCCGCTTTCCCCCCATAGCGGACATCCTTCAGCTTAGTTGCTGTCATCGCCGCCGAGACATTTCGGAACAACAGGACGGCCCGGTCGGTTGCCAATTGGACCTAGTTTAGTAGGACGGCGCTTCTGACTATCGCGGCTCGGCACTTACTTTGCTCGTCAGCCGCACCAATTCGGCAACACTCCTTACGCCCATTTTCTTCATCATGCGCCCGCGGTGGGCCTTGACGGTCTGTATGGTGGTGCCGATTAGGGCAGCGATATTCTTGTTCAAATGGCCCTGAACGACCAACTCCATGACCTCTTTTTCGCGCGGCGAAAGCTTGTCAATTAGTTTGCTGGCGGCCTTCCGTTCTGCGGCTCTTTGCAGCCTGACCCGGTCGCGTTCCTCGGCGACCTTGATCGCATTCAGCAGTTCGGCGTCCTCGACCGGCTTGGGCAGGAAGTCTACTGCACCGGCTTTCATTGCCTCTACGCTCGCGGGAACTGTTCCTCTCCCAGTGAGAAAGATAATAGGCCGCTCGATCCCCCGCGTAACAAACTCGCGCTGAACGGCCAGCCCATCCATGCCGGGCATTGACAGGTCGAGCACAACGCAACCGGGCATCGACGGATCGTAGTCATCGAGAAAAGTCTGTGGCGAGGAGTAGGCCTTCGTTTCGTAGCCAGCTGTACGCAGAAACCTGACTAAGGCGTCCAATATGCCTTGATCATCATCGATGACAAATATCGTAAAGTCGGGCACCGCCATTCCCCCGTCAATAAACACCGGACAGAAATCTGCGTCGCCCCCACGCAACGGTATCTGACGCCATCAGTGATACGCAATGGGTCCAACTGAAATGTCCGATTGCGCCAATAACGGACATTACTCCATCCACGGGTCAAGTCATTGGTCTGATCCCGACGATGCTGTACGCTCGGCCACAACAATTTTCGGCTAAGCGTCGGTGTCCAAATGAGGGAAATGCAAAGGGAATTACCTCAGGAGGTTCCTCACCTGATCGCGAGCATACCGGCCAGCGCGCAACATCGCAGGATTGCGCTCGGCGTTGTTATTTTCTTAGCTGGTGTGTTCGCCCTGGTTATCCCGTTCGCGCATATGCAGACTGCGCGTATTGACGCATTTATCCCGGTTGTTCAGACCATAATTTTCTTTGCCGACCTCATTACGGCGGTTTTTCTATTTGCTCAATATACAATCCAACCTCAGCGCGCTCTTCTCGCTCTCGCAAGCGGCTATATATTCAGCGGCGTGTTCGCGTTCTTGCAAACGCTTGACTTTCCGGGTGCCTATAGCGCGACTGGTCTTATCAGCGGAAAACCGAGTGGTGCAGCGTGGCTCTTTTCTTTTTGGCACATTACATTCCCTCTTGCTGTTATTGCCTATGTTCTGTTGAAGGACGTGAATGAAAGCGCCGGCCGGCTCGTAAAGGTCGAACCGCGCCGAGCTATCACTATCACCATCGCTTGCGTACTCGCGGTGACCGCTGGGCTGACTTGGCTCGGCACCGCAGGTTCAGAATATTTGCCAGCTCTGTTCGTCGATCAAACACGACAGACTTCCTTTACTCACCGTTTGGTCGGCGCAATGTGGTTACTCAACGCTGCGGCACTCGTGCTGCTATTCGTCCGTAGGCGGACCATCCTCGATGTATGGCTCATCGTGACGCTTTTTGTGTCATTACCTGATCTTGGATTGTCAATCTTCTATACCATCGTCCGTTACTCTGTCGGCTGGTACACGGCGCGCAGCTACGCACTGATCGCCAGCTGCACGGTTCTGGTTGTATTGCTCTGGGAAACGACGATGCTATATGCGCGACTTGCCAGCGCGATGATCTTGCAGCGGCGCGAGCGTGACAATCGGCTAATGAGCCTGGACGCAGCGACAGCCGCAATCGCGCATGAGATTAGCCAGCCACTAAGTGCAATATCGCTAAACTCCACGACGGCCTTGCGTTTGCTCGAAAGAACGCCACCCGACCTTGGGGAAGTGCATGCCTGCCTATCGGACACGAAAAATGACAGCGATCGAGCGAACGAAATAGTTGAAAGCGTTCGTGGACTGTTTAAACCAGCCGCTCAGCACAAGACGATCATTGAAATGAATAGCATTGTTCGGCAGGTGTTGAAGATGGTTGAAAACGAGGTGCATGTTTACGGAGTATCCGTTTCCACCGAATTTCAAGACGACCTTCCGCAAATAATGGCCGACCGCATCCAGCTACAGCAAGTAATCTTGAACCTGGTCAAGAACGCTATTGATGCAATGGCCGAAGGTCGCTCAGCCGCAAAGACGCTTCGGCTGGTAACGACCCAAGATGCAAACTCAGTCGTCTCGCTTACTGTACAAGACACCGGACCCGGAATAACTCCCGAGAACGGAACTCAGGTATTTGATCCATTTTTTACGACGAAATCTTCCGGGATGGGATTGGGACTTTCCATCTCACGGAAGATCATCGCGGATCACGGCGGTGATTTGCGGCTCACCAAGACGAGTTCAAATGGCTGTACTTTTGAAATTACTTTGCCAAGTGTAGCCACGAGCGACCGTGGGGCCTCACGCGGGCAATCGCTCCCGCCGGAACAGGCATTAAACGAGTAGGGCTTACAGGCAAGTCTCCCGGACTGGCAAACGAACGAGGAGACCATCGTCTGTGGGAGTTGAAAGCGAAGCAGCCCAAAACGACACTGCTTTAGGAGCAAGCCGTATGCTGAAGCGCATCATTCTGTTGCTGACATTGCTCGCCGTGAGCGATGCACATTCGCAGCAGCAGACGATCTACGGGCCGGATGGCAAGGTCACAGGGCGCGTGACCACCGACAGCCAAGGCTCGATTGTGATTTACGATGCGAGCGGTCGCGTGACCGGGCGCACGTCAACCGACAGTCAGGGCACGACGACGCTATACGATGCGCGTGGCAACAAGGTCGGGACGACGACCAGCCCGCAAGGTCGGAACCGCTGACGTGATCGTGATCGGGCGTGCCTGCCCATGACCGCAGCGCGCAAGTCTTTGGCATGAAATCGCAAGACTAAGCCCGTCCAGCGGCTTTGACTGTGCGGCTCCCGCATCGTTGAGGCAGTAGGACCTATGCACATCGTGTTTTTGGCGCTCGCCGTCTTTGCCGCCTTCATGGCCGCACAGTCGCTGATGGCCTACATCGCAAATCAGTAGCGGCGCGGCGAAAGCGCGGCAAATGAAAACCCGCGACATAGCAACCGAATTGGACAGGGCTTTCGCAGCCGCCAGATCAAACGCGCTGATGGGTGGCGGGCAGATGGGCGACACGATTGCCCCCCTGCACGTCATCCACAAAGTGCTCAAGGCCGAACATGCCGCCGGCGAACTGACCGACAAGCAGTTCACGGACAAGGCTCGTGAACTTTTGGAGTTGCTCGGCAATGCTGTCACGTCGCTTTACGTCCAGCGGAACACAAGCAAGCCCAAATGACTGATACGGCAGCGCAGGCAACGGTGAGCACGGCACGTTACTTCATTCACAGGCAATCCGTAGGCGACGAGAACACCAAGAGGCGCTGTCGTCGCGCAGAGCACGCGACTTTTTTGCCACTAGTGGCGCGTTACGCCCGATTTGCTTGCGTTAGATTTGATTGATCGCCGCGCGTTGGCCCGTTCAGTTCGCGGACTTGTCCCAGTCCATCGGTTAAACGCGTGTGTAAAATTTGCCACTTCAGAATACCCCAAAAGCCAAGCGATTTCTGAAATCGACATGTCGCTTTCGGCCAAATAGCGACGCGCTAAGGCCGACCGTAAGCCATCTAATATTCCACTAAAAGATTGTCCTTCGGACGCAAGCCGCCGAGCCAACGTCCTTCCACTCATGCCAAGTTCCGTTGCAACTGCATCGAAATGCATTTCGCCGTGCGGTAGCAGCACCGCAATTGCATTTTCGACTTTGACCTTCAATGTACTGGCCTTCTTTCCCAGACGAGCAAGCGTTTCCTCGCATAAACGTGCGCACAGCTGATTGAGGTAAGGATCAGCTGTTACAATCGGGTACTTTCCACTTTCCCTGCTGAAAACAATTTCATCAAAATCTGAACCGGTTTTGACGGCACAACGAAGCAATTTCTCTATCTCCGGAACCTGCTTTCTTCTGTTGTGCGCAATTCGGAGTTCTATTGGTTTCAAATTGGTGCCAATCACCTTTCGGCAAATACGCACAACTGATGCCATCCAAAACTCAATTTGGTGTACGTCGCTGTGACGCGCGACACCTGAATAGTGCAGTCGCAAACGAAGAACCTCTCCCTTCTTTACTTCCAAATCGATACCTTCGTTCGCAACATCGCTGTATCGTGCCACTCTTTGCAAAGAGCCAAGCAAAGTTTCGGCGGAGGCAATGACGTAATACAGCAAACCAATTTCGCGCAGATCGAAAGAATAGGCTAAACGAAACCCCAATAGTGGATCGCTGGTTGCATTTGCGACCAAGTCGACGAACTTTATTTGATTTTTAACACCTAGCGGAATGTCTTTGTTTTTTATTTCGCGCGGCGTGAGGTGCGCCTGTCGTAACAGCGCCTCGACATCAACACCCTCTTTCCGACCGCGCTCGTAAGCGAGCCGTGAAAGCAAACCGCCACAGCGCAACGCGGCAATCTTTTTCAAAGCAGACTGTGACATTGGACCACTTTCATAGTGCGCTAGGTCCCGCCGGTCCATACGCGCCGGCAGAAATCATAACTGCTCATGTTGAAGTGCGCCTTTTGGATTAGCGGAAATCAGTCGTGTTTCCAGCGTGCTGTGGAACAAATCCCAAGACTTTGGCGGGAAATCACAAGACGTAGTCGGTCCTGTCGTTTTAAACAGCAATCACAATAACAAAAACAATTTGTGAGTGCTTTGCCACTGGCGGAGCCGCCGGCAAGCCACAACGGCGGCTCTGCAGCTTTTTAACCGCGTCCGTGCGGAAGAACAGATGAGTTTGGCGAGATGTCTGAGGAGACAGCGGCATGATCAACGCAGAAGCAGTGAATTCAGTCACTGAAAGAAAACCGGGGGGACGGCCTTCTATTCTGACCAAAGACGTAATGGCTGGCATTCCGGTGCTGGTCCAGCAAGGCTTGAATGCCGAAGCCATCGCAGCCCGACTTGGCTGCACAGTCGGTACACTGAAGGTGCGCTGCTCACAGGCTCAGATCAGCCTGCGATTACCCAAAGAGGTCAAGGTAGTGCCGTTGGTGCCGCTGGCGCCAGCGGCACCAGCGCCCAAGCCGACACAATCAAAGCGGTGCTTTGCCTTTGCAGTGCCGACCACACTGCAACTCAGCCGAGTTGCGATGTCCCGGCTGCGCCAGCGGGCGAATGCCATGGGCGTGACCGAGGCCGCGCTGGCCACGACCCTGCTTGAGATGATCGCGCAGGACGACCTCTACGATGCCGTGCTCGATACTGAAGGCAAGAAAATCTCTGCGTGATCAAATCAAACCAAATTGAACAAGCAAGATGAGGAAATGGAAGGCCCGACCATGAAAGCCAGGCTTCTCGGTGTTGTTGCGCTGCTATTCGATTATTTTCGAAAAATTTGTACGGTTGCGCACGACCAGTTTTTGAGTTTAAGCAGGCGTCGCTTACTTGTCTCGATTACGGCCGGTGTTCTTGCCGCACTTTTTCTGTTTTGGTTTGTCGATAAGGTTATTTATTATTTCCTCGTTCGTAGCTACATCGACCAGGTTGCCGATGTGCTGGATCTCAACAAACATCTTATCAATGCGCTCGTTTTGCTGTCCTTTCTTGCAGTCGTATTTTTTGCAAATTTGATCTGGTCATTTTCAAAGCAGAAAAGGCTCGCACAAAGCCTGATCGAGACAACACTTCAAAGACCTCGTCGGGCAGCGGTCGCGTTCTGATCTCCCGAAAAGCCTCAGAAATTCAACCCGAGCCAATTCGCTGGCTTTGGCCTCAGCGCATCGCGCTGGGGAAGAACTCTCTGATCGCGGGTCAGCCAGGATTAGGAAAGTCGCAGGTCACAACATTTCTGGCCGCAATCACCTCCAGCGGTGGTACTTGGCCAACCGGCGAGGTGTGCGGCGCAGGTGATGTTTTCATCCTCTCTGCCGAGGATGATTCCGCTGACACGATACGCCCTCGCCTTGAGGCGTGCGGCGCTAACCTAGGTCGGGTCCACATTATTGAGGCAGTGAGGCATAAGGGGTGTGACCTGCCTTTCAACCTCAAACTTGATCTGGCTGCGCTAGCTGCGAAGGTGGGCCCTAATGCCAAATTGGTCATTATTGACCCGATCAGCGCCTACCTCGGCGGCATTGATAGCCACAATAATGCGGATGTTCGGGGTGTTTTGGCCCCGCTTGCTAAACTCGCCGCCGATCTCGGGGTGGCCGTGGTCTGTGTCACGCATTTAAACAAAAGCCCTTCCGCTGATCCGCTGACAAGAGTGATAGGCAGCACAGCATTCGGCGCCGCCGTTCGCACGGCATTCCTTATTACGCCGGACAAGATTAAGCCTGAGAGGCGGCTATTTCTTCCGCTCAAGAGCAATATTTCGCGCGCCTGCAATGGCCTTGCTTTTCACCTTGAATCTCACGTTCTCGGCTCCAGCATCGAAACGTCGCGGGTGGTCTGGGAGGCCAAGCCGGTGACAATGACGGCCAGCGAAGCACTCTCGCTGTCGACCCAAGATGAGGTCGACGACGCGATTCACGTAGTTGAGGCATGCCTCAGGGTATTCGATGCTGAAAACGTCACAGAGCTTCGCGCTTCAATCCTAATTGACCTGCTCAGGAAGCACGAGAACCTGAGCTTCACCGCTAAACAATTAAAGAAGTGCCTGGGGCTTTGTGGCATTGGCCAGCACAGGCGGAGCGACGCCAATTACTATCTCAAGTCAGACTTTGCCCCCAATCCTCCATCCCTCCATGCTGTCGTCCCTCCAGGAACAGTGAAGGGGATTTGAAAGCAGCGAAGGGTCATGGAAGCCGAGAAGTTACTGGAACCAGCGAAGGTAATGGAGGCAGTGGAGGCAAGGAAGGTTGGAGGGACGCAGCCAACATATTGGCACGAACTTAAATCTCGGGCCGCGATCTGAGCCGTTGCGCCCTCCCCCACACCGGCTTGCGCTGGTATTTTAGATCAATCCACGGGCCTTCAATTGCGTAAGTTGTTTGAGCAACTTTTGGTCGGCCATGCTGTCAAATTTTTTCATCCGATCGAACAACCGAGCGTAGCTCGTCCAGCGCATTCCTTTCGGTTTCAAAGGTATCCGAAAAGGAGCGTTGTCGCCGCCTAGCCTTGCCCATAGCTTTCGAGAGCGCCGGGCTGCGCGGTCGTAGACGTCTTCGCTCTGGCAAGCGTATTTGAGACCGTGGGCCTTACGCGATGCGAAGTGGCCTGCGCCGGGCGGAAGATGCAGCCGCCCGACCCGCTCTCCGGTCACGGGACAAACAAACCACCACCGCGTTCCGCCAAAGTGAGGCCTCGTAGTCGCAAGCGCGATCTTTGGATGGCGATCAACGACCCGGCTCTTTTCGAAAGTACCGCGCAATACATGGAAGACAGTCTCTTCGGTAATCAGAATGATCGGATGGAAAAATCACTGCATACGATCGTCTATTCAAAAACGCTCAAGTGGAAGGAGGAAAATGAATATCGCCTTGCGATCCCGCTCGGCACGGGCGAGCAAGATTGGAATCTCCTGCCGTACCATCCGGATGAAATCGCCGAGGTTTACCTTGGAGCAAAAGCTTCGGATGACTTCAAAGCCGAGATCGTGGGATTGGCACAGGCCGTGAATCCTCAAATCAAAATTTTTGACATGACAGTCGACGCGGATGGAAAGCTATTAAGCCACCTACGCTCTTAGCACTCAGCCCAAAGGTGTGCGCTCCACGGCGGCCTGCCGCAAGCAACAACCACTTCGCATAATTCGTATCGTTTCATCAGCTTGTCTCTGACGTGCATCATGTCCGCTATTGACACAAAGCGGACATGCCACTCACACAGACGAATGCCCCCTTTCGGGGGTAAAGCGGACATCGCGATCCGTCCCGTCGATCGACCATACGTTAAAAACTTCCGAGCAAATCTCGTGCATTTCCCTCGTCGATCGTGCGTTGCAGAGTGATCGAAAAGAGGGCGATCTTCCACCAAAACTCTGCGAGCGCCGGTGCGTGGCTTTTTGAAGTCCGCGATGCCACTCCCTGTGGGGGGTGTATGGCCATGTCACCTTTGAGTAAGACGAAATTTGTTTGGTACGAATTCGATAAAGCGATCACGGGCGCGCAATGGGGAGGCCGCAGCGAGGAGCGTGGGGCGGATCCTGATCACAGCGCTCTCAAAGCATGGGACAGATTTTGTCGGCCCTCTGGAGCGGACAAAACGCCGAAACCGCTGCGTGCTTGTCGTCTCTCCAGCGGCGCCGCAAATAAAATCACTCGCGCTGCTTACCCGCTGCTTACCCGGCGACCGTGCGATAAAGCTTAACGTGGCTATGTCATTGATTAGATGGTGGCGCACGCAGTCCAAGTCGAACCCGTCTCCATTGCCGAATTCCCTG
>Ga0207668_10002316_pt1 | contig 11118 bp, 8 predicted proteins | sample KBSS43metaG_FD_184323 | JGI IMG/M metagenome (GOLD analysis project Ga0207668, IMG submission 184323) | Switchgrass rhizosphere microbial communities from Kellogg Biological Station, Michigan, USA - KBS S4-3 metaG (SPAdes) (version 2) | ecosystem: Host-associated > Plants > Roots > Rhizosphere >... | reverse complement strand
CTGCTGCGGCATCCCGCGCTCGCGCTGGATCTATGGATTGCCGGGCGTCACGCTCGCGCAGCTCCTCACGTTCTCGCCCATCGCGTTCATGATCCTCTACGGCGCGCTGTCGGCGATCAGCCCCGCACTCGAGGAAGCCGCGCAGACGCTGCGCGGGTCGCGCTGGCGCGTGTTCCGCACCGTCACGTGGCCGCTGCTGCGGCCGGCGCTCGCCAACGCGTTCCTGCTGGGCTTCGTCGAAAGCCTCGCCGACTTCGGCAACCCGATCGTGCTCGCGGGCAACTTCGAGGTGCTGTCGACGAAAATCTTCTTTGCCGTTGCCGGCGCGCAGCACGATCCGGGACGCGCTGCCGCGCTCGCCACGGTGCTGCTCGGCCTCACGATGCTCGCGTTCTACCTGCAGCAGCGATGGATCGGCAAGCTGTCGTACGTCACCGTCACGGGCAAGGGCGACGGCGGGCTGCCGGGCAAGCTGCCGAAACCGCTCTGGCGGACTTGCTTCACCGTGGCGGGCCTGTGGATCCTCTTCACGCTCGTGTGCTACGCCGTGATTTTCGTCGGCGGTTTCGTCAAGGACATCGGCCGCGGCGACATGACGCCGTCGTTCGCGCACTTCCTGGCGGGATTCTCCATCGCGTTCGACAACAAGGCCGGCATCTTCACGGGCTCCGCCTGGAACAGCCTCTTCACGACCATCGAGGTCGCGGCGATCTCGGCGCCGCTTACGGCAGCGATCGGCCTCCTTGCCGCGTACGTGATCACGCGCCACCGCTTCGTCGGGCGCCGCGCGTTCGAGTTCCTCACGCTCGTGAGCTTCGCCATTCCGGGGACGGTCATTGGCGTGTCGTACATCGTGGCGTTCAACGTGGCGCCTCTCGAGCTGACCGGCGGCATGGCGATCCTCATCCTGTGCTTCGTGTTCCGCAACATGCCGGTCGGCGTGCGTGCAGGCGTCGCGGCGCTCGCACAGATCGACAAGACGCTGGATGAAGCATCGTCCACGTTGCGGGCGTCGACCGTGCGGACGCTGCGCGAAGTGATCCTGCCACTGCTGAAGCCGGCAATCCTCGCGACGCTGGTCTTCAGCTTCACGCACGCGATGACGGCGGTGAGCGCGGTCATCTTCCTCGCGACCGCGAAGTACAACCTCGCGACCGTCTATGTGATCAATCGCGTGGAGGCGGGCGAATACCCGCTCGCGATCGCGTACTCCGCGGTGCTGATTCTCGTGATGCTGTCCGTGCTCTTGGTAATGCAACTGCTGGTCGGCGACACGCGGCTGGGACGCCGCGCTGCGCCAACATTGGTAACGGGGAACTGACCATGGATGCGAACCAGGGCGGCGTCGTCTTCGAGCGCGTGACGAAGAAGTACGGCAACGTGACGGCCGTGGACGACGTGTCGTTCGAGGTCGCGCAAGCCGAGCTCGTGACCTTGCTCGGCCCGTCGGGATGCGGCAAGACGACGACGCTGCGCATGGTCGCGGGGCTCGAGGCCGTCACCAGCGGCCGCGTTCTCATCGGAGGCAAGGACGTCACGTTGCGCGCGGCCAACGAGCGCGACGTCAGCATGGTGTTCCAGTCTTACGCGCTCTTCCCGCACATGACCGTGCTGGAGAACGTGTGCTACGGGCCGGTCTCGATGCGCATCGACAAGGCGAAGGCGCGCGACCTGGCCCGCGAGAAGCTGCGCATGCTCGGACTCGTCGATTTCGAGAATCGCTTGCCTTCGGAATTGTCCGGCGGACAGCAGCAGCGCGTGGCGGTTGCCCGATCGCTCGTGCTCGAGCCCGCCGTGCTGCTGTTCGACGAGCCGCTCTCCAACCTCGACGCCAAGCTGCGCCGCCGCGTGCGCGAGGAGATCCGCGAGCTGCAGCAGTCGCTCTCGCTGACGGTGCTGTACGTGACGCACGACCAGGAGGAAGCGCTCGCGGTGTCGGATCACATCATCGTGATGAATCAAGGCAAGATCGCGCAGCGGGGAACGCCTAACGACCTTTACGAGGCGCCGAACAGCCGCTTCCTCGCGGATTTCATCGGCGACGCCAACCTCGTGGACGGCGAGCTTGCCACGGCGGGCGATCGTGCATCGTTCACCGCTGGTGGCGTCTCCGCGCCGGTACGGGCCAGCGGCATGCCGTCCGGACCGGCGACGCTGGCGGTGCGTCCGCAGCGCCTGCGCGTAGTGGACGCAGCAGAAGGCGTGCTGCCCGGCGTGTGCAAGCGCGCAGCCTATCTCGGCAGCCGCATCGAATACATCGTGTCCACCGCGTGGGGTGAACTCCTCGCATTCGACAACGAGCTGCACCCCCCGCGCCGTCGCGACGAGGCGGTGGGCGTTGCCTTCGACCCCGACGCCGTCATCGTCCTTCCCCGATGACCGAGTCGGAGATCGCGGAGCGTTACGAAGCCGCGCGCCGGATCGGACGCGCCGCCGGCGAGCTGGCCCTCGACTACTTCCGCAATCGCGATCGCCTCGCGGTCGAGGTGAAGGGCGTGTCGGACTACGTGAGCCAAGCCGACCGCGACGTCGAGAACACCATTCGCCGCGAGCTTGCCACCGCTTTCCCGAACGACACGTTCCTGGGCGAGGAGACGGCATCGACGTTCGATGGCCCGATCGAACGCTGCTGGGTCGTCGATCCCATCGACGGCACGCACAACTTCCTGCGCGGCATGCCCTACTGGAACGTGTCGATCGGATTTGTCGCCGATGGGGCCACGCAGGTCGGCGTTGTCTACGATCCGCCGGCGGATGCGCTGTATCACGCGCACCGCGGCGGCGGGGCCTTCTGCCAGGTGGCGGCCCGCGACGTGCCGGCTCGAGCGGCGGCGACCCGCGACCTCGCGGGGAGCTACGTCGTGCTCGGACATCACGACCGTTCGTTCGACGCGCGTTACTTCGACATCCGGCGGCGGATGATGGAAAGCGGTGTTGCGATGCGCAACTTCGGCTCCGCAGCACTGCAGCTCGCGCACGTTGCGAGCGGAAGGCTCGACGGCTTCGTCGAGCTTCAGCTCTCCTGGTGGGACGCAGTAGCCGGCCTGCTCCTGGTCGAGGAAGCCGGCGGCTGGCACGCGCCGTTCGCGCCTCCGACGCCGACGTCGAAGGCGGTTTGCGTCGCGTGCGCGCCGGGGATCGCCGGCGATGTGAGGCGGCTCGTCGTCGCCGGCTGACGCTACGGCGCGCGCACGACGACACGCCCCGTCATGTACGGGTGGACGCTGCACACGTAATCGAACGTCCCCGCCGACTCGAACGTGCGCGCGAACTGCGTGCCGGGCAGGAGAGGATCGATGCCGGACGCGCCGTCGCCGAACTTGATTCCGTGGGGAGCGCCATCCGCATTCATCCAGGCCACCCGTTGGCCCGGCGCGACGACGATCTCCGCGGGCGCGAATGCGAAGTTCGCAATCGATACGGACGCTCCGGCCACGCGGGGCGCGGGCTGCACGACGACCTTTCGCGGTGCGTTGCCGACCGCGACCGTCCTCGTCGCGCCGGTCACGAGGTCGACCAAGGTTACGTCGTTCGAGCCTTCGTTGCTGACGAGGATCGTTTGGCCGTCGCCGCTGGCCATCCAATGAGGCTGCTTGCCGACCGGAACGGACTTGACCTTTGATCTGGTCGCGGGATCGAACAGCATGAGCTCGCCCGGACCCTGGACCACCGCGGTCCCGACGCTCGCCCCCTTGAAGACTGTCGCAAGGTGGGGCGAGATGCCGGTGACGATCTCGCCCACGATCTTGTCGGTCGCAGGGTCGAGTACCTGGATCGCATTGATGCCTGACTGCGTGAAATAGAGCGAGCTGCCGTCGGCTCCGAACTCGAGGTCGCGCGGCGGCTTGTCGAGCGCGATCGACTTGATGGGAGCACGCTTGTCGAGGTCCAGCACGACGAGCGCGAACTTGCCGGGTTCCTGCGAGGCGACGTAGGCGGCGCGTCCGTCCGGACGGACCGCGATCGTGTGCGGCTTCGCGACCGGCACTTCGCCGACGACGCGCCGGCTCCCGACGTCGATCAGCTTCACGCGGTCGTCGCCGTAGGCTCCCACGAGCAGCGTGCGGCCGTCCGGCGTCAGTGCGACGCCGTGCGGCGACTTGCCGACGTCGATGGTGCTCGTGACGCGATCGGTGGCGGTATCGATCACACTCATCGACGACGAGTTGTCGCCTGTCACGAAGACGGTGGCCCCATCCGCAGACACCGCCATGCCGTGCGGTCCCGCCGCTACCGGCACGGTCGCCGTCACCGTCGCGGTGCGCACGTCGATGACGCTCACCGTGTCGTCCTTGAAGTTGCCGACGTAGGCCTTCCCGTCGGCCATCGCTGCGGTTGCGGCGCCCAGCGCCGTCAGCAGGAGTAAACCCGAAGTTGCCGATGCACGCATGCTGCGTCTCCTTTGCGGGTCGAGATACAGCAGTGATCGACGCAACGGCGGCGATATTCCATCGGGAATAAACTCGCGCGATCGAAGGTATAGGTTTCATGAGCGGGCCTTCCCCATCGTCGCGCTTCGCGGAGATCGTGCTGCCGCACCTGGATGCGGGGTACAACTTCGCGCGCTGGCTCACGCGCAGCCGACCCGACGCCGAAGACGTCGTGCAGGAGGCCTGCGCTCGCGCATTGCGCTACATCGCCGGCTTTCATGGCGAATCCGGCCGTGCATGGTTCCTCGCGATCGTGCGCAACGCGGCGTACGACTGGCTCGAACGGAACCGCAGCGGCGAGCTGTCGGACGAGGCTTCGATCGAAGACGTCGCCGACGAATCGGCAACACCCGAGGCGATCGTCATCCGGCGCGCGGAAGGCCGCATGCTTGCGCAGGCCATCGCGGCATTGCCCGTCGGCTACCGGGAAGTGCTGATCCTGCGCGAGCTGGAGGAGCTCTCGTACAAGGAGATTGCGCGCGTCGCCGACATTCCGGTCGGCACGGTGATGTCGAGGCTCGCGCGAGCCCGTGCGCTCCTGATGCGATCCCCGTACCTGCATCCGATCGACGAGCGCGTGGCGGGAGGCGGAACGTGAATTGTCAAGAGTCCCCCGAATTGCTCGCGCTCTACTGCGACGGCGAGCTTGGCGCGTTGCGCGCCGCGTCGGTCGAGCGGCATCTCCACGCCTGCACGGCGTGCGCGACTCGTCACGATGCCTTCCTCGGACTGCGCGCGGACATCCGCGAGAACGTCGTGTATCACACGGCCCCGCCCGGATTGCGGCGACGCGTGTCGTCGCCGGAAGATCATGTTCTGCGACGCTCCGCGATCCTCGCCGGAGCGGCGATGGGCTGCGCGGCGACCGTGCTCGCGCTCGTTCTCGCGAGCGTGACGATCGACTATCGGGAAACGTCGTCGGTCCGGCATCAAGCCGTGGCGCGTCACGTGGACGCGACACTCGCGGATCGTCTCGTCGCGGTAGCTTCCGAAGACCGCCATACCGTGAAGCCTTGGCTCACGGCGCGGCTCGATTTCGCGCCGCCGGTCAAAGACCTGGCGGGGGAAGGATTTGCGCTGGTGGGCGCACGCGTCGACGCGCTAGACGGCCGCGATGTTGCCGCTCTGGTCTATCGCTACAGGGATCACCGCATCGGCGTGTTCGTGCGCCCGCGCGACGGCCGCGACACCGAACCCGAGCTCCTCGCGGAGCGCGGGTTCAACGTGGTTCAAGTGCGCCGGGGACGCATGGAGTGGTGGGTCGTCTCCGACCTGAACGCGCCGCAGCTGCGCGACTTCGCCGCCGCGCTCGCACGCGACGGCTAGTCCGTCCCTGCGTCACGGGTGACGCGCGAAGTCGCCCGCGTACACCAGTGCGAGCCCGTCGGGTTGCATGTACTTGCGGAACGCCGCGTTCACCGACGCGGTCGTCGCCGCCGCAACGGCCGCGTCGGACTTTTCCGAGAACGCCCACGTGCGTCCGACGTACAGCTGCTGCACCAGGGCAGCCGCGACGTTCGCGTCCTGCGAGCGGCTCAAGAGGCGGCGCTTCAGCACTATCGCCTTGCCTTCCTCCACCTCGGTATCGGGGAACCCTTCACGCGCGACGCGCGCGAATTCCTCGTTGAGCGCCGTTGCAAGACGTGCCCGGTTCTGCGGCGCGAAGATCGCAATCACGTTGAGCGTCGAGTTGGGCTCGAAGGAGTTCCATCCGACGTATGAGTAAACGCCGTAGCTTAGGCCGTCGCGCTCGCGGATGCGCCGCCACAGGCGCGACGTCGCGCCTTCGCCGAGCAGGAAGCTCGCGACCGTCGTGGCGCCGAAATCGCTGCTCTCGTCGTTGATCGACAACGAGAGGTCGCCGAACAGCGCCGCGTTGGCCTTGTCAGGCGTCTCGACGGTGGCGACGGTCGGCGCCTTCTTGACGAACGGGTCGGGAATGCGCGCGTACGGCGCGGCCTTGGTCCACGTGCCGAAGGCATCCTCGAGGGCCTTGCGCGCGGCGTCGGCGTCGAAGTCGCCGACGATTGCAATCTCGCCTACACCGCCCGTGAACGTCTTGTGGAACCGGCGCAGGTCCTCGGCCGTCGTCTTGCGCACGAGCGCGATCGCCTCTTCGACGGTCGGGACGTAACGCGGGTCGCCGACGGGATACGGATTGCCGTAGCGGCGCGCGGCGCGACGCGTGATCTTCTCGGGGTCGGTGCGCGAGCTTTCGAGATCGGTGATCTCCTCGCGCTGAAGCTTCGCGTACTCCGCTTCGGGAAACGACGGCTGGCGCAGCATCTCGGCCACGAGCCGCAACGTATCGGGCAGCTCCTTGCGATAGGTCTCCACCGCGGCCGACGTGTGCGATTGACCGCCTCCGAACGAAACCTTGGACCGCAGCTTGTCGAGCGTGTCCTCGATGTCCTGGCGCGAGCGCTTTTGCGTGCCGCGCGCAAGCATCGCGGCCATGAGGGAGCCTTGCGGTACCGTGCCGAACAACGACTTCTCGTCGCCCTGGTCGATCTGCAGTGCGACCTTGACGGTCTCGCCACGCGTCTTCTTGGGCATCAGGGCGACTTTCATGCCGTTGGACAGGGTGAAGCGCTGCGTGCGGGCTTCGAGATTCGCCGGCGTAGCGACGAAGAGCTCGCCGGCGCCTGCCGCCGGATCGCCCTTGTAGTCCTTCAGCATCGCGACGACGTCCACGGAAGCGGAAGCAGGCGCGCGGTCGGGCTTCGCCTCCGGAATGAACAGCGCCACCGAGCGATTGGCAGGTTTGAGGTACGCGAGGGCCACGCGCTGCACGTCTTCGCGCGTCACGGTGCGCCAGCGGTCGCGCGTAAGGAAGAAGAGGCGCCAGTCCCCTGACGCGATCGACTCCGACAAGCGAATGCCGAAGCGCGTCGGATCGGCGAGCGCTTCGTCGACCTCCTTCAGCGCTCGCGCGCGCACGCGGTCGAGCTCGGCCTGCGTAATGGGCGCCTTGCCGACGCCTTCGAGCGTCGCGATGGCGGCATCGCGCGCGGCGTCGACCGAGTCGGACAGCGGCACCTGCGCGCTGAACATGATGTAACCGGGATCGAAGAGGCCCGGCGAGAACGAGCCCACGCCGCTCGCCTTCTTCGTTTCGACGAGCGCCTTGTAAAGGCGTCCGGCCGGCTCGACGGACATGATCTCGCCCAGCGCTTCCGTCGCGACGAAATCCGGATGCGCGCCAGGGACCGTGTGATACGCGATGCCGACGAGCTGCTGGTCGCCGACCCGGCGAATCGTCACCATGCGCTCGCCGTCCTGCACGGGTTCGGTCGTGTAGAGACGTGGCAGGGTGCGCGCGGGCTTGGGTATCGCGCCGAAATACTTCGCGATCCAGCCGAGGGTCTGGTCGCGATCGAACGCGCCCGCGACGACCAGCACGGCGTTGTCGGGCTGGTAATACAGGCGGTAGAACGCGCGCAATGCGTCGATATCGACACCTTCGACATCCGATCGCGCGCCGATCGTTTCCTTCCCGTAGTTGTGCCAGCGATACGACGATCCGATCGCGCGCTGCCACAGGATGCGGCCGGGGTTGTTCTCGCCGCGCTCCATCTCGTTGCGCACGACCGTCATCTCGGTGTCGAGGTCCTTCCGGTCGACGCGCGAGTTCACCATGCGGTCGGCCTCCATCGAGATCGCCCACTCGAGGTCGGTCGGCGACGCGTTGAACGTCTCGTAGTAGTTCGTGCGGTCGTACCAGGTCGAGCCGTTGTTGCGCATGCCGCGCTTGGTCATCTCCGCCCAGATGTTCCCGCCCTTTTCCGTGCCCTTGAACAGCATGTGCTCGAGGAGATGCGCCATCCCGGTCTCGCCGTACTTCTCGTGACGGGAGCCGACGAGGTACGTGACGTTCACGCTCGTCGAAGGCGAGCCCGCGTCCGGAAAGAGCACGACGCGAAGGCCGTTGTCGAGGCGGTACTCGGATATCCCTTCGACGGTGGCGACTTCCTTCACCCCCGCCGGCACTGCGGCGTGGGCGCTCGCGAAACCAAGGAGAAGCGATACGGCAAAGACGCGTAGATTCATGGCGGACTCACGGATCGAGAGGCGCCGAAGTATAGCGCCGCAAAAATTAAGGCGAGCTTACGGGTTTCGGGGGCGCGGAGCCGGGGAGGCGGGTCACCGCAACGGCGGAAACGGCGGCGATGGCGGCCAGGAGTGCCAGGAGGAAGGAAAAGCCGTTGGCCTTCACGAGCGGCCCCAGCATCCACACGGCGAGCGAGCTCACGCCGAACGCGATGGCGAGGCGTACGCCCGCGACGCGCGACCGCATGCGGTCGTCCACGTAGCGCACGATCAGCGCGTCGGTGAACGGAATCGCCCCGAACACGAACGCCATGAACGCGATGGCCATCGCATAGAACGCCCAACCGCTCGCGAGCGCCGCCAGCAGGAACAACGGAATCTGCGTGAGCACGATGCCGAGGAACAGGCGCTTCAGGGGATAACGGTCGATCGCGCGGCCGACGATGAGCTGCGAGAACGACGCGACGACGTACACGAGGCCGAGCAACGCGCCGATGACCGCCGGATCGGCGGTCACGTTGCGCAAGCGGTCGGCCATGAGCTCGCCGTTGCCGTTGGTCGTGAAGTTGAAGACGAGGCTGGCGCACGTCGAGGTCACGGTCAGCACGAGCACGGCCTTCACGAGCTCGCTGCGCGGTAGATCGGATTGCCTGGGCGCGCGGCGCGCGGGCGGCGCGGTTTCCTGCGGCACCACGCGCCAGAACAGGATGCCGAGCGCAATCGTGATGAGGCCCGGCACCACGAACGCCATGCGCCATCCGAAGTACTTCACGAGCAACCCGGTCATCACGGCGGCCGCGGCGATGCCGAGATTGCCGACGAGCCCATTGACGCCGATCACGGCACCCGGTCGCGTCGTGTGCTGCACCAGCATCGGGATGCCGACCGGATGGTAGATCGACGCAAACGCCCCCATCAGCGTGAGCGCGGCCGCCAGCTGCCACGCGTTCTGCGTCATCGCAGCAAGCAGGCAGGAAACGCCGATGCCGAAGTGGAACACGACCATCATCGCGCGACGGCCCCAGTGATCGCCGAGCCGGCCCGACGGGACGGAACCAAGGCCGAACAACACGAACGCACCGGTCGCGAAGGGCATGAGGTCCTCCCAACGCGCGAACCCGAAGTCGACCGCTATCGCGCCGACGGCGGTCGCGAAGATGAGAAGCACGAGATGGTCGATCGCGTGCGCGACGTTGAGGAGCAGGGTCGTCAGAGGCGGATGCTCGACGGCCTCTGCGGGGACGGTGGCGGTGGCGGACGGCGGCGGCATGGCGGATCGAGTGCGAGAACCGTTACTTTACGCGCCCTGCCTCAACCCTGAACCTTCGATCAAGCGGGCGCGCACATGACGACCATGTCCGCACCGTCGCCTTCCGCGATCCAGCCGGTGGTGACCATCGCGGCTCGAATCGCCGGATCGACCATATAGCGATGATTGGCGTCGGCGCGTCCGCTGAACACGCGGTAGACATTGCGCGTTCCGGCGGGGCACGTGCCGGCCGCTGGCAAGGTCATGTGGAAGAACTGCGGATCCTCGTTGACGAACGTGGGGTTGGCGGCCTGGGTGGCGTCGCATTCCTGCGTCCCGCGCCCGTAAAAATGCGAGTTGCCCAGCGCCGGGGGAATGTAGAAGCGCACACCGATGAGGTGCCGGCGCCGCGCTGCGCAAGACCTTGAACGATTGACCGGTGCGCGTGGGGATGTCGACGACAGAAGTCGTGACGGCCCCGGCTGCGCTTGCAAGCAGCAGCGCACAGGCTGCGAGCGTGTTGCGACCGCACATGGGAGAAGCTACGTGTCCCGCGGCGTGCGGTCAACGTCGCGGGGGTCTAGTTTACCTATAATTGACGTTTACGTAAACGTAATATACGCTCCGTTGCCGAATCCGGGGTCCGCGGCCCCTCGACTGACGGGTGTAAGCTTTCCCGCCCGGCCCCTCTTCGACACTGGAAGTTCTCGCGATGAACGACGCCAGCCGTCCGCCGCTCGTCTACAAGACCGTCCACAAGGTGCGCTTCGTCACGGCCGCCAGCCTGTTCGACGGCCACGACGCGTCGATCAACATCATGCGGCGCATCCTGCAATCGACGGGCTGCGAGGTGATCCACCTCGGCCACAATCGCAGCGTCGAGGAAATCGTGAACTGCGCCCTGCAGGAAGACGCGCACGGGATTGCGATCTCGTCGTACCAGGGCGGTCACGTCGAGTTCTTCAAGTACATGATCGACCTCCTGCGCGAGCGCAACGGCGGGCACATCAAGGTGTTCGGCGGCGGCGGGGGCGTCATCGTGCCGACGGAGATCAAGGAGCTCCACGACTACGGCGTCGCGCGCATCTTCTCGCCGGAGGACGGACAGCGCCTCGGCCTGCAAGGGATGATCAACGAGATCGTCGCGGCGTGCGACACCGATCTCGCGACGCAGCTGCCCGCATCGCTCGCGGCGTTGCGCGAAGGCTCGCGTCACGAGCGTACGCATGCGCTCGCGCGCTTGATCACGGGGCTCGAGAACGATGTCGTGCCGGAGAAGCTTCGCGCGGAGCTGCACGCGGCGGCCAAGGAAGCCAAAGCGCCGAGCCTCGGCATCACGGGCACCGGCGGCGCCGGCAAGAGCTCGCTCACCGACGAGATCGTGCGCCA
>Ga0207668_10002315_pt1 | contig 11118 bp, 9 predicted proteins | sample KBSS43metaG_FD_184323 | JGI IMG/M metagenome (GOLD analysis project Ga0207668, IMG submission 184323) | Switchgrass rhizosphere microbial communities from Kellogg Biological Station, Michigan, USA - KBS S4-3 metaG (SPAdes) (version 2) | ecosystem: Host-associated > Plants > Roots > Rhizosphere >... | reverse complement strand
TCTTCCACGACCGGATCATGCGCATGGACACCGTCGTGCTGGAGGACGGCGCGACCCTCGGCCCGCACTGCGTGGCGTTGCCCGCGGCCAAGATCGGCGCGGGCGCGACGGTGGGCCCCGCCTCGCTCGTCATGCGGGGTGACGAGGTGCCTGCGTCGAGCCGGTGGCAGGGCAACCCCATCGCGCCGTGGAATGTGTTCGGCAAGAAGCGCGGTGACGCACCCAAGGCGCCGAAGACCACTGGGGAATCCGCCGCGTGACCCGATCCGCAAAGAAGCCCGCCAAGACCGCGCCGCCCGTCATCGACCCCTACCTACCGAACAACGGCAACTTCGGCTACCGGGTGTCACGCTACGAACTGGAACTCGAGTACAAGGTCAACGCCAACCGGCTGTCGGGGGCCGCCACCATCACCGCCGCCACGCTCGCGTCGCTGAAGACGTTCACCCTCGACCTCGCCGATCCCCTGACTGTGTCCAAGGTGTCGGTCAATGGCCGCAGGCCCGCGCACTTCCGCCATACCGCGGGCAAGCTGCACGTCACGTTGCCCGCAGCGCTGCCCGCCGGGGCGGCCATGTCGATCAGCGTGCGGTACGCAGGCAATCCGCGTCCCATCCGATCCCTTTGGGGCGAAGTGGGTTTCGAGGAGCTCACGAACGGGGCGCTGGTCGCCGGCCAACCCAACGGCGCGGCCTCGTGGTTCCCCTGTGACGACCACCCGAGCTCCAAGGCCAGCTACCGCATCCAGCTCAGCGCCGACAACCCCTACCACGTGGTCGCCAACGGCAAGCTGGTGTCTCGTCGCACCCGGGCCGCCATGACCACCTGGGTCTACGAGCAGGCCGAGCCCACGTCCACGTATCTGATGACCGTGCAGATTGGCGACTACGGCACCCACCGGTTGGCCAAGAGTCCGGTGCAGATGAACGCCGCGCTGCCAGCTCGCTTGCGACGCAACTTCGATCACGACTTCGGCCGCCAGCCCGAGATGATGAAGCTCTTCGTCGAACTGTTCGGCCCCTACCCTCTGGCGACGGGTTACACCGTGGTGGTGACCGACGACGACCTCGAGATTCCGCTTGAGGCCCAAGGCATTTCGATCTTCGGCGCCAACCACTGCGACGGGCAGCGCACCGCAGAGCGGCTCATCGCGCACGAACTGGCCCACCAGTGGTTCGGAAACTCGGTGACGGCGCGGCGCTGGCGCGACATCTGGCTGCACGAGGGTTTCGCCTGCTATGCCGAATGGCTGTGGTCGGAGAAGTCGGGCGGGCGCACCGCCGACGACTGGGCCGCGCACTACCACCAGCGGCTCACGTCGTCGCGGCAGGACCTGTTGCTCTCCGACCCGGGTCCCCGGGACTTGTTCGACGACCGGGTGTACAAACGGGGCGCACTGACCCTGCACGTGCTGCGCCACGCCATCGGTGACGAGAACTTCTTCAGCCTGCTGCGGGACTGGACGACACGACATCGGCACGCCACCGCCGTCACCGATGACTTCACTGGGTTGGCGGCGAACTACGCCGACGAATCGTTGCGGCCGCTGTGGCAGGCCTGGCTGTATTCCACGCGGGTCCCCGACCTGTGACCGACGGCGCCTCGGTACCGGCACAGGGCCCCGTCACCCGGGGCAGTGTCGCCCGGGTCGGCGCCGCGACCGTGGTGAGCGCACTGTTCGGCTACGCGGTGCTGTACCTGGCGGCGCGCGACCTCGAACCCGCGGGCTTCTCGGTGTTCGCCGTGTTCTGGGGTGCGTTCGGGCTCCTGGCGGGCGCCGCCAACGGCCTGCTTCAGGAGTCGACCCGCGAGGTGCGCCAAGCGCAGGTCACGATTCCCGAAGGCCCGCAGCTTCACCCGCTGCGGGTGGCCGTGCTGGTGGGCGTCGGCTCCGCGGCGACGGTCGTCGGCACGGCGCCGTTGTGGTCAGCTCACGTGTTCGTCGAGTCCCGGTGGCTCAGCGTCGCGCTGCTTGCGGCAGGCATCGCCGGCTTCTGCCTCCACGCGACGCTGTTGGGCGTGCTGGCGGGGGTGAACCGGTGGAGCCAATACGGTGCGCTCATCGTCGGCGACGCCACGGGCCGCGTCGCGGTCGCCACGTCCACCTTCCTGGTCGGTTGGGGCCTAGTCGGCTATCTGTGGGCGACGGTCGCGGGTTCGATCGCCTGGCTCGTGCTGCTGTTGGTGTCCCCCGCGACGCGCGCAGCGGCCCGCCTGCTCACCCCCGGCACCACCATGACCTTCCTGCGCGGCGCGTCGCACTCGATCGCCGCCGCAGGCGCCAGCGCCATCCTCATCATGGGGTTCCCGGTGCTGCTTAAGGCCACCTCACAGGACCTCGGCGCGGCAGGCGGGGTAGTGATCCTCGCGGTGACGTTGACCCGCGCGCCCTTGCTGGTGCCGCTCACCGCGATGCAGGGAAACCTGATCGCACACTTCGTCGATCAGCGCGCCGCGCGGCTGAAGGCGCTGGTGATGCCGGCCCTCGTGGTCGCTGGACTCGGCCTGCTCGCGGTGCTCGTCGCCGGATTCGCCGGACCGTGGTTGCTGCAGTTCGCATTCGGGCCGCAGTATCACGCCGGGGGCCCCCTGCTGGCCTGGTTCACGGCTGCCGCGATCGCCATCGCGCTGCTCACCCTCACCGGCGCGGCCACGGTGGCGGCCGCCCTGCACCGCGCCTACGCCGCGGGATGGATCAGCGCCACCCTGGCGTCGGCGCTGCTGTTGTTGTGGCCTGCGCCGTTGGAAACGCGCACGGTGGTGGCACTGCTGTGCGGACCGTTGGTCGGAATCGTCGTGCATCTGGTCGCGCTAGTGCGAGCACAGCAAGGCTGAGCGTGTAGTTTGTTCGGCATCAACACCGGAGACACCTCACCTGACCGCTACCACGACGTCTGGCTCGTCGTCCCTGCCTTCAACGAGGCGAGCGTGATCGCCGAGGTGATCGCCGACGTCCGCACCGTCTTCGAACACGTGGTGTGCGTCGACGACGGCAGCCGCGACGACACGGGCGAACGGGCGCTGGCCGCGGGCGCGCACCTGGTGCGCCACCCCGTCAATCTCGGCCAGGGCGCCGCCATCCAGACCGGTGTCGAATACGCCAGAAGCAGGCCGGGCGCCGCGGTGTTCGTGACGTTCGACGCCGACGGTCAGCACCGCGTCAAGGACGTCGTCCGCATGATCGACAGGCTCGTGGCCGAGAACCTCGACATCGTCGTCGGCACCCGCTTCGGCGAAAGCGCGCCCCAGCAAATGCCGAGACTGCGGCGGATCCTGTTCCCGCTCATCGCCAAGCTGAGCCCCGCGAGCCGGAAGCTGGGCCTCACCGATGCCCACAACGGGCTGCGGGTGTTCAACAAGACCGTCGCCGACGGGCTGAACCTCACCATGAACGGCATGAGCCACGCCAGTGAGTTCATCGCCGTGGTCGCCGAGCACAATTGGCGGATAGCCGAGGAGCCCGTCGAGATCCTCTACACCGACTACTCGATGGCGAAGGGCCAGCCGCTGATCAACGGGATCAACATCGTCTTCGATGGGCTGCTGCGCGGAAGGATGCGCAAATGAACTGGATCCAAGTACTACTGATCGCGTCGATCGTCGTGCTGCTGGTGTATCTGCTGCGGTCCAGGCGCAACGCGCAGTCCAAGGCGTGGGTGAAGGTCGGCTACGTGTTGTTCGTCATGGCGGCGATCTACGCGGTGGTCCGACCCGACGACACCACCGTGGTGGCGAACTGGCTCGGCGTCGACCGTGGCGCCGACCTCATGGAGTACGCGCTGGTGATCGCGTTCCTGTTCACGACGCTGAGCGCATACATGCGGTTCAAGGACCTCGAACTCAAGTACGCGCAGCTGGCCCGCGCGATCGCGCTGGAGGGGGCGCGGGCCCCCGAGGACGGCTAGGCCTGACGGAAGTAGTCGACGGTCCTGTTCACGCCGTCGACGAGTGCGACCTTCGGCGTCCAGCCCAGCACCTCCTTGGCACGGCTGAAGTCGAGGCAGGACCGCCGCAGATCCCCCAGCCGTGGCGGATGAAGCTCGGGCTCGTCCGGCTGGCCTGCGGCAGCCGCGATGGCCGAATGCAGTTGGCGCACTGAGGTTTCGACGCCGGTGCCGACGTTGAAGCGTTGCCCGCCGCCGGCCTCGCCCGAGGCACGCACGAACGCGTCGACGACGTCGTCGACGAAGACGTAGTCACGGGTATCGGTGCCGTCGCCAAAGATCTTGGTCGGCTTGCCGGCCAGGAGCGCCCTCGAGAAGATCGCGACGACGCCCGCCTCCCCGTGCGGGTCCTGGCGCGGCCCGTAGACGTTGGCTGGCGCGATGTGGCTGCAGTCCAGCCCGTAGAGATTGCGGAACATGTTCAGGTACACCTCGCCGCACACCTTGCTGGCGGCGTACGGGGACGACGGGTCGACGGGCATCTGCTCGTTGGTCGGGTATCCCGGCGGAATGCCGTACACCGAACCGCCAGACGACGTGTGGACGACCTTGCGGACGCCCGTTTGGCGGGCCGCTTCGGCGAGCCGCACGGTGCCGACGACGTTGACGCTCGCATCGAACTGCGGTTCGTCCACCGAGCGGCTGACCGAGATCTGAGCGGCGAGGTGGAAGACGACCTCGGGCTTGGTGTCGCTGAGCAGCCCGGCGAGATCGGCGTCGACGATGTCGGCCTTGACGAATTCGAAGGCGTCCGCACGCTCGGCCCGACCCAGGTTGACGCTGTTGCCCGAGCTGAGGTCATCGACGCCGACGACGCTATGACCGTCCGCCAGCAGCCGGTCTACCAGCGTCGACCCGATGAATCCGGCAGCGCCGGTGACCAGTGTCCGCACCGGGCCACCATACCGGCGCACGTTGGAGGTCCGTACAGTCGGCGGACGTGAAATGGGTCGCCCGCACCGCCGTAGCGCTGATTGCGCTGCAGTTGGTCATTCGGGCGGTGGTCGCGTTCGGCGGCTACTTCTACTGGGACGACCTGATCCTCATCAGCCGAGCGGGCACCCACAACCTGCTGTCCCCGTCCTTCCTCTTCGACGATCACGACGGCCACGTGATGCCTGCCGCGTACCTCGTCGCCGGCAGCATCTCCAAGCTCGCGCCATTCAGTTGGATCGGGCCGGCGATCAGCATGGTGGCGCTGCAGCTCGTCGCATCGCTGGCACTGCTGCGCGCGCTGCACGTGATCCTCGGGTGGCGCCCGGTGTTGTTGGTCCCACTGACCTTCGCGCTGTTCGTCCCGCTTGGATTGCCCGCCTTCGCATGGTGGGCGGCCGCACTGAACGCGCTGCCGATGATCGCCGCGTTGGCGTGGGTGTGCGCGGACGCGATCCTGCTGGTACGCACTGGCAGTCGGCGTTATGTCGCGTCCGCCGTTGCCGTGTACTTCATTGGGCTGCTGTTCTTCGAGAAGGCCGCGGTCATCCCGTTCGTCGCGTTCACGGTCGCCGCGCTGCTGGCGCACGTCACCGGCGAGTCGACGCCGCTGAAGTTGGTGTGGCGCCGAGGCTTTCACCTATGGGCCGCATCCTTGGCGTTGACGACGGCCTGGATCGGCGTGTATCTCGTCGTAGTCGACCAGCGGCGGTGGACCTTGGACTACGCGATGACGTGGGATCTGCTGGTCCGATCGGTGACCCGCGGGATCCTGCCGGGGTTGGTCGGGGGCCCATGGCAATGGGAACGATGGGCGCCCTCGTCACCGTGGGCGCTACCTCAGTGGCCGGTCATCGTGCTGGGTGCGCTCGCATTGGCGGCGATCATCGCGGTGTCCGTGGCGCGCAAGGAGCGCATCGGTCCGGTGTGGCTCGCAGCGGCCGGGTACGTCGCGGCCTGTCAGGTACCGATCTACTTGATGCGATCATCGCGGTTCACCGCCATCGAGCTCGCGCAGACGCTGCGCTATCTGCCGGACCTCGTCGTCGTGCTCGCTCTGCTGGCGGCCGTCGCGTTCTGCGCACCCAATCGGCGTGCTGCGGCGTGGCTGGACGCGTCGCGCCTTCGCACCGGTGTAATCGCCTCGTGCGCAGTGCTCTTCGTGGGAAGCAGCCTGTACTCGACGGCGACGTTCTTGACGAGTTGGCGGGACAACCCGACCCGGTCCTACCTGGACAACGCACGGGCGGGACTGTCTGAGGCGAACGCCGCTTCGGTCGCGCCGATGCTCGACCAGGAGGTCGACCCCCACATCCTTCAGCGCTTCTCCTGGCCGGACAACCTGGCCAGTCACGTCTTCGCACTGTTGCGGGATCGGCCCGAGTTCAGCACCAGCACAACGGATCTCCGCTTCATCGAGCGCTCGGGCCACGTGGTCCCTGCACAAGTGACCTGGGTTCGGTACACGTTGGCCGGCCCCGCCCCGCAATGTGGTTACCTCGTCCAGCCCGGCACCCCGGTCCGGATGCCACTCAGCGGCCCGATGCTGCCGTCGGAGTGGACGGCTGAGGTCAACTATCTCGCCAACACCGACGGCTCGATGACGATGGCGCTGTCCGACGGCACGGAGACCAAGGTGCCCGTGCACCCGGGGCTGAACCGCGTGTTCGTCAGATTGTCCGGCGCGGGCGACGCCATCGACGTGCGCGCGAACACCTCAGCGCTGTCGCTGTGCCTGGCGTCGGGGCCGGTCGGATTCGTGGCTCCGCCGTAGCCGTGCCAAACTAGTAAGCATGACTAATTTACGCACCGAGGGACTCAAGGTCTTTCGCCAGCTCGTACCCGGGTCGCTGCCCGACGACGATGCCGACGTCGACTTCGGCGGCGGTTTCGCCCCGGAGTTGATGGACATCGGCGTCGAGAACGTCCTCGGCAGACTGTGGAGCAGGGACGGGTTGAGCCGCCGCGACCGCAGCCTGGTCACGTTGGGCATCCTCATCGCGCTGCGCGCCAACGAGGAACTGACGCAGCATTTCCGGATCGCTCGGACCAACGGCCTGACCGACGAGGAACTCGCCGAGGTGATCTACCACTCGAGCGGCTACGCCGGCTTCCCCGCGAGCAACACGGCCAAGGCAATGGCGCTCAAGGCGTTCGAGGAGGGGTGAATGGAGCCGCCTGGGGGAATCGAACCCCCGACCTTCTCATTACGAGTGAGACGCTCTACCGACTGAGCTAAGGCGGCGTGCCCACAAGCGGGCGGGACGAGTCTACGACAGGCGGTGCCGCCGACCCAATTCAGTTTCGCAGCGCCCCGCCAACCGTCGCGACCATCGCGTCGACCGCGAACTTCGGCTTCACGTTGACGGCGAGCGCCTCCCGGCACTCCAGCACCGCCTCGATGCAGCGCAACAACCGATCCGGCGGCACGTGCGCGGCCATCGCCGCGATCTTGTCGGCCATGTCGGGGTGGTTGGCCCGTACACCAGTGGCCCCCGACGACACCAGCAGCGCGTCACGGAAGTACGTCGCGAGGTCGATGAGCGCCCGGTCCAGCGCATCGCGCGAGGCGCGCGTGTGGCGGGACTTCTGCCGTCGCTCCAAATCCTTCAGTGCGCCAGCCGAACCGCGCAGCGCGGTGGCGGTGCCCTTCCCGCTTCCGCCCGCCCCCAACGCGGTGCGGAGCTCCTCGGTCTCGGACTCGTTGCGGTCCTCGGTCAGGGCCTTCGCCTCGGCCTCCGCCGTTGCGACCAGTTCCTCGGCGGCCGCATAGGCCTTGGTCGGCGTCGCGGCGTCCCGGGCCAGCCCAAGCGCGCGTTCCCGTCGGTGCCGGGCCTGCTCGTCGGTGGCCAGTCGGCGCGCCCGGCCAACGTGCCCACCGCTGACGGACGCCGCCCACTGCGCGTCGGCTTCGGGCAGCCCATCGGTGTCGATCAGCACTTGGGCGATGGCATCGAGCGGTGGGGTGACCAACGCCACGTGGCGGCACCGCGACCGCAGCGTGATCGAGATGTCCTCTGGATCGACCGACGGCGCACACAGCAGGAAGACCGTCGACGGCGGCGGTTCCTCCACCACCTTCAGCAACGCGTTCGCCGCACCCTCGGTCAGCCTGTCGGCGTCCTCGACGACCACGATCTGCCACCGGCCGGTGCCGGGCCGCCGCGACGCGATCTGCACGATGGCGCGCATCTCGTCGACCCCGATCGACAGTCCTTCGGGAATGATCCGGCGCACGTCGGCGTGCGTGCCCGCCATCGTGGTGGTGCACGCACGGCACTCGCCACAGCCCGGAACCCCGTCCGACGTGCACTGCAACGCCGCGGCGAAGCACAGCGCCGCCACCGATCGCCCGGACCCGGGAGGGCCCGTCACCAGCCATGCGTGTGTCATGGTTCCGATCGCGAGACCGCTGTGAGCCGAGTCACCGCGCGCAGCACGGGCCGCGGCCAACAACTCGGCTTCGACGGCATCCTGACCCACCAGACGCGAGAAAACACCGCTCATCGTCGCCAAGCCTAGTGCTCGTTGCGGACACGACGTACGCGCAGCGACCGTACGGGTCGGTCCGGCCCGATACGGTTATGTCGTGACCACAGGCGTGCTATCGATCGGGCGAATCACCGCATTCGTCCGATGGGTGGCGCGCACCCCGTGGCCGGTCTTCACCCTTGGCATGCTGCAGTCCGACATCATCGGGGCCCTCTTCGTGCTCGGATTCCTGCGGTTCGGGCTGCCACCGGAAGACCGCATCCAGCTTCAAGACCTCCCGACGGCGAATCTGGCCATCTTCCTCGGCTACCTATTCGTGTCGTTCACGCTCGCGTCCTGGCTAAGCCTGCGGCTGCTCATCCCGGTCATCCGCTGGCAGCGCCGGGACACCTTGCCCGGTGGCACCGATTCCGCCGCGACCGAACTGGCGCGGGTGCGCGCGTTGAAGATGCCGTTCTACCGCTCCGTGATCAACGTCGCGAACTGGTGCCTGGGGTCCATCGTCTTCATCGTCGCCAGCTGGCCGGTGGCCAGCCACTCCGCGCCCGTCGTCGCCGTCGCCACCGCGCTGGGTGCGACGGCCACGGCGATCATCGGGTATCTGCAGTCGGAGCGGGTGCTCCGGCCCGTTGCCGTCGCCGCGCTGCGCGGCGGCGTGCCCGAGACGTTCAAGGCGCCGGGGGTCATCCAGCGCCAGGTACTGGCGTGGGTACTGTCCACCGCCGTCCCGGTGCTCGCGATCGTGCTCGCGTTGGTGGCCAGCAAGTTCGAGATCCTCACCGCGCCTGCCGAACGGCTCAACACGCCGATCCTGCTGCTGGCCATCTTCGCGCTCGTCGTCGGCCTGGCGGGCACCGTGCTGGTGGCCATGTCCATCGCCGACCCGCTACGCCAATTGCGTTGGGCGCTGGGCGAAGTGCAGCGTGGCAACTACAACGCCCACATGCAGATCTACGACGCCAGCGAACTGGGGCTGCTGCAGGCGGGGTTCAACGACATGGTCCGCGACCTCGCGGAGCGGCAACGGTTGCGGGACCTGTTCGGCCGCTACGTCGGCGAGGACGTGGCCCGGCGCGCACTAGAGCGCGGGACCGAGCTCGGCGGCCAGGAGCGTGACGTCGCCGTCCTGTTCGTCGACCTCGTCGGCTCGACGCAACTCGCTTCGACGCGGCCGGCCGCCGAGGTGGTGAACCTGCTCAACGAGTTCTTTCAGATCATCGTCGACACCGTCAATCGCCACGGCGGCTTCGTCAACAAGTTCCAGGGCGACGCGGCCCTCGCGATCTTCGGTGCGCCCATCGAACATCCCGATGCCTCGGGCGGCGCGCTCGCCGCGTCACGCGAGCTGCACGACGAACTGATCGAGGTGTTGGGTCAGACCGAGTTCGGCATCGGGGTGTCCGCCGGCCGCGCGATCGCCGGGCACATCGGCGCCCAGGCCCGCTTCGAATACACGGTGATCGGCGACCCGGTCAACGAGGCCGCCCGGCTGACGGAACTGGCCAAGCTCGAAGAGGGCCACGTGCTGGCTTCGGCGATCGCGGTGAGCGGCGCGCTCGACGCGGAGGCCCTGTGCTGGGACGTCGGCGAGATCGTCGAACTGCGCGGCCGGCTGGCGCCCACGCAGTTGGCCCGACCGACCAATCTGGTGTCACCGGAACAGGTTCCGAGCGAGGCCCGTCGAAGCTAGGCCTTCTTGGCGGCCTTCTTCGCGGGCGCCTTCTTGGCGGCCTTCTTCACCGTCTTCTTGGCGACCTTCTTCACGGGTCCACGCGCCCGCCGGTCGGCGAGCAGCTCGGAGGCCCGCGCGTCGGTGATCGACAGCACGTCGTCACCCTTGCGCAGGCTGGCGTTGGTCTCGCCGTCGGTGACGTACGGGCCGAAGCGGCCATCCTTGATCACCATCGGCTTCTCGGACACGGGATCGTTTCCAAGTTCGCGCAGCGGCGGGGTGGCCGCACCTTGCCTACCGCGCCGCTTGGGCTCGGCGTAGATCTTCAGCGCCTCCTCGAGCGTGATGGTGAACATCTGCTCTTCGGTGGCCAGTGAGCGAGAATCGGTGCCGCGCTTCAGGTATGGGCCGTAGCGGCCGTTCTGCGCGGTGATCTCCTCGTTGTTCGTCGGGTCGGTGCCGACGACGCGCGGCAGCGACAGCAGCTTCAGGGCGTCCTCGAGGGTGACGGTCTCGAGATCCATGGTGCGCAGCAGCGAACCGGTGCGTGGCTTGGGCCCAGTCGGCGTCTTGCCCTTCTTCGCGGTCGCCCCAGCCTCGGGCTCCTCGGGCGGTGCAGGCAGCACCTCCGTGACGTACGGTCCGTACCGCCCGTCCTTGGCGACGATCTCATTGCCCGTCTCTGGATCGACACCCAGAGAACGGCCCTCTTGCGGTGTGGCGAAGAGCTTTTCGGCCATCTCGAGCGTTAGCTCGTCCGGGGTCAGGTCGTCCTTCAGGTTGGCGCGCTGCGGCTTGAGCTCACCGTCGGGACTGTCCGGGTCGACGATCATCCGCTCCAAGTACGGCCCGTTGCGGCCGACCCGGACGTTGATCGCACGACCTTCGTCATCCTCGAACAGCTTGATGGAGTTGACTTCTCGGGCGTCGATCTCTTCGAGGTTGCCGCCGACGAGCTTCTTCAGTCCGCCAGACCGGGCGATGGACCCGATCACGCCATGTTCGCCGCCGAAGTAGAAGTGGTTGAGCCAGTTGGTCCTTCGCTCGTTACCGGAGGCGATCTCGTCGAGCTCGTCC
>Ga0207668_10002308_pt1 | contig 11142 bp, 9 predicted proteins | sample KBSS43metaG_FD_184323 | JGI IMG/M metagenome (GOLD analysis project Ga0207668, IMG submission 184323) | Switchgrass rhizosphere microbial communities from Kellogg Biological Station, Michigan, USA - KBS S4-3 metaG (SPAdes) (version 2) | ecosystem: Host-associated > Plants > Roots > Rhizosphere >... | reverse complement strand
TCGGGTGTTGGCTACGGAACGGTGCTGATCGGCGCCGCTACCGTGATCGGCGCGGCGACCACGCTGGGAGTGGTTTCCGGCCTGCAGCATGACCATCACTCGACCGTTGGCGCAGAGCACGATCACCATGCGCCAGTCGACGATCACCATGCGCCAGTCGGCGAGGAAGAGGTTGTCCGTCACGAGCATTCGGCGCCCGTCGCACCGTCCGATTCGGAAATCGTGCCCGAGCTCACCGCGCCGGCGCCTGTTGAACTTCCACCCCCTACACCGGAGGGGTCAAACGATTACGGTCACGACCACGAGGAGTGAATCCGGTCGACCGGGTCAAACCCTTCCGAACCCGATCGTAGAAAAATAGCCGAGCGCGAACGAGGCAGACGCAGCCTCTGAAGTGGCCAGGGCCGGGATCGAACCGGCGACCTTCCGCTTTTCAGGCGGACGCTCGTACCGACTGAGCTACCTGGCCAGGGCGACGAGGCTGCTCGCCTCGCCGTTTGGCGACCCTGACGGGACTCGAACCCGCGACCTCCGCCGTGACAGGGCGGCGCGCTAACCAACTGCGCCACAGGGCCTTGCTTTCCTACTGCTCCGACGTTACCGCCGTTGCGTCGTACCCCCAACGGGATTCGAACCCGTGCTACCGCCGTGAAAGGGCGGCGTCCTAGGCCGCTAAACGATGGGGGCCAAAGCCGAATCTCTTCGGGGTACTCACAACGCTGTGACGTTGGGAGCGTTGCATAGCTTAGGGTACCGACGGCTCTTCAACCAAACCGGTATCGATGGGGTTTCGACCCCTCCACCAGTGCCCTTCCTCAGCCACGCAGCGCACCGCCCCGGCCGCCTCTAGGAACACCGCCCAAGTATCCTGATCACCCGCGCCCCTATAGCTCAGTTGGTAGAGCTACGGACTTTTAATCCGCAGGTCCCAGGTTCGAGCCCTGGTGGGGGCACCACCGCGGACCCTGCACCACTACTTGTGTTGAAGCGTGTGCCGCCGCCGCTGACGTAGAGGTCACTGACCGTTCCCCCACAAAGCTCACGATCGGCGCTCGGCCAGCAGTGGGGCCGGCGCGACAGGGCGACGGCAGATTGCGAGCACCCGCCCCGGCAACGCCGAGCGGGCTTGTCACATGTACATAACGTCCGCGTGGCTATCCAAGCGCGTGCGCATGAGATGCCCAAAATCGAGAACGCCGCTCCCGTTCGGCGCTCAACGACGAGCCCGGAGCCGAGGAGCCGGGCTCGGAGATGAGGAACGCAATTGAACTCGTGTATCGATGTCATCGAGCCGCATCCCACAGCGGTCGAACGATTCAGCGTCGCTGGCCCCCGACATGCCTGACCTGCCGCGGACATCTGGTGCCAGTGAGCATCTGGACGCGCAACTCTTCCTAGCTCAACGGATTGAGCAATGACAGCGGTCAGCGACGCATCCGCCGCGTCGGAGGAGCTCTACGCAAACAGGGTGCAGGCACTCTCAGATGCGACGACTCGGCTGAGTTTCGACCCGTACGTAGACATCGACTGGGACGCACCCGAGAACGCGTTGGACGCGAACGATCCGCGTTGGCAGCTGGATCCCGAGACCGCTCCGCTTGCGGCGACGGATTGGTATGCCGAGCAGTCGCTACAGCGGCGCATTGACATGGGGCGCTGGATTACCGCGAACACGCTCAAGGCCACGATCCAATTCGAGACGACGTTGATCCGCGGAGTGGTGCATTACGCGGGCAAATTGCCGAATGGTTCCTCTGTGTTTCGGTATCTCCTCCACGAACTGATCGAAGAATCCAAGCACGTCCAGATGTTCCAGGAATTCATCAACCGCACCGGCGAGGATGTTCCAGGAATGAGGCGCGGCTCCCGCATAATCGCGCCGATCCTCGGCTTCATTGGCGGATATGCCAACATCTTCCTCTTCATCGGGGTGCTTTGTGGCGAACAGCCGCTGCACCATCAACAGACGCTGCAGCATCGTGGCGCGGCTCAGGTGCCCCCGCTGTTGAACAAGATCACCTACATTCACTTGGCGGAAGAAGCGCGTCACATCACGTTTGCCGACGACTATCTGGCCGAGCGGATGCGCAGTGCTGGGCACTTCAGGCGAGCGACGTATGCAATCGCCTTCCCGTTCTACCTCCGTTGGTTGATCGGGGAGTCGGTCGGACCACCGCGCACTTTCGCCCGGCAGTTCGGGATTCCACGACGGGTGTTCAAAGCCGCCTACTGGAGGAGCGCCCAGTCGCGCCGGATCATGGCGGAATCGGCCGTCGACGTGCGGCGAGTTGCCGAGGATCTAGGTCTGCGAACGGTGTGGTCGCGTTGGATTTGGCGACTGTTCGGAGTCGAGGGGCGGGTACCGCGCTATCGCGGTGAGCCGGATCGCAGCCCTGCTGCTGCGCGCGTCGCCGGGCTTCGAACGGTGGGGTGGAGTCGCGTCGGGGCCGTCGCGATCATGGCGAGCGTCGCCCTAGCCGCTACACCGGTCGGATTGCGGATCATCGCGGTTGCCGCGGCCGGGGCGGGCGTGTGGGCGATCTACCACACCCTCCGGGAACATCGTGGAGGCGTGGTCGGGAACCAGCCATTTGAATGGCCGAGGCTTCTCGTCTGGGTGGCGGTGTGCGTGATGATGATTCCCGTCGGCGGCCTGATTGGGCTCGCTTTGGTGGTGTTCATGATCCTTGCGCTTGCCGAATTCATGCCCACCCTCTGAGGCCGAATCGTTGGCTCAATCGGGACGGATAGCAACGAGCCAAATTCCGGCACCGAACTGGCGGCCAGCCTCACCGGAACAAATGCGTGATCGTGGTAACGTCCGCGAATGCTCGACCTCCCCTACTTTGACCTGCTGATCGACGAACGGCAGGACGGCGGCGAAACAGGTCAGCTGTGGGAAAACCAAGTGCACTGGGGCTATTGGGATGACCCCGAGGCTGCCGACGGCACCCGGGCCGACTACGTCGCTGCCATGGAGCAGATGAACGGCGTGCTGTTGGAGGCCGGGAAGGTCGCCGACGGGCAGAAGCTGCTCGATGTTGGCTGCGGGTTCGGCGGAACCATCCAACAGATCAATGCCACACATTCCGATATGGACCTCACTGGTCTGAACATCGACCCGCGCCAACTCGCAGCCGCCGACGCTCAGACCAACCCCACCCACAGCAACAAGATCGGCTGGGTCGAAGCCGACGCATGTCAGCTGCCGTTCGAGGACGACTCCTTCGACCGCGTCCTGGCCGTCGAATGCATCTTCCACTTCCCATCGCGCGAAAAGTTCATCGCCGAAGCCGCACGGGTACTCAAGCCGGGCGGCTACCTGGCGGTGTCCGACTTCGTTCCCACCATGGCCTTCTTCGGCAAGACGCCCATCTGGCTGGCGATTCGCTCCCGGATCGCAAAGTCATACGGAACGCTCGGCGACGTACCCCTTCGGTCCTACAAGGTGATGGGCAAACGTTCGGGTCTCGAACTCGTCGCGAACCGCAACATCCGGAAGAACACGTTGCCGACGTACCCGTTCCTGATCAACTTCTTCCGCGAACAAGGGTCAGCGGATGCCCAGGAGACGATGATCGTCGGAACCCGATGGATCAAATGGCTGACCAAGACCGGGCTCCTTCAGTACCGGGTCTACACGTTCCACAAATCTGCCTGACCCGGGTCCGTCCTGCCGGGTTCTTGGCCCACGTCCGCGCGACCAGCGCGGCCACCGTGATCACCAAGAGCACCATCGCTGCGAACACTTGCCACGTCATCCGGGTTCATCCTTCGGTTGGTCGGGGCCCACAACGGATTCACAGCCTGGGCTCCGCCGAATCGTATGATCGTCAGCGATGCTTTACCACGCCCAGCTACCGTTCTGGCGCCGTCATCCGGTCGCCACGGGCGCCGCCGTGCTGCTCGCCGGCTGGCTGCTCGTGGAGGGCTGGTATCTGACCGTGGCGCTCGCGGCGGGCGCGGTGTTGCTGCTCGCCATCCGTCGGACCAGGCGTGCGCGTCGGGTGCGGCACGCGGGGCTGCGCGCCCGCGCCGAGTTCGAGCACCGGCTCGCCCAGTGGGGAGACCAGCGCGGCGTCTTTGGACGGTATCCCCCGGTTCAGGCCGGCTGGTTTCCCGATCCCGCGAACCGTTGGCAGTGGCGGTACTTCGACGGCTCCATGTGGACCAACCACGCCGCTCGTTAGCTCAGACCGCCGGGCAGTAGTGCATGGGGTTGTCGCGCTCGTCGAGCGGCGGCAGGTTCCGGGCCGGGGTCTCGGGCAGGGCCGAATCAGCGGCGATGCGACCCGTCGCCCGGTCCCAGCCCGCCCTGGCCCGCGGATGCATGCGGGCCCGCTTGGGCAGCACGGCGAAGACGGCCCCGACGAGTCGACCGAACCGTCGGTGCAGCCACTCGTCGCGCGCCGACCAGGTGTGGCCCATCAGGTCGCGGACGGCGGGGTCGTACAGCCCCACGGTGAACCACACGAAGAAGCGCGACACGAACGCCCGCTGCACGCGCCACGTCCAGTCGGGCATCTTCTCGGCGAACGGCGGCTTGGGCAGCTCGCTCAGATCCAGCACCGAACGCGCTGCGTAGTTGTTCTCGAGTACGTTGCGGCACATGTGATCCCAGTACTCCTGGAAGTCCTCCCAGGTCTTGGGCACCGGCCGCATGCTCATGCCGTACATGGAGTACCACTGGACGTGTTCGTCGAACAGCTGTCGCTTCTTGGCCTCGGTGATGCCGCCGCACAGCCGCTCGGCGACGATCAACGTCCCGACGAAGAACGTCGAGTGCGCCCAGTAGAAGACGTCCGGATTCAACGCGTGGTAGCGCCGGCCCTGCGCATCGACGCCCTTGATGGTGACGTGATAGTCGCGCACCTCGGCGCCGGTGCGCGGGGCCCGGTCGGTGTCGAACACGACGCCGCCGATCGGGTACAGCGACCGCAACAGCCGCGGCCACCGCTCGCGGAAGAACGTCGAGTGCTCCTCGACCGCGGCGCCCAGCTGCGGGTGCATGTTCTGCATCGAACCGGCCCACGGACCCTGCAGCATGCCGCGCCAGTCGCCGAAGTACTTCCACGTGAGCGAGTCCGGGCCCAGCGGAATCGGCGGCACGTCGTAGCCGCCGGGCGCGACCGGACAACCCGCAGCCGTCACGTCGACACCCTCCGAGCCGCTGGTCACCGGACACACCTCAGAAGTATCTTGAGTCACTGGCCAACTTCCCTTGAGTGTCAGACATCATTCTGACTACGAGCGTTGTCACTGTGAGCTTAGGAGTCATGTGTCTTCCGGTCAACGACGGGGCCGCTGGTCGGGCGTGCCACTGCAGGACCGCCAGAACCTGCGCAGAGACGAACTCGTCGCCGCGGGCGTCGAATTACTCGGCGGAGCGGCCGGGCCCGCGCTGACCGTGCGCGCGGTGTGCAGGGCCGCCGGCCTCACCGAACGCTATTTCTACGAAAGCTTCACCGACCGTGACGAATTCGTGCGCGCCGTGTACGACCACGTGTGCAGCACGGCCATGTCCGCGCTCGAGACCTCGACCAATCCGCGCGACGCCGTCGAACGGTTCGTCACGCTGATGGTCGACCACCCCGCGCGCGGTCGCGTGCTGCTGATCGCGCCCCAACGGGAGCCGGTACTGGCGCAGTCGGGCTCCGAATGGATTCCGACCTTCGTCCAACTGGTGGAGCACAAGCTCACCCGCCACACCGACCCCGCCGCCCAGGCGATGGCGGCGACGGGTCTGGTCGGTGCGCTGACGGCGCTGTTCACCGCCTACTTGAACGGAATGCTCGACGCCACCCGCGCGCAGTTCATCGACTACTGCGTCGACATGCTGCTCAGCAGGGTCGCGAGCGGCTAGCCGGGACTATGCGGTGGGGAGCTTCTCGGTCTCGCCGGGGGTCTCGCCCGCAGCAGCCAGCTCGTCCGCCTCGTTCTGCGCGGCTTCGGCCGCTTCCTCAGCAGCCTTCTCGTCGGCCGCCGCCTTGGCGGAGGCACCTTCCGGGCTTGCCAACGAGGGGCCAGGCGTCGTCGCGGTGGCATAGCCGCCGTTGCAATTCAAGTAGAACTGCACCGTGTCCGAGACGTGGATGCCGTCGTTCGCGCTCGCGAAGGGCGCGTTCTGCGACCGGACGACCATGCAGTCGCCCTCTTCGACCTTGTCGCCGACCCGGGACGCCACGACGACCGTCGCACCGGCGTCGCTAGCCGCCGACGACGCGTCCGAGTACGTCTGACCGGCATAGTCGTCCGCTGCGGCAACGCCGCCGCCAAGCAGCGTCGACAACGCCAGCGCGCCGATGGCACCGGAACCAACAAGGATGAGCTTCTTCACGTATGGCCCTATCTGTCCGCGGGGTCGAGAATGCCTCGCTCGCAGGCATAATACCGCCGACCAGACGGCCGCGCATCACTCCCGTGACTCGTCAACGGGAGGACGAAGGACCTAGTTAATGTGGCGGTTACTCGCCAGCTTGCTGAGCGTCGGTTTCAGCAAGCGCATCTTGTTCGGCCTGCGCCTGGGCGGCGGCCGCCGCGGCTTCGCGCTGCTTCTTCGCCGCCAGGTCTTCCTGGTAGATCTTCTGGCCCTCGGGGCTGGCGATCGAGAACCCCGGCCACACCTTCGTCGCGTACTTGGCGTAGCAGTTCAGGTTCACCAGCATGTTGTTGCCGGTGGAGTTGCCCGACGAGTCGTTGAACGACGCCTTCGACGCGCTGGTGACGATGCAGTTGTCCCAGTCCTTGCGGTCGCCGACCGTGGTGGCGACGGTGACGCCCATGCCCTGCTGAGCTAACGCGGCCTTCGCATCCTTGAACGTCTGGCCCACTACCTGGTCATCTGCTGTCGCGGTTGCCGCGCCCAGCAGCGAAAGCGCCACCGCCCCTGCGCCCATCGCGCCAACACTGAGCACCAAGAGTTTCTTCACGAGTGTGCGTCCTTCCGAGCGCTAGGCGCCGACGGTTTGCTGGGCGGGCGTTTGCCTAACGGGATACTACCGGTAACTGGGCGTGAAGTTTCACTGTTGAGACGTGACTGAGACGTGACACGCTCCGTCCAGACTTGAATGTCACCGGATTACACAGATATATTGAGTGCTACCACTAGGCACAGATAACTCGGAGGGCCATGTCGACCGACTTGACCGACGTACAGCTCCTGCGTGAACTGGAGCCAGTCGTCGAACAGAACATCAACCGCCACCTGTCCATGCGCAAGGACTGGAACCCGCACGACTACATCCCGTGGTCCGACGGCAAGAACTTCTACGCCCTCGGTGGTCAGGACTGGGACCCCGAGCAGTCCAAGCTGTCGGAAGTCGCCCAGGTGTCCATGCTGCAGAACCTGCTGACAGAGGACAACCTGCCGTCCTATCACCGCGAGATCGCGATGAACTTCAGCATGGACGGCCCGTGGGGCTGGTGGGTCAACCGCTGGACGGCCGAGGAGAACCGGCACGGCATCGCGCTGCGCGACTATCTGCTCGTCACCCGCTCGATCGACCCCATCGAGCTCGAGGAGCTCCGCGTCGAGCAGGTGACTCGCGGCTTCTCGCCGGGCCAGAACCAGCAGGGCGACATGTTCGCTGAGAGCCTGTTCGACTCCGTCATCTACGTGACGTTCCAGGAGCTCGCCACCCGCGTGTCGCACCGCAACACCGGCAAGGCCTGCAACGAGACCGTCGCCGATCAGTTGCTCGGCCGCGTCTCGGCAGACGAGAACCTGCACATGATCTTCTACCGGGACGTATCGGCTGCTGGGTTCGACATCGCTCCCAACCAGGCGATGAGGGGCCTGCACCGCGTGCTGCGCAACTTCAAGATGCCCGGCTACACGGTGCCCGAGTTCCGCCGCAAGGCGGTCATCATCGCCGTCGGCGGCGTCTACGACCCGCGGATCCACCTCGACGACGTGGTGATGCCGGTGCTGAAGAAGTGGCGCATCTTCGAGCGCGAGGACTTCACCGGCGAGGCCGCTGAGATGCGCGACGACCTCGGCAAGCTGGTCGAGGAGCTCGAGGACACCTGCCAGAAGTTCGAGATCGCCAAGGTGCGCCGCCTCGAACGTGAGAAGAAGGTGGCCGAGAAGAAGGCCATGAAGAACCTCCTGGTGACGTCATCGGCAGCCTCCTAGCCCCAGCCCCAAGCGAGACGGCCCGATCCTTGAGGATCGGGCCGATCGCGTTGCGCAGCCCAGTCGTGCTGGCGCCCATGGCGGGCGTGACCAACGTCGCGTTCCGGACCTTGTGCCGCGAGCTCGAACTGACCCGCGCGGGCACCGTCAGCGGGCTCTACGTCTGCGAAATGGTCACGGCCAGAGCGCTCGTCGAGCGGCACCCGGTCACCATGCACATGACCACGTTCGCGCCCGATGAGTCGCCGCGCTCGCTGCAGCTGTACACCGTCGATCCCGAGACCACGTTCGCCGCGGCTCGGATGATCGCCGACGAAGGCATGGCCGACCACATCGACATGAACTTCGGCTGCCCGGTGCCCAAGGTGACCCGGCGCGGAGGCGGTGCGGCGATCCCGTTCAAACGCCGGCTCTTCGGACAGATCGTCGCGGCGGCGGTGCGGGGCGTCGAGGGCACCTCGATCCCCGTGACGGTCAAGTTCCGCGTCGGCATCGACGACGCCCACCACACCCACCTCGACGCGGGCCACATCGCCGAGCAGGAGGGCGCCGCGGCCGTGGCCTTGCACGCCCGCACCGCTGCGCAGCGATACTCCGGAAAGGCCGACTGGGACCAGATCGCGCGCCTGAAGCAACACGTCACGACCATCCCCGTGCTGGGAAACGGCGACATATTCGACGCAGACGATGCGCGGGCCATGATGGCCACCACCGGGTGTGACGGAGTCGTCATTGGCCGCGGCTGCCTAGGCAGGCCGTGGTTGTTCGCCGAGTTGTCGGCGGCGTTCTCCGGTAACGACCCCGCGACTCCCCCAACACTGGGCGAGGTCGCCGACGTGATCCGACGGCACGGCGAGTTGCTGGCCGGCCACTTCGGCGAGGACAAGGGCATGCGCGAGATGCGCAAGCACGTCGCCTGGTACCTGCACGGCTTCCCCGCGGGCTCCGACCTGCGCCGGGCATTGGCCCTGGTCAAGACACTCGCGGAGCTCGACGAGCTGCTGTTCCAGCTGGACGGGGACGTGCCCTTCCCGCGCGCCGCGGAGGGGCCGCGGGGACGTCAGGGCTCGGCCGCTTCGGTGGCGTTGCCGGAGGGCTGGCTGACCGATCCGGACGACTGCACGGTGCCGTCCGGGGCCGACGTCATGCACTCCGGGGGCTAATTAGTCGCGATATCGATACAGCTCTGACGCTTCCCTGGACTGGAAGCTTCTCAGGAATGCTCAGTACGATGAAGCTCCACCGAACGGGCTTCGAGTAGCGGAGTCCCGTCCCCTGCTGCTACAAGAACAGGGAGCACGCAATCCATCCCGTGCCGGGGATGCCCAGCACCCGGTGCACGACAGCCCCTCGAGTCGGAGGCCGGTAGGACATGAGTGACGGCGATAACGCCACTCCCGGCCGTCGACCGCCTCGTCCGCCGGGTGACGACAATCACTGGCTTACCCGATCTCCTGCGCCGATGCCAGCCGCCGCGCCGTGGGAGCGACGGCCCGACCAGGAACCTCCCGCAGCTCCCGACGACGAACCATCAGGCAGCCACGCCGACGGCATCACCGTCGCCGATCTGATCGCCAAGGTGTCGGGCGCTCCGCCGCAGGAAAAGCTGTCCCCCGAGCCACCACACGAACCGGCGCAACACCGGCTGCCCCCGCCACGCCCTCCGGCCGGGCAGGCACCCCCCGCCGCGCCCGCCTACGACGATGACCCGGCCACCGACGTCATGCTGTCACTGCCCGCGCACGCCTCCGAGGTGCCGAACCTCTCGGCGGCCAGGCGGCCCCCCACCCGGCCAATCAGGATCGGGGGGACCCCGGAGCATCAGCCGAAACCCCACCGCAGCCGCCACACCGCGATGGTCATCGGGCGGGTGGCCGCAGCCCTGCTCGCCGTGCTCGCGGTCGCCATGACCGGCTCGGCCTGGCAGTGGCAGTCGATGAAGAACCGGAGCCTGAACCAGGTCTCCGCGCTGGACCTCAACTCGCGCGACATCCTCGACCCCAACGCCCAGTTCGGCGACGAGAACTTCCTCATCGTCGGCGTCGACAGCCGGATCGGCCAGAACGCCGACATGGGCGCCGGAACCACCGACGACGCCGCGGGCGCACGGTCGGACACGATCATGCTCGTCAACATTCCGGCGAACCGGAAACGCGTTGTGGCGGTGTCATTTCCGCGCGACCTGGCCATCACGCCCATCGAGTGCGAACCGTGGGATCCCACGACGGGGGCGTACGGACCGATCACCGACGAGGAGTCGCCGAGCTACGGCCTGGACGAGGTCTACACCGAGACGAAGCTGAACTCCGCGTACGCCGTCGGCGGGCCGAAGTGTCTGGTGAAGGTGATCCAGAAGATGTCGGGGCTGTCGGTCAACCGGTTCATGGCGGTCGACTTCGCCGGTTTCGCCACGATGGTCGACGCGCTCGGCGGCGTCGAGGTCTGCAGCACGACACCACTCGAGGACTACGAGCTGGGCACGGTGCTGCCCAACGCGGGCAGGCAGGTCGTCGACGGCCACACGGCCCTGCAGTACGTGCGCGCCAGGCAGGTCACCACCGAGACCAACGGCGACTACGGCCGCATCAAGCGCCAGCAGCTGTTCCTCTCGTCGCTGCTGCGGTCGCTGATCTCCAAGGACACCTTCTTCTCGCTCAGCAAGCTGAACAACGTCGTCAACATGTTCATCAACGACAGCTACGTCGACAACATCCAGACCAAGGACCTCGTCGACCTCGGACAGTCCGTCCAGGGCGTCAACGCGGGCCGCATCACGTTCGTGACGGTGCCCACCGTCGGATACGCCGACGAGTACGGCAACGAGACGCCCCGCACCGAGGACATGCGCGCACTGTTCGACGCGATCATCAACGACGACCCGCTGCCCGAGGAGAAGAACGCGGACAACACCCCGGTGCCCGGGACGCCCGAGTCCTCCACGTCCGCACCGGCGCCCGTCGACGCCAGCGGCGAGCTGGTGGATGCGGTCACCACCGACCCCGGCGCCG
>Ga0207668_10002305_pt1 | contig 11147 bp, 4 predicted proteins | sample KBSS43metaG_FD_184323 | JGI IMG/M metagenome (GOLD analysis project Ga0207668, IMG submission 184323) | Switchgrass rhizosphere microbial communities from Kellogg Biological Station, Michigan, USA - KBS S4-3 metaG (SPAdes) (version 2) | ecosystem: Host-associated > Plants > Roots > Rhizosphere >... | reverse complement strand
CACGTTGCCGAGCAGCACGCGCCCGCCAGCCGGCACCGCATTGGCGGTGACCGATCCCGGCACTGTCCACGAGCTGCCCGACGGGCGCAGCGCGTTCGCATCGGTGACGCTGACGGAACCGAACGCGGGGTTCACGAAGACGTCGACGTAGTCGTAGGTCGTGGTTCCCGCCGGGACCGCGAAGCCGTCGACCAGCACGCCCCACGTTCCAGCAGCGGGATTGGCGATCGTGACCGATTCCTCCGAATCGCCGTCGGCGCTTTGCCCGGCCAGCACGCAAGTTCCCGTCGTGCAGTTGTAGACGAACAGGTCGAGGTCGGCCGCCGGATCGCTGGGGTTCCCGATCGTGGCGCGCAGCGATGTCGAGCCTGCCGTCACCGTTATCAACTTGATGTTTTGCGCGAGATTGGCAATCGACGGCGTCGCGATAAGCGCACTGCCGAGCGTCGTCCCGACCCCGCGACCGGTGAATGCGCCTAAGATGTTGGTGAAGGTGTAGGAACGCGCTACGGGCACGCCCACGGTTGCCGACGCGATGGTGTCGGGATTGGGCGAGACGGTGGCGCCAAGGATCGAGGCGACCAGGCTGTAAGGCGTAGGATCGGCGTCAGAGGTGCGGCGCGAGTCTACGGTGAGCTCCCAGACGCCTTCCAGCGGGTTCGTCGTCGTTCTCGACAACGGCGAGCCAGCGCAACTACCGGCGCTCGGTGAAAAGCAGGAAGTCGACGCGTTCGAGTCGATGCCGACACCGTACGGATGCCAGCGCAGAAAGCGCGCCTGCCCGGTTCCCGGCGTAGCGCTCGGGCCCGAGAAGTCGACCTTAAGCGCGGGCGTGGCCGCGGGAACTTCGTAGAAGAAGTGCGCCTGCTGGGCTTGGCCGATCGTACCTGTCTTCGTCACCGAGTAATCGTTCGCTGCCGTGAACTGGTCGGACACGATCACGACGTTCATGGTCTGGTACTCGATGCCGGCAACGGACGGATCGTCGAGATTCATGATCGCCGCATGCGCACCGATCGACTGGGGGGAGACCGTCACCGGAAACGAAACGGGTTTGTTGAGCGGCAGATCGACGGTCGCCGCCGAGCTGAACGTTCCGTCATTGGCGACCCAGGTGACGTTATACCTGGCCGGTTTCGATCCGCCCTTGGTCCGAGTGATCGTATAAGTGCGCGTGTACTGCTGACCGAGAACCACGTCCTCCCGATCATAGATTCCGGTGCCTATGCCGGGCGTCGCCAGGAAGCCGGAAAGCACGGTGTTGACGGGCACCGTCGCCGAGATCTCGGCGACCTTGATGTTGTTCAAGAGAAAGTTCCATGCGGCGACGACGTCCATCAGCCCGTTGCCTTGCGCGTTGACAGGCATGCGCACCGGATCGAGAAGACGCGTCGACGAATTGATCGCCTGGCGCAGTTGCGCGGGCTGCTTCTGCACGCCCGTCTGCTTGGCAGCGCTGATCAGCAGCGCCGCGGCGCCCGCAGCCTGCGGAGACGCCATCGACGTGCCGTTGAACATCGAGTAGCCGGGCGGCAGCGTGTACGTGCCGGGGACCGGGCCGCCGGCCTGCCACAACGGCGTGGTCGAGATGGCGGAGCCGGGCGCTACGATGTTGGGCTTGAAGCCGCCGTCCTCGCGCGGGCCGACCGACGTAAAGTAGTGGAGGTTGTCCACGTGTGCTGAGTCGGCGCCGTAATTCTTTTGAAACGAGTCCTTGCTCAGGTACGCGCCCACCGCCACGGAGAGCGTCGCGACGGCGGGGTCGCCGATCGTGTTGTAACCGGGACCGTCGTTACCGGCAGCCAGGAAGATCTGCACGTTGTAGCGCTCGATCAGCCGGTTGTAGAGTGCGGCGCGAGTGTTGTTGCCGTCGTTCAGCGCCGGCAGTCCGCCGATAGACATGTTGATCACATCGACATTCGACTGCTTGGCGGTGTAAATCATGCCTTCGACGAGGGCGTGCGCCGTGCACCCAGCGACAAACAGACAGGCGCGTACCGAGACAATCTTGGCGCCGGGCGCGGCGCCGCTCATGGCGCCTCCGAAGAGCGCGTTGCCACTGGTGATGCCGGCAACGTGCGAGCCATGGGCGGCCGACACGATCCCGATGTTGACGAACTTGTTCTTGCCGTCCGTCTGGACGACGAACGGGATGCGCTCCGCGACCGCGGTCGCGGGATTGTCGGTGCCGAAGTAATTCACTTCGTACGCGACCTTGTAATCGCGCATTGGAGGCTCGTCGGCGAAGCTATTGTTCTGGTTGGCGTCAACCCAGACGACGTTCGTCGCCGTGTCCCACAACACGGCGAACAGCCCGCTGCTGCCAGCCGGGTTTCCGTCCCGGTTCACGTCGTTGCCAATCTCGCCGCCGAGGCGCGCGTCACGCTCGTTGAAGACGCCGATCCGGAAGCTTCCCGCGTACGGCGCCGTATATGTCACGCTGTTGAACGTGAAAGTGGCGCCTGACACCTGCGCTTGCATGTTGATCCAGGTCGGGTCGTCGTCCGCCAAGGGATCGGTGTAAGTGACCCAATCGATGACCTTGCGCTCGCCCGTGCTGGTGGTCAAAAGGCTGGGATGATCGAGGCTTACGCCGCTATCGACGATCCCGATGGTCACGCCGCGGCCGTCCCACGTGGGATGCATGGCCGTGAAGACGTCCGCCTTGATGTCCTGGATCGGCATGTACGGGTTGCCGCGAGGCGTCGCGGCGCTCGGCGGCGTTTGCGGCGTGGGCGGCACTGCCCCCTGCGGTTTCGGGTCGGGAAGCACCAGCACCTCGTCCACTTCGACCGCATGGACGTCCGGCAATGCGGCGACTGCTTTCGCCTTTTCCGGGGCGATGTCAACGCGCAAGTAATCGACGTCGTCCTCGCGGAACCTGACGACGCCGCCCAGGCCCTGCACGGACCGTGCAACCGAGGCGTTCTTTCCGGTTGTCGACGCAATCAGGAGCGTTATCGTCGCGTCACCTTGCGCCATCGACTTCTTCAACAGTCCGGTCGAGCGGGGTCCTAGCGATGCCGCCTCGACACTGACGGCGACGACCAAACCCACAATCGCCGCGAACGTGACGTTGCGGAAAGAATATTTCATGAGGAGCTCCTAGGTATTGTCGTGCGTCGCCGCGGTGTTGCGAGGGATGTGCACGAGCGCGGTAACGCGGATTGGCGCGGGCGCTAAAGCGCGGTAACGCGGATTGGCGCGGGCGCTAACGATACACCGCACGACCCGCAGCCGCAACAGGGGTCGACGGTTTCTGCGTATGCACGACACCTTGTTGAACAGTGTTCAACGTGCGCTTCTCGCCGCCCGCAGGCTGTCCCTCCGGCTGGGAGCTTGGCGAAACGTACTGCTCGAAAGCGCAATGCTCCGCCGCCTTAATGCTGGGCGGCTAAAGCACGCCGTGCGACCCCGTGTGTTTCATTTGACGCTGTAGCCGCGACCCTCCAGACACGCAGCGCGCGCTTTCCCGAACGCTGCCTGTTGTTGCTGCGTACCGGCCTGCTGCTGCTGCTGTGCCTGCTGCGCAGCGGCGGCGTTTTGGCGTCGGCTCTGCCCGCGAGCCGCGGCGGCGCCGGCAGCTGCCCCCGCACCCGCGTCCCCGCCGACAACCTCACCGACGATCGCGCCGCGCGCTGCCCCGCGAACGCCGGCACCGGGCGTCGTACCCGTGGCGGTTGTCGGAGGTTGTGCCGCCGGTTGTTGTGGCTGCGGTTTCGCGGGGTCGAATCCGGATTGCTGGACCGCCCAGGTATAGCAGGCCGCTTCGTCGCTTTTCTGCTGCTGTGGCGACTGCCCTTTCGCGGGGTACACGAATTGTTGCGCGGTCGCGTCGGTTAGCGCAAACGCCGCGAATGCAAGAATCCATAAAGGGCGTTGGCCCATTCGACTGATCTCCTTTGGCCACTGTCTCCGGCGGCCAGACGCGAACATGGAAGGCTTGAACAGTATACGCGCCGAGATGCGCGATCACCCGCACCCGGCGCTCGACATATGGGTTTGTACTAACGACGAGTGACTCAGCAAATTTTCGTCGTTGTAAGGGTCCGCCGAAGCAATAAATTTTGCTTCCCTTCCTATTGCAATTGCGTTAAACGGACGTTGAATTGTGTCGTGAACAAAGACGCGGAGCGCTACCGCAAGCCGCTTGGCTTCCTTCAAATCAACGGTCATAGCCAGCGAGTCGACGATCGCGGACTGGTAGACACCCTGCTCGCCGCGGTGGACGCGCGACGTCGAAGTTCAAGCCCTGTGCACCAACCCCTTCGGCGGGGCAGTTATCGGTCGACGAAGAGGCAAACGGGGCCCGTTTCCGCGTGATATCATGACTTTATGAACGCCGTACGACGCAAGTTCATTGCATGGGTCGCACTATCCGCGTTGCTGTTCCTCCACTTCGCGGTGTCTGTGTACGCATGCAGCATGACGTCGCCCACGATGCCGATGCACCCCGAGGTCGCCGAGTCGCCGATGCCGTGCCACGACTCGCCGCAGCCGTCGAAGTTATGCGAGCAGCACTGCGTGCAATCCGCGCAGTCCGTCGACACGCAGCCTCATAGCGCGGTCGCTGCGCCCGTATTGCCGCCTCTGAGTGTGGTATGCAGCGTCGAGATTCATAACTCTGCCTCGCGCCAAGCCGAGCAGTTGTGGCTTGCTCGGGTAGTGTGGCCTCCTCCCCTCGAGCGCTTCGGCGTCCGTCGCATTTGATCGTCCGGTAAGTCTGGACGCTGCCCCTTGCCGGGCAGCGCGTTCCTACTTGCCGGAGATCATCCATGAAGCTCGGCTGTCGCGTGCCTCCACGAGGCTGCTTCCCCATGAACGCCTTGGTAGTCGTTGCGGTGGCCCTGGCCGTGTCGCCTGCCGCCGCCCAATCACCGCTAACGCTCGAACAGGCGCAGCGTCTTGCAGTCGAGCGGTCACGGATGATCGTCGCGCAAGACGCTGCGGTCACCGCCTCACGCGAAATGGCGGTGGCGGCAGGCCAGCTGCCCGATCCGGTTGCGACCATCGGCGTCAACAACCTGCCGATCAATGGCCAAGACGCCTGGAGTCTCACGGCCGACTTCATGACCATGCGCAGCGTGGGCGTAATGCAGGAATTCACGCGTTCGCAGAAGCGCGAGGCTCGCGCCGAGCGCTTCGAGAGGGAAGCCGACAGGTCAACGGCCGAACGCACAGTAACGATCGCCAATATCCAGCGTGACACGGCGCTGGCATGGATCGATCGCTACTACGCCGAGGCGCAGGCGACTGTCGTCAAGGAGCAGATCGGGCAGACGCGGCTCGAGGTCGAAGCCGCGGACGCTGCATATCGTGCGGGACGCGGCAGCCTCGCCGAGATCCTTGGTGGACGCAGCGCGCTCGTCTCGCTCGACGACCGGCAAAGCGAGCTGGTTCGGCGCGCACGGGCCGCTCGGGTGACGCTGGCGCGTTGGGTGGGCGAAGCTGCCGACGACCCGTTGGCGGGCAAGCCCGAGATCGGGACGATTCGCCTCGATCCGCGCACGCTCGACACGGAGATTGCGCATCACCCGGACGTAGTCGTGCTTGCCAAGAGAGAAGAGGTTGCCGCGGCAGAGGTCAAGATCGCCCAAGCGAGCAAACAGGCGGACTGGAGCGTCTCGGTGATGTATAGCCAGCGCGGTCCTGCGTACTCGAACATGATTTCGCTCAATGCGTCTGTTCCACTGCAGTGGGACCAGGGCAATCGGCAGGATCGCGAGGTTGCCGCGAAGCTCGCCATGCTCGACCAGGTTCGCGCGCAGCGCGAGGACATGGTGCGCGCGCATACGTCCGAGGTCCGCGCGATGGTCATTACATGGCAAGAGGACCGTGAGCGGCTCGCGCGCTACGAGCGCGAGCTCGTTCCGCTCGCGCGTGAGCGAACGGAGGCGACGGTCGCCGCATACCGCGGCGCGAAAGCGACGCTAGGGGACGTGCTTCAGTCCCGTCGCAGCGAGATCGATGTGCGACTGCAGGCGCTTCAACTGGAAACCGAAGTCGCGCGCACGTGGGCTCAGCTCAACTTTCTTGTTCCAGTCGATCATGCCTCGAGGAGTGGGCGATGAACGCGAAGGCCGTCGTGTCCGTCGTGGCCGTGATTGCCCTCCTGGCTGGCGGCAGCTACGGTGCCTACCGCCTGGGCATGAGCCAGGGGATGAAGATGGCTGCACCTGCCGCGGAGAGCGCGAGCGCGCCGCAGAAAGCCGGCGACACGGATCCGATCACCGGGAAGAAGGTGCTGTACTGGCACGATCCGATGGCGCCGGGACAGAAGTTCGACAAGCCCGGCAAGTCGCCTTTCATGGATATGCAGCTAGTGCCGGTGTATGCGGACAGTGCAACCGACGGCAGCGGAGTCACCATCGATCCGCGCGTCCGGCAGAACCTTGGCGTGCGCACCGCAGACGTGAGCAAAGGCATGATGAAGCCGACCTTGGAGGCGGTCGGCAGCGTCGCCTACAACGAGCGTGACGTTGCCGTCGTCCAGGCGCGCGCCAACGGCTTCGTCGAAAAATTGTTGGTGCGTGCCCCGCTCGACCCAGTGCGCCAAGGGCAGGCGCTGGCCGAGCTCTATGTGCCGGAGTGGGTCGCCGCGCAGGAAGAATATCTCGCTGCGAAGCGCATCGGCGCGAGCGCAGCCGGTAGCGGGCTTCCCGGACTCGCCGACGCGGCGCGGCAGCGCATGCGGCTCGCCGGCATGAGCGACGCGCAGATTGCGAGCGTCGAAGGGACGGGCAAGGTGCAGCCGCGAATGACTTTGACGTCGCCTGCAAGCGGCGTGGTCACCGAGCTTTCCGCGCGCGAGGGCATGACGGTGATGGCAGGCGCACCCCTTTTCCGCATCAATGGACTCTCGACCGTGTGGGTGAATGCTGAAGTGCCGGAAGCTCAGGCGATGCTCGTGCGGCCGGGCAACGCCGTTGAGGCTCGCACCGCAGCCCTTCCCGGCAAGATATTCAGGGGCAAGGTCAGCGCGCTGCTACCCGAAGTGAATGCGAGCACGCGGACGATCAAGGCGCGTATCGAGCTTGCGAACCCGGGCGCGCAGCTCGTGCCTGGCATGTTCGTCAGCGTGAACTTTGCGGCAGCTGCGACGAAGGAGACATTGTTCGTTCCGTCGGAAGCGATCATCTATACGGGTAAACGGAGCGTTGTGATGGTTGCCCAGTCCGATGGGCGCTTCACACCCGTCGACGTGGAGGTTGGAATCGAGGACAACGGTCAGAGCGAAATTCGAAAGGGCCTCCAACCCGGGCAGAAGGTCGTCGTGTCGGGCCAGTTTCTGCTCGACTCCGAAGCCAGCCTGAAGGCGAGCACGACGCGCATGGCCGAGATGCCCGGCGCGCAGCCACCTGCGGCTGCGACGCATCGCGGCGAAGGCCAGATCGAAAGCATCGGCGAGGACGAGGTCATGATTTCGCACGGGCCTATTCCATCGATGCAATGGGGACCGATGACGATGGGCTTCAAGACCCCGTCGGGGCCGCCCGCCGGCATCTCGGCTGGCCAGTCCGTCAACTTCGAATTTCGACTGCGCAACGACGGCAGCTTCGAGATCGTGTCGATTACGCCGGCTCCTGCCAAGTCCACGCAGGGAGCGATACGATGATCGCGCGACTCATACGCTGGTCGATCGAAAATCGCTTCCTCGTTCTCCTCGCGTCGGTGATGGTCGCGGCCTGGGGTGTGTGGTCGCTCATGCGCACGCCAGTTGACGCGATTCCTGATCTGTCGGACGTACAGGTGATCATTCGGACGACATTTCCAGGCCAGGCGCCGCAGATCGTCGAGAACCAGGTCACGTACCCGCTAACCACGACGATGCTTTCGGTCCCCGGCGCGAAGGCGGTTCGCGGCTATTCGCTGTTCGGCGATTCGTTCGTGTACATCCTGTTCGAAGACGGCACCGATCCCTACTGGGCACGCTCCCGCGTGCTCGAGTACTTGAACCAGGTGCAGGGACGCTTGCCCGCGGGTGCGCGTGCGTCCCTGGGGCCGGACGCGACCGGTGTGGGCTGGGTCTACGAATATGCGCTCGTCGACCGAACCGGCAAGACCGATCTCTCGCAATTGCGCGCACTGCAAGACTGGTTCCTCAAGTACGAGCTCAAGACGGTGCCCAACGTGTCCGAGGTTGCGAGCGTAGGCGGCATGGTGCGTCAATACCAGATCGTGCTCGATCCCGATCGCCTGCGCGCCTACAACATCCCGCACGGCAAGGTGATCGAAGCCGTGCAGAAAGCGAATCAGGAGACCGGCGGCTCTGTCCTGGAGCTTGGCGAAGCGGAGTACATGGTGCGCGTGTCGGGTTATATCAAATCGCTCGACGACTTCCGCAAGATACCGCTGACCGTGAGCGACGCCGGCGTACCCGTGCGTCTGGGCGACGTCGCGCGCGTCCAGATCGGGCCCGAAATCCGTCGCGGCATCGCCGAACTCGACGGGCAGGGCGAAGTGGCGGGCGGGATCATCGTCATGCGGTCCGGCAAGAACGCGCTCGAGACCATCGACGCGGTGAAGGCCAAACTCGAGACGCTGAAACCCGGCTTGCCTCCCGGTGTCGAGATCGTCCCGACCTACGACCGCTCGGATCTTATCAAGCGGGCGATCGACAACCTGAAGGACAAGCTCATCGAGGAGTTCGTCGTCGTCGCGCTGGTCTGCCTCGTCTTTCTGTTCCACCTGCGCTCGGCCTTCGTTGCGATTGTCTCGCTCCCCCTGGGCGTGTTGATGGCGTTCATTGTCATGCACTACCAGGGCGTGAACGCGAACATCATGTCGCTTGGCGGAATCGCGATTGCAATCGGCGCGATGGTGGACGCGGCCGTCGTGATGATCGAGAACACGCATAAGCACATTGAAGCCTGGCACCACGCGCACCCGGACGAGCAGCTTGCGGGTGCGGAGCAGTGGCGCGTGGTCGGTGACGCGGCGACGCAGGTCGGGCCCGCGCTATTTTTCTCTCTCTTGATCATCACGCTCTCGTTCATTCCCGTCTTCACCCTGGAAGCCCAGGAAGGACGGCTGTTTTCGCCGCTCGCGTACACCAAGACCTACGCCATGGCCGTTTCCGCCGGGCTCGCCGTGACGCTCATCCCGGTGCTGATGGGTTACCTTATTCGCGGCCGCATCCCCAACGAGCGCGCCAATCCGATCAATCGCGCACTGATCGCGATGTACCGGCCGGTTGTAACTGCGGTGCTGCGCTATCCGATCGTTACGCTCCTCGCCGCGATGGTGCTCGCTGCGTTTACCGTAATCCCTGCCACTCGCATCGGCGGCGAATTCATGCCGCCGCTTGACGAGGGTGATCTGCTCTACATGCCGTCGGCGCTGCCTGGCATTTCTGCGGGGAAAGTGTCGGAGCTGCTGCAACAGACGGACCGCATGATCATGACGGTGCCCGAGGTCGCACGCGTTTTCGCGAAAGCCGGTCGCGCGGAGACGGCCACGGATCCTGCTCCACTCGAGATGTTCGAGACCACGATCCAGTTCAAGCCGAGGGAGCAGTGGCGCCCCGGGATGACGCCGGAGAAGCTCGTTGAAGAGCTCGACCGCACGGTGCGTGTGCCGGGACTCGCCAACGTATGGGTGCCACCGATTCGCAACCGCATCGACATGTTGGCGACCGGGATCAAGAGCCCGGTTGGTATCAAGGTGTCGGGGACGAACATCGACGAGATCGATCGCATCGCTGTCGAAGTCGAGCGGGCGGTAGCGAAGGTCCCCGGCGTGACTTCCGCGTTCGCCGAGCGGCTGACCGGCGGTCGCTACATTGACGTGGAGATCGACCGCGTCGCGGCGGCCCGCTACGGCCTGAACATCGCGGACGTCCAAGGCGTCGTGTCGGCCGCCATCGGTGGGGACAACGTCGGCGAGACAATCGAGGGATTGCAGCGCTTTCCGATCAATGTGCGCTATCCGCGTGAGATCCGCGACTCGCTTGAGAATATCCGCAATTTGCCGTTCGTCACCGAACGCGGCGCGCAAATCCGGCTAGGTGACGTCGCAACTGTCAAAGTCGCTGACGGGCCGCCTATGCTCAAAAGCGAGAATGCGCGACTGTCCGGATGGGTCTACGTCGATATCCGCGGCCGAGATCTGCAATCCGTCGTACGTGACGCGCAGCGGGCGGTCGCGCAAGGCGTAACCCTTGCGCCGGGCTACGCCATTGCATGGTCAGGGCAGTTCGAATACCTCGAGCGCGCGACCAAGCGCCTGACGATGGTGGTCCCGTTCACCCTCATGATTATCTTCGTGATGCTGTATCTCACGTTTCGCCGTTTCGGCGAGGCGCTCGTGATCATGGTTACCGTGCCGTTTGCGCTGATCGGCGGCCTTTGGCTCATGTGGCTGTTGGACTACCACATGTCCGTCGCGTCCGCCGTGGGCTTTCTCGCGCTTGCCGGGGTGGCGGCGGAATTTGGGGTGATTATGTTGCTGTACCTGCGGCAGGCGCTCGATGCGCGCCGGGCGGCGGGTGCAGTGATGGATGCTTCGACCGTTCGCGATGCGATCGTCGAAGGTGCAGTGCTGCGAGTGCGCCCAAAAGCCATGACGGTCGCCGTGATTCTCGCGGGATTGCTGCCGATCATGTGGGGCGACGGCACGGGATCAGAAGTGATGCGCCGTATCGCCGCGCCCATGATCGGCGGCATGATCACGGCACCGATTCTGTCGATGATTGTAATTCCCGCTGCATATCTGCTCATGCAGCGCACACGCCGGCAGCGCGACGCATTCGACCCGTCGGCTGTCTCGTATCAGTTCTCAACCAAAGGAGTATGAAATGAAGCGTGTTGTGCTGTTGTCCCTTTTTGCGGCTCTTGCGGGCTCCGTTTCGATAGCGGCGGCCCAGGCGCCGGCAGCGAAATCGATGGACATGAAGTCCATGGACAAGACGGAAGGCATGGAGGCCAAGAAAGCCACCTCGAGCCATTCGGGAACCGGTGTAGTGAAGACCATCGACTCCAAGACGGGCTCGCTCGCGCTTGCTCACGATCCGATCAAGAGCTTGAATTGGCCATCGATGACAATGGCGTTCAAAGTTCAGGACAAGAATTTGCTGGACAAGGTAAAAGTGGGTGACAAGATACAGTTCAAGTTCGCGCAGTCAGGAAAGGAGTACACGATCACGGAGA
>Ga0207668_10002302_pt1 | contig 11149 bp, 9 predicted proteins | sample KBSS43metaG_FD_184323 | JGI IMG/M metagenome (GOLD analysis project Ga0207668, IMG submission 184323) | Switchgrass rhizosphere microbial communities from Kellogg Biological Station, Michigan, USA - KBS S4-3 metaG (SPAdes) (version 2) | ecosystem: Host-associated > Plants > Roots > Rhizosphere >... | reverse complement strand
TTCAAGAAAGACAACCCTTTTATTTCATTCCTCAGAAAAAGATTATAGATACCTTAACAAATATTTATTCAAATATATATTTCCCATTACATATATCAATTATATATTTCTCATTACTAATTACATATCTGTTATTGGTTTTTAGATAATTAATAGCAAATAAATACCTAATTCGAAACCAACTCAGAATCCACATCAACACGCGTCTTTTCATCACGTAAAAAGATAACTAAATTTCCATAAGTTCCTACACTTATTTCTAATTTTAATGGCAGGTTCTTCTCTATGTAAAATTTAATTATGGGAGAAAACGTCAGATTATTGAACTTAGACATAGATTTTAATATTTCACATGCAACTTCCAAAGAAAACCAAATAGGATTAGGTGTTTTAATTACTATCCCTCTGCCACCATGAATTTTATCCCCTTCTGGTTCTCCTAATTTTTCTTGTGAGCTAAGACTTCCATTAGGAGATCTCCCATTTATTATTATTCCTTTTTCAAAACATTCAAATGTGGAATAAGATCCTCTGTTGCAATTACCAATAGTCGAACACATTTTAGTAAAAGCGGCTATGCTTGGTTTGAAAGAAGGATTAGTCAAAGAATATTTAGGTTCCGTGTAATTAATATAATTGGTTTCCTCTATATCTACAAATGCTTTGGGAGAATGGCTAGTTGATTCCACTTTTGCTCTATTAAAAAACAGATGAATTTTATTGTCCCCTCCACCATAGATTTTAATACCTAATCCATCTTTCTTCTGAATTCCTTTACATTTCTTGGCCATTTCGTTTAAATTCATTCCCACTTTTAATTCCTCTACTTCCTTACCTTCTGAGTCAACGACCTTATATTGGTATATGGAAAGTTCTTGAGGATTTATTTTGAAAGAAACCAGGACCACTCCTGTAGAATTAGTTTCACGAAATGTGATACCATCCTTCTTGAAGAAGAAATTTCCTGTTTTCGTTATTTGCTTTAGATAATTAAGGAGACCACGGAAGGAATAAGCTTCCAGAAACTCCATGTCGATTAAGGGAGGACGCTCCATTATTTATTATTTTTTTCTTTCTCTTTAAGATTCGAAATATTTCCATAATATTTCTTTTTTCTTTTTTTCTTTATTCCTGATTTTCCTTCGTTTCCTTCGTTTTCCTTCTTTTCCCATTATAATAATTTTCTCCCTAATTTCTCCTATATATTCTTTCCCACATAAATATTTCTTCTCTATGTTCTATTCCTTAGCTATTTTCTCCCTAATTTCTCCTATATATTCTTTCCCACATAAATATTTCTATAATATTTCTTATTTCTTCTCTATGTTCTATTCCTTAGCTATTTTCTTCCTAATTTCTCCTAATGTAATAATATCTTTTAGAGGATCTTTTGTTTCAGAAACCATATCTATTTCATATTGATCGCAAATGGAAACTAAACTTTCTAAGCTTGTTTTGTCTTTCCCCCAGATGTATCCTTCTCCAACAACTTGATGACGATCTTTCCTACTATTATATTCCTTTTCTGAGTCATTTATGTGAACTAATGGAACTTTTCCATATGCTCTAATCCCTTCAAACATTTTTACAACACTTTCATGGGAAGAGAAATCACACATACCAGAAGCGAAACTATGTTGTGTATCCAAACAAATTCCTACATTTTCTGTGTTATCTATCCCTTCGAAAAGAAGCCTTATTTCCTCTAAACTTTTCCCTAATTCATTTCCTTGTCCAGCTGCATTTTCCAGAAGAAGTGTAGATTTCCCAGAGAGATATCCTTGTTCTCTTGCTTGATTAACACATTTAGAAACATTTTGAATACTTCCTCCTTTACCATTATTCCCGATGTGAAGAACAGAAGACCCTCCAAATGGTTCAGCATTCTTTAATTCCTTACAAACACAAGAAAAAGAAGTATCAGCATTTTCCTTGGCTAAATTAGCTGTGTAAGGGGAATGGAAATAAACTTTACAACAATTCTTATTGCAAAATATCATTGTATTAACCTTATCCATGGGTGCTAAATCTTTTGGGTATAGACTTGTCTTTTCCCCTAGAAACACCTGAACACAAGTATTTTCCTTTAGTCCCTTAACAGTTTCATAGAGAGATTCACCTTTTAGTTGTGCAATACCGAGACGCATTTACATATATAATTCCCCTACTTATATATTCAAATTATTTATGCGAGATATAATAGAAACACATAGAAACGCACAGAAGGACATACGGAAATAAAAACACACACAGAAATAAAAGCGAATATGAGATATGTTAAGGAAATATTTATTGGAAGGAAAGAAATAGGAATGTTGTGATGTGAAATAGAATAAGAGAAACACAAAATAAATAGGAATGTTGTGATGTGAAATAGAATAAGAGAAATGAATGTGAAAGAAATAATATATATTTATATATTAAGTTAGGAGCTAGAAGATTGAGGAAATTTATTATTGGTTGACACCGGGGAATCCTCCAGTTGGCTGTCCGTTTCCACCTGTAGGGAAATTTCTTCCACTGATATCTGTTCCTTGAGTTGCCTGTCCTTGGAATCCTCCAGTTGGTTGCTGGAACCCTTGAGTTGGCTGTTGGAATCCTTGTGTTGCCTGTCCAAATCCTGGAGCAGCAGTTCCAGTTCCAGTTCCGAAATTAAATCCAGGTGGTGCTTGTTGCTGTTGTGTTGGTTGTTGTCCACTGAAAGCAGGAGGAGCATTAGAAGCCTGATTCTTTACATATCCTCCATCCTTCTTCAAATTAGCAATCAAATTGTTTCTCATCTGTGGGTCTAATCCTCCAAATTGCACCAAATAATCCATCGCTTGTCTGTAGGCCTCAAAAGAAGCAGTTTGTGCAGCAGGATCTGCGTTAGAATATTTTGCCATGACAACGAAACCTTGAATAGGAGACCTGTAACCATCTCCATTCTTTTGTTTGTTTCTGTCTCCTGCATTTTTCTTGTAAGAAAGTTGTCCTCCTTTTAGTAGTTTCTGAATTACAATCCTTCCTGTTCCAATGTTTTTGTAGTCGTTCAAGAAATTCTGGAAGCTTTGATCTTTAGTAACAGAACTTCTCTTTCCTCCTGGACTCTTGGATCTCTTCCTTCCAGTTCTCGTAACAACAACATTACCCTTTCCGTAGGTGTTGTAAGTTTGGGTAGTTACATATTTGGAGAGTCTTTCTAAGAAACCGAGATCATGGATAAGTCTTCCGAATGTGCTGCTTGCTTTTGTTTTCTTCATGGCTAAGTATTTGAGGTAATTGTGACCAACCAATGATTTAACATTCATTTGCCATTTGCCTTCACCTACCTCCTTCAAGAACTCACCCGCGTATCCGTAATGGGTCAAATCATTTGCACTGATTGGTTCATTTTTGCTCCATCTATCATAACCAATTACAAGCTTGGAAACTTGGTTGAAGACAGTTTGATTATCTTGACCATCTACTGGTCTCCTTCCAATAGCGCCAGTTAGCAAATTGTAGAAGAATTGTCCATCATTGGTAGCAACAAGCCTGTAACGATTGTCAAATGACCAGAAATAGTTGAGATTTACCGGATTTGCAGTGTTCCAGTCAGTGAATAACTTGGAAGTCGAAACATCAGCCTTTCTCTTTTTCCCTTTTGCTTCTGAAACGGTTTTCACATGAGAGAACAACGCCTTCATGGCACGTTTCATGTTTCCTTGTTTGGCTTGGAGTGGTTTCTTGGTAGAAGTGCTTATCATATTTGTTTGTCCTTTGGCGTTCATTCCTTCAGGACGGTCTGAAGAAAATAAATACGCTCCCTTCGCATTGACCAGAGAATATTCATCGGTTCCTTGTACTAATCCACTTGGCGGTGCTGCTGCCATTAGTTCTTTTTCTTCTCAAAATAATTTATTTATAATCTTTTTACATACATTTCCGAGAAATGAAAATCAATTAATAAATAAATTATTTTCCGAGTCTTAAATTAAAAATGGCTGATACTGAATCTTTATGGTTCAAAATAGTTGTCTTCATAGTAGCGGGATTTGCGGCTGGGCTTTTCCTAGCAGACATAATTTATTTCAACAGACTAAGGAATGGAGGAACTCTGACCAGCACGGAAGCTACCTCCATGTTATGGCTAAATGCGATTCTTTTCGTTCTTGCTTTGATCGTCTTCATCTGGGCTCTGATAAGGCTGGTTCTGGGACAAAGCACAAGGGAAATGATCACGACCAGGGTGGGAGAGCAATTGAAAAGCACAGGGACTGGATATGAATATTATGTGAGAACAGGACCAACCACCTCAGTTCCGAGGTCTCAAGTGGAAGTAGTTGGTGTTAATACCCTCCCAGGTAATGTTGTTCCTATAACTACTCCTTTGACACCTGGTTATGTCCAAACAATGGGATCTTAAAATGAGATAGGGAAGAAAAATATAATATTTTATATTTCACAGAGAAGAACATATGAACAGAATAAATGAGGAGCGAAAAGAAAATGGGTTATGATGAAGAAGGATATAAATTTCACTGAGAGAAACAGAATAAGATAAATGGGAGAATAAGATGAAGAATGATATATAAATTTATATATTTACAAGAGGGGAAACAGAAAAGGAAAAGATATTCCAAAGTATTCTATTTCGAAAGTACTCCAAAAACACACTCAAAAGAGAGGAAAGAAAGGAGAGGAGGAATAAGATTAAAGAGGAATATAAAAAATGTCTCTGTCATCGCACCCATCGCACATCGCTTTCCAAGTAGCTTCATGAAAATCTTTGCTCTTAGGATCTCCTGGTATTTTAAAATCTTCTTTGTCACATTCATGGTTAACTAATCTCAAATGTTGGTAAAGTCTGTATTGTGTTCCTAAACTAGAAGTTCTATCTTTCGGAAGCCTTTTATAAACTTCCTGTGTTTTTCCATAATGATCCATAATTTTTGTTATTTTATCATCTATCTCTGGTTTCCTCCATCCCCAATATTTATGAGCAATTAAATAAACATCTTCATAGAAAGCTTCATATTCGATTCTATTCAAAGCATCTAATAACATAGGAATAGTCGTACCTTGCTTTTTCCCTTTTTCTGTGTATGGTAAATTCCTAATTTCTCTTCCCGGAAGTTTACCTAGAGGAACAAAATATTTATCCAGAGCATCATATAGTCTTTCTGGGGTTTTATCTGTTTGTTTACATGCATATCTCAATAATGCTTTGTGGAAATTCTCTCCGTTCTTATATTCATCTTTCTCTTCTGTTTTCTTTCCTTTGATTACCCCGATATGATAAAAAACAGCATTACAGGAACAACATATTTGGGTTCCGTCTTCGTCTATAAAAACTTCTTCTAATGATTCCCCACAACCTATACATTCATTAACAGAATCCATTTGGCGAAATATGTCTAATAATATATATTCCCCTGCTACAGAAAAGTAATTAGATATTATTTCTACTCTTTCACTCACATGAGGATCTTCTTCAACTTCCCCTGTATTAAAGGAAATATTCTTCTTTTCCGGTCCCAATTTATTGTAAGCATTAATGTAATTCTTGGACTTATTTAAGTATTCATTATACCTCTTCTTATTTTCGGCTTCTTTAATCTTAATTTCCAGGTTATCTATCTTTTGCAAGCTATCCTTCCTTTCTCGGTAATTTTGAGGCTGGAGAACTGTTTCCTTCTCTTTCTCTAATAAGTATCTATTTCGCTTAATTTCATCTGTACATTCATAATTAAGTTTCCTAATTACTGTATCATGTATTTTATTTATGTTATAGTCAGTCTTGAAAATGATAGATATTTTTTGAGAGAATTCTTCTTGCATTTGGAGTTTTCGATCGTTCACGCTGCCTCCCGCTCTTTCGGCCTGGCCCCATGATAAGGGAGAAAAATTTTTCTTGTTCATGATTTTTTTCATATATACGACCTTATATATTTTCTGGCATAGGGAGACATTCCGGGATTTGTTTTTCTCTTTTTCTTTTTTCCCTTCTCAATAAGCCAAAATAAACTAACGTATGGACCTGAGCAAACATACATACCTTTCTCATATTTTATTGTCTTCTCCATATTATTTCATAAAGAGGGACCAATAATATGGAGAAACATATATACCCTTCCTATATTTTATTATGGAATTAAATAGAGATGAAATAATATGAGAGAAAATACATATACTTCCTTATGTTTTACTGGGAATAACATATGAGAGTTAAGAAATATTTATATGAAAATATAAATTAAGAGAATAGGTTGTCTTTCTGTAATGTAGAAGCATAATATAAATAAAAAGCATAAATAAGGAGAACAATCGCCATGGTCTGAAATATAGATCTAACATGCTTAACAACTGAATTCCATCCTCTTTTGGTCCATAAATCTAATAAAGAAAGCATAATAAATATCACAGAGAGAATTATTACTATTGTGAAATCTTTCTTGTCCACGGTCATATCTCTGTTAATCCATGTGAGTAAAGGGATCACAATGAGTAACCCAACTGCAAGGTAATTAGATCTAAATAATTGTTCTTCCACGTCTACAGTAATATGATCAGCATTCCAATAACCAACAAAGAAAACAACGATTGCCATTAAAAGGATTAATCCTCCTATCATATCTATCCTTCTCAAAATCCCTGTAAAAAGAATAATAGCAATCCATAACACAATAGCAAAAATATAGAAAGCTTTCACATACCATATTTTCTTCTCTGAGTATTTCTTTTTGCCTTCTGATAGATGTCCTCTATCCTTTTCCTCCTTTTTCTCTGCTTCTTCCTCATCTTCAGCTTTCCTGTCGTCTATTAATTCACAAAATTCCATTCATGTATTTATTTATACATGATAAAAAAGAAATACAAAACATAGCAGACAGATATATAAGAAAATAACAGAAAAGAAAAGATAAGTGAGTAGGAAAATGTCTTCAGGAGGAGTAATTTCTCCCGACCTAATAATTTTAACTCATATTATAGAGGAATCTTTCGTTATTTGCAATTTAGATGTGAAGAAAGTAAAAAAGATCTTCCCTCATAACCCTAGTAAAGAAATATTAATAGATTTCATATTAATATTTAACAGAAAATTAGATACAGGAAAGGTTAATATAAATATAGGGAAAAAGATAGAAAATTTGATACGAAATGGTGATAAGAGAGTATTTAAGGAATTATTCGGTGAAAGAGTGAAAGGGTTCAAGAAAATAGATACTACAGAAACAGAAAGGGAAACGTTAGGATTATGTGAAGATATGAAAAAGAATTCTAAACATGGATATACATTAAGCGAAAAGGGAGGATTCTTCACTGTTTATTATCATCTTTGTTGTTCTAAATCTTACCCTCCTTCTCTGGGCTACCTTTCCCCTAGACTTCCTGATAGAATTTACATCAGAGAAGGGAACACAGTGAAAATTATTAATATTCTTGATGTCTTTTCTGGTGAGTTTAAATCTCCCTATGTAGACAAAATCCTTAATAGAATATATTAAAACATTTCCACATCACTTCTTAATGCCATATATATTACTCGAAATATATTAAAACATTTATATATGTCTCCTAATACCATATATTCAAACATATATTTGAAAGAAATATATTAATGAATGCGTGAGAGAATTATGATATTCTCCCATATGTTTCGTTAGTAAGCCAACTAGAATTAAGAGAGAAATAATAAGAATCGAACATAAACCAAATCTCCTTAATATTCCCAGTGAATTGTTTATCTAGTTTATCAAATTTCTCCTTCAACAAGAAAAAATCCCTTTTCGGTTTCTCTATGTCTTCTCTCTTAATATTTAATTTCTTTTCACAGTAATCAAACATTGCTAAATAAGCAATGTATTCCTCGAAAACCGCTCTCGCCTTTGTTAGTCTAATATCGTCGCTTTCAATTTGATTCAAAATAGTATTTAATGTTTTCACTTCTGATTCACCCACTTTTGCGCTTATCATAGACTTTATGAATTCTTGAGATTCTTTCCATTTAGGATTTATAAACTCCAAGTTTGTGATTCCTAACTTAGTTCCTAAGAATGTGAAAGAAATCTCTGACCCTTTAATAAAATCCATAGCATCTTCTAGGCCTCTAATAAATACAAGAGAAATTTTCTCTATATCAAAATCAATTAACTTTATGTCCCCATCTTTAGATAAATATTCATATAGGTCAGAAATGATTTTAATTTTTAACTCTGAAGTAGGGAAGGCAATTAATTCTTCTCTCTTTAAACATGGACTTACCTGACAAGAAAAATAAATTTCTTTAGGAGGTGGAGATTCCAGTGATTCAAGAGCATAATAAAGTTTCCTGATTATGTTATCCATATTTTTCTCTCCATAACTTTCTATTTTTCCCTTCTCTATTTCCCATGGTTCTTTAAATCTTGTAGGTCCTAGGGCTTCATGTATAATAGCGCATGATATTCTTTTGCTTCTTTTCTCATTGAAATGGTTATTTATGGATCTGAAAATGGATTTGATAGTTGTGATATTCGCATTGAAACCTGTAGGATTATCATCAATAGAAAAATTATTATCCAAGATTAATGCTTTGGATACAGGTAATTCAATATCAGAATATTTTACATTAATAGGTTTGAAAAATCTCTTAATGGTTAAGAAATTCTTGCTGGAATAATAAATACTAATTCCAAATCTTAATGTGACTAATTGCAAAGATAAACATAATTGCAAGAAAAGATTTATTATGTCTTGATCATCCAGATCCCCTAACTGTGAGAAGAAATCCCTTCCTTTGGGTTCTTCGAAAATGTAATAATAATTCCCTTGTTTGTCTGTATCATCCCAATCAACCAGGAAGCTCATTTTTCCTCCAGTTACACCAGATACCATTTCATACATTTTCATTCTTCCCGCAGCAAAAAATCCATAAACATATTGGAAATTAGGTATCTCCTTTTTGATCTTGTTCATAGTGAAAAGTGAATTATATGCATTTTCAGAGATAGTGGAGCTATTACTCGTAGAACACCTAATTCCGAATATTCCTGGATACCCTTTAATTCCTGCTGATAATTCAACTTCATATTTAGGGTAAAGACGGTCGGATGAAACATTAATATCTTCAAAATCAGTCAAATATTTCCTACGTAGAAAAAACCCTGTAATAGGATCTTTCTTCATAATTGTTTTTAGTATACAGGAAAGTAACTCATGGACTTCTGGATTGAATGGTTCCTTTCCCATTGTTTCACCTAATTTATCTATATCCAGAGATGAAAGAAATAGATCTTCTCCTTTAATACATGTGTCATACCCATTCAAGGCGAGCTCCATTTTCTCTTTCCTTTTATCTGATGTTGATTCTTCCATTTGATTTAGGGAAGTTTTAAATAGACAAAATTTCTTACATCATATAGGAAGATAGAAATATATGAAGGGAGAAGGAAGAATATGAGATGAATGGAAATGTATGAAAGGGAAGGGATGAAAATACATGAAAAGGGAAGAAAGAATATGGGAATAACATATGAAGAGAAAATATTAAATGAAATGTATAAGGAATTAGTTTACATTTCGACATATATTTGAAGGAACGTTTATCCGATGTCAAAGAAAGAAGAAATTTACCCTTATGTTGAGAAATTAGGATGGGTTATTCATCCCATCTATAATAAAGTTCCATCTACAAAAGGATGGAATAAACCAGAAACAATAACCAAAGAGAATTGTATGAACTTGATGAATTCTCATTGTAATATTGGTCTGCTTTGTGGTAAGAAATCAGGGGTGATAGTTTTGGATATAGATGTTTTGACTCCAGAAGAAGATAGAAATAAATTGGTTTGTGGAAAGGAAGAATGGGAAAGGTTAGTTAAAATTCATAATGAACCATTGACTGTGAAATCTTCCACTGAAAGAGGATTCCATTTGTTTTTCAAATATGATGAAAGAATTAAAAGTGGGAACAGATGCAGAGAAACAAAAGATGGAAAGAAAATTAAATGGGATCTTTTCAGCGATAAAGTAGTTGCTTCAACAAAAGAATTAGGTTCATCAACTGTTACTATTCCTCATCCAAATAAGAAAGAAAATAAATATGAATGGATTAGAAGTCCTTTTGAATATCCTATTCTTCCTTTCCCTGATTGGTTACTTGAATTATTGCCGAAGAATGAAATAATTAAGAAAATAAATCTAACGCCCCTGAAGATAATAAGAGTTCCTGTTCCTCCTCGTCATGTCTAATCTCATTCTCTTTTAAAAAACATTTATCCAAATGTTTCCATATCTAATCCCTTATTCTAGATGTTTCTCTGGCATTTAGTTATATTCTCTTTGAATCTTTTAAAATAATAATTGATTAGAAAGATGTTTCAGAAACATAACTAAATGGAAACACCTGCTAGGAAAATAACAATCCCAAAGATCAAAATTATTCGTGTTCCTGTTCCAAAACCAGAAATAGGGCAAATAAAGGAAGAAGTGAAGAAAGTCTACTATGGTGAATTATTTTGTGCAGGAAGGTATAAAAGTGGGGAAAATTGTAAGAATAAAGCTTATTATTCCTATGGCAATTCTTACTATTGTGGAGTTCACAGCGAAAAAGATAGTAGGAAAACATTAGAAAGGAATCCTGAAGTTAAGAAGGTTAAAGAAGAAAAAATAGTGAAAGATATGATTTACATTCAGAACCTACGAAACAAAAATGGGAAAGGGAAAGTAATTGTGACTAAAATGTTTATGATTAAAGCCCCAGAAGATATTGAAGGATTTGTTAAAGTTTTCCCTAATTTCAAACATGCTGGAAGGAAAGATGGAATTGGATGTGCTACTTTATCTCCTAAATCTTTGGGTCCTATTTCCCATATTATGCCAGGTCTCCCCATAGCTAAAAATTTAGAGAACTTTCATCAATTCGCTAAGATATTCCAAATTGATGTAGATGATAAAGGAAATATTCTCCCAGATGCGATGAAATTAAGAATAGAAGGATATAATGATTCAGTTCCTCATAGACATAAATACACTAAAAAGAATATCCCTTTATTTTCTGTTTATTATGACAAAAATGGAAAAGAATATAGATTTACTTATTTCCAATGCAGATATTTTTATTGTAAGAAATATGAAGAATTAGCTACAAAACAAGAGGAATTTGTTAAGTTGAAAATATTACTGAATGAGGGGTTTAATTTACAGA
>Ga0207668_10002285_pt1 | contig 11189 bp, 7 predicted proteins | sample KBSS43metaG_FD_184323 | JGI IMG/M metagenome (GOLD analysis project Ga0207668, IMG submission 184323) | Switchgrass rhizosphere microbial communities from Kellogg Biological Station, Michigan, USA - KBS S4-3 metaG (SPAdes) (version 2) | ecosystem: Host-associated > Plants > Roots > Rhizosphere >... | reverse complement strand
CCGGCCCGGCGACTGTCGATGCCGGCGGCCAGCTCACCTGGACGCTGGAAGTAACGAACGAAGGCCCCGACGACGCCACCGGCGTCAAAGTCGAGGACGCGCTCCCGGCCGGGGTCCAGTTCGTCTCCGCCGACCCCGGCTGCTCCGAAGCTGGCGGCAAAGTCAGCTGCCTGCTCGGCGATCTTGCGCTCGGCGAATCGACCACGCGCCAGATCACGGTGACGGTGCCGACCGCGCTGGCCGACCAGACGCTGGTCAACACCGCCACGGTGGAAGGCGACCAGGGCGAGCTGGAAAAAGAAAACAACCACTCGGAAGCCAAAACCATGGTCGGCCCATCGGCGGACCTGGCGATCACCAAGACCGGCCCGGCCAAGGTCACCGCCGACGGTGACGTCACCTGGACGCTGACCGCGACCAACAACGGTCCCTCGACGGCGACCGGCGTGAAAGTCGAGGACACGCTGCCCGGCGGCGTCAGTCTCAGCTCGACGCACCCGAGCCAGGGATCCTGCAGCGGCAGCCTCAGCTGCTCGCTCGGCACCCTCGCCAAAGGCGCCTCGGCGCAGATCGAGGTGGTCGCGCACGTGCCCGCCTCGCTCAGTGGTCAGAAGCTGACCAACACCGCCAAGGTCAGTGGCGATCAGCCCGACCCGAACCAGGACAACAACAGTGCCAGCGCGACGACCGAGGTAGACCCGAAGCCCTCGGCGCCCGCCGCGGCTCCCAGCGGCTTCAACCTCACCCTGGAGAAGAAGCTCGAGGGACCGTCGCAGCCGGAGCTCGGCGAGGTGCTGACCTACAGCCTGACCGTCACCAACCAGGGCCCGGCGACCGCGAACCAGGTGAAGATCACCGATCAGCTGCCGGCGGCGCTCGAATACGTCTCGGCTTCGATCCCGGGCGGCAAGTGCGCGGCCAAAGGCGCGGTGGTCACCTGCAGGCTCGACTCGCTGGTGGCCGGGGCGAAGAAGACGGAGACGCTGAAGGCGCGCGCCGTCGGCACCGGCGTGGTCAAGAACACCGCCTCGGTCAGCGCCGCCGGCGCCGACCGCAAGCCGGGTGACAACCTCGACGGCGCGGTCGCCGACATCCGCGCCGGCGGCACCGTGCTGCACCTGACGAAGAAGCGGCTCGGCCCCGGCCTGGTCGAAGCCGGCAAGCAGGTCAAGTTCCGGATCGAGGTCTCGAACAGCGGCCAGGTCGCTGCCACCGACGTCGGCGTCTGCGATCGCCTGCCGGGTTCGATGAGCTTCGTCAAGGTCCCGAAGGCGAAGTTCGAGAAGGGCGACGCCTGCTGGACGATCGCCAAGCTCGGTGGCGGCAAGTCGCGCAGCTTCTTGGTCGTGGCGCGGATCGACAACGGGGTCGGCGACGGCACGCTGCGCAACGTCGCCGAAGTCGAGGCCGACAACGCGCCGGACCGCAGCGCCGCGGCGCCGGTCAGGGTCGAGTCCTCCGGGCCGGGGCGCGGCGGCGGTGTCACGGGGTAGGTGGGCTCGCGGGCGCGCCGCGCCGCTGATCGCGGCCGGTGCGCTCGCCGCCTCCTCGTTCGCCGCGGCAAGCCCCGGGGTGGCCGCCGCCGCGGTCCCCCCGGTCGCCGGTCCGACCGCGAAGCTGGCCTGGACCGCGAAGGTGATCTACCCGACGATGGCGCGCTCGGGGCCGCGCGCCGACGCCCGCCGGGTCGCCCGCGTCGACACCGTCGCCGCCTGGGACGGGGGGCCGGTCGGGCTGCTGGTCCTCGGCGCCCGCAGCGAAAAGCGGAGCGGCCGGCTGTGGATCAAGGTGCAGCTGCCCGAACGCCCGAACGGCCGCTCCGGATGGATCGACGCCAACTACGCGAAGCTGAGTACGACGCCATGGCGGCTCCTCCTCGACCGCGACGCGCGTCGCGTTACCGCCTTCCGCAGCGGCCACCGGGTGCGCAGCTGGCGGGTCGTGATCGGCAAGCCGGGCACCCCGACCCCGCGCGGCCTGTTCGCCATCTACGAGCGGGTGCGGCAGCCGCCCGGTTCCGAGCTCGGACCCTTCGCGCTGCAGCTGACCGCGCACTCGAACACGCTGAAGAACTTCGGCGGCGGCCCGGGTCGGGTCGCGATGCACGGGCGCAGCGGCCCGCTGCTCTACGACCCGCTCGGTTCGGCCCGCTCGCACGGCTGCATCCGCATGCAGAACCGGATCGTCCGCTGGCTGGCGGCTCGTGCCCGGCCGGGCACGCCGGTCGAAATCCGGTGATCCCAATACGATCCCGGCCGTGAGATCGAGTACCAGGGGGGTCCTCAGCCTCGGCGTGATCATCGCCGCGATCGCAGTCTTCGTGCCGAGTGCGGGCGGCACCGAAGGGTCGGCGGAAACGCCTCGTTGCCACGGCAAGAAGGCGACGATCGTCGGCACGCCTGAGGACGACACGATCCGCGGCACCGGTGAGCCCGACGTGATCGTCACCCTCGGCGGCGACGACACCGTCTTCAGCGGACTGGGCAACGACTACGTCTGCACCGGCCTCGGCGACGACCACGTCCGCGGCGGCCGCGGCAACGACTTTCTCGACGGCGGCGCCGGCACCGACCGCCTGTTCGGCGACCTCGGCGACGACAGAGTGACGGGGGGTGGGGGAGACGACGACGAAGTCAGCGGTGGCCTCGGCATCGACACCGTCAGCGGCGGCCCCGGCAACGACGACCTGGTCCGCGGCGACTACGGCTACGACCGCATGGACGGCGGCCCCGGCAGCGGCGACGTCGCCTCCTTCTCGACCGCCGTCGCCGGCGGCAAGGGCACGGGTGTCTGGGCCTCGCTGCCCGCCCACAAAGCGTTCGGCGACGGCCACGACCGGCTCTTCCGCTTCGAGGCGCTCGAAGGCTCCGCCTTCGCCGACACCCTGATCGGCGGTCCCGCCACGGCGATCGATGGCGGCCCCGGCAACGACACGCTGATCGGCAACCGCGGCACCAGGGCGATCGACGGCGGCCAGGGCAAGGACGGCTGCAAAGGCGGCATCACCCGCCTCTCCTGCGGGCCCGAACCGCCGCCCCAGGGCTCGGCCTTCGTGCGGCTCGACCCCGACCCGGCCGGGGGCGGGGGACTGCAGGTGGTCGGCGGTGCCGGCCCCGACCGCCTCTTCGTCGCCTGGGACGAAGCCAACGAGACCTTCGCGGTCAGCGGCGTCTCGCCGCTCGCCACTGGAGCCGGCTGCGAACACCCGCCCGGCAAAGCCGAGCAGGTGATCTGCAAGGCGGAAGGCCCGGGGCGCTGGATCATGGCTGACCTCGGTCCCGGCAACGACTCGCTGGCCGTCGAGGGCTCGCTCGAAGCCGTCGACTTCGTCCGCCTCGCGGGCGGCGAGGGGAACGACACCGTGCGCGGCGGCCCCGAGGACGACCTGATCGAGTCCGGCCCCGGCGCCGACAAGATCTACGGCGGCGACGGCGAAGACGGCGTGATCGGCGGCCTGCCGGGGCCGACCTTCCTCTACGGCGAAGGCGGCGGCGACCTGCTGGCGGCCGGCGGCGGCTGTGCCGGCGGCGCGATCGTCGGCGGCCCCGGCCGCGACGACGCTTCATTCGCCGAGACCCAGGCCCACCCCGGCACCCTCTACGTCTCCCTCGCCGTCCACTCGGCCTGGATCAACGTCGTCAAAGGCTGCCGCCACGTCCACCTCAGCCCGACCGACGAGGACATCGAGGGCTCCTTCGACAACGACGTCCTGATCGGCGACGCCGGCCCTAACATGCTGCTCGGCCAGCCCGGTGTCGACAGCTACTTCGGGCGTGGCGGCGACGACACGATCGTCGCCGCCGACGGCGTCAAGGACTGGTACATCCAGTGCGGCCTCGACGGCCGCCCGGAAGGCCGCGCGATCGTCGACCCGATCGACCCGGCGGCCAACGACTGCGCCACGGTCGGCGAAGGCACCCCCGTCGCCGGCCTGCACAAGTAGCGCCCCGGACGTTCGTATGAACCGGGTCGGAAGCGTCGCCGACCCTACTTAGAATTTTCATTCCAATGCGCTCCGGACGCGACGCGCGCCTCTGCCGGCGGTTGCTGCCCGCGATCGTGCTGCTCTCGCTCCTCACCCCGGCGGCTGCCCAGGCGGCCGAAGCCGAGGTCCCGTTGGCGACCCGCTTCGAGAGCAGTGGCCGCGGCGACCTCGCCCTGACCGCCAACACCCTGATGACCTGCCCCGACGCCGGCGGCACCGACGCCGGCTGCATCGCCGCGCGGGCCGGGATAGGCGGACTCGCCGCGCTCAACAACAACGGCTACGCGATGGCGCTCGTCGACGTCGATTCCGATCCGGCCACCTTCGATTCGTCGAGCGCCACCCTCGGCCTGCCGGCCGGTGCCACGGTGCAGTTCGCCGGGCTTTTCTACGGCGCCCGGACGAGCAAAGGCACCGGTGGGGCCGCCGCTCCCGACCCGGCGGCCCGCGGCGCCGTGTTGCTGAAGCCGCCGGGGTCGATCTCCTACTCGGCGCTGGCGGCGACGGTGCACGACAGCGCCGCGATCGAAGCTGCCTACACCGGCTTCGTCGACGTGACCTCGATCGTCGCCGCGGCCGGCTCGGGCGTCTACACCGTGGCCAACGTCCAGGCCGGGACGGGGGAAGACCGCTACGGCGGCTGGGCGCTGGTCGTCGCCTACGCGAACCCGGCGGCAGAGCCGCACAGCATCCGCGTCTTCGAAGGCCTCGCCTCGATCAAAGCGGGCGAACCGCCGCTGCAGATCGGCGTCAGCGGGCTGGAGACGCCGACCGCGGGCTCGGTCTCCGCCAGCGTCGGAATCGTCGCCTACGAGGGCGACCGCGGCTCGAGCGGCGATCGCTTCCTGGTCAACGGCACCGCCCTTGCCGATCCGGCAAACCCGACGACCAACGTCTTCAACAGCTCGATCGCCTTTCGCGGTGCCGATCTCGGCGGCCGCTCGCCCAACTACCTCAACCAACTCGGCTTCGACGCCGACCTGCTCGGCGCCGACGGGATCCTCGGCAACGGCGCGACCACGGCCACGCTCGAAGAGTCGACCAACGTCGAGCAGTACCTGACCCAGGTCGTCGCGGTTTCGATCCAGCTCGATCCAGCGGCGCTCGAACCACCACCGCCTCCGCCCAGCCGGCCGGCAGCCTCGACTGCCGGCGCCGTCGCCGGCAAAGGCAGCGAGGCGCCGGAGCCCAAACCGAAAAAGAACCAGCCGCCGCCCGATCAGCCCCCGCGCTTCAGGCTCGACGTTGACGCTCCCAGCGAGGTGGTCCGTCCTACCGCGGTCGTCAGCTTCGAGGCGACGGTGAGCTCGACCGGCGAGGAGCCGATCCGCAAGCTCGACGTCTGCACCGGCCTGCCGTCCGGCCTCGACCTGATCCGCGCTCCGGGCGCCGTGATCGCCGGCGACGAAGCCTGCTGGCGGCAGCCGAAGCTGAAAGCCGGCACCCAGCGGCGCTACCGGGCGACGGCGCGGGTGAAAGCTTCCGCCAGCGGCAAGCTTCGGACCTTGACCACGGTCAGGGCCGCCAACGCGCCGACCCGCCGGGTGCGGCGGACCCTCCTGGTTCGGCCGCTTCCCGCGATCGGGTGCGCCCGCCTCTCGAGCGCGGGCGAACCGACCGCGGCGGCCTCTTGCTGAAGACATAGGCGGTTCTCGAAGTTAGTGAGGGAGCCTGTCTATACTCTCGGAAAGAAAGACAGGGGCCCTGTCTAACTGCTTTACGAGAGGAACACCATGCAGAACTCGAATTCCCCCGCTTATCTGACCATCGCCCGGATCGGCGGCGAGCCCGACCAGCTGCTCGACAGCTACCTGCGCTCGACCGAAACCATGGACGGGGTGGGGCGGGACCACGGCCTGATCGTCCACGCCGCGGCGCCGACCGAGAGCGGCCTCATGATCCTCAACCTCTGGCCATCCAGGGACGGCTCCGAGGCCGCCGCTCGCGATCAGCGCCGGCTGGACACGATCAGGCAGCAGGCGCTCGACCCCGAACAGATCCGCAAGGAGCACCACGACGTTGCTCGGCTGGTCCTCTTCGGTACTCAGTAGCCGAGCGCTACTGCAGGGCGAAGATGACGCCGACCGTGGCGGTGACGGTCGAGACGCCGGGCTTGGTCGGCGGCGCCGGGGCGCAGACGTCGCTCGCGGCGCGCTCCGCCACCGGGCCGGGGGCGGGCTGGGGGCTGGTACCGCAGCCCGTGGTCGGGGCTGCGGCCGCCTTGTCTTCGAAGGGGATGATTTCGGCCTTGCCGCCTTCGTTGATCGTGAGGGCCTGGCCGAGGGTGGCACCGGCCTGGGCGGCGAGGGTCGTCGCCTTAGCCTTCGCTTTCTGGAAGGCGGCGCCGAGGGCGGTCGCGTAGGCGGATTCGGTGTCGCCGACGAAGTAACTGGGGCCGCGGACACCGGTGGCGCCGGCGCCGATCGCCGCCTGGACCAGTTCGCCGGCTTTCGAGGGTTCGTGCAGGGTGACTCCGATCCCCTCGCTGGCCCGGTAGCGGCTGCGGCCGATCCGGTCGACCGAGACGCGGCCGGTCTTGACGTCGCCGTCGCCGACCCCGGGGATCGCCTGGACCGCGGCGATCACCCGGTTCAGCTTGGCGGAGACGGCCTGCAGCGCCGCCCCGCGACTGCCGCGGGTGAGGCTGACGCCGAGCCCGAAGGAGGCGCTGTCGTTCGGCACCTTGACGGTCGCCGTCGCTTCGACCGAGACGGTGCGTTCGACCGCTCCGAGGGCCGCGCTGGGAGCGGCGAGGGCCAGGACTGAAAGGGCAAGGGCAGTGAGGATCAGCCATCGGTTGCGCATATGGGGTCTACGGTAACGCGGGCCGTTCGTCACAGGCGTCCCCGCAAGCGAGCCCACAGCGAGGGCGGCTTCGGCTGCGTCGCCGCCCACTCGTCCTCGGTCGGCAGCCGCCCCGCTTTGCGCGCCCGCAGCACGCACTTCGTGTGCGCGTGCCGCCGCTTGCTCTTATCGCCCTCCGGGGCGATCAGGACGTGCTCTGAGAGCGCCGGCAGCCGCTCGCCGCAGAGCGGACACCGGTAGGTCGCCGGCTTCAGGTTCTGCGCCGGCCGGATCAGCCACCACCTCGCCTCCTCAGCCACCCCCCGAAGCTACCGCGCTGTTCAGTCGCGGTGGGTGGCGCCGCTGCGGTGCTCGCGGCTCATCGCGACCATCGCGGCGCCAGTGGTGCGGGGGTCGACGAGGCCACGCAGCTCGTGGCGGGCGAAGATCTCCTCCAGCTCCTCGCGGCTCAGCGTCTCGCGCTCGAGCGCCTCCTCGGCGAGCTCGTCGAGCGCCTCGCGGTTGGCGGCGAGCAGGGCGCGGGCGCGGCGGTAGGCCTCGCGGGCGAGGGTCATCGCCGCCTGGTCGACGTCACGGCGGGTCTGGTCGGAAACCTGCCAGTCGCCGACCGGCATCGCGATCGGCGGCGGCCCGTCGTGGTCGATGGCGACGCCCATCCCGAATTCGGTCACCATCTGGGCGCAGATCGCGTAGACGTGGGAGAGGTCGGAGGAGACGCCCGAGTAGCCCTCGCCGAAGACCTCCTCCTCGGCGGCGCGGCCGCCGAGCGCGGTGACGACGTCGTCGAGCAGCTCGCCGCGCGATTTCAGGTAACGGTCTTCCTCGACCGAGGGGGCGACGAAGCCGAGCGCGGTGCCGCGCGGGACGATGCTCATGATCTCCGGCGCTTTGCTCGAGACGAGGCGGAAGCAGAGTGCGTGGCCGGCCTCGTGGTAGGCGACCAAGCGGCGCTCCTTCTCGGTCAGGCGGCGGGTCTGCTGCGAGCCGACCGACTGGCGCAGCAGCGCCTCGTCGAGGTCGTCGCGGTCGATCTGCTCGCGCCCGGCGCGGCCGGCGATGATCGCCGCCTCGTTCAGCGCGTTGGAGAGCTGGGCGCCGGTCATGCCGGTCGTCTTGCGGGCGACGTCGGCCAGCTGCAGGTCGGCAGCCAGCGGCTTGCCCTCGGCGTGGGAGCGGAGGATCGCCTCGCGGCCGTCGCGGTCGGGCGGCGAGACCAGCACCCGGCGGTCGAAGCGGCCGGGTCGCAGCAGCGCTTTGTCGAGCTTGTCGACGTGGTTGGAGGCGGCGATCACGATCACCGTCGCTTCGCCCTTCTCGAAGCCGTCGAGCTCGACCAACAGCTGGTTCAGCGCCTGCTCGCGCTCGCTGGTGCCGCCGTCGCCACCGCCCCCGGAGCGGGCGCCGCCGATCGCGTCGAGCTCGTCGATGAAGACGACCGCGCGGCCGGACTTACGCGCCTCTTTGAAGAGGCGGCGGATGCGGGCGGCGCCGCGGCCGACGAACATCTCGACGAAGCTCGAGCCCGAGGCGGCGTAGAAATCGCAGTTGGCCTGGGCGGCGACGGCGCGCGCCAGCATCGTCTTGCCGGTCCCGGGCGGGCCATAGAGGAGGACGCCGCCAGGCGGCCGGGCGCCGAGCTTGGCGAAGCGGTCGGGGTCATGGAGCCATTCGGCGACGTCCATCAGCTCGTCCTTGGCGGCGTCGACGCCCTGGACCTCGTCCCAGAGGACCGGCTTCGTGCGGCTCGCCTTCACCGTCTCCGGCTTGGTCGTCCCCATCGTCGTCCGCATCAGCCGCAGGAAGATGAACAGCAGCAGCGCCATGAAGAAGACGCCGAAGACGGGGTACCAGTTGAAGAAGAAGTTCTGGATCTGTTCGGACACCGTCGATTCAGTGTCCTACTCCTGGGCACGAACCACACTCAATAGTGGGTCGCATATTCGTCCAAGCGCGAGCGCGGCGGTGGACGGATTGACGGCGGATTGACAGCGCTTACCGAGGCCGTAGGATCAATGGCGTGAAGCGGGTCTCGTCCGTCCTCGCCTCGCTGGTCATCCTTGTTGCGCTCCTGGCGCCGGCGGCGCAGGCTGCCCCCGGCGACCTCGACCCGAGCTTCGGCACCGACGGCAGCGTGCGGTTCTTGCCGAGCAACGAGGACATCGCCCTGCGCGGCGTTGCCGTCCAGCCCGACGGCAAGATCGTGCTCACCGGCGGCGACCAGACGACCAACAGCATCCTCGTCGTGCGGCTGCTCGAGAACGGCAGTTTCGACCCGAGCTTCGGTAGCGGCGGCGTTGTCAGTACGCCGTTCCCTGCCGGGAGCTTCGGAGAAGGCCGCGACGTGGCGATCCAGCCCGACGGCAAGATCGTCGTCGCCGGTATCGCCAAAGGGGCCGTCGACGGTGATTTCGCCGCCCTCCGCTACGAAGCGAACGGCGCGCCCGATCCCACCTTCGGCGGCGGCGACGGGACCGAAATCGTCCCGGTCGGAGCCGACCAGGATCGGGCGGAAGCGGTGGCGCTCGACGCCAACGAACGGATTTTGCTCACCGGCGAAGCGAGGGTGCCGATGAACAAAGGCGTCGAAGTCGGGGTCGCGGTCCTCCAGACCAGCGGCAAACCGGACCTGAGCTTCAACGCCACCGGCGTCAAAACGCTGAAAACCACCCCCGGCCAACCGAGCGATTCGGGCGTGGGAATCGCCGCCCAGACCGATGGCAAGATCGTCATCGCCGACGAATCCGGCGCCGGCGCCGGCAACGGCTTCACGATCGTCCGCCTCCTCGCCGGGGGCGGACTCGATCCTGAATTCGGGGGGACCGGGTTCGTCAACACGCCGATCCCGGGCTCGGCGACCGCCAAAGGCCGCGCGACCGACGTGCTGGTGCAACCGGACGGCCGCATCGTCGCCTCGGGCTACGGCTACGACGAGATCGCGGCGAAATCCGACTCGAAGTTCGCCGCCGTCAGCTACCTGACGGACGGCAAACTCGACCCCAGCTTCGGCGCGGCCGGCAGCGGGATCTTCAGCCAGCAGGTCGGCGTCGGCGACGACGCGGCGCAGACGCTAATGCGGACGCCCGCGGGCAAGCTCTACCTCGCCGGACTCTACGACGCGGCCCCGAGCAACCACTCGCTGGCGCTGATGCGGCTCGACCCCTCTGGCGTCCTCGACCCGAGTTTCGGCGGCGGCGGGATCGCGGTGCGTGGCCAGACCGCCCCCTTCGGCAACAACTTCGAGGACGCGGCGCTCGACTCGCGTGAACGGGTGGTCGTCGCCAGCCGCGACTTCATCGGCAACGGCGACACCGAAGTCGAAGTCAGCCGCGTCCTCGGCGACGTGCCGCCGGACCAGCCGCCGGGGACCGGGACCACGCCGCCGCAGTCGAAAACGCCGACGCCGGCGGGGAAGCCCCCGCACGCCCGCATGAAAGCCGTGCCGCGCAAACTCGAGGCGGCGAAGCTGACCGGCTTCTCCGGCACCGCCGCCGACCCAGACGGTGGCAAGATCGCCAGGGTCCAGATCGCTCTGGTTCGGGCGTCGACGGCGAAAGCCGGCAGCGCTGCGACCTGCCTCGAGCTGAAGAACGCGAAAGGCCAGTTCAAGACGGTGAAAGCCAAACAGGGCAACTGCCCGCTGCTCTGGCTGAAGGCCAAAGGCACGGCGAAATGGAGCTTCAAGCTGAAATCCGTGCTGCCGCCCGGCCGCTACATCGTCTACTCGCGCGCGGTCGACGCCACCGGCCTCGCCGAGTCGGCGTTCAGTCGCGCCGCCGGCAACCGCTTCGGCTTCCGCCTGCTGGCGCCCTAGGCCGTCTCGGCGTCGCGCACCAGCAGCGCGATCTGCACCCGGTTGGCGACCTCGAGCTTCTCCAGCAGCTTCGAGACGTGGGCCTTGACGGTTGCCTCCGAGAGGTGAGCTCGGCCGAGATCTCGGCGTTGGAGAGGCCGCGGCCGACCGCCCGCGCAACCTCGAGCTTGCGCGGGCTGAGGCGGCCGATCAGCTCGCCTGCCTCGGCGCGGCGCGCGTCCCCGTTCCCCTCGCCGGCGACCAGCTGGATCAGCTGCCGGGTGACGGCGGGGGAGAGGCTCGAAGGTGGTCAGCATCAGGATCGCCGGTGGTGGGGGCTGGCGGGCGAGCAGGCCGGCGGCGGCGATCCCGTCGAGCTCGGGCATGCGGATGTCCATCAGGACGACGTCGACCGCCGCGTCGACGATCCAGTCGCGCAGGCTGCGCCCGGCGCTGGGGCCGTCGACCATCGCGCCCGGCAGCAGCATCCGCTGCCAGCGGGAGAACTCGAGCCCGGCGGTGGCGCTCTCGGGAATCACGACAGAAGAGCGTACGCCCGTCCCCGTCCCGGACCCCCTACCGAAGTAGGGGCGAGCGCCGACTTTCGCA
>Ga0207668_10002284_pt1 | contig 11190 bp, 11 predicted proteins | sample KBSS43metaG_FD_184323 | JGI IMG/M metagenome (GOLD analysis project Ga0207668, IMG submission 184323) | Switchgrass rhizosphere microbial communities from Kellogg Biological Station, Michigan, USA - KBS S4-3 metaG (SPAdes) (version 2) | ecosystem: Host-associated > Plants > Roots > Rhizosphere... | reverse complement strand
ACACCATCACCACGGTCAAGGGCGGCGCGCTCCAGCCGCTCCCGGGCTTCAAGGAAGTCCAGCCGGTGGTGTTCTGCGGCCTGTTCCCGACCGACGCCGCCGACTTCGAGAAGCTGCGCGACTCCATCGCCAAGCTCCGCCTCAACGACGCCTCGTTCAGCTTCGAGATGGAGACCAGCGCCGCGCTCGGCTTCGGCTTCCGCTGCGGCTTCCTCGGCCTGCTCCACCTCGAGATCATCCAGGAACGCCTGACGCGAGAGTACGACCTCGATCTCATCACCACCGCGCCCTCGGTCGTCTACAAGATGCACCTCACCCATTCCAAGAATGAGGACGCCAGGACGATCGAGCTCCACAACCCGGCCGACATGCCCGATCCCAACCGCATCGCCAGCATCGAGGAACCGTGGATCCTCGCCACCGTCTACACCCCCGACGCCTACCTCGGCGGCATCCTCAAATTGTGCCAGGACCGCCGCGGCATCCAGCGCGAGCTGACCTATGTCGGCACCGGCAGCCACGCCCGCGCCCTCCTCAAATACGAGCTGCCGCTGAACGAGGTGGTGTTCGATTTCTATGACCGGCTGAAGAGCATTTCGAAGGGCTATGCGAGCTTCGATTACGAGCAGATCGGCCACCGCGAGGGCGACCTCGTCAAGATGAGCATCCTGGTCAATGAGGAGCCGGTCGACGCGCTCAGCATGATCGTCCACCGCGGCACCGCCGAGGCCCGCGGCCGCGGCATGTGCGAGCGGCTGAAGGAGCTCATCCCGAGGCATTTGTTCAAGATCCCGATCCAAGCGGCGATCGGCGGCAAGGTCATCGCCCGCGAGACGATCAGCGCGATGCGCAAGGACGTCACCGCCAAATGCTATGGCGGCGACGCGACCCGCAAGCGCAAGCTGCTCGAGAAGCAGAAGAAGGGGAAGGCGCGGATGCGGGAGTATGGCAACGTGTCGATTCCGCAGGAGGCGTTTATTGCCGCCCTCCGCATGGGCGACGAAAGCTAGCGCTTCCGTCCGCCCATCCCCTCGCCCCTTTAGGGGAGAGGGTAAGGGAGAGGGAGCGTCATCCCCGCGAACGCGGGGACCCCGCTTCCTTCTGCTCGGCCGGCGGGGCGCGAGGCCTAAGCCGAGCGAACCCGTTCGACGTCACGTCGGCCGGGCTCGCCTCGCCCCTATTCGTCCGCCGGGATTCCCACGCTATCGTTGCAGCCCTGCCGCGGCCGCGACCAGCGGGTTCCGCCGAACCCGCTCCCGGTCGAACTGACGCGCACGATATGCCAGTCGTCGACCAGCCGCAGCGTCAGCGTCCCGCGCCCGTGCGGCGCGGCGACGTCGGCCCAGTTGCCGGAGATGATCTGGCCGTCGCGCTTGCCGCGGAAGCGGTTGGTCCAGCTCCTGCCGCCGTCGGCGCTCTTGCCGACCCAGCTGACGGTGCCGGCGAACTCGCCGAGACGGTAGGTGCCGCCGTCATTCCCCCGCCAGTCGCCCTTGAGGCTGAACGAGCATTGCGCTGGCGTCGGGGTGGCGCATAACGCGAGCGCCACCAGGGCGGCCGCGCCGCCCACCATAAACCTGGTCATCGGTCCCTCCCCTTCAGTCTACTTCGGACAACCGAAGCGGTGCCACCTGCTGCCCGAAAAGCCGCCCGACACCGCGGTGCGGACCAAATGCGTGCCGTCGGTCTGGCGGACGTTGAGGACGCCGCTGCCCATCGGGCCGTTGACGTCGGCCCAGCGGCCGCTGACGTTGCCGCCGGCGCGCAGGCCGCGATAGGCGTGGGTCCAGCTCTTGCCGTCGTCGCCGCTCATCCCGACCCACCACACGGTGTTGCCGACTTCGCGCACGCGGTACGTGCCGCCGTCATTGCCGACCCACCGCCCGGTGAGGTTGGTGCTCGATTTGCACAGCAGGATGAGCGGCGGGCCCTGCGCCGGCGCGGCGGCCGGCAGCAGCGCCGCTCCGCTGAGCGCGGTGAACGCGGACAAAGTCACGATTTTCGAAATCTGGTTCATGGCGAACCCCCTTGCACGGATCGGCCGCGGCGCAGCGCCACGGTCTCATCGGATCCGGCACGGACGGAGATATTACGCTTGTTTAATGACCTATGCGAGTCAAATTGGGTAAGTTTTTGGCTTGTAAGACGAATTTTGGAACTGTCCCGCCGCGGCACGAATTCGGCCTTTCGACTCGAACTGGAAAGGGCGTAATCTAGAAGCGCATGCCAAAGGGGAGCGGTCCTACCCGGGGAGACAGCAGGCGGCGGCCGCCGGACGCGGCGCCCGACGACCTGCCGCTGCCGATCGAACTGCCGGCCGCGATGTTCAGCGGGCCCGGTCTGCTGGCGCTGGCCGACCTGCTGCCGGTCATGACCGCTTACCTCGATCGCGACCTCAAATACCGCTTCATCAACAAGCCGCTGGCCGAATGGCTCGAACAGCCGCGCAAGAACCTCATCGGGCGGACCATGCGCGATGTGCTGGGCGAGACGGCCTATGCCGCGCGCAAGCCGATGATCGAGGCCGCGCTGCGCGGCGAGCGGGTGTTTTTCGCCGCGACCTTCGACCATCCGACCCGCGGGCTGCTCGCGGCGCAGAGCGACTATACGCCGTGGATCAACCCCGCGACCGGTGAGGTCGACGGCGTGGTCATCGTCATCACCGACATCACCGAGCAGCGCGCGACCGAGATAGCGCTGCGCGAGAGCGAGGAGCGGTTCAAGCGCATCGCCAATTCGGCGCCGGTGATGATGTGGGTGACCAGGCTCGACCGGGTGCGCGACTTCGTCAACGACGCTTATGTCGAGTTCACCGGGCTCAGCAATGAGGAGGCGCGGACGCTCGACTGGCGCCAGCGCATCCATGCCGAGGACGTCGATCGGATCGTCGCCGAGAGCATCGCCGGGGAAGCCGCGGCAACGCGCTTCACGCTCGAGGGCCGCTACCGCCGCCACGACGGCGATTATCGCTGGCTGAGGAGCGTGTCGCAGCCGCGCTTCGGGGTCGACGGGGAGTTGGTCGGGTTCATCGGGGTGGCGACCGACATCACCTTGGCCAAGGAGGCCGAGCTCGATCTGCGGCGCCAGGTCGAGGAGCATTCGCGCGACCTCGTCGCGGCCCAGGAGCAGCTCCGCCAGAGCCAGAAGATGGAGGCGTTGGGGCAGCTCACCGGGGGCATCGCGCACGACTTCAACAATCTGCTGACGGTGGTCGTCGGTGGGCTCGACATCATCGCCAAACGCGCCTCCGACCCAAAATTGCAGCGCTATGCGGATAATGCGCTGGCGGCGGCCGAGCGGGGGGCGCGGCTGACCGGGCAGTTGTTGGCGTTCAGCCGGGTGCAGCGGCTCGAGGTGCGGCCGACCCATGTCGCGCCGCTGGTCCAGAACATGCGCCCGCTGCTCCGCAACGTGCTGGGCCCGGGGATCGAGAAGCGCTTCGACCTCGACGAGGAAATGGTCCCGGTGATGGCCGACCCGACCCAGCTCGAAGTCGCGGTGCTCAACCTCGCGATCAACGCCCGCGACGCCATGCCTGACGGCGGCGTGCTGACCATCACCACGCACATCGTCGACATCGCCGACGACCCCGAGCTTGAGGACGGACGCTATGTCGAGCTGACCATCAGCGACACCGGCCTCGGCATGACCGAGGACGTCGCGGCGCGGGCGTTCGAGCCCTTCTTCACCACCAAGGAGGTCGGCAAGGGCACCGGGCTCGGCCTGTCGATGGTCTATGGCATGGCCCGCCAATCGGGCGGCACCGCGCGGATCGAAAGCACGCCGAGCGAAGGCACGGCGGTCAAGATATTCTTCCGCGCCGCTGATGCAGCCTCAGTCGCCGACCCGGCCGGAGTGGACGGTGAGGAAACCGAAGCCGCCGCCGAGCGTGGCCCAGCGTCGATCCTGGTCATCGACGACGACCCCGACGTGCGCGACTTCATCGTCACCACGCTCGAGGAACAGGGCTATCGCGTGCGCCAGGCGAGCGACGGCGAACGCGGGCTCAAGGAAGCGGCGCGCAACCGGCCGGACCTCGTCATCCTCGACTTCGTCATGCCCGGTCTGTCGGGGTCCGAAGTCGCCAACCGGTTGCTCGCGAAGCGGCCCGACCAGCCGATCCTGTTCGTCTCGGGCTATAGCGAAACCGAGGCTGTGCGCGGCGTCGCCCCGAACGCGCCGTTGCTCGCCAAGCCGTTCCGCGCCGAGGCGCTCGACAAGGCCGTCAGGAGCGCTTTGGCGCCCGCCGGCTAGGCAATCGCGTCAGCCGCAGCTTCGATTTCAGCCAGCGGTGGAACGTCGCCATGTCGAAGAAGGTGACGAAGACGAACGGGTAGAGGAAGAACTGCACGTTCATCAGGAAATAGTTGCTGAGGTGGAACAGCGTTGCGCCGACCACCATGCCGAGCCTGATCCGCCAGCTGCGCACGAACAGGATGACCGGGAAAAACAGCTCGAACATGAAGACCAGGACGCCGATGCACCAGATCGCCTGCGGGTGATGCGCGAGGTCCCAGCCCATCGACAGATTGACCACATCGCCCGTCGGGGTGAAGCCGTCGCGGACCGCGCGCGAGATCAACGTATCCTGGATGCGGCCGCCGCCGCTGAACCAGTACAGGCCCGAAACCCGCAGCTTGGCGACCAGCGCCCAGAAATAGAAAAAGGCGATGTAGATCTGCATCGCGCGGAGCGGCCAGCTCGATTCCCACGCCTCGATCGCCGGCCAATTGTGCTTGCGTGCGTCGATCCCGAACGACCGGCCGCACTTGGACAGCAGGAACAGGATCAGCAGCGCGAAGATCGGGATTTCCCGGTGATGGACGTCGCCCGAAAAGCTGTCGCGAACCCCCTTCATGTAAAAGATGCAGAGCAGGATCACGACGATCGACGATTTGGTCCATTTGCCGAAAGCGAAGCACAGGCAAGCGGCAATCAGCAGCGGCATGACTAGGAAGCTGATCCACGGGACGTTGCTGTCGATCCCGAGCAGCCAGAAATACCAGATCGGCCGGGTGAAGTGGAAATGCGCCCCGAAGGCATCAACCTTCAGATTCTGGTCGAATTGGAAGAACAGATAGATCGCCAGGCCGAGCCCGAAATAGAAGCGCACCGCGCCGAGGGAATCGGCGGGGAACCAATCGAACAGGAAGCGGTCGACGAACGACCGGCTGCGCGCCGCGGGCCTGGTCATTCGATTTCTCCGACCTTCGAATCAATGCCTCGCGGCATCGGCTCGAGCTTGTCGCCCTTGCGGATAAAGGCGCCGGTTTCGGTGATGATCGCGGTTCGGCGATCGATCTCGGGCCGCGACAAGTCGCCCTGGTCGAGATGTGAGCGATGGAATTCGGCGTAGCGCAGTGACGCCTCAAGCCGGACGATGCGCCGCGGGTCAGCCGGGCCGTAGCCGAAGGTCGCGTTGATGCTGTGGAGCAGCTCACCGACGTAATTCTTGTTGAGCCGCGGATCGGGGCCGACGAAGGTTTCGTACCACCAGCGATTGATCGGGGCCAAAGCGAGCCGTTCGCGGTCATCCTGCGGCGGGCCGTTGTTGAACGCGCGCTGGTTGTAGAGACGGCGGTAATTGGCGTTCGGGATGTTGAGATCGTCCGGGCCGACCATGACGGTCTCGCCATTCGCGCGCACGGCCACGAACCCGGCTTCACGCTCGGCCTTGTCGCCGATCTTCACAATCACATTGGGGGCGGGCTCGCGGGCACCGTACATCGGCACCCAGCTCAGCGGAAAATAGTCGACCCGCAGGAGTATCGCGCCAAACAAGACGATAAAATAGAGCGCGACAGCGCGCTTCACGCCAGTCTTGGTCAAGACATCCCCCGGGGCTTCGCCGAGGCGCCTTGTTAGTTAGCGGCTTCGGGGTGTCAACGCGCGCTTTTGCCGGCGGAGATCTTGCTCCGTCCGAGCAGGCGCAAGAGCGTGTTCCTCCCGGCGCGAAGCACGGGATAGCTGATCCGGCTCGCCGTGGGATTACTGAACAACAAGCGGTTGAGGCGGTTGCGAAAGCCCGTTTTGGGAGCAAGCAGCGCCATCCGGTTGAGCGCGTCGGCGCCGTGATAGAGCTTGCCGTCGTGGACCAGGACCATGCCGTCATCCAGGTCCAGCCCGGCCTCCACCGCCTGGCGCACCAGCACGTCGTCGGAGCGTGCATCAATGCGCCGCACGCCCGATGCCGGACCGCCTTCGACTTCGACGGCCGCGCTGTAAGCCGAGCAGACCGGGCATTGCTGATCATAGATCAGCGCGAACTCGTCATCAGGGCTCGTCGTTTTCTTCTTCGCCATATGCCGGGGACATAGGGTGCCGCGCGGGCACAACCAAGAGCAGTCACACGGTCATCGCTTCAAGACAGCGATCGCTTCGAGCGTCACCGCATTGCCATTCGGCAGCGTCGCGCAGCCGAGCGAGGTCCGGGCATGCCGGCCCTTGTCGCCCAAAGCGGCGATGATCACGTCCGAGGCCGCGTCGACGACCTTGTGGACGAACGGGAAATCGTCCGCCGCATTCACATAGCCGCGGACCATCAACAGCCGGTCGATCCGCGACGGATCGCCGCCAACCGCATCGAGCAGTACCGCCAGCAGGTTCCTGGCGGCCCGTTCCGCCGCGCGCTGTCCGGCGGCCAGGTCGAGGTCGCGGCCGACTTTACCGGTGATGAGCTCGCCATCCGCAGCGGAACTAATGGCGGACACCGCGACCAGCCCGGCACCGACCGCGAATGGCTCGTAGTGACCGACCGGTGCGGGAGGATGGTGAGTCATCGCAAACCCAGACCTACCGCGGAATCGTCGACGAACGCGAGTAGGGTACGGCCTCGTCAAGGCATCGCGGTCCGACGCTAAGCGCGCCGAAGCCGTCGATCCCCTGGCTGAAGAAAGCCGGGCAGTCGGTCCGCTCGAGCTTCCAGCCGTCGAGTCCCGGCTTCCATTCGCGGGTCCGCGAGCGGGGCTCGGCATAAGGTTCGGCAAGGGCGTTACTCTGATCCTCGAGCCGGTACGAACTGGCGTCGGTCGAACCGATCGCGGTGTTGCTGAGAGCCAGCGCCAACAAAACGACAGTCATGATTACCTCCTAGTGAGCGTGACCGGCGGAGACCGCGTTCTTGGGACGCGGGGCAAACCAGATGATGGACGCGGCGGCGGCGAAGACGATCGCGGCCGTTACAAAGATGGAGCCGGTGGCGAGTGCCGTGGCCTGCCCGTCGACTAGGTTGCTGACGACCTGGCGCGACTGTTCGACTGTGTAGCCATGGGCCTGCAGCGACTGCATCGTCTGCGACGCGCCGTTGAGCACTCCGGAGAGCTCGGCGCGCTTGGCCTGCGTTCCGTCGTACCACATGGTCGTCGCGAGAGCGGTGCCGATGGCGCCGGACATGGTCCTCAGGAAGTTCATCACGCCGGCGGCCGAGGCGACTTCGTCTTCCTTGACCGCGCCCAGAGCGAGCGTGGTCAGCGGGATGAAGAAGAACGGCATGCCCGCGCCCTGGATCAGCTGGGGCAAGGCGACCGTCCAGAAGTCGGAGCCGCTGGTCCACCAGAAGACGCGGATCAGCGATGTCGCGCCGAGCCACAGGATGCCGAACGACACCAGCAGCCGCTCGTCGACCTTGGTCGAGAGCTTGGCCACGACTGGCGCCATCATCACCGCCGCTACGCCGTTGAACGCGGTCGCATAACCGGCCCAGGTCGCGGTGTAGCCGAGCGCACCCTGCAACCATTGCGGGATGACGACGAGGCTGGCGAAGAAGGTGCCATAGGCGAAGACGAGCGCGGTGACGCTGACGGTGAAGCCGCGGTGGCGGAACACCTTGAGGTCGACGATCGGCTTACGCTCCAGCAATTCCCACGCGATGAAGAAGCTGCATCCGACCGCGGCGATGACCGCCAGGGTGACGATCAGCGAGCTGCCGAACCAGTCGTGTTCACGGCCGAGATCGAGCATCAATTGCAGCGCGCCAACCGAGAGGACGAGCAGGACCAGGCCGACGGTGTCGATCGGGGTCTTCTCAATCTTGGTTTCAGCCGGACGCAGCAGGAAGAAAGCGCCGGCGACGCAGACCGCGGCGATCGGAATGTTGATGAAGAAGATCCAGTGCCAGCCCCAATTGTCGCTGATCGTGCCGCCGAGGATCGGACCGAGGATCGGGGCGACGATGGTGGTCATCGCCCAGATGCCGGTTGCCTGCGCATGCTTTTCCTTGGGGAAGATGCTGAGCAGAAGGGTCTGGCTGATTGGCATCAGCGGACCGCCGCACAGGCCCTGGCCGATGCGGAACGCGACCAGCGATCCCAGCGACCAGGCCATGCCGCACAGCGTCGAAAAGACGCCGAAGCCGACCATCCCGAGGGCGAACACGCGGACCGTGCCGAATCGCCGCGTGAGCCACCCGGTCAACGGCACGCAGATCGCCTCGGCGACCGCATAGGACGTGATCACCCACGTCCCCTCGCTCGACGAGATGCCGAGCCCGCCGGCGATGTGCGCGACCGAGACGTTGGCGATGGTCGTGTCGAGCACCACCATGAAGTTGGTGCCGGCGAGGACGAAGCAGGCCAGGATCAGGGCGGCCTTGCCCATCACGGGCGCGGGAGCGGCGGCGGCAGCCATTATTCGTCGCCCGACACGTCGATCTTGGCTTCCATCGACAGGCCGACGCGAAGCGGGTGAGCGACGAGTTCCCTGGGATCGAGCTGAACGCGGACGGGCAGGCGCTGCACGACCTTGATCCAGTTGCCGGTCGCGTTCTGCGCCGGGATCAGCGAGAAGGCCGAACCGGTGCCGCCGGAGAAGCCGGCAACGCGGCCGTGGTAGACCACTTCATCGCCGTAGAGGTCGGAGATGAGCTCGACCTTCTGGCCGGGGACGACCTTCTTGAGCTGCCCTTCCTTGAAGTTGGCGTCGACATAGACGCTGCCGGTCGGGACGATGGTCATGACCGCCGCGCCGGCGGCAATGCGCTGGCCGACCTGGACCTGGCGGTTGGTGACGACACCATCGACCGGCGCGCGGATCACGGTGCGCTGGAGGTCGAGCCTGGCCTGGTCGAGCTTGGCCTTGGCGGCCGCGACTTCGGGGCTGTTGTCGGCGGTGGAGCCGGCAATCAGCGCCTGGTTGGCGGCGAGGCTTTCGCTGGCCGCGGCGCTGGCCGCCTGGGCCTGGACGACGGCGGCGCGGGCGGCCGCCTCATTGGCGCGCGCGGTGTAATAGGCATTGCGCGCGATGGTCAAAGTGTCGCCCGAGGCGAAGCCCTTCTTGGCCAGGGTCGCGCGGCGATAAAGGTCGATGTCGGCCTTGCTGACATTGGCTTCGGCGGCGGCGAGCTGGGCCCGGGCCGAGCCGATGTCGGCATTGCGCGCGCCGACCTGAGCGGCGAGTGAGCCGCTGGTGGCGGCGGTCTGGGCGAAGCCGCGGCGGGCCTTGAAATATTCCGCCTCGGCCTTGGCAAGCGCGAGCCGGGCGTCGCTGTCGTCGAGCCGCAACAACAGCTGGCCCTTGCGCACGACCTGCGTGTTGACGACGAACACGTCAGTCACCGCGGCCGAAACCAGCGGCGTCACCTGCGCCGAATCCGCGCTCACATAAGCGTTGTCGGTCGCGACATGCGTGTCGTCGAAGAACATGTAGGCGCCGGCCCCGATCGCGACCTTGGCGGCGGCGAGCGCGAGCAGGACCTTGAGCCGCTTCTTCTTGCGCGCGGCGTCAACAATCGGTTGGGCATCTTCGACGACGACCGGCTGGTGCATGCCGCCGTCGTGGAGGTCGATTGGTTCGTGTTCAGACATCTTTTTAGCTCCCTGTTTTGGCGGCTCTATAACTGAACCGTACAGTTCACTTATATGTCGATTCGCCTCAGTCAGTCAATAATAATCATACCGTACCGTACAGGTTTGAAAGTTCGCGATTTTTTGGTTTGAGTGCAAGAAAGCGAAGCCTTTGGAGCAGCTTGCGACGGCCCGAATCGGCGGGAAACTGATTCGCGAGTCGCCCTTGTCAGCGACCGCGGCGTGGCTTAAGTATACCGTTCAGTACGGTTATAAAGGTGATGTGTGGCGAGAGTCAGGACGGACGAGAAGCGGCGCGAGATCGTCAAGGCGGCGCAGGAATTGTTCGAGGCGCACGGCTTCGACCGGACCTCGATGTCGATGATCTCGGAACGCGTCGGCGGCTCGAAAGCGACGCTCTACGGCTATTTCCGCTCTAAGGAGGAAATCCTCTCGGCGGTCCTGGTCTACGACGTCACCGAAGAAGCCGACCGCCTGATGAACGAAATTCTCGCCGCGCCGAACCTGCGCGACGGGCTGGTCAAACTCGGCTTCGCCTACATGATGCGGCGCCTGTCCGCGACACCGGTGGCCAACATCCGGATGGTCGCGACGCTCCCCGACGGATCGCGGATCGGCAAGACCTTTTACGACAACGTGCTGCGCCCGGCGTGGCAGCGGCTGGCCGATCGCTTCGAGCAGATGATGGACGACGGCATCCTCATCCGCGCCGATCCGTGGACCGCGGCGATGCACTGGAAGGGCCTCAACGAGTGGGACATGTTCGAGCGGCGCCTGCTGCAAGCCATGCCCGGCCCCGACCCCCAGTTTCTCGAGAAATCGTCCGCGCTCGCCGCCGACGCCTTCCTCAAACTTTACGGCGCCGAACCCGCCAAGAAGAAAACCAAAACGAAGTAGCGCGGCCAGCTCAAATCAGGTCGCGCAGCTCGACCTTGACGGTCAGCGGCGCGCCCTCGCGTTGCAGCTGCAGCTCGACGGTCGACCCGGCGGGCAAGCTGCGCAGCTGCGTCCGCGCATCGGACAGTTCCGCGGCCCGCGCCGGCTTGCCGTTGATCGCGGTGATGACGTCGCCTTTTCTGAGGCCCGCCACCTCGGCCGGGCCCCCGGGCGCGACATCGGTCACGGTGAAGCCGGCGTCGGCCGCGTTGATCCACATCCCCGAGCGGTCGAAGCGGCCGGCGTCGGCGGGCGGCGGGTCGAGCGGCTTTAGGTACATGGTCTGGCGGCGGTAATCGAAGCTGACGGCAAAGCGCTTGAGCAGCCCGCTGCCGATGTTCCCGTCGTAACTTGGGTCACTGATCGAGCCGCCCTTGTCGGTGGACAGGCCGCTGACCACGCTCGGCACCTTGACCGATCCGAGCGTGATCGACGGAACCCGCACGACATATGA
>Ga0207668_10002282_pt1 | contig 11194 bp, 10 predicted proteins | sample KBSS43metaG_FD_184323 | JGI IMG/M metagenome (GOLD analysis project Ga0207668, IMG submission 184323) | Switchgrass rhizosphere microbial communities from Kellogg Biological Station, Michigan, USA - KBS S4-3 metaG (SPAdes) (version 2) | ecosystem: Host-associated > Plants > Roots > Rhizosphere... | reverse complement strand
GAAAATGCCTACCGCCGAATCGACGTGGCCGCCAAGAACATCGACACCCGCGAGCACGACATCGCCGACTCGGACGACTACTTCCAGTATCACGGCGGCATGATCGCCACGGTCCGGGCGCTCACCGGGAAGGCGCCCGCCGCGTACGTGGGCGACTCCACCAACCCGGACGCGGCACGCACCCGCAGCCTGACCGAGGAGACCGCGCGGATCTTCCGGGCCCGGGTGGTGAACCCGCGCTGGATCGCCGCGATGCGCCGGCACGGCTACAAGGGTGCGTTCGAGCTGGCCGCCACGGTCGACTACCTCTTCGGGTACGACGCCACCGCGGGCGTGGTGGCCGACTGGATGTACGAGCAGCTCGCCGCCGCGTACGTGCTCGACCCGGAAAATCAGAAGTTCATGACCCAGTCGAACCCCTGGGCCCTGCACGGCATCACCGAGCGCCTGCTGGAGGCCGCCGACCGCAAGCTCTGGGAGTCGCCGGACCCACAGACCCTGGACGCGCTGCGCCAGGTCTACCTCGCGACCGAGGGCGACCTGGAAGACGATCAGGCGTAGATCCCGACCCGGCCCGGACGGGGTGGTCGGGTCTGAACGGGCCGTCCCGGCGTTGCACTTGCTGCAGTTGATTCACTTGGAGCAGCTGGAGCAGGCCATGAGTGACCTGTTGGTGCGTGATGCCGCCGCCCTTCATCGTGCCTTGGCGAGGTCCGGCGACGAGGTGAATGTTGTGCTGTCACGCGAGGGCGCCGAGTTGTTGTCCCGATTGATCGACGCTCGGACCCGTGGCGAAGAGATCCTGGTTTCCCCGGGTAGCGCCGAGGTCACCCCGACCGAGGCTGCGGTGCTGCTGGGCATGTCACGTCCTCAGGTCCGCAAGCTGATGGACCGTGGACTGCTGGAGTTCCGCAAGGTCGGCACGCACCACCGTGTCCGGGTCGCCTCGATCAGGGCATTTCTGGAGTCCGAGCGCCCGCGCCGACGCGAGGCGCTGGCCGACCTGGCCGCCCTGCAGAACGAACTCGGCCTGACCGGATGAACGACGCCTCGGCGAGAACGAGACGGACCTGGTCCGAGTCGTTCTCGCCGATGCGAATGTCCTGTATTCCCGCGTCCTGCGCGACTACCTCCTCTATGCGGCCGATCAGGAGATCATCGCCATCACGTGGAGTCCACAGATCCTGGCCGAGGTCACCGAGCACCTCCAGCAAACGTGATCGGCTTTGACCAGGCGGCGGGTGAGCGGTTGGTAATCGCGATGAACCGTGCCTTCCCCTTTGCTGAGGTCGAGCCGGGGGCGGAGCACTGGCACGCGGTGGACGATCTGGCTCTGCCCGACGAGGACGACCGTCACATCCTGGCCGCGGCCGTCGCCGCCGAGGCAACGGTGCTGTGCACCTCGAACATCAAGGACTTCCGGCGGATGCCGTGGAGGTTCTCGGCGTCGAGGTGCTCACCCCGGACCAACTGTTGAGCCGGCTCGTGACCGAGTTTGAGCCGCAGATGCTTGCCGCGCATCACGCAGCGGTCACTTCTCTGAAGGGTGCGACCGACCAGTCGACCGTCAAGGCGCTGAACCGAGCGGGCGCCCCGACGACCGCCGACGTCATGGCTCGCCTGCTCGATCTCGTAAAGGGGCCCCCGCCCGCTGATGGCTGGGCACCCCGGACGCATCGTTGATGCCGGGACACGGCCGTGCGTTCCCTCCGACAGCGGAGGGGACGCGAGGAGCCGACGGGGCGGTCAGCCACTGCTTCGAGTCGCCCGAGCCGACCTTGACCTTGACGAAGGCGTCGAACGCCGGGTTGAAGAACCGGTCGGTGGCCAGGAGCCAGACCAGCGGGCCGGCGTTGTCAGTCGGGCAGGATCGGGACCGTGGGTCCTAGCTCGCGGCCCAGCGTCGCCGCCCGGGTGAGCAGCCCCGAGCCGAACCGGTCGCGCACCGCGTCCATCGCCACGTCGAGCCGGTCGTCGGTCGGCTCGTCGAAGAGCGACAACTGCACCGAGCCGTCGGCGTCGAGGTTGCTGACCGCGACCCCGACCAGGGTCAGGCCGCGCGTCTCGATCAGCGGCCGGGCCTCGGCGAGCAACTGCCGCGCCACCGCCTGCACGGCCCGGGTCCGCATGGTGGCGGTGAGCATGCTCCGCGACCGGGTGGCCCGGCCGAAGTCGTCGAACCGCAGCCGCAGCGTCACCGTGCGCCCGGCCCGGCCCGCCCCGCGCATCCGCCGGGTGACCCGGTCGACCAGGGCGTCCAGCGTCGCCTCGATCTCGGCGAACGGCCGCGGCCGGCGGCCCAGCGCACACTGCGAGCCGATCGACCCGCGCCGGTGGCCGACCCGCACCCGCCGCGGGTCGCGGTTGTGGGCGAGCGCGTACAGATGCCTGCCGGCGTGCCCGCCGAGCATCGTGACCAGGGCGGCCTCGCCGACCCGGGCGACGTCGCCGACCGTACGCAGGCGGCGGTCGCGCAGCTTGCCGGCGGTGACCGGCCCGACGCCCCAGAGCCGCTCGACCGGCAGCGGATGCAGGAAGGCCAGCTCGGTGCCGGCCGGCACCTCGAGCAGCCCGTCCGGCTTGCCGACGCCGCTGGCCACCTTGGCGAGGAACTTGGTGCCGGCCACCCCCACCGTGATCGGCAGGCCCACCCGCTCGCGGACCTCGGCGCGCAGCCGTCCGGCGATCTCCCGCGGCGTACCGCTGATCTTGCGAAGCCCGCTCACGTCGAGGAACGCCTCGTCGATCGAGATGCCCTCGACGATCGGCGTGGTCTCGCGGAAGACCTGGAAGACCGCCTTGGAGGCGGCCGAGTAGGCCGACATCCGCGGTGGCACGACCACCGCCTCGGGGCAGAGCGCCAGCGCCTGGCGGGACCCCATCGGAGTACGCACCCCACGCGCCTTGGCCTCGTAGCTCGCCGCCAGCACCACGCCCATCCCGACCAGCACCGGCCGGCCGCGCAGCGCCGGGTCGTCGCGCTGCTCGACGGACGCGTAGAACGCATCCAGGTCGGCGTGCAGGATGGCCACCCGGTCACTCTAGAACACATGTTCGATAAGCAGGATGGGGACATGCTGATCAGCTTTGGCGGCCCGGTGTCCGGTGCCTGGGCCGAGCCGGCGCTGGTGTCCCGCTTCGCGGCCCGCGCCGAGGAGTTGGGCTACCAGGGGTACTGGACCTTCCAGCGCCTGCTGGTCGGCGCCGGCCAGGACCTCGACCCGGTCTACCGGCGGGTGCTCGATCCGATGCTCACCCTGGCGTACGCGGCCGCGTGCACCCGGACGATCCGGCTCGGCGTCGCGGTGCTCAACCTGCCCTACCTGTCCCCGGCCTACCTGGCCAAGCAGGCGGCCACGCTGGACGTGCTGAGCGGCGGCCGGGCGGTGCTCGGCCTGGGCACCGGCTGGTCGGAGCCGGAGTTCCGGGCCACCGGCTCGGACCCGCGCCCGCGCGGCCGGCGCACCGAGGAGTATCTGGCGGTGCTGCGGACGCTGTGGAACGACCCGGTGGCCGGGTTCGCCGGCGACCTGTATGAGGTGCCGCCGAGCGTGATGGACCCCCGTCCGGTGCGCCCGGGCGGCCCGCCGATCCTGCTCGGCGGCACCGCGGAGGTGGCGTTGCGCCGCGCCGGCCGGCTGGCCGACGGCTGGGTGAGCAGCAGCCGGGCCAGCTTCGCGGAGATCAGCCGGGGTGTGCGGATCGTGCGGCAGGCGGCCGAGCAGGCGGGCCGCGACCCGGACGCGGTGCAGATCGTGGTGCGCGGCGTGGTCGCCGCCGGCCGGCGCGACGACAGCCTGCCGCTCTCCGGCGACTGGTCGCAGATCCGGGCCGGTGCCGAGCGGTTCGCCGAGGCCGGCGTGACCGAGCTGTTCTACGACCTCAACTGGGACCCGGTGATCGGCTCGCCGGAGGCTGAGGCGCGGCGTGCCGCCGACCGGGCGGAGGAGATCCTGACCCGGCTGGCCCCCGCCGGGTGACCGGGAGCGATCACCGAGAGCGTCGTTAGGCAAAGACGGCGGCCAAAGTCGTCATAGCATGGAGCTAATAGCACGTCAGTGATGGATTATTCGCCGTGACGAATGGGTGACGGTGCGTTCCGGCCGGGCTGCAAGACCGTCTGCGGATCGGCCGTGTCGCCGTCGATACAGGCCGTGACGGGGAGTTTCGCCGAAGATCTTGCGCCCGGGAGGCCTCCTCGCCGGACGAAGCGTCGGTGCGGGTTGCCAAGATCGACATGGTCGGGAAACCGATCCGAAACAGTCGTCCGCGACGACGGCAGGGGGACTTCGATGACTCTGCGCAACAGTACGATTGCCCTCCGACCCTCAATATCGGACAAATTTCCCAGATCTTCGCCCGATTCGGAGGTTCCTGTACCGTTTATGCCCCGGAGCGACCTCTGTCGTGTGACGCCGACCGCCGCCTTCTTTCAGCGGGCCGTTATTCATTCGATGCGTCAAATCATTTCCTACGGCCGAGTTCCGGACTACTTTGCAGAACCGCAGCACCCGAATGCCTCTCATGCATGACGCATGCGAGGTGCGCCGTCCAGTGGGGGTGATCAGGCGTGGAAACCCTTGCCCGACAAGCTGATGCGGTTACCGCCGCGCCGGCCGTCACTCCCAGTCGCCCACAAGGAGACACCGCTAGATGAGCAACACCACGGCCGGCCCCGGTCCGCGTAACCCGGGCAACGAAGAGACGGCCGCTGCGGTGCTTCAGGTGGATCCCTCCGCTGGCGAGCCCGGCGGCCCGCAGGCGGTCAAGGCCATCGTCGGCCGGTCCCCCGGCCAGCTGGCCTGGCTCCGGCTCAAGCGCGACCGCACGGCGTTCACCAGCGCGATCATCCTGGTGATCGCCATGGTGATCGGCCTCAGTGCGCCGCTCATCGAGCGGATCACCGGGACCAGCCCGACCGATCAGTTCACCGACAAGCTGACCGATTTCGGCGCCCTGCCGGTCGGCTACCTCGGCGGCATCAGCGGCGATCACCCGCTCGGCCTCGAACCGGGCCTCGGCCGCGACATCCTCATGCAGTTGGTCTACGGACTGCGCACCTCACTGTTCATCGCGTTCGCGGCCGCGCTGATCGCTACCACGATCGGCGTGCTGATCGGCGTCATCGCCGGATATGCCCGCGGCTGGCTGGACAGCGTGATCAACTGGGTCATCGACCTCGCTCTCGCCTTCCCGTTCCTGATCTTCGCGCTGGCCGCGATCCCGGTCGTGGAGAACCGCTTCTTCAGCGTCCGGGACAACATCCCGGCCAGCTTCCGGGTCGCCATGATCATCGGCGTCTTCGCGATCTTCAACTGGACCAACACCGCCCGGCTGGTCCGCGGCCAGGTCATCTCGCTGCGCGAGCGGGAGTTCGTCGAGGCGGCCCGGGCGTCCGGCGCCGGCACGGCGCACATCCTGCTGCGCCAGCTGCTGCCGAACATCTGGGCGCCGATCCTGGTCACGGTCTCGCTGAACGTGCCGGCCGTGATCACCGCCGAGGCGGCGCTCGCCTTCATCGGCGTCGGCGTCACCGAGCCGACCCCCGACCTGGGCCGCATGATCTACAACAGCATCGCGTACCTCGAGGCCGACCCGATGTACACCTTCATTCCGGGCGTGACGATCTTCCTTCTGGTCCTCGCCTTCAACCTGTTCGGTGACACGCTGCGCGACGCGCTCGATCCGAAGTCGTCGCGGTAGGTCGCGATGCTGCCGTCAGGGGATGCAGGCCGGGCCGATCGGCTCGCCGCCGCCCGCGGCATCGACAAGCTTTCCTCCACAAGAGGCCAGGGATAGACCACGTCCCAAGAGGGGAAAAGAAGGGAACAACCGTGCGGTTGAAGATAGGAGCACTGACCGTCAGCGCTCTGTCCGTCGCGCTCGTAGCCTCGGGCTGCAGCGAGACGAAGAACGAGAGCGGCGGCGGCGAGGCCAAGACCAACGTGCAGGCCGGCGCGATCTCGTACGACGCGAACGACAACAAGGCGCCGGCGCCCGCGGTCGAGGGCAGCAACAAGGGCGGCACGATCGGTGTCATGCTGCCGGACGGTTTCGAGCACCTCGACCCCGCCCGCAACTACGTCAACGTGCAGCAGCTGGCCGGCCAGCTGCTCTACCGCACGCTGAACGGCTACCGCGAGGACGGCAAGGGCAACCTCAAGGTCATCGGCGACCTGGCGGAAAACCCGGGCACGGACGTCAACAAGGACTGCAAGGTGTGGGAGTTCAAGCTCCGCACCGGCGTCAAGTACGAGGACGGCAGCCCGGTCACGGCCAACGATGTCGGCTACGGCATCGCCCGGTCCTTCTCCGGCGACCTGTCCGAGGGCCCGCACTACATCCAGCAGTGGCTGGCCGACAGCAACGACTACAACGGCAAGTACAAGGGCCCGTACAACGGCGGCGGCGACCTGCCGCCCGGCGTGACGGTTCCGGACGCGCAGACCATCCGGTTCACCTTCGCCAAGCCGCACTGCGACATGCCGTACGCGGCCACCATGCCGACCTCGGCGCCGGTGCCGAAGGCCAAGGACACCAAGGCCGAGTACGACCGGAAGGTCTTCTCCTCCGGGCCGTACAAGATCAAGTCGTACCAGCTGGGCAACAGCATGGTGCTGGAGCGCAACCCGAACTGGGACCCGAACACCGACCCGCTGCGCACCGCGTACCCGGACGGCTTCAAGTTCGACTTCACGCTGCAGGCCGACCAGGCCTCGGAGCGGATCGTCGCCGACGCGGCCGCCGACCAGTCCACGCTGACCTGGGTCAACGTCCCGGCGCCGGTGCTGCCGAAGACGACCACCGCGGGCGTCAAGGAGCGCGTGGTTCAGGGCCCGACCCAGTACACGTGGTACTACTACATCAACAACCAGCGGATCAAGGACCTCAAGGTTCGCCAGGCGCTCAACGTCGCGCTGGACAAGGAAGCCGTCCTGAAGGCGATCGGCGGCTCGGCCGCCGGCATCCCGGCCACGACGCTGATGTCGCCGACCGTGGCCGGCTTCAAGAAGTACGACGTCTTCAACGTGCCCCCGGCCGGTGACAAGGCCAAGGTCAAGGAGCTGCTCGGCAGCACCACCCCGCCGCCGCTGGTGCTCGCCTACGCCAACACCCCGCGCCGGGCGGCGCAGGCCGAGGCGGCTCGCAAGAGCCTCGAGGCGGCCGGCTTCAAGGTCACCACGAAGTCGATCGACTCGACCAACTACTACACCGAGGTCGGCCGCAAGGACAACCAGTACGACCTCTACCTCGGTGGCTGGGGCTCGGACTGGCCGGACGCCGGCACCGTCATCCCGCCGCTGTTCGACGGCCGGCAGATCACCCCGACCGGTAACCAGAACCTGGCGTACTTCAACGACGACTCGGTCAACGCCGAGATCGACCGGATCCAGTCGCTCACCGACGCGGCCGCCCGCCAGACGGCCTGGGCCGCGCTGGACGAGAAGATCATGAAGGACTTCGCGCCGGTCATCCCGACGAACTACGACAACAACTACACCCTGATCGGTTCCAAGGTCGGCAACGCGTTCGTCAGCGACGCCTTCGGCCAGACCGGTCTGTCGAACATCTTCGTCAAGCCGTAAGTCATCAAACCGCGTGGGCGTGGGCGGCCGTCCGGCCGCCCACGCCCGCCGGTAGGCATCCCCGCGGAACAGGTGCAACGTCCATGGTCAGGTTCGTCATCCGGCGGCTGCTGCTGGCGGTGACCACGCTCTTCGCCATCAGCATCATCACCTTCCTGCTCTTCTTCGCCGTGCCCGCCAGCCCGGCCGAGGTGATGTGTGGCAAGAACTGCAGTCCCACCCAGGTGGCCCAGACCGAGCATCGGCTCGGCATCGATCAGCCGATCCTCAAGCAGTACGGCCAGTTCGTGAAGGGCGTCTTCGTCGGCCGTACGTACGGCGAGGGTGACTTCGTCCGGGAGTGCCCGGCGCCGTGTCTCGGCTATTCGTACCGGAACGACGAACTCGTCACCGAAACCCTCAAGCGCACCGTCCCGGTGACGGTCAGCATCGTGGTCGGTGCCGCGATCATGTGGCTGGTCATCGGCGTCTCGCTGGGCATGATGTCGGCGCTGCGCCGGGGCACCATCTTCGACCGGATCGCGATCGGCGTTTCCCTGGTCGGCGCCTCGCTGCAGGTCTACTTCCTCGGCCTGGTGCTGCTGCTCCTGCTCGTCTACAGCACCGGCTTACTACCGGCGCCGTCCTATACCCCGTTCACCGAGAATCCGGGGAAGTGGGCGGTCGGCCTGATCCTGCCCTGGATCACCCTCGGCTTCCTCAACTCCGCGCTCTACGCGCGGCTCTCCCGGGCCCAGATGCTGGAGACACTCTCCGAGGACTACGTGCGCACCGCGCGGGCCAAGGGCCTGACCAAGCGCAAGGTCCACACCCGGCACGCGCTGCGCGCGGCGATCACCCCGATCATCACGATCGCCGGCCTGGACATCGGCGCGAGCCTGGGCGGTACCGTGATCACCGAATCGATCTTCGGCCTGCAGGGGCTCGGCCGGTCCGCCGTCCGGGCGGTCGTCGAGCTCAACCTGCCGATCGTCCTCGCGACCGTGTTGCTCGCCGCGTTGTTCATCGTGGTGGCCAACATCATCGTGGACGTTCTCTACGCCGTCGTCGACCCGCGCGTGCGGCTCAGCTGAGGAGTCCTCCGATGTCAGTCACCCCCACCGCGGACGAGCCCTACCTGCGGGTCCGCGACCTCAAGGTGCAGTTCCCCACCGAGGACGGCCTGGTCAAGGCCGTCGACGGGGTCAGCTTCTCGGTCCGCCGCGGCCAGACGCTCGGCATCGTCGGCGAGTCCGGCTCCGGCAAGAGCGTGACCAGCATGTCGATCCTCGGCCTGCACAACCCGAAACGCACCAAGATCAGCGGTGAGATCTCCGTCGGCGGCCGCAACATCGTCGGCATGGACGACGAAAAGATCCGGCTGCTGCGCGGCCAGGACATGGCGATGATCTTCCAGGATCCGCTGTCCGCGCTGCACCCGTACTACAAGGTCGGCGTCCAGATCGCCGAGGCGTACCGGATCCACCACCCGTCGGCGAGCAAGGCCGAGGCCACCAAGCGGGCGGTCGACATGCTCGACCGGGTCGGCATCCCGCAGCCGCAGCGGCGCGCCAAGCAATACCCGCACGAGTTCTCCGGCGGCATGCGGCAGCGCGCGATGATCGCCATGTCGCTGGTCAACGACCCCGCGCTGCTGATCGCCGACGAGCCGACCACCGCCCTGGACGTGACCGTTCAGGCCCAGATCCTCGACCTGCTCGAGGACCTGCAGCGCGAGTTCAACTCGGCGATCATCATGATCACCCACGACCTCGGCGTGGTCGCCCAGATCGCCGACGACGTGCTGGTCATGTATGCCGGGCGGGCCATCGAGACCGGCTCGGTCGAGCAGGTCATGCGCTCGCCGCAGCACCCGTACACGTGGGGCCTGCTGGCCAGCGTGCCGTCGCTGCACGGCGACGCCGAGGTCGACCTGGTGCCGATCAAGGGCAACCCGCCCAGCCTGATCAACCTGCCGTCCGGCTGTTCGTTCCACCCACGGTGCCGGTATGCGGGGCGCAACGGCAACAAGTCCTTCGCCGAGGTGCCCGAGTTACGGTCCACCGGCCAGGAGGGTCACCAGGTCGCCTGCCACCTGACGGCGGCCGATCGGTTGAAGCTGTACCAAGAGGACATCGCGCACGCGGGAGTGGCCCAATGACGGATCTCGTGGACTCGGCGGAGGGCACGGTGGGCGCCCCGGTGAACCCCCGGGAGCCGCTGCTCAAGGTGGAAAACCTGGCCAAGCACTTCCCGGTGCGGTCCGGGCTGTGGGGCGCGCACTCGGTGGTCCGCGCGGTCGACGGGGTGAGCTTCGAGGTCCGCCCCGGCGAGACGCTGGGGCTGGTCGGCGAGTCCGGCTGCGGCAAGACGACCACCGGCCGCATGCTGGTCCGGCTGCTGGAGGCCACCTCGGGCAAGATCACCTTCGAGGGGCAGGACATCACCCACGCCAAGGGCTCGCAGCTGCGCCGGCTGCGCCAGGACATGCAGATCATCTTCCAGGACCCGTACGCGTCGCTGAACCCGCGGCACACGGTGGGCCGGATCATCGCGATGCCGCTGCAGGTCAACAACGTCAACCCGCCGGGCGGCGTGAAGAAGCGGGTGCAGGAGCTGCTGGAGACGGTCGGCCTCAACCCCGAGCACTACAACCGCTACCCGCACGAGTTCTCCGGCGGCCAGCGCCAGCGCATCGGCATCGCCCGCGCGCTCGCCCTGCGACCCAAGATCATCGTGGCGGACGAGCCGGTCTCCGCCCTCGACGTGTCGATCCAGGCGCAGGTCGTCAACCTGCTGCGGCAGCTGCAGCGCGAGCTCGACCTGGCGTTCGTCTTCATCGCCCACGACCTGGCCGTGGTGCGGCACTTCTGCGAGCGGGTCGCGGTCATGTACCTCGGCAAGGTGGCCGAGATCGGCACCCGGAAGCAGATCTACGAGAACCCCGCCCATCCGTACACGCGGGCGCTGCTCTCCGCGGTGCCCGACGTGACCAAGCTGGGCCCGGCCGGCCGGATCAAGCTGCAGGGCGACGTGCCGTCGCCGATCAACCCGCCGTCCGGCTGTGTCTTCCGCACCCGGTGCTGGAAGGCGCAGGAGAAATGCGCCACCGAGGTGCCGCCGCTCACCCTGAAGCCCGCCGGCTCGATCGCGGCCTGCCACTTCCCGGAGGAAGGCGACGTGATCTGAGCGCGCCGGTCCCGCCGGTGACGTCCGTCTACCGCACCCGTTCGTACGTCCAGCGCCGGCGAGCCCTCCTCGGGCTCGCCGGTGTGGTGCTGCTGCTCACCGGCTACGGGATCGGCCGGTGGCAGGACACGCCGGCGCCGGTCGTCCCGGTGGCCGCGCCGCCGGCCGCCGCGTCCGGGCCCGGCGCGGCCTCGGCGTCGGCCGCGCCGGCCACCACACCGCCGTCCCCGACGGTCTACCGGACCCTGCAGGCGGAGGCGGCCACCGAGCTCATCGGCATCCAGGCCCAGGACACCACGGACGAGGGCGGCGGGCAGAACCTCGGGTTCATCGCGGCCGGCGACTCCGTGCGCTTCGCCGACTTCGACTTCGGGCCGGTGCCGGCCACCCAGCTGGAGGTGCGGGTGGCCTCCGACGCGGACGGTGGGCAGATGGCGATC
>Ga0207668_10002279_pt1 | contig 11196 bp, 8 predicted proteins | sample KBSS43metaG_FD_184323 | JGI IMG/M metagenome (GOLD analysis project Ga0207668, IMG submission 184323) | Switchgrass rhizosphere microbial communities from Kellogg Biological Station, Michigan, USA - KBS S4-3 metaG (SPAdes) (version 2) | ecosystem: Host-associated > Plants > Roots > Rhizosphere >... | reverse complement strand
TGGTGGAGTTTTGCCCGCGGGCCCGCCATGAATAACTCCCGTCGGCGAGCGCCCCCGCGGGCACCGTCGCGGAGAGCATCAAGCCGGTATCGCGTTCCGGGGTCAGCGCACTACCGATCCTCGAACCGCCCACTGCGGACCATTCGATCTCCGCGCGCACCTTCGCGCCTGCCGGGTCGGCGACCCGCACCCACAAAGTTGGCGTCGCTTTGTTGATGTACGGCCGACCCGCCCCGGTCACGCACGGCATCTCAGGGTAGGTGCCCACGTTGGTGACCGTGACCGTCGGGTACGACTGGTAGGTGATCGACAGGTTCGGGTTGTTGTCGAACTCCTTGTAATACGAACTGTCCGTCTCGTCTGGCGACCGCAACCCGAAGTTCAGGAAGACCCCGCGGGTATGCGCCCCGGTCTGCGTCGCCTGCGTCACGTCGAACTCCACCGTCCCGGCAGGACACGCCGACGAGAAGCCCTTCGCCACCGTCTTCGACGACTGCAGGCTGATGTATGTCGGCTGCCTGTTCCACGTCGCCGCCGACGCCAGGTCGGTCGACCACAGATCCACCTGCCGGGCCGTACACGACGCCGAACCAGTCTCAGTCAGCTTCAAGGTCGACGACAAGATGCGCTTACCCGCGAGCGGCGCAATAGCCGAGCCGGTCGTCAAGCTCATGTTGAAGAACGACCGGTACTTGTTCGTCCCACCGTTGTTCGTGCCGACCCGCGCGTTCTGGCTACTGTTGTAGTACGACGTGGTCGGGTTCCCCGAGTCGATCATCGTCCAAAAATTCCGGGCCGTCTGCATCCCCGGGTCCAGATACACCGGGTACACGGTGGCCGGGTCGTCGAGCATCGCCTGCACCGGCGTCACCGACAGCTTTCCCCCAGCAAGCTTGGCGGGCATCACCTTGGTCCGGCCACCCGCCCGCGGGGTGCCGTCGGCGGTGTCCTGCACCGGCGCGTCCCACATCAACGGCGCGTTACCGACGAACCGGGCCTTGCCGTCCTTGCCGGCCGCCGTCAGGTTCCCCGCCTTGTCCGCCGACAGGGTCAGCCCGCTCTGGCTGACCGGGAACCGCAGCGTGTCCAGCTTCGCGTTCTGCGCCGCCTGCCGGTCCTTGACCACCAGCACCTGCGCGTAACCTTCCACGTCGGCGCGCAGTTTCAGATCGACCCCGGGAAGCACTTCCGGATAGGTCGCGGTGTCCCCGTCCAACACCGGCTTCGGCAGCGACCCGAGCGGCGACCCGAGCCTCAGCGTGCCACCGTCCTCGCCGACGGTCACCATCGGAGCCGACCCGCCACCGGAGAACGTCAAATCCACCGCGGCCGCCTTCGGCCGGACCGTGCCATCGGGGTCGGCGACCAGGGTGGTGTCCACCGGAACCCAAGTCTTGTTCTGCTGGATGCGGACCGGCCGGTAGTGGTGCTGCCAGCGGACCTGCCCGCTCGGCTGCGCCCACCCCTCGTCGTACTCATTGGTCAGCCCGGCGATCTTCACCTCGCCGCCACAGGCCCGCGCCGTCGCCAGCGCGGCAGCCTCATCCGGACGATCCACCGGACAGGCCGGCTTCGCAGCCGGCGCTGCCGCAGCCGGGACCACCGGCGCAGCCGGCACACCGGCAAACGCGGCCATGGCGACGGTAGCCCCAAGACCCACCAACAGGCGGGCGGGCATCAAGAACATGTGGAATCCTTTGCTCAGCGAAGCCGACCGGCTCCGTCGCCGCGAACGGCCGGTCGTCAACGGCCACGGCGTGACGGAGCTCCCGGACCGTTCGATGTCGATCACGGCGGCCACCGTAGAGGGTCGACCACTACGGAAACCTCAACGTTTTCTCAACACACAGGTCAGAGCGAGCTGGGCGAGGCCGCGGGAACGGCTCGCCGGCCGGCCGAAGCCGGTCAGGTCGGTGACCCGCAGCCGGACCGGCAGGTCGGACTTGGCCAGGTGCCCCTATATCCAGCACCGCCCGACGGCCAGGTCGTACACCTGGCTGGACCGAATTTTCTGACCATTGTCGTCCATTGTTATCGGCACCCGATGGTCGATTGTCCCGGCCGACTCTAAGCGCATTCGATCGGGCTCTACAGGGACAGATGTCCCCGATCCAGCTTCGAAAACCTTGTTTAGCAATCGATTTCCCGACCTGGGACACTTGCCCCTTCCCGGTATTCAGCCCGCTCCGTCAGGCTTCGGCCACAGCTTTTGGACCGGCGTTCGCCGATCGATATCGCTGACCTTTCGGAGAGGAGCAAGCATGCCCGAAACCGGCCCTGCGAGACATCGGAGGCCGCGCAGGCGCTGGGCGGCCTGGCTCGCCGCCACGGTGACCGCCGCCACCGCGACCGCCGCAGCGCTCGTCATCCCCTTCTATGCCGGCGCGGCCACCGTCGGGGAGGCGTACGTCGCCCTCGGCGATTCGTACTCCGCCGGCGTCGGCGCCGCGCCGTACCTGAGCAACTCGGCCACGATCCCGCCGGTGGACACGCTCACCGTCATCAAGCCGCCGAGCAACGTCGACTACATCGGCACGTGCAAGCGCTCGACCAAGTCGTACGCGGCCCAGCTCGCAACCGAGTTCGGCAAGGCGGAGGGCTTCATCAAGTCGTTCACCTTCGCCGCGTGCAGCGGGGCGACCACGACCGAGGTCCTGCAACGCCAGTGGGCGGCGCTCGGGCCGGAGACCAGCCTGGTCTCGCTCACCATCGGCGGCAACGACATCAAGTTCGCCGATGCGATGGCCGAGTGCGCGAATCCGCTGGTCCTCTTCCCCGACTGCCAAGGAAAGATCGAACAGTCCCTGCGGATCCTGCGCGCCGACCTGCCCACGAAGCTGCAGGACACCTACCGGACCATCCTGTCCCAGGCGCCGAACGCCCGGCTGAAGGTGCTCGGCTATCCGATGCTCTTCGACGAGCAGGGCACCTGCACCGTCGTGGAGAAGGTCTTCAACCCCAGCCGGGAGAAGCGCAAGGAGATGAACGAGGCGGCCGTGGAGCTCAGCCAGGCCATCCACGCCGCGGTCGCCGACGTCGGCGGGAAGATCCAGTTCATCGACGTACAGCCGTTCTTCGACGGGCACGGCATCTGCGGGCCGGACCCGTATCTCACCGAACCCATCAACAACCTGACCAGCACCGACGACTCGTACCACCCCAACGCCAAGGGCTACACGGCGTACAAGCACGCCCTGCAGACAGCGCTCGGCGCCTGAGCTTCTCGACCACTGGAGGTCCGAACGATGTCCAACACCGCACTGTCGCGCCGCCGGGTCACGCGGCGCCTGGCGCTGACCCTGATCGTCATCGCGGCGACCACCGCGGGAACCTTCGCCGTTCTCCGCGACGCGCTCGCTTACGGTCCGGCCAGCCCGCCTACCGCGGCCGAGGCCCGGCAGCAATGGAGTGACCTGCGGCTCGCCGGCAACCTGCAGGACGAGTTCGACGCCGCCGGCTACAGCCGGGCCCGCTTCCCGCACTGGCGGGTGGTCGGCCCGCCCGACGGCCGGACGGTCGGGCCGAACTGCGCCGCCGACAAGTGGACGAAGATCCGGGACAGATCCCAGGGCACGGTCGACGGCTGCGAGACGACCACCGGCACCTGGGTCTCGGGGTACGACAACGTGACGGTCACCAACTCCAGCGGCCTCGACATCGACCACATCGTGCCGCTGCACGAGGCGTGGAAGTCCGGGGCCGACGAGTGGACCGACGAGGCCCGGGCGGTGTTCGCCAACGACGTCGTGGACAACCTTGTCGCGGTGTCCCCGGCCTCGAATCGCGCGAAGGGCGACCAGGACCCCGCGTCCTGGATGCCGCCGAACGCCGGCATCCACTGCCAGTACCTGTCGTGGTGGGTCGAGGTGAAGGTCAAGTACGACCTCGACATGGATCGCGACGAGTACGCCGCCGTCCTGAACGGCCTCAACAACTGCTGACGTTGACAGTAGTGGACCTGCCCGCCCCGCGGCCGGCAGGTCCACTCGCCGGTTCAGGCCTGCGAGCCGGCTGCGGAAAGCCAGCGCACCAGCGCCTCGGCCTGCCCGCGGGCACCCAGTTTGCGGTAGATGTTGCTGAGATAGTTCCGCACGGTCTTGCCGCGGATCGCCAACGTGCCCGCGATCTCCCGGGTGCTGTATCCGGCGGCCAGCAGGGACATGATCTCGCCTTCCCGCGGCGTCAACGGTTCCGTGGGAGCCGCGACGGGCGCGGCGACGGAGCACCGTGCCGCCGCCAGGGCGGCGAATGACACCAGGTCAGCGGTTAGACCGTCGACGCGGTCCACGACCAGCTGGCCGCCCGCCCGGACGGCCGGCACGCGGTCCGCCTCGGCCCGGGAAACCACCACGAGTACGGGCGGTGCCAGCGCGGCGAGCGAATGAGCCACGGCCCGGACGAACGCTCCGGCGGCGCCGATCACCACGACGAGGTCGTCGGTGACGCGTACGTCCTGCGCGCGGTGCACCACCCGGGCGCGGACGCCGCCGCCGAACTGCCGGGCCAACGACCCGGCCACCGCAGCGGCCGCCGGGTGGTGAACGGCCAGTCGCAGGGATGCTGTCGCGGCTGTTGTCGGGTACCGGGCTACGGATAACACGGTCAGCTCCTCTCGCTCCGGTGGGCGGGCGGGAGCCGCCCGCCGACGCGCCTCGACTATCCCGGCCGGCCGGCCAGGATCCGGCCAGGACCAGGACAGCGGATCGACAGGTTTCAGCCAGGTTTCCGCCCGCCGGCTCAACCGCACGGCCCGCGCGGACGTACTGCTGGGTGGGTTGCGGGGGAACGTCGGGGGCCGGACCCCGGCGACGTCATCGCACCGGTGATTCGGCACAGGCGAGACGGGGGCCGAGATGAGTGGGGTGGTTGACCGGCATGCGAATCCTGCTGGTTGAGGACGATGACACGATCGCCGTGCCGCTGCTGGACGGGCTCGGCCGCTACGGGTTCACGGTCGACCGGGCGAGCACGGGGCGGGCGGTCGACGGCCGGCTCGACGTCGACATGGTGCTGCTCGACCTGGGCCTGCCGGATGCCGACGGCATCGACGTCTGCCAGCGGATCCGGGCCCGCTCCGCGGTACCGATCATCATGCTGACCGCCCGTGGGAGCGAGGTGGACCGGGTGGTCGGGCTCGAAGTCGGTGCCGATGACTACCTGACCAAACCGTTCGGCGTACGCGAGCTGGTGGCCCGTATCCGCGCCGTGACCCGGCGCACTCGGCTCGCCGACGATCCCGCGCCGGCGGCGGCCGCACCGGCGGCGGTCGCCGGTGACCCGCCGATCCGCCTCGGCGAGCTGGTGGTCGACCGGCGCACTCGCCGGGTTCGCCTGGCCGGCATGGAGATCGCGCTGTCGCTCAAGGAGTTCGACCTGCTCGTGGCGCTTGCTGTCGACGCGGGCTCGGTGCGCACCCGGGACGAGCTGATGACGACCGTCTGGGACGAGCACTACTACGGCTCCACCAAGACCCTCGACTTCCACGTCGCGGCGCTGCGGCGCAAGCTCGGCGACCCGGCCTGGGTGCGGACGGTCCGCGGCGTCGGCTTCCGCCTGGTGGTGCCCGACCGGTACGCCGCCCCGGTCAGCGCGGATCGGTAGCCGCGATGACCAGGCGCATCCTCCTGTCGTTCCTGTCGCTGACGCTGCTGGTCCTGCTCGGCCTGGAGATTCCGCTGGCGTTCACCTACGCCTCCGACGAGAGCCAGTCCGCGCAACGACTGTACGAGCGGGAGGCGGCCGTGCTCGCCGACCTCGTGGAGGCCCAGATCCGGCTCGGGGAGCCCGACCTGGCACCGCTGGCGGCCCAGTACGCCCAGCTCGCGGGCGGCCCGGTGGTGATCGTCGACAGCCGTGGCGGGCTGCTGGCGTCACACCCGCTGTCGGCCGCCGGCCAGCTCACCGGCGAGGAGCAGCACGACGTGCGCACCGCCCTCGACGGCCGGCGGGTCACCAGCGCCGTCCGCTCGGTGGTGGTCGGCGGCGACGCCTTCAGCATCGCCGTGCCGGCCGCGTCGGGCAGCACCGTGCTCGGTGCGGTGCACATGACGGTGCCCGCGGAGGGTGTCAACGCGGTGGTCGGGCGGGTGGTGCTGGCGCTGATCCTCGGTGCGCTGGCCGTCCTGGCCCTGGCCGCGCTGGTCGGCTTTGCCCTGGCGCGCTGGACGACCCGGTCCATCCGGGCACTGGAGAGGGCCACCGACCGGCTCGCCGCGGGCGTGCTCGACACCCAGGCCGCCACCAACCTGGGACCGCCCGAGCTGCGCCGGCTCGCCGCCACCTTCAACCACACCGCCAGACGCCTGCAACTGCTCATCGACCTGCAGCGTGGCTTCGCCGCCGACGCCTCGCACCAGCTGCGCACGCCGCTGACCGCCCTGCGCCTGCGCCTGGAGAACCTGGAACCCGACCTGGCGGCCGGCGGCCGCGCCAACCTCGACGCGGCGATCATCGAGATCGACCGCCTCGCCGCCATGGTCGAGCAGCTGCTCGCCCTGGCCCGGCTCGAGGACAGCGGCGTCACCCCGGTGCCCGTCGACCTCGACGACGTCATCGCGGGCCGACTCCCACACTGGGACCCGCTCGCCGCCCACGCGGGCGTCCGGATCACCGTGGCCGGCGCCCCGGCCGGCATGGTGACCGCCTTGCCCGGCGCGCTCGAGCAGATCCTCGACAACCTGGTCGCCAACGCCGTGCGCGTCTCGCCGTACGGCGGCACGATCACCATCTACCGGCATCGGTGGGGGCGGCCCGGACAGGTGCCGGTGGTGGGCGACGTGGTGTTGCGCGTCCTCGACCAGGGCCCGGGGATGAGCCCCGAACAGCGACGGCAGGCGCTCAACCGGTTTTGGCGAGCGCCCGGCGCCAGCCAGGGAGGCTCGGGCCTCGGCCTGGCCATCGTGGCCCGGCTGGTGCAGGCGAGCGAGGCGCACATCGCTCTGGAAGACGCACCCGGCGGTGGTCTCGACGCGGTGGTGGCGCTGCGGCCGGCCCGGATTCCGGCCGCGCCGTCCCGGCCCGCATGGCACCGCGCCGGCCCGCGCCGGGACAAACCGGAAACCACCGAGGCGGTCGGCGCTCGCTAGATCCTCGGGCGTGCCCAGCGCGTGGCAGTGGCGCGCAGCCGGGGCGGCTGGGGCCCGCGGGACACCTATGCGAGAAGAGTCGCCAAGTCCTCAGCCGCTACCTGCCCCGCAACCCGAGACGGAAGCACAACCTTGTACCCGACCTGCCGCACCGTGCTGATCACCGACTCGTATTCGCTGCCGAGTTTCGCTCGTAGCCGCCGTATGTGTACGTCGACCGTGCGGTGACCGCCGAAGTAGTCGTAGCCCCAAACCTCACGCAGCAGTTGATCCCGGGTGAACACCCGCCCAGGATGCTGCGCCAAGAACTTCAACAGCACGAACTCCTTGTACGTGAGGTCGAGCGAGCGGCCCTTGAGTTTCGCGGCGTACGTCTCCGGGTCGATCGAAAGCTCGCCGACGTTGATGGTCTCGCCGGAGGCGCCACCCGGCAAGGCAGCCAGCCGGCCGACCGCCAGCCGAAGCCGCGCTTCGACTTCGGCCGGTCCAGCGGTTGCCAGTATGACGTCGTCGAGTCCCCAGTCCGCCGAGATCGCGACCAGCCCGGCCTCCTCCACCACCGCCAACAGCGGCACCCGCAGGCCGGTGTTCCGCAGCATCCGGCAGGTCGATCGAGCCTCGGCCAGCGTGTGCCGGGCGTCCACCAGGACGACATCAGGATCAGGACCCGACACCAAGGAGCTCACGTCGTGATCGGCGACGCGCAAGGAATGCGCGAGCAGGTCGACTGCGGGCAGCACACGGCGTGACAAGTCGTCACCGGGCAGGCCGGTCAGTACCAGAATCTCCACGCGGTCCTACCTCTCGGCCGGCTGGAATGAGTCCAGGTGGAAGGTAGCGTCCAGCACCAATGTTTCGTCTTTCGCAGCGGTATGTTTCTCCCCATGACCGCTGCCGGCCGGTGCAAACTCGCGGGGCACGGCTCAGGGAGGTCCAGCGCGACGGCTCGCACCGGGCAGCGGGATCAGCGGCAGCGACGGATGGAACTGTCCGGGCGTGGCCGGTGCGGCCCCCTCCCGCCACGGGTCCCGGTAGGCGGCGGTCGAGGCCTGCATCCGTTCCTCGAGCCCGGCACCGATACCGTCCGCGTCCTCGACGACAATCTCCCGCAGCCGCTCGATGCCGATCCGGGGCACGAACCCGTACGTGCGTTCCAGCCAGTTCGCGTTCTCGCGGTAGTACTGCAGGAACCGCCCGGTCAGCCGGAGCACCTCGTCCGGCGTGTCCACGGTGGCCAGCAGGTCGCCCTTGCGGACGTGGGCCCCGGCCGCCCCGCCCACGTAGATCTCCCACCGGCCGCCCTCGACGGCCACGACGCCGAGATCCTTCACGTACGCCTCGGCGCAGTTCCGCGGGCATCCGGTCACGGCGAGCTTGAGCTTGGCCGGGCTCTCCAGGCCCTGGAACCGGCTCTCGATCGCGATGCCAAGCGAGGTGGAGTCGCCGACGCCGAACCGGCAGAAGTCCGCGCCGACGCAGGTCTTCACGGTCCGGAAGGACTTGCCGTACGCATACCCGCTGGGCATCTCGAGGTCCGCCCACACCGCGGGCAGGTCTTCCTTGCGTACGCCGAGCAGGTCGATCCGCTGGCCGCCGGTGAGCTTGACCATCGGAATGCGATATTTGTCCGCCACGTCGGCGATCCGGCGCAGCTGGTGCGGGCTGGTCACGCCGCCCTTCATCTGCGGGACCACGGAGAACGTGCCGTCCCGCTGGATGTTCGCGTGCACCCGGTCGTTGATGAAGCGGGCGTCGCGCTCGTCGACGTATTCGTCGGCCCACATCATCCGAAGCAGCGACGCGAGGCCCATCTTCGACCGGGCGTCCTCGCCGCCGCCAGGGGCGAGCGCGGCGAAGACGGCGGACACCGACTTCAGCTCCATGTTGCGAATCGTGGTCATCAACTCGGGCTTCGCCATCGGGATGCCGGGCACATACCACGCGGCGGAGTCGTCCTCCTCGACCTCGCCGCCGGCCGCCCACTCGACGATCTGGGCGACCAGCGTCTTGCACGACCCGCAACCCCGGCCGGCCCGGGTGGCGTCCGCGACGCCACCGACCGTACGCACGCCGTCTTGGACAGCATCGACGATCGCCCGCTTGGTCACCCCGTTGCAGTTGCAGACCTGCGCGGAGTCGGCCAGCTCCGCCGCACTGGTCTCGGCGGACGGCGCCCCGAGGTCGAACAGCAGCCGGATCCGCTCCTCCGGCAGCGGCGAGCCACGGTCGAACGCCTGGATCAGGTATCCGACCTTGCTGACGTCGCCGAGCAGCGTGGCACCGACCAGCCGCCCGTCCCGGATGATCACGCTCTGGTACACGCCGCGGCGGCGCTCGGCGAACACCACGGTCTCGTCGTCGTCCCGGTCCGGTTCCTTGAGGCCCATCGCGGCCACATCCACACCGGCGACCTTGAGCTTCGTGGCGGTGCGTGAGCCGTGATAGGCCGCGTCCGGGTTGGCGCCGGTGATGTGGTCGGCCAGCACTCGCGCCTGCTCCCACAGCGGGGCGACCAGCCCGTAGGTCTCGCCGCGGTGCTGGGCGCACTCGCCGACCGCGTAGATGTCCGGTTCGTCGGTGCAGCGCATCTGGTCGTCGACGACGACGCCGCGTCCCACGTCCAGACCGCTGCGTTCGGCCAGTGCCGCGTTCGCCCGGATACCGGCCGCGACCACCACGACGTCGCACGGGATGGTCCGGCCGTCGGCCAGCTTCACGCCGGTGACCGCGTCCTTGCCGACGATCTCGGTGGTACGGGCGCCGGTGACGACCTCGATGCCGAGCGCCTCGACGGATCGGCGCAGGATCGCGCCGGCCTGCGGGTCGAGCTGCGCGTTCATCAGGTGGCCGGCCGAGTGGACGAGCGTGACGTGCGGCAGGTGCGACTGCAGGCCGCGGGCCGCCTCCAGGCCGAGCAGGCCGCCGCCGATCACGACGGCGCGCTGGTGCTCCCGGGCGTACCGGATCATGCCGCGGGTGTCGTCGATCGTGCGGAACGTGAAGACGCCCTGGTGGTATCCGCGGCCCGGCCGGTGCAGGCCGGCGATGTTCGGCACGAACGCGTCGCTGCCGGTCGCGATGATCAGCTTGTCGTACGGGGTTCTCCGGCCGAGCTCGTCGACCACCGTCCGGGCGAACCGGTCGATGCGGGTCACCCCGACGCCGGTGTGCAGCGTGATGCGGTTCGCGGCGTACCAGTCCAGGTCGTTGAGGAAGATCCGGGATTCGTCCTCGACGCCGCTGAGCACATTGGACAGCAGGATGCGGTTGTAGTTGCCGTACGGCTCGGCGCCGAACATCGTGATGTCGAACAGGTCCCCGCCGCCCCGGTCCAGGATCTCCTCGACCGTACGGGCGCCGGCCATCCCGTTGCCGATCACCACCAGCTTCGCCGCCATCTCAGACCTCGACCAGGCCGAGGTCGATCACCACGGCGCCGGCCGTCCCGACCGGCGCGGCCACGTGCAACTCGATCGCCGTGCCCGGTTCCAGGTCCTCGACCACACGCAGCGGCACGTGGACGTCACCCTTGGCGGCGATCGGGAAGTATCGCATCGGGGTGCCGTCGCGCATCAGGATCACGCAGACCAGCTCGTGTGCGGCGTTGCCGCCCCGGAAGTAGACCGGCTGCGTAACCGTCCCGTCCGGCACCGTGTACGTGAGCCGGCCGTCGAGCAGGAACGGCTGGTCCAGCCCTTTGCCCTCGAATCCGTAGATGCCCTGCAGGAAGCGGGGTACCGACTGCATCAGTGCTCTCCTTCGTCCGGGGTTCGCGTCCGGAGGTGCGCGGTCGGATCGAGGCCGCTCGCCTTCGCCATGCTCACCCGCGGCTGTTTCGCCGGGGTTTACGCGCGGCTCTGTCTTCGTTTCCGTTGACTCACGGCGGTATCGCGCCGCCGATCCGTGGCGTCATTCACGATGCTTCCGGCAGGGTTCGGGCTGCGCATTCGACTGATGTCAACCGCAGGACGACGAACTTGCACCTGACCAGCAATCAGCGCGGCTCGTCCAACCCTTCCCGGTGCCGACAGGAGTACCGCTCCGCGATCGGCAACCTTTGAAAGGGGCTCCCGCATGCACCTCTCCCCCACGATCCGCACGGTACTGATTC
>Ga0207668_10002274_pt1 | contig 11216 bp, 7 predicted proteins | sample KBSS43metaG_FD_184323 | JGI IMG/M metagenome (GOLD analysis project Ga0207668, IMG submission 184323) | Switchgrass rhizosphere microbial communities from Kellogg Biological Station, Michigan, USA - KBS S4-3 metaG (SPAdes) (version 2) | ecosystem: Host-associated > Plants > Roots > Rhizosphere >... | reverse complement strand
CCGGGCACGCTGGGCGCAGGCCTGCGCATGCACGTCAGCCGTAGATTGCGCCGACGAGTATTTGACCGGGAGGGTGGGCGGATGCCGCGGAGTGCAAACGCGTTGCGCACGGCGCGTATCCTCCTCATCGCGGCGGCGAGCCTTCTTTGGACGGCGAGCGGACACGCTTGGGCGCAGTCCCGCTGCGCCGATTTAGCGACGCTACGACTGAAGGACACCACGCTTTCGACGGCCGAGATCCCTCGGGGATTCCATTATCCGAATTCCGCCTTCGCCATGGAGGAGAGGGTCACCCCCAGCCGCGGCTTCTGCCGGATCCAAGGCGTGATCGAAGGCCGCACGCGCTTTGAAGTCTGGCTGCCGGAGCGCGCGGCCTGGAACGGCCGGCTGCAAGGCGTAGGCGGCGGCGGCATGGCGGGCGACGTTCCCTTCCCGGCGCTGGCGCTTGCGCTGGAGGCTGGGTTCGCCGCCGTTGGGTCTGACCTCGGTCACCACAGCGGGTTCACCGACGCGGACTGGGCGATCGGCCATCCGGAGCGGGTGCGGGACTGGGGTCATCGCGCGACCCATGAGATGACCGTCCGGGCGAAGGCGCTCGTGCAAGCCTACTATGGGCGGCCGCCGCGCTGGTCCTACTTCACCGGGTGCTCGGGCGGCGGCCGGCAGGGGCTGATGGAGGCCCAGCGCTATCCCGGCGACTACGACGGCATCCTGGCGGGCGACCCCACCATAAACTTCACGCGGCTGACCACCGCCGGCCGGCTCTGGATGCAGCTGGCCATGTTCCGCGAAGCCGGCGGCGCGGGCTACGTGCCGGCGGCCAAGATCACGCACCTCGCCGCCCGCGTCCTGCAGGATTGCGATCTGCTCGACGGCGTGGCCGACGGGGTCCTCGAAGACCCCAGGCGATGCCGCTTCGACCCGGCCCGGATGATCTGCGCCGGCTCTGACCGGGACGACTGTCTGACCACGCCGCAGGCCGCGGCGATCCGCAAGGTCTACGCCGGCGCGGCGGATTCCAAAGGGCGTCCGCTGTTCCCCGGCTACGAACCGGGCGGCGAGCTCGGCCCCAACGGCTGGCGGACCTATCTCAGCGGCCCCGCGCCGTTCGGCGCCATGCAGTGGGTCTATGCGACCGGCTTCCTGCGCGGAATGGCCTTCGAGGATCGCGCCTACGAGCCGTCGACCTTCGACTTCGACCGGGACATCGCTCGCATCGAGGCCAAGGAACTGGGCGGCGAGACGCTGGCGCAGGCGATCAACGCCATCGATCCTGATCTATCGGCCTTCCGGGCTCGGGGCGGGAAACTGATCCACTACCATGGCTGGAGCGACGCCGGCGTCGCCCCGCGCAGCAGCATCGCCTATTACGAGAGCGTGGTCGCCCGTGGCGGGCAGGCGGCCGCGGACGGTTTCTACCGACTGTTCATGGTTCCCGGGCTGCAGCACTGCATCGGTGGACCCGGCGCCACGAGCTTCGATTTCCTCGCCCCGCTGCAGATGTGGGTCGAGCAAGGACGGCGCCCCGAGCGGGTCACGGCCAGCCGGATCGAGGACGGCAAGGTCGTCCGCACGCGGCCGTTGTGCGCCTACCCGAAGCAGGCGGTCTGGCGCGGTTCCGGCAGCACCGACCAGGCCGCGAACTTCCTCTGCAAGGCGCCGCCCAGCTGAGCGGCATGTCAGGTTGCGTCGGCGTCCCGTCGGGCGGGCGACTCTCGCCCTCAAATCACCGGACGCGGCGCTTCGATCAGGTCCCGCGTTTCGCCGAACAGCAGCCTCTCTATCCCCTGCGACGTGTAGAAGTCGCCCGGAAAGCCGAGGTCGCAGGGCTTGAGCGCGGTGAGCGTGGCGAGCTCTTCCGCAGACAGCTCCAGCGTCAGGCAGCCAAGGTTGTCCTTGAGCTGGGCTGCGGTGCGGGCGCCCAAAATGGGAATGATGTTGTCGCCGCGTGAGCGGAGCCAGGCAAGGGCCACTTGAGAGGGGCTGACACCGCGGGCCTGGGCGAATTCGACCACCTTGTCGACGACGGCGAAGTTCTCTTCGCTGAAGCCCCGGCCGGTGAAGGCGCCCGCCGTCAGGCGGCCTTCCTGATTGCCCTCCCGCTTGTACTTGCCGGTCAGGAGGCCGTCGGCGAGGACGCCCCAAGGGGTGACGCTCAGCCCCAGCTGGCGAGCCATCGGCAGGAGCTCGCGCTCGGCGTCGCGCTTGAGGAGATTGTAGGTGAGCTGCACCGCCGCAAGGCTCGCCCAGCCGCGCAGCTCGGCCAGCATTTGCGAGCGGGAGATCACCCAAGCCGGCGTGTCGGAGAGGCCGATGTAGAGCACCTTGCCCTGCCGGACGAGGTCGTCCAAGGCCTGCATCACCTCCTCGGCCGGCGTAATGCCGTCCCACGAGTGCATCCAGTAGAGGTCGATGTGATCGGTCGCCAGACGCTTCAGGCTGGCCTCCACCGACTGCATCATGGCTTTGCGGTTGTTGCCCTTGAAGTTCGGGTCGTTGGTGCGCCCCGAGGCGTGGCTGAACTTCGTGGCGATGACGTATTCATCACGCCGCTTGCCCATCCATTCGGCCAGCAGAAGCTCGCTGTCGCCGTCGTGGTACATGTCGGCCGTGTCGATGAAGTTGCCGCCGGCGTCGGTGAAGGTCTTCAGGACCTCCAGGCTCTCTTCCTTGCCGGCGCCGAACTCGCGCCGGGTGCCGAAGGTCATGCCGCCCAGCGACACCTCGGAGACGCGCAGGCCGGAGCGGCCGAGCAGCTTGTATTTCATGGTTCCTCCCTCAGACCGACTGGACCGCCGTTTGGCGGCTTCCCGCCAGCTTTAGGGCAGGGCGCTGGGCCTCCGCAACGGATCGCAGGCGCTCACGCCGCGAGCGCCTGCGAACTTCGGAATCTGCGCTAGCCCGTTTCGTGCAGCCCGCCGGCAAAGCAGGGCGATCTCAGGCCGGGCGGGCGGATAGGCGCCTAGTCGAGCTCCTTGAACCCATAGTCCGGCGTGCCTTGCCCGGCGCCGTAGTATTTGAACGGCAGGAACTTGCCCGACATGGTGATGCGTACGCGGTCGCCCTTGGGATTTGGCTCGCGCTCGAAGTCAAACTCGAAATCGATGGCGGACATGATTCCGTCTCCGAATTCCTCCTCGATCAGAGCCTTCCAAGCCGGCCCGTTGATCATCACCAGTTCGTAGAAGCGGTAGATCAGCGGATCGGTCGGCGGCATCGTCACGCCCTGGCCGCGGTAGGGCGGCTCGTTGAGCAGGGCGATCTCGGAGGCGCTGAGACCGAAGAGCTCACCCGCGCGGCGCGCCAGCGGCTTCACCAGTTTCATTTGCCCGAGCAACGCGCCCACGATCAGAACGGGCGACAGGCCGCCGATCTCGTCGCAGATGTAGCGCCAGCTCCACCCCTTTTCGCGTTTGAGATCGAGGATCTTCTCGGTCAGACCTGCGCGCGTCATGCGGCGCTCCTGTTGCGGCGGTTGGAATGCGCCAGATAAGGAGCGGGGCGCTGACCCGAGGTGAAGCGGCGAGCCCGACACAGCCGTCAAAAGCGCGGGCCCCGCCTGCGGCGAAGGCGCCCCCCAAGCGTCAGGGCTCATACGAGCGGCAGAAGATCTGACGGACCTAGGTCGGCTGCGGGACGGGATAAAGCTCGGCAGCCAGAAGGCGGGCGTCCAGCACCGGATCGTCTCATAGCTGACCTCGATCCCGCGCTGGGCCAGCAGTTCCTCGACGTCGCGTAAGCTGAGCGTGAAACGGAAATACAGCCACGCCGCATAGCGGATCACGTCCGGCGGGAACTGATGACGCTTGAACGAGATCGGCCGCACGGTTCGGCCTCCCCTCAGCCCTCCACCCTGGGCCTCAATGAAGACAGTTTGCCGTTAGACTGACAGCACCCCAGTCGAAGGCGCCGCCGCCGGCGCGGGCGACGACGGTGACCTGATCACCGCGGCATTTGGCCCGTTTTCCTCCTATCGGCGACGCAGCGGCGGATCGAGATTGGGGGCGAAACCGCGATTTTTTTAGACACGGTCAAGCTTGCGGGGAACAGGCGCCATGGACAGCCTTGCCGAGACCACCGTCAGCGAAAGCCCAGTTCAAGTCGTGCACGTCGTCAAAGGCAAGGCGGCGCACCGCCATGCACTAACATTGTAACCGGATCGCCCATCGAGGGCCGGCCGGAGATCCGCCCTGCGGAACATCGCAGTGATCAGAGGATCGGAAAGGTGGGAGGACATGTTCAGCGTCGAGCCGCTCAGCGAGGGCCTGCCCTACGGGGTCGTCGTCCGAGGCCTCACGGCGAAGGACATCGAGGACAGGGACAATCAACTCCGCCTTCGCGACCTGTGGCTGCGCCACGGCGTCATCCTCTACAAGGACGTCGAGGTCACCCCTGCGCTCCACATCGAGCTCAGCCGCGTCTTCGGTCCATTGCAGCGCCATTTTATCGAGGACAAGCTCGTCGACGGCCAGCCGGAGCTGGTGAGGTTCAGCTCGGACGCCGAGCAGGAGGGCATAGCCGAGGTGGACGGCGAGCTGCGGTGCGGCGCCCAGCCCTGGCATGCCGACGCCCATAGCCACGGCAGCCCCACTCACGGCGGCATCCTGCACGTCACCGTGAGCCCGCCGGAAGGCGGTGAGACCGGCGTGACGTGCATGATCAATGCGTACCAGCGATTGCCGCAGCCGCTGAAGGACCGCATCGAGGGCCTGGAGACCCTCTACAAGATCCGGATGGACGAGGAGCAGTTCAGGTTCGTTCCGCGCCAGACGTTCCGGTTGGTGCAACTGGGTTCGTACCACAAGGAGGTGCAGCGCCGGCAGGACACCGACTTTCCGCCGGTCGCCCACCCGCTGGTCGTCGTGCAACAAGGCACAGGCCGAAAGGCGCTCAACATATCCCCCGCCAGCTTGAGAGGGGTTCTGGGCTGGAGCAGAGCCGCCGGCGACGAGCTTCTGCAGGATTTGCTCTGGCGCGCCTCTGACCCGTCGCAAGCTTACGTCCACAAGTGGGCCGGCGACGGCAGCGAGATGCTGCAGTGGGACAATCTCCGCGTCCTGCATATGGCGCGCGGCGTGCGCCCTGGCGAGGTGCGGGAGGCGCGCAGGACGACCATCGCCGCGCCCGGCCCCGTCGGCCGTCGCCTGGAGCACGAGGTCTTGGAGCAGCTGTAGACGCCCAAGCTTGCGGCCCGAGTTCACCGTCGGCTCCCAAGCCTGATGCCGGGCAGGTGCTGCAGGCCGAAGCGCCCCGAAACGCGCGGATTTTATTCTCGACTGGTCAGCGCCGAACAGGTGAGCGACAAAGTCGACCAGGCATTGAGGCTCGTGAGAGGACGGTCCGCGCGGCCGACGAACCCATGAACATCCAGACCCTTCGATCGCCGGCCCTGGCGATGAAGCCCCGGTGGGCGGAATCCGAGCTGATGCAGATCGCATTCCTCACCGACGACATGCAGGCCTCGCTCGACTACTGGTGCGGGGTCATGGGCGCAGGGCCCTTCTTTGGCGGCCGGCTGGTGGTCGACGGGACCTACATGGGCAAGCCCAGCCGATTCGATATCACCGCGCTGATCGGCTACTGGGGCGACCTCCAGGTGGAGCTGCTGACGCAGCATAACGACGAGCCCTCGATCTACCGCGACTGGGACGGCGGCCCGTTCCTCCTGCACCACGTCTGCATCCTGACCTCGGACATCGAGGCGACGCGCGCCAAAATGGTGGCTGACGGCGGCGAAGTCGTCCAGACCATCAACATGCCAGGCGGAGGCGATATCTATGCCCGCCTGGGGCGCGGGCCTTATCTCCAAGCGGCCCAGATCCCCGAGGGGGTGCGCGCGCTTTCGGACGTCATGAGGCAGGCCGCTCGCGACTGGGACGGCGTGACCGACCCTGTCCGGCCGATCAGCTTTGTCAGCGAGTATCAAAGACAGGTTTGACTTCGGACAATCAGGCCCAGGGCCTTTGAGGCCGGCTGTTCAGCGCGCCGTCTCCAGGCCTGGGGCCGGCAGGCGGAACACCCACAAGGTGGTGCCGCTCGGAGGCGTCCGGAGTTCCGGCGTGAGGCCGGCGAGCCAGGCGTCCAGCGGGCCGCCGCCGCCCGCGGTCACCGCCACGTACTGAACGCCGTCTACGGCGAAGGTGATCGGAAAGCTCGAGACGGAGCCATTGAGCCGGGTTCGCCAGAGCACCTTTCCGGTGCGGTCGTCCGACGCGCGGAACCACCGGTCGCGGTCGCCCTCGAAGATCAGTCCGCCGGCGGTGGCGAGGATGGCGCTGGCGTGCACGGCGCGTTCGCGCCGCACCCAGAGCGTCTTGTGCGTGGCGAGGTCGATCGCCTGCACCCGGCCGATCAGGCCGTCGGAACCGGGCCGCGCATGCATGGCCGCGTCGATGTCGAACGCCCCGCCCGGGATCCATCTGAAGTCCATGCAGGTCTCGTTCATGGGCACGAACAGCACGCCGCTGTCGGGATTGTAGGCGCTGGCCTGCCAGTTGCGGCCGCCGAGCGCTGAGGGGCAGATCTGTTTCAAAACATTGGCTTCGGGCTTGAACTTGGCCGCGACGGTTTTCGCCCCGGTCTTCGGGTCGATCCTCGCGACGAGGTCCTGCAGGCCGGCGTCGTAGGAGAAGAGATAGCGCCCGGTTTTCGCGTCCAGGGTGTCGAAGATGGTCAGCTTGCCGCCGGTGGTCACGGTCCGGCGCTTCTTGCCGTCGATCGTCAGGGTGGCCAGGGTCCGCTCAAACGCCCAATCCAGGTCCCAGACGTCGCGCGCGAAGTGCTGGTAGTGCCAAGCGAGCTCACCCGTATCGGGACGGATCGCGAGCGTGCTGTTCGTGTATAGGCCGTCGGTCGAGCCCGGCTTGCCCGTCAAGTTTTGCAGCAGGGTGGCCGTTCGATAGGTCTGGGCGACGCCGAAGAAGAGCAGATCCAGGTCGGGGTCATAGGCGCCCGTAATCCAGACCGACCCTCCGAGCCGGCGATCGAGCGGCGCGCCGTTCCAGCTATCGCCGCCGGGTTGTCCCGGCTGGGCCAGCGTATTGAACCGCCAGGCCTCCTTCCCGGTCCGGGCGTCCAGCGCGACGATGAAGCAGCCGCCGGGATAGGGGGCGGAGCAGGTCGACATTCCCTGGAAGATCTTGCCCTTGGCCGCGACGCCGCCCGAGGTGAAGAAGACTCCCGTCGCCGGGTCGGCGACGCGGGTGCTCCAGACCTGATGGCCGTCGTGGACGTCCAGCGCCACGACGTCGGTGTTTACGGCCATGTAGACCAGGTCGCCGTAGATGCTGAGGTTGCGCAGGACGGCGCCGGCGCCGGGGTGGTCGTAACGCCAAAGCAAGTCGCCGCTCGCCGCGTCCAGCGCCTCCAGCCGCCCGGCGCTGGCGGCGAACAGGATGCCGTCGTGCACCAGCGGGGTGATCTCGTTGTGGCCGGGCGCCAGCTCCCAGCTCCAGGCGAGCTGCAGGCCGGCGACGGTCTCGCGGTTCACCTGGGCCAGCCGGCTGAAGCCCTGTTCGTCGTAGGTGCGCCGCCAGTTGACCCATTCACCGTCGTCAGGGCGGCGGAGCATCTCGTCGGTGACCGGGCGGATCGCCTTCAGACGCTCAGCCCGGCGCTTGGCGGCGGCGAGCGCGGTGGCGTCGGGCGGGATGGCCGCCGGCGCCGTCGGAGCGGCGTCCGCCGCCTCGGCGGGAAACGCCGCCGCCAGGCTCATGCCGGCCAGCGCGGCGGGATCGGCAGGCAGGGGCGCGCCGCCCGGCTTGATTCCGTTCGCCTCCAGCAGGTGGGCGGTGACGTCCGCGTAGTCGGTGTCCGGCAGCGAATGGCCGGCGTTCGGCGGCATCTTCTCGCGGATGAAGGCGTAAAGGGCGCCGGCGTCGTGCTGCCGCCAGCGAGCTCGGAACGCCGCGGCCGCGAGCGGGGGTCCCCCCGGCCCGCCGCCAAGATCGGCGCCGTGGCAGCCCTGGCAGGCGGCGAGGTAGACCTGCGCCCCATGCTCGGTCTGCGCCTTCGTGAAACTCGCGGGCTTGGTCACCGCAGCCGCCCAGGCCGTCACGCCGCCGAGCAGCGCCGCGCATAGCGCTCCAAGCGCGAGCGCCCCCGCGAGTTCCGGCTTCCGCCCCATCCGACGTCTCCCCCGCCCGCACCGCGTTTCTTATGCACGCCCTTTCAGAGGTTAGACCTCACCGGCGAGCGCACACGCAATCGTTTCAGCCGTCAGCAGTCTGAATATTCGTCCTCCCCGGGGAGCGGACGCGCGACGTCAGAGATCGCGCAATCCGCACCCCTCGGGCGGAGATTCATCCCGCCGTCGCAGCCGCCGCCTTGACGACGGCGCGGGCGGGCGCCGGCTGGCCGCCGCGCACCAGCCGGCCGGGCAGGGCGGCCGTGGATTGGCCGTTGCGGTAGGTGATCTCGCCGCTGACGATGGTCGCTACATAGCCGTCGGCCTTCTGCTTCAGCCGCCGGCCGCCCGCCGGCAGGTCGCAGGCGATGACCGGGCGGTGCAGCTCCAGGCGATCGGGATCGATGACGTTAAGATCGGCCTTGTAGCCGGGCGCCACAACGCCTCGGTCCAACAGGCCCACCGAGGCGGCGGACTGGCTGGTCAGCGCGCGGATCAGGGTGGGCAGGTCGATCCCGTCGCGTCCCAGCACGTCGGTCAGGGCGTAGGTCGTGTAAGCCGCGTCGCAGATCGTGGCGTAGTGCGCGCCGCCGTCGCCCAGCGCGATGACCGCGCCGTCGACGCCGATCAACTGGCGCGCCTTGGGCAGGTAGGACGTCACGTCCGTGCTGAACGAACAGAGGATGGCGCGGCCCTCGTCGCCCAGCAGGGCGTCGTAGATGACCTCGCGCAGGGGCTGTCCGGTCCGCTCCGCCAGATGGTCCAGCGCATCCTCCGGAGAGAAGCTGTACCGCGCCGGCTCCTGCAGCACGTAGAGGGAGTTCGTGCGGGTCGCCATGCCCACCAGGGAGGGATTCGGATCGTCCGGCTCCTCGGAGAGGATGCGCCGCCGCACCTCTGGATCGCGCATCCGCGCCACCCTATCCGCCAGCGGCAGGTGGGCGATCGCCTTGTAGCTGGGCGCGAAGGCGAACAGGTGGAGGCTCAGCTGGAGCCCGAACAGCACGCCCGTGGGGCGGGGTAAGAACTGCGCGGTGATGTCGAGCCCCTGGGCCCGGGCGGCCGCGAGGCCCTGCACGTAGACGGGCCAGTTGTCGGGCCTGCGTGGCGCCGCGAACAGGCTGAAGTTCACCGGACGACCGCCCTCCCGCGCCAGCGCGCGGAGAATGTCCAACTCCTGCTCGGCGTCCTCGTCGAGGTTGGGATTGATCTGGAAGACACCGGCGCCGGCGTCCTTGAGCCCGCCCATCAGGGCTTGCAGCTCATCGATCTCGGTGTGCACGCAAGGCGCCGGACGGCCGTCGCGGAAACGGTGGAAGAGGTTTCGCGAGGTCGAAACGCCGAGCGCGCCCGCGCGCACGGCCTCGGCGGTCAGGCGGCGCATTTCGGCCAGCTCGGCCTCGGTGGGCGACTCCAGGTTGGCGCCCCTCTCGCCCATGACGTAGACGCGCAAGGGGCTGTGCGGCAGCTGGGCGGCGAAGTCGACGTCGCCGGCGCGGGCCTCGATGGCGTCGAGGTATTCCGGGAAGGTGCGCCAGGTCCACGGCACCCCTTCGGCCATCACCACCTGGGGGATGTCCTCGACGCCTTCCATGAGCCGGATGACGAGGTCGTGGTCCTCCAGCCGCGCCGGCGCGAAGCCCACGCCGCAGTTCCCCATCACCACGGTCGTGACGCCGTGGTCGGAGCTTGGCGTCAGGCGGTTCTCCCAGGTGATCTGGCCGTCATAGTGGGTGTGCACGTCAACGAAGCCGGGCGTGACCAGCATGCCCTTCGCCTCGATCTCCTCGGCGCCGGCGCCGGCGACGCGGCCGACCTGGGCGATGCGCCCGTCCTTGACGGCGACGTCGGCCTCGAAGGGCGCCGCGCCCAGTCCATCGACGACCGATGCGCCGCGGATCACCAGATCGAACGCCTTATCCATGGGGAGCTCCTGATCGAAACTAGACGGGCTCGGGCTGCTGGCCGCGGACGAGCCGTCCGGGCAGGGCGCCGGTGGCCTCGCCCTCGCGATAGGTGATCTGGCCGGAGACCAGGGTGGCGCAATAGCCCTCGGCGTCCTGCGACAGCCGATGGCCGCCGGCCGGCAGGTCGTAGGTGACGCGCGGGGCATGCACGTGCAGCCGGTCGAGGTCGATGACGTTGAGGTCGGCCTTCATGCCCTCGCGGACCAGGCCGCGGTCGAGGAAGCCTACGGCCAAGGCCGGGTCATGGCAGAGCAGCTTGATGGCCTGCGGCAGCTCGATCTTGCGGTCCGGCGTGGCGTCGCGGACCCAGTATTCCAGGAAGTAGGTGGGGTAGGCGGCGTCGCAGATCGAGCTGTAATGCGCCCCGCCGTCGCCCAGGCCCAGCACCGTGCCGGGCTGGCCCAGCAAGGACTTGGCCGAGTCCTCGAAGCGGTCGCCGCGCATGTTGGTGAGCGGCCGGTAGAGCAGCTCGTGGCCGTCGCGCTGCAGCAGGGCGTCGTAGGCGACCTCCAGCGGGTCGCGGCCGGTGCGCTCGGCGATCGCCCCGATGCTGTCTCCGCGCGAGGGATTGTAGTTGGGCGGATCGCCCAACGGGAAGAGCAGCTTCTGCTCCGACACGATGAACATGAAGTGCGGGTTGGGGCTCTCCGGCTTCTCGGAGAGCAGCTGGCGGCGGAACTCCGGATCGCGCATGGCGGCGACCTTCTCGGCCAGCGGCAGGTCGGCGATCTTCTGGAAGCTCGGATTGAGGGCGAAGGGGTGGAAGGCGACCTCCAGCCCCATCAGGACCGCCGGCGGACGCGGGAAGGTCTGCCCGCGAATCTGCAGGCCCTGCGCCTGCGCGATCTTGAGCTGCTCGAGCATGTAGCCCGCCTTGTTCGGGTCCGGCTCCGAATCCAGGAAGGTGAAGGAGACTGGCCGCTGTGCGGTCTCGGCGACGCGCCGGATCAGGTCGAACTGCGCCTCGTGGGAGACCACGGCGCTGGAGAGGATCTGGAAGACGCCGGTGCGGGCGTCCCGCAGGCCCTCGGCCAGGGCCAGCACCTCGCGCTCCTCGGTCTCGACGGAGGGCGCCGGGCGGCCGTCGCGGAAGCGGTGGGCCAGGTTGCGTGAAGTGGAGACGC
>Ga0207668_10002272_pt1 | contig 11216 bp, 9 predicted proteins | sample KBSS43metaG_FD_184323 | JGI IMG/M metagenome (GOLD analysis project Ga0207668, IMG submission 184323) | Switchgrass rhizosphere microbial communities from Kellogg Biological Station, Michigan, USA - KBS S4-3 metaG (SPAdes) (version 2) | ecosystem: Host-associated > Plants > Roots > Rhizosphere >... | reverse complement strand
ATATCCTTTACCGGATCGGGATTCCCCTCGAGTCACTCCTCGAAGAGCAGCATATTTTGTTCATGGAAGAAATTCTCCACCTCGCGGCACTGGAGGAAACGAAAGTGATTGATAAGGCGACCGAACTTTCGACCATCACCGGACTTCTTAAGGGTCGTATAAAGGACGAGGCAGCTTTTGCACGGCTTCATGCCTATCTGTCGCAGCCACGGCCGCTGCCAACAGGCGAATTCGGAACTCCTTATCCCGCATTGAACCGGGCGGACAATTTTCTTTTCGTTCTTTGCGATCTGCCGGTAACTGAAGCGCAGTGGAAGCTCGCCCTCCGCTACTGGTACGCAGTCATCACGACGATCCTTCTGCTCGATGACTTGTCTGACTATGAAAAAGACAAACGCGAAGGCGAAGAAAATGCCGTGCTGGAAATGGGAGAGGGCATCGAAGGATTCAGAAAAGCCGAAATCCTGATGAGTGAAGCGGCGGTAACGCTGAATGAAATAAGCCCGGCTTTTTCGGCGGTCGCCCAGATAAGTTTCGATCACAAAAAAGACTTTATTCCGGCCGAATATGCCTCTCGATAAATTTGGTATTGCAAAACGTATTGCTCAGGAGCTGAGAGATGGCATGTATGTCAACCTCGGCATCGGCATTCCAACGCTCGTGGCGAACTATATTCCGCCCGGCATGATGATCATGATCCAGTCGGAAAACGGTATGCTGGGCATGGGTCCTTACCCCGATGAAAAATCGCTTGACCCCGACCTCATCAACGCTGGAAAAGAAACCGTAACGATCCTGCCAGGCGGCGCCTTCTTCGACAGCGCCGAAAGCTTCGGCATGATCCGCGCGGGAAAAGTAGACATGACCGTACTCGGCGCCATGGAGGTCTCCGAAAAAGGCGATATCGCCAACTGGAAGATCCCGGGTAAGATGGTCAAAGGCATGGGCGGCGCGATGGACCTCGTCGCCAGCGCGAGGCATATCATCGTGGCCATGCAGCATACCAATCCGAAAGGAGAATCCAAACTCCTTCCAGAATGTACCCTGCCACTGACCGGCGTCGCCTGTGTGAAAAGAGTGGTTACCGAACTGGCCGTGATGGACATCACGGAAGATGGGTTCGTTTTATTAGAGCGCGCTCCGGGCGTAGACGTGGAAGAGATCCGCGCAAAGACGGCGGGCAAACTGCATGTGCCGGATCATGTGCCGCAAATGAAATTATGATCGCGGGATCTCACGACCGGTCGATTCTCCCATTAAAAGTCAATCATTCGGATCTTAAACTGATCACCGGATTAGCCTTCGCTGCCCTGATCGCCTGGAAGGCAACGGCGAAGAGCGCAATTGTTGAGGCGGCAAAGCTGGCAATCATAAAGACTCCAACACCGGGATACACGCGGTAGGCAAAATCCCGCAGCCAGTTATTGATGGCCCACCAGGCAAGCGGAAAGGAAATCAGGGAGGCAATAAGCATCAGCCTCATAAAATATTTCGTAAGCATAATTGTAATTCCAGCCACAGTTGCACCCAGCACTTTGCGGATGCCGACCTCCTTCGTTCTCTGTTCGACCATGTACATACTTAACCCGAACAGGCCCATGCAGGCAATAAGAATTGCTGTAAGAGCAAAAACGCTGATCGCTTGCAGCAGGCGGTTGTCTTCCTGATAAAATCGGTTGATCTGTTCGTCCAGAAAAAAATAATCGAACGGATAATCACGCACGCGTTTTTTCCACTCCTTGCCGATCAGGGGCAAAGTGCCTGCGATGGTTCCAGGCTTCAATTGAATGGAAACGTATAGCGGATTATTACTGAGAACAATTGCCAGGGGTTGAACAGATTCTCTTAAAGAAGCGAAATTAAAATCTTTTACCACGCCGATGACCCTGCCCTTTCTCACCTCGAAAATCTCGAGTGATTTTCCAATCGGATTTTTCCAATTCAGATAGCGGACCATGGCTTCGTTTATCACAATAGAATTGGCCGTATCGGTTGTGAACTCCGGAGAAAAATACCTGCCTTCTTTCATATTGATATGCAGGGTCGATGCGAAATTTGCATCTGTTTCCATCAGGTTACACATCAGGTGTTCGCCTTCGGTATGGCCTTCGGGTATAATTCCATAGCCATTCAGACCCTGTCCGGGAACACGGTTACTTGCGGACAAAGACTTTATGCCCGGGAGTTTTCTAAGGGCCGTCATAAATTCCGTGGCTCTGGATTCCAGTGCGGTACTGGCAAGTTGAAGAACTACAACCTGATCCTTCTGAAAGCCGAGGTCCTTGTCGGCCATGAAGTGTATTTGTTTGTTGATGACCAGGGTGCCGATGATGAGTAATATGGATAACGAAAACTGGATCGTCACCAGCGATGTGCGCATCCAGCTGTTCTTTCCTGACCTTACCGTATTTCGAAATACATCTGTGGACTTAAACCTTGCGAGAAAGACGGACGGGTATAGACCCGACAATAGGCTGATGAACACCAGCAGGGTGGCCAAACTGAACATAACCTGGGGTTCGAGTAAATCCATTTTTTTGAGCTCCGATCCGGTGAGGCCGTTGAAGGACGGTAAAAGAATGGCCACCAGTAACAGTGCCGCGATGAGGGAAACGGTACAAACCAGGAAGGATTCACTAAAAAAACGGACGATCAACTGAGACTGCGTTGCGCCCAGTACTTTTTGCACGCCGGTTTCTTTTGCCCTTCGCAAGGCAGCTGCCGTTCCGAGGTTTATGAAGTTGAAGCTGGCGATGAGCAGAATAAATGCGGCAATGATCATCAGCGTGTAGATGATCTTAATGCTGTTCGTCCGGAAGGCACCCGAGTAGAGAATACCCTGTGCGTGCAGATGGATGTCTTTTAATGGCTGCAGATACGGACGGAACTGAAACTCTTTTTCATCCCGGTAACGGTGGAGTAATTCGGAAATCTTTTCCTCTGCCTTTTTCTGATCTGAGGCCTTATCCATACGGATGAACGTGTGAACGACCTGCGTGGTCCAATTATTTATCCAGTAGAAATTATCCTTATTGGCAGGAGTGGTAAGCGTTCCCCAGGAGATGAGCAGTTTAAACCTGATGGAAGAGTTTTCCGGAACATCCCGGGAAACGCCGGTAATTTTCACGGCCATATTGTCAAGCGTAGTTAAAGTCCTGCCCACGGGATTTTCGTTGCGGAAATATTTTTTTGCCGTCGATTCGGAGATAACCGCGGTAAAGGGTTCGGCCAGTGCAGTCGTTCTGTTTCCCTGCAACAGAGGGAAATTGAAGAGCTGCAGAAAAGAATTGTCGGCATACACTACATCACTCAGCAGGAGATGAATAGTATCATAGCTGACCAACATATCGTTAAACCATGGTCTGATGCGCGTTGCGGCGCTAACGCCTGGAATTTCTTTGATGATTGCGGAGGCGAGCAGACCGGGCGTAAGACCGTCTTTCTGCGTTTGACCTTTTTCATTGGTGATCTTATTTACCCGGAAAACAGATGAACAATCGTCATGAAACCGGTCGAAAGAGAATTGTTTGCCGACGTACAGGCCGATGAGAATAAAGCTTGCCAGGCCGATAGTCAGTCCGAATGAGTTGATCAGAGAAAAAGCTCTGTGTTTTGACATGTGGCGGAGGGCTAGCCTAACATAGTGATAAAGCATAGTCGTTGTTTAACGAGTGACTATTTTCTCATGTGTCGTGTTGATGAACGATTGGTGTCATACGATTCATCAATGATGCCACAGTTATACGGCCTTCAAAATCAGGGCTATACAATTGCAGAAAGGTTACCCGACTGCACGATTTTGATACGGTGTTGTCCCAAAAAGGATGGATTGCGGCACACACTGATTTTTGATTTTAACTGGGACGGGCGCGGGGTTAACAGAGTTAAGGGTCGTTCAGCCTCGCGTAGCCAAATGTTTCAATTTCATTATTAGATTTCGTCAGATGGATTTTTCCATTTGACAGAATGTAAAGACTATCGCAAATATCTGTGATGTGCATATACATATGATCTGTCATCAGTAAGCCCTTTTTTGCTTTTGTCTCAATAAGAAGTTCCTTAACATTTTCTATTTGAATGGGACTAAGATGTGTAAATGGTTCATCTAACACAGCGAATTGCGACTCGGATTTCAAGATAACATACAGCTCTATCAGCCTGTATCCTCCATTCGAAAGACTTCCTACGGATGATTTATATCTATTTGTAAACTCAGGAAATCTTTTGGAAAAATGGGAAAAGTCTAATTCAAAATCTTTAAATATTCTTTTCAGAGAAAGGAACTTAGGAACAAAACTGAATTGCGGAAGGAAAAGTATTAAACCTGACTTTTTATATGCTTCATTTTGAACCATATTGTCAAAGCGAATTGATTTTTCGCACTTCAGGTCACCATAAATAATTTTCATGAGGCAGGATTTGCCCGCTCCATTTGTACCTAACAGGCCAGTAATTTTTCCGGTCTCACATTTCAAGTGAATATCGGATAGTATTTTTCTGCCATTAAATTCCAGCTTAATGCTATCAGCTTCCATTTTATGGATCATCTTTATTTATATATCATAATAATCAGGAATATAAATAGAGAGAAATCGAAAATGAGGGAAGTCACCCAAAGCAAAACTTTCGACAATCCTAAATTTTGATAATAGTAATATTCTTTATTCTTATAGCTGTTTATGAAATAGAAAGTTATGGCTAGTGTTGCTATTTTTAACCAAAATAGATAAGCAAATATACCAAGGCCATATTCCCAAAATAATACAAGGCTAGATATGGTTAGTAGTAAGGACAGTAAAAGGAAACTTCTGTAAAAAGTCCAGACAAGTCGTATCGTTTTGGAAATTCTCAATACTGATTCCTTATTTTAAATGTATGCACTTATGGGTTATGTAATTTGTTAACTTTCATGGATAAATGATTTCTCTGGCATCCCGGAATCAATTCAAACTACTGAGAAACTGGTAACCGAATAGATCAACGTCGCCTGCTCATGACTACAGACTGGTATAAGATGGATCCCGTCTTTATCTGCCGGAAAATGTTCTGCCGCAGATATCGTATGTAGGGTTTATGAAGAATTGAACATATCGCCAAAAAGCATACAGTTCCTGTAACGAAAACGGTCAATCCAAAAGATCACCGATCTCACAATAGATTGATTAGTAAGAACTGATCCTTCCGGCACAGTCCTCGCTGTGTTTTCCCCAATCGAAACGGCATGCATAAGCTCAATAACTATTTTAAAACCGCCTGGAGAAATATTAACAGAACCAGGGGATACAGTGCGCTCAACATCTTCGGACTTGCCACAGGAATGGCCGTTGCCCTGATCATCGGGCTCTGGGTCCACAAGGAATATTCCTACGATAAATTCCTCGACGGATACCGTCAGATATACCAGGTAAGGCGCAACTATTATGGCAATGGCGACACGGTAAACTATAACGGCAGCTCGCTTAAGCTCGCAGACGCGCTCAGGAGCCAGATTCCGGAAATGGAATATGTTGTCGAAACAGATTATCCCGGTTCGCATAACCTGGCTGTGGGCGAGAAGAAGTTTTACATGACAGGCAGCCAGACCGCCGCAGATTTCCTGAAAATGTTTCCCTATCCGCTGCTGGAAGGAACTCCGGCTGAAGTGCTGAAGGATCCCTATTCCATCGTGCTTACAGAAAGCACGGCAAAAGCCTTGTTCGGCGATCAGAACCCTATGCATAAGTCCGTACGCTTCGACAATAAGCACGACCTGACCGTCACCGGCATCCTGAAGGACCTGCCTGCCAATTCAACCTTCCAGTTTAATTTCCTCGTGCCCTTCAGTTACTACGAAACAAACAATGACTTTGTAAAAAATGCGCGTCACCAGAATTTTGAGTGGAACGGTTTTCAAACCTTCGTAAAACTGAAGCCCGGCGTTTCCTTTGCACAGGTTGCATCCAAAATAAAGGACATTGAAAAAGTGGATAAGGACAATATTATGTCCAGCCAGACAGACGTGATCCTGCAGCCCATGAAAAACTGGCACCTGATGGGCCGTTACGAAAACGGCAAAGAAGTGTCCGGCTTCGGCGAATACGTAAATATGTTCAGCGTCATCGGCGTGCTGGTTCTGCTGATCGCCTGCATCAATTTCGTGAACCTCGCAACCGCACGTTCAGGAAAGAGAGCCAGGGAAGTAGGCGTAAGAAAAGCGATCGGTTCGAGGAAACAAGACCTCGTGTTTCAGTTCCTCACAGAATCCTTGCTGCTCACATCGATCGCCGCCTTCTTCGCGATATTCCTTGTACAGCTGGCCCTGCCGGCCTTCAATCAGCTTACCTCGGGCAAAATAAATATTCCATACGCGAACCCTCTATTCTGGATGATCATCACAGGCAGCGTGCTGTTTGTTGCGCTGGCGGCAGGAAGCAGTCCGGCCTTCTACCTATCTTCCTTTAACCCGGTAAAAGTGCTTAAGGGAACCGTTCAGGTGGGAAGAACGGCTACCCTGCCGCGAAAAATCCTCGTCGTACTTCAGTTCAGCTGTTCCGTTGCGCTGATCATCAGCACTTTTATTATTTACCAGCAGATACAATACGGGAAAGACAGGCCGGCGGGTTTCAATATGAACCGCCTGATGATGACGGACATGAACGAAGACCTGAGCCGCAATTATGGCGTGATAAAAAATGAGCTACTGAAAAAAGGCATTGCCGAAAGCGTGACGATGGCTTCCGCTCCCATCACCAGTGGCGGTGGCCACAGGGATGTGAGCAGCTGGCCCGGCAAGCGGTCTGGCGAAACCGTTGACATGGGCGCCATATATGTCTCGGATGATTATTTTAAAACGGTAGGAATGACCATCAAAGAGGGCAGGGCATTCGAAGGCAGCAGGGATACCCTAAATGTGATCTGCAATGAAGCCGCTATCAAACTGATGCGTTTGAAGAATCCGATCGGACAGTCCATCACCTATATCGATCAGCCGCTCAGGATCATCGGCATCGCGAAAGATGCCATGACGGTGTCGCCCTTTGCGCCGGCTGACCCCACCATATTTTTGTACGATCCCGGACCGGGCTACGTGATGATGTACCGCCTGACGCCCGGTATAAAAACCGCCGACGCACTCAGCCAGCTCGCGACTGTCTTCGCCGCTTACAACCCAGCCTATCCTTTTACATACCAGTTTGCAGACCAGAGCTACGCCGCCAAGTTTGACCTGGAAATCCTCGTGGGTAAGCTGGCGGGTCTCTTCGCGGGCCTCGCGATATTTATTTCCTGCCTGGGTTTATTCGGACTCGCAGCCTATATGGCCGAACAGCGGACGAAAGAAGTCGGTATACGGAAAGTTCTGGGAGCCACATTGCCGCAGGTCTGGTTTCTTCTGTCGAAAGATTTTATCGTGCTGGTCCTGATCAGCAGCTTGATTGCATCACCGGTCGCCCTCTACTTTTTGCAGGGATGGCTGCAGAAATATTCCTACCGCATCAGCATCGGCGCAGGCGTGTTCATCTGGTCGGCCCTGACCGCCCTCGTGATTACGCTGATCACGATAAGTTTCCAGGCCATCAAAGCCGCGCAGCTGAATCCCACAAAGAGCCTGCGGTCGGAGTAATCTAACAGGGTAGTGATCAAAGTGTAAGCGAATCTTTCGCAAAATTCACTGCATCCGTATTTCACCTGGATTGTAACATCTTACCGTTTGGGTAAAATAATTTCTTTGGAATTACAAAAATTAGAATACCTTGTAGTGTATTACATAACTAGTACACTATGGTACAGGTAAATAACTTTTCTTTCGGCTATACCAAACGAAAAATCCTATACAATAATCTCACGCTTACGCTGGAGAAGGGGAAGATTTATGGCATGCTGGGCAGGAACGGCGCCGGCAAGTCTACCTTCCTGAAAAATCTGAGCGGGCTGCTTTTCCCTACCAAAGGGCATATTTATGTCTCCGGCCTCGAGCCGAAAAAACGGCTTCCTTCATTTCTGGAGAAAATATATTTCATCCCGGAAGAAGTGTATGTGCCTTCCATTCCGCTGGCCAGGTATATCCGGTTATTTTCTCCTTTCTATCCTGAGTTTAGTAAGACAGATTTCGATAAATATCTGGACATGCTCGAAGTCGACTACACCGCTCATTTGAAGTCTCTCTCCTTCGGTCAGCAGAAAAAATTCATCATCGCCTTTGCCCTGGCTTGTAATACACCTCTGCTTTTGCTGGATGAACCCACCAATGGGCTCGACATACCTTCCAAAGCCCAGTTCCGGCGACTGATTGCATCGGTTATGGACGATGACCGCATCATTTTTATATCAACTCACCAGACAAGAGATCTTGAAAACCTCATTGATACCGTGCTGATCGTTGACAATGGGGAACTTTTATTGAATGCATCCATGGAACAAATCAATAAAAAACTGAGTTTTAAAACACTGGGAGACATCCCGACCGATATACCCATTCTGTATTCTGAAAAAACGTTCGGGGGATATTCCGTGGTGACTGAAAATTTGGGGAATGAAGAAAATCAGTTAAACCTGGAACACCTGTTCAATACCGTGGTGCTCAAACCGGATCCCATCAAAAAGTTGTTTTTAGCGCAATAAATACAAACACATGAACGAAGTATTTAATTTCCGAAGGTTCGGTCTATATACTGCAAAAACAATCTTCGAGAGGCCGGTGCAGCTTCTGGGCACATTTGTGCTTTCCTATTCAGTGGCGACACTGATCTATTTCTTATTAAAAAGCATGGGAAATTTCGAGGTTGCACAGTTGTTGGCTTTTTCTATAGGCCTGGTAGGCGGAGGTTGCCTGCTGGCATCCCTGGTATTCGGTTATTTTTCTGATATGGCAAGCGGTGCTTCCTACCTCACCCTACCTGTTTCTGCACTGGAAAAATGGCTTTGTGCCGTTTTATTGGTCGGCCTGTATACGGGATGTTTCCTGCTTTTTTTCAGGGAGCTGGACAGGCTTTTTGTTCATATCTACCATAGCAGTTTAAATAAACAGGACCCACGGTATCAGAACCAATACAATGCCGTGTACATATTCAGGTATTTTGATGAATCATTAGAGGTATTCGTATTTTTTCTGAACGCAGTTACCGCTATGCTGGTTGGGTCTTTGTTTTTTAACAGGGTGAGTTTTATTAAGGTCTCCCTGGTGCTCTGTGGCTTGTATTTTTTTACGTTCTTTTTAAATTATATAATAGGTTCAATCTTATTTAAGGGCATGGTTCGGTCCTTTCCTTTCCACAGTCTCTCGATCAGAAATGGAAAAGAGGTGGGCATACTGGTAATGCCTCCTGCCTGGAGCCGGCTTAATGATCTCATATCAATATATATTTTACCCGGCATCCTGCTCCTTGTATCCTATATAAGACTAAAAGAGAAAGAGATTTAAAAATAACTATGGAATTCAAAGACCACCAGGCGATTTATTTGCAGATTGCCGATTACGTCTGCGAGCAGGTATTATTGAAATCCTGGAAAACGGAGGAAAGAATTCCGAGCATCAGGGACCTGGCCATTGATCTGCAGGTAAATCCGAATACGGTGCAAAGGTCATACGACTTCCTCCAGGAACTCGGAGTAATCGCAAACAAGAGGGGTGTAGGCATTTTCGTTGAGAAAGATGCTATAAAGCGTATCATGGCATACAAGCGAAAGGAATTTAATACTAAGACACTGCCCATTATTTTTAAAAACATGGCTCTCCTCAATATGGACCTGAAGGAATTCGGAAAATTGTTCAACAGTTATATGGAAACTCATTCAAAATGACAACATGAAACTATCACCCATTATACTAATGATCTTACTTGGACTTTTGATCATCAGTCCGGTCGTATCAAATCTGATATTTAAGAATCAATACGACCAGGTTGATAAAGCGGATCCGTTTTGGAACTATACCAAACTGAATAAAGGCGTGTTTCATCATATCAGCCTGGAGGCGGGAAATGAAACCCTTGTTTCCTTTATTCCCGGCCCCCATGGTTCCATCGGTGTTTTAAACAGCTGGGAACAAACAATGGCAGACCGTATACAAACGCGCATTTCGCAGGACACCTTATTCGTGAAGATCTGGCAACAATGGGACCCTCCGGGTATACGGAACTGGATGAAGTCCCACGAATTGATTTCTGTATCCTGTCCTAACCTGTATTCTGTAGCTGCAACCAATGCCAGTCTGCACCTGTATAAAATGAAGGAAAAAAACATGTCTCTCCGTCTCGGCGGTCGGTCTGAATTGGAACTGGAGAGCGATATACCGGGGTTTGACTCCCTGTCGATCAGTCAATCAGATTCATCGCGGCTTAAATTTGAGATGACCGAGGATTTGCCCGTTTCAGGAGTGATGTATGCGAAAGCAATAAACGCGGACGTACAGGGTTATAGTCTGCTGGATATTGGTCATTTTAAGATTCAAAACCTTCGTCAATCGATAGGAGACAGTGCAGCCATTATTTTATCGGGGTATTCATTGAGCAGAATAAAATAGCTATTAAGGCAGTATTAAACTATCGTCGAGACAGGATCCTAATGTATCTTTTTGACAAGGATAGCAGAGAAGACGTAAAACCTTAGGCAGCTCAATCAATTCAAACGGTAAATCGCCGCATTTAATATGGTCGCAAAACTAACCCAGCATATATAAGGGACGAGTAACCACGCTGCGGTCTTATCAAGTTTTGAAAAGGCAATAATAGTTAGCACGATAAATATCCACAGCAGCGAAATATCAACCAGGGAAAGCCCGATCTTGTGGAAATTGAAAAAAAGAAAGCTCCAGCAAAAATTCAGAAAAAGCTGGATGAAAAAAAGCCATAAGGCATTCGATTTATACAATGAAGCCGGTTTTTTCCAGATCATCGAAAGAGAGATGCCCATCAAAATATACAACAGGGTCCATACCGGAGCGAATATCCAATTGGGCGGGTTGAAAGAAGGTTTATTCAGTTGCGCATACCACCCGCCGATGCTGGAGGCCGTTGCGAACCCTGAAGCAAATCCAACGCCAAGGGTGATCAATAGTGAATAGAATAATTTCATAATTCTTAAAAATATACTGCCTGTATATTGCGCGGAGACAGCATCCTGTTTGAATTCATTCTAAAGCTAATTAAAAAAGAAATAATCAAAAGACTGCCCCCTCGCATATATGAAAACAGGATTCAATGCTTTGCATTAAATTTAATAGTGCTAAAAAACGCATAGCA
>Ga0207668_10002269_pt1 | contig 11220 bp, 7 predicted proteins | sample KBSS43metaG_FD_184323 | JGI IMG/M metagenome (GOLD analysis project Ga0207668, IMG submission 184323) | Switchgrass rhizosphere microbial communities from Kellogg Biological Station, Michigan, USA - KBS S4-3 metaG (SPAdes) (version 2) | ecosystem: Host-associated > Plants > Roots > Rhizosphere >... | reverse complement strand
AATGGCGTTAATTATGACGTCTATACTAATAATGATGACACCACTGTCAAGCTGTTAATCCAGCATGGCTTAAACGTTATCTGATAGAACTGGCGATGACTTCGGTCATCGCCAGCTTTTTTTCACATCAAACTCACCTGATGGGCCTGTTTAAGGCAGGCCCATCAGGTGAGCCCCAGATCTGATTGCGCAGATGAAAAAAATAAATAAAGGCATGTGAGCAGCATGTAAAACCTAAATATTTCTTTTTAGCAGAATTAACGTTGCCATATGACATGTCGGGCGGTTAAAACAGTTCCGGTCGCAGGATTGAATTAGCGACAGAGAAATTAGCCATCCCACTTTATTTGTTATTTTGAGTTAACTATGAAAAAAAACTTGTTCACTACAAAATCCAGATGTTCGCTGCATGGTTTAATTGCGGGGTTGCTATTTTTTAATCCCCTGTTAAATGCCCATGCAACGGACTTTATTGAAATGATTCGTATGACAGCCGACCATCCATCGGTAAAGTCTGCTTTATCAAACAGCACCGGTGCTATGTATGATATCGATCAGGCAAAAGCCGCTGATGGTTTTCAGATCAGCACGGGTATCAGCGCATCAGGATATTCAGGTCAACCCGGTTATGAGAATAACCCGGTCTCCCCGCATATCACTGTAAGTAAATTACTTTACGATCACGGACGTACTGATGCGAGCGTTGCCGGAAAGCAGGCTGCTTATTCCATGCAGCAGGCTCAGGTAAATGTCACGCGCGAAAATCTCAACGAGCAGGTGCTTTCTCTTTTCACCTCTGCAGCCACTAATGCCACAGTGGTCGCTGTGCTGGATAAAGAAATTAACGCACTGCAGGATCTGCTTAATCGGGTAAAGAATATTGCCAGTATTGATAGCGGCAGAGCTTCTGAGATCAATCAGGTTGCGACTCGCCTCAATTCCGTGATTGCCAGTCGTGAAATGAGCTACACCACCTATATACAAGCGCAGCAGCAACTCAGCTCGCTGCTGAACCACGAGATTGTTATCACCAGAGGCCTGCCCGATCTGAAAAAAGCGGGTCTGTTGCCCGCGTCGCTGGCACAGGCACAACAGGTACTGAAAGAAAATCCCAACTGGGCGGTCTCACGCGAGCGTAAAGAGGAGGCGAGAGCCGCAGTGGATCTGGCCTCTAAGTGGAACAGGCCGAAATGGAGTGTGCAACTGAGTATGGACAGTCCAAAGCGCAACGGTGAAATGGAACCGTTTAAAGCGGTGACGTTACAGGTGAGCAGCGATATCAATCTTTGGGATGGTGGGGCTGGCAGGGCAAATGCCAAAGCTGAAACTCAGCGACTCATTGCCGCAGAGGCGGATCAGGATGCAACACTCCGGACATTGAAACAGCAGCTGGATCAGCTCTGGGTCTCCTTACCGCTTCGTGAACGCCAGCTCAATGCATTACAGAGACAGTCAGAAACCGCGTTGAAAACCTGGAAAGCGGGGGAAGTGCAGTTCTTCGCGGGGCAGCGCCCGTTAACGGATTTAATCTCGTTTGCTACCGACTATTACACCAGTCTCGCAAGTTATCAGGAGCAGCAGATGCAGTATCTGGCTGCGCAATGGAACATCGTTGCGGCTCTGGGTAAAACCAGCCAACTGGTGCAGAAGGTTAACGCTTTACCAGCGAATACCATCGAAGCGGTGCACTAATCACGCTGACGTAAAAAACGAGTATTTCTGGCCGCTGTCATGCTTTGCCGCCAGACCAGAATGAATTAGTTGTCCAGGGGACGCCATTGTGACTGATATACAATTTGAGCCTGCTGGCTCTGAACTGAATGCTGAAAACAGAGTGTTATCCAGATCGCCATCAGATACGCAGGAGACTTTGCTGGTTGCACTGCAAAGCGCACTGCGCCTGTTTGACGTCCGGCTTACGCTAAATGCTTTACGTGTGGGTATGCCTGCATTTCCACCAGACGCTGATATCAGCGCCCAGAATGACTGGGCGTTGCGCACGCTGCAGAGCCGCGGCATGAGTGCTGCCTGGCAGAAGATTGACCTGACGGATGTGAAAAGCTTTGTTCTCCCCGCCATCATGCGTCTGGAAACGGGCTACTGCGTGCTGACACAGTGTAGCGAAAAGAAGTGCGCCATTATCGATCCCGCACTGGGCAGCCAGCCTGTTGAGGTCGATTTCGCTCGCCTGGCTCAGCACTATAGCGGCGAGTTGCTGCTGCTGCGACCTAAGTCTTATCTTGATCATCGTGCCGATGACATTGTCCATGTCGGTAAAGGGCACTGGTTCTGGAATACTTTGTGGGGATTCAAACGTTATATCTTTGAAGCCGCCGCATTGTCAGTCGTTATTAACCTGCTCGTTCTGGCGATGTCCGTATTCACCATGACGGTTTATAACCGGGTACTGCCTAACCAGACCTACGTAACACTCTGGACGATGGCTATCGGCGTGAGTCTGGCGTTGTTGTTTGAACTGGCTGCACGGCTGGGTCGGGCCTGGATTACCGATCGCGCCGGTAAAAAGATCGATCTGGTGTTGGGCGCACAACTTTTTCGTCACGTGCTGAACGGCAAAATGTCGGGTCGAGCCCAATCCAGCGGTGCATTTGGCAATGTCATGCAAAGCTTTGACAGCGTCCGCGAGCTTACTACGTCAGCCGCTTTAACGACGGTTGCTGACTTACCCTTTGTTTTACTCTTCCTGGTTGTAATCCATCTGGTTGCCGGGCCACTGGTCTGGTGTGTGATCCTGATATTAGTGGTCATCGTGGCGATGGTGCTGCTGATGCAGATCCCTTTGAAACGCCACGCTGAAGAGTCAATGAAAATAGGCAGTAACCGTTACGGTCTGGTTATTGAATCACTGGATAATCTTGAGACCATCAAAGTTCTGCGTGCTGAAAACCTGGTCGCCTCTAAACACGATGTTGCCAGCGTAAAACTCTCTGCAGTGAATATGAAATCGCGGTTCCTTGCCACTATGGGCTCAAGCGTCATTCAGACGACCCAGCAGTTTGGTACCGTTATTCTGCTGGTCTGGGGTGCTTATCTGGTCGGTGATGGTGATATCTCAATGGGAGGCATCATTGCCACTATGACCCTGATGGGGCGCGCCATAATGCCCATAGCAACGCTTGCCGCGCTGGGATTGCGTATTCAGCAGGCAAAAACCTCGCTGGCCATCCTCAATAAAGTGATGCAGGCCCCTGCTGAACGCGATAATGAGAAGGTTTATGTGCAGCTTCCCCAGGGCAGCCAGACCGGGATTGTCTGTCAGGGCGTTTCATTACGTTATAAAGACGATTTACCGGCCATCGTTGAGCAGCTAGATGTCCGGTTCTGTCAGGGCGAGCGGGTTGCCATACTGGGCAAAATGGGCAGCGGTAAATCTTCGCTGCTGCGCATGCTGGTTGGGCTATATCCACCCACAACAGGCACGATCACCATTGCTGGCGTAGATATAGGCCAGGTCGAGCCGGTGGAATTACGGACGCGTATCGCGCTGGTCAATCAGGAACCACGTTTTATGTATGGTTCGCTGCGTGACAACCTGGTGATGGGAGCACCCTATGCCAGCGACGAAGAACTGATGGCCGCTGCCAAAATGACCGGGGTGAGTGATATTGTCGCGGCCCATCCCATGGGCTTTGGTATGCCTGTCAGTGAGCGTGGTGAAAACTTTTCCGGTGGACAAAAGCAGGCGATAGCCCTGGCTCGCGCCATTCTGTCGAATCCGGATGTTCTGCTACTGGACGAACCTACATCGGGGATGGATATGGGGTCGGAACGCACTATCCTGCAGGCGCTCATCCCGGCAATGGAAGGCCGAACCGTGATTATCGTGACCCACCGTCCGGCAGTGCTGAAATACGTTGATCGGGTGATTGTGATGGATGAAGGCATCAAAGTAGCTGATGGGCCGCGTGAAGAGATTATCGGTTTATTAAACAGCGGGAAGATCCCGGCCGCATCGGTGCTGCGTAACGCAGCGAAACATGCTGGCGTTGAGATAAGCACAGAGCGTCAGCCACAATCTGGCGAGGTAACAGTATGAGCAGCCTGTCCCCTGATAAAAACGTTGACCAAAAGCGCCTGACCGAACATACAGCCAGTGACATGGTGAGGGCCGCCCGTCAGGATCGCTGGGAAGGCTGGCTATTTATTGCCTGGGGCAGCGTGGCGTTAATGGTGCTGGTAATCGTCTGGGCCGCCAATTTCAACATCGAAGAGGTGACAACCGGGTCAGCCAAAATTGTTCCCAGTTCCCGCGAACAGGTTTTGCAAAGCCTTGAGGGCGGTATTTTGCAGGAGTTAATGGTGCATGAAGGCGATACGGTTGAAAAAGGTCAGGTTGTGGCCAAAATCGATCCCACGCGCGCCGAAGCCTCCTTCCGCGAAAGCGCTAACCGCCTGCTGGCACTGAAAGCCCAGGCCGCGCGTCTTGAAGCAGAAGCGACCGGCAGCGAGCTTGTGTTCCCGCCAGAGGTCATGAAAGTACCTGAACTGGTTACCCGTGAAACCGATGCCTGGAAACTACGTAAAAGGGCGGTAAATGAGTCAATTGAAGGCTATCTGAAGTCAAAAACATTGCTGCAGAAAGAGCTTGAAATGGCGCGACAGCTCTCAGCCAGATCGCTGCTGTCAAAAACTGAGGTTCTGAAACTTGAGCGTCAGATGAATGATGCCGAATTGCAAATTACCGAGCGAAAAAACCGCTACCGTAACGAGGCTAACGATGAACTGTCCAAAGTCGATGTTGAGATGACAAGCCTGCAGGAAACTGCCCATGGCCGCCATGATACGCTTGAGCGTACTGAAGTTCGCACGCCAGTACGAGGCATTGTTAACAGTATTAAAATCAATACGCTTGGCGGTGTGATCCAGCCTGGTGCCGCAATAATGGAGGTGACACCATTGGATGACCAACTGCTGGTGGAAACCCGTATCCGGCCCTCTGATGTGGCTTTTCTGGCACCCGGTCAGGAAGCTGTGGTAAAAATTTCTGCCTATGACTATTCGATTTATGGCGGCCTGACCGGACATGTTCAAAGTATCAGTTCGGGCGCGCTAAAAGATGAGGAGAGTAAAGCTGCCCGCAGGCCAGGCGTCGATGATACTTATTACCGGGTAATGGTATTAACGGAAAATAATACGCTGACGAAAAGCGGCAGTCAGGAACTACGGGTTATTCCCGGTATGACGGCCACCGTTGATATTCGTACGGGCGAGAAGAGCCTGCTGCAATATCTGTTGCGTCCTCTGTTGCGCGTACAGGAAGCGTTTCGCGAAAAGTAAAACCTGCCCTGAATGTAAAAAAGCCAGCGCTATAGCTGGCTTTTTTACACAGAAGTCCGGAATTATTTCAGAATGAAGAGCCGATCAACATCGATTTCGCTATGGCCGTCATCGCGATCTACCTCACCCGTTATCCGTACCTTTTTACCAATAAGGAAGCCGTCGTCGTCTTCGTCATCCTCGTCGACATCAATACGGATACGACCCGTTGAGTCCTGTAACCAGTAGTGGTCATCGTCAGCCCGTCCACTAATCGTACCGGTAAGGGTAACATGACGTTCGTCTCGCATGTTTTTTGCTTCTGCGATGGTGGACTCCTGCCGTGCGAAAGCGGATCCTGAGCAGATCAAGGCCAGCAGCATCCATAATGTTTTTTTCATTAACACCTCCTGTTATACGAGCGCTTGCTGCACGTTGATTCTAAAAACTAAAACGGTAGCCAGCATTAACCTGACGTTGGTTAAAACGTTTTCCGTCTACCATATCGGCCTCCAGGAAGAGCGTATGGCTGCTGATTTGGGCACTCAGGCCGACGCCGTTATTCCAGCCATTTCCTTTAAAGGAAAGACGTTCATTTGATCCGTTCAGAGCATAAGCAGCATCCCCGGCATACTCGCGCATTACACCCGTTTTTACATAGGTGTTGAGTTTGTAATTGCTCTGATTGATTTCATACCCTGCCAGCACGCTTGCGCGGCTCATCAGTGATTTGTAGCTTGAAAGTGTGATATTGAGACCATTAGACGCACCTACGGAAGCACCATCCTGATGACCTGCTGTCAGCTGTAGTTGTGGTTCAAGATAAAAACCTGCCAGCCGATCAGAGAAGCTGAACTTTTTGCCCGCCTCAAGCGATCCGCTCAGACCTGAAGAGACACCGTTACCGGATACCTGGTTATTCTGTGTATCGTGAACATTGAACTGATTCCTTAGCCGGTTGACTTTCACAACGCCATCAACATAGAAACCGGCATCATTTACCCAGGTGGTGTAGAAGCCATAATGCTCAGAACGGATGTTGCCGTTACCATTTTGGTAATGAGGCGATCCTTCAGTTACCCCCATGAACAGGCCCAGATAGATCGGAATTTCATCGGACAAACGTTTATCGACCCCAAACTGATAACCGGTGTAGTTCAGGCTGAAACGGCTCAGCTTGCCATTATCAAAGCCGCTGAACCGTCCATCTATAGCGCGCAGCCAGACATTCCCGGCTGTCTTACCCTGACGAACATCACCCATACGCTGCATCAGCGTCTGCATTTCGGCATAGTTCATCAGATAGCCAGTGTTGAGGAAGTTAGCCCCTGCGTTGGCCGTGCTGGTAATAGGGGAAGTTGCGTTGTCTTGCCCGGCAGGCGCCGTGCCACCGTTATCGGCTGGAGTCGCGGCAGGCTCATTAGCAGGAGTCGCGGCAGGCTCATCCGCAGGGATAACGGCCGGATCATCTGCTTCAGGGGTTTCTTGTGCTTTAGGTGAGGAGAGTACCCAGTTGTTGCCTTGCTTATTGACCGAGTAAACATAGCCACCAAGTTCCACGTCGGCGTTGCCTTTAAAGGTGGCGATGCCATCAGTCGTTTCAACCACAGTCAGTACTTCGTTGCCAGTGGTGACGGCACTGCCGCGGTTCTGTATGGTCAGACCGTAATCACCGGAACTACTCTCTGTCACCACAACTTTATCGCCAATGTTATTCACGCCAGCACCATCGCCTGCCAGATTGGTGCGCAAGGCGAAGTCGCCGCTGCCGCTGAGGTTGGCGATAGTCAATGTTGAATAGGTTGCGTCATCCGAGGCTGCAGAGAGGTCAACCAGCGAGTTACTCAATGTCAGATTATCGACATTGGATGTTCGCGATACGTTCCAGGTGCTGTCGGTCAGATTAACGTTCAGATGGCCATTATTGACGTTATCGCTGCTGGCGCTGCCAGACCAGAGTGAACCCGATGTCAGATTGAGGTCGATGAGACCGGCCCGGGATAAAACGCTACCAACGATCTGCGCTTTTCCGTCGGTGGTGATGACACCTGCTGCATAACCATCCTCATATTGCGTAGCCATGGCTATCCCATCCGGGGAGCTCATATCAATGGTCAAATCACCCGTAAGATTCGCTTTACCACCAGCCATGGCGTAGACACCTGTAGCATTCTCCGGGCCGGTAATGGTCACTGCATCACCGTTAACTGTGCCACCGCTTGTGGACCAAATACCCAGGGTCATGGTATCCACATTTTTCATCATAATATCGGTGTTCTGCAGATTAATGGTTGCGCCGGTTGACTGTGCGGATACGCCATAAAAACCTGCTGAATAGACCGTATTGCGTTCTTCTTCACTGCCAATGAAGTTAACGATGGCATTGTCGCCCATAGCCACAATGCCGCCAGTCTGATCAGAGGAGATCACGCTACCAGCACCAATGTTTGAGAGGCTGTTGTCACGGCCTGACAGACCTGCAGAGGTCTCACCCGCAGTACTGATTGTCAGATGATCGGCCTTCAGCTCACCCCAGCTCCAGATGCCAGCAGAAAGATCCCCAGTGGTAATAATGGTCGAGTTGCTGCCCAGATCAACCGAACCATTATCCTGGATATTAATACCCTGCGAATTATTGCCAAGGGTGTTGATCGTCAATGCATTTGCTTTCAACGTGGCCACGCCATTAATCGACTCACCGGTCAGGTTATCAACCTGAACGGCATTACTGTTAAGGCCATTCGTCTGTAAATTACTGTCGTCGCCCAGACTGGCGTGACTTCCGTAACCACTGACGCGCAGAGCCGTTCCGCCAGTGCCCTGGGTGCTTATTTGCAGGTTATTTGCCTGCAGCGAGGAACTATTGCTGACAACGACGCCCTCGGCGAAAGAATCACCTGATGCTACCGTGGTGACCGAGGAACCGGATCCTAAACTGGCGGTTACATTTTTTCCGCCGAACTCAATGCCGACCGCTGTTTTACCGGAAACGTTGAGGGTTAACTTATCTGCAGTAAATTCACTGTTTGCCGCTTCAATAAAAATCCCTTTTGCATAACGTTCAGCATCTGTCACGCGAACTGTGCTGCCGCTGCCGATGGTAACCGTTGCGGCGGTAGCGCCATTAACCAGGATGCCATAATAACCGTCGCCAGATGACTGGTCGGCAATCAGCGTGGTGCCATCAGTTAAGATGATCTCATTGCCTGTCTGGCTTCCGATGACTGCAGCATAGCTAATCAGAGGCACAACCCCCATCCCACTTGCCAGCATTAATGCTTTTGCGATTTTATTTCGCGGGAATTTATTATTCATCTCAGTCACTCTTCCTTAAGAATTTATTGATAGTCTGATCGTTAAATGGCACCTGAATCGTGAATTGTTATTCAGGTGTTAAGCAGCAGCGATATTTAAGCGATACCAATAAGTTGTAGGTTTTATTGATCCCATTAATGGCAGTGCGCATACAAATGTTGCGGGATTATGCAGCGGGAAAAGGATTTATGTAAAGGCATCGCAAGTGTGCCTGTTTTAAGTAAACGTTAAAGGCGATGCCGTATCCGCGAGGAATTTCCATTAAAAATTAAGATAATGCATCGATTGTAATAATGGGGTTTTTGTTAATTATCTTCACATGCATTCTAATTTTGGCTTTATTCATTTTTTAATCACTGCATTAAAGGTCTATCTGCTTATGTGTCGCGTGAGGTTGTTAAGCGCGGGTTTAGTGGCAGCACGCTATAATTATGTATCGCTACCCGCAGTGGTGAGTGCAGAGTGGACGGCAGAATGGAAACATGATGATTGTCACCCCTGAGGTTAACATGTGGCAGGAGAAAGGAGGATTCCTGATAAAGTCGTTGTTGTGCTATCAGACTTAATCACACCACTGGAGGGTAAATGCTTAATTCACAAAAATAAGGTTAAGAGAGGTTTTATGACCGTCACAAACAGGTTAGCAGGAGTTTCACTGATGTTACTGGCTTCACTACTTATCGCCTGCACACCGAACAGCAAGGAACCGCAGCGTTTAACAATGCGTAATCCAGCCAGTGAATATTGCGTTAATCGCGGTGGTCAGCAGGTCCAGGAAAAATCTTCGGCAGGTATAACAACCTATTGCCTGCTACCCTCTGGAGAAAGGATTGAGCAGTGGGCTCTGTATCATCGTGACCATCTGAAATGAATTCCCGTTTTGTTCGCCTGCATGCTCCCTGTTCGGGCGAACAACATTTAAAAGTAATGGTATTGCATCATCTGAATCAGCTTAATACACCCTTGCTTAACGACTGAGCAGCTTTTTTATCACCCTGACACGATTTGCCGTACCGGGTCGGTGCTGGTGGATCATGAGCTATATTGGCAGCATATCGCCTGAACAGATAATCATTATCGTAGTCGTGTGAGTCCGGAAGGCATTATTAGTACGAGCTTTCTCTGAATATGACAGACGAAGCCAGTTTTGGCGTCATATTTAAAACGGTTTACAGTGGCCTGGCAGGTTTGTCTTACTATTTCTTACAGCGCTGTATGTCGTGCGTTTGTTGAGAATGACAGAGCATCACAGCACTAAAGGTGATGCTCTGATTTATCTGTTCACCGATTCTGCCCGACGGAGATCAAAATGCATCGCGCCAGGATTATCAGGAATTGATGATCTGCAGGGTGATCAGCCCTCAGCAGATAATGGGTTATGAGTGATCATGCCCTCCTTTTTACGCCTCAGCACACCAGTCTCCATACTTCTGAAGGAACTTCACTGTAGGTTTCATTCATTATTAGTTCGGCTTTACGATGATCGTAAGCGCCTTCAAATGAAGAGAGGTCGTCACCAGGCAGTTTTTTCCGCATATAGCTTGTTACGATATCCAGAATATCGGTTGACGGGCAGTTCCTTAACTTATTCAGATAGTAGACTTTGTCCATAATATTCTTGCTGCTTTAACCTGTGAAATGAGCTTATACGCAGTCTGAACTTAATTTATGCAGACGCGCCGTTATATCAATGCTGCCAGGCGAGAGTAAGCGGCTCCTGACACCAGATATACTTGTTTCCTTACGCATCGGATACATTCGGGCGCGATCACTCGCACGCGAAGTTCCATTAGCCGGCTAAGCGAAAGGTTAATTTCTGAAAGTAAATTTTAATGGCATGATACATTAATTTAATATCTTCATTGATTTTGCTGATCTTCCCCAATCCCATAACAAATTGAACAGAAAAGCATAGGTCAGAAAAAATAGCACCAGTCCGGATTCAAGTCTCAATGCTGAGAATAGCGTAATATCCAGCCACCATGCTGCAAAGGGGATTAACACTAATAACAGACCCGCCTCAAACATAACGGCATGGAGGCATCTCACTCGCAAGTTCTTTTTAAATCCTGTTTTTAGCTGAACACTGTCAAACATCAGGTTGAAAAGGTAGTTCCATCCCATAGCCAGAGTTGATGAAACCAATGTAAGCAACAACGACTGCGATGGTGCTGCGGAGGTAAAAATAATCAGGATAAAGAAAACCAGCACATTAGCGACAACTTCGAATACCACCGCGTGCAGCACTCTCTCAGTTCTGGTACGCACCGGATATAAACACTTTTCCAAATCATACGCTCATTAATTAGTCAGGCACCGAACTGGCGCAGGAAAAATTCAGGGTGGCCGTAATATCAGTGAAACGGTTCTTCATACTGCCCTGTTTTAAACCGACGAGAACTTAGCATCAACCTGGCAGAAAGTGAAACCCAATAGGAATATGACGATAAAAACCCATTAAGTTTTGATATTGATCAACTCTGCAAAGTACGCTTTTAATGGTTAACCGTTCAGGACAGCGAGTGTTATTCCTGCTCTGTTTCCGCACCTCTGTCGTACATTAATTCACCCGTTTCACTTCGCTGTTTGTTCAGTCGGATACGATATTAACGTCATCACTCTGCATCT